>WNFE01004613.1_pt1 | contig 10316 bp, 12 predicted proteins | sample 5400451 | NCBI WGS metagenome assembly WNFE01 (sample SAMN13153344, study PRJNA577476) | soil metagenome | isolation source: 200 cm saprolite under Douglas fir tree site 2 hole 2 | place: USA:California | collected 2015-04-18 | reverse complement strand
TAGCTCTGCTTTTGCAGAAGCGATTCTCACATCCGCATATTTTAACGGTGGGAATACCAATTGCTTTTCCGGCTTCGGCGGGTCTGTCATGTGCAATGGCGGTGGAGAAGTAGGCCTGTACGAGTCCCAAGGACAATTCCAGTCTAATAACGGTGAGGAGCCGAGAAATCTTCGCCTGGTTCGACAGCTGGACTGCCAAGACTCGGACGGCAGGCACTCGTACTATAGACTGCAGGATCTAGATGGCAACGATGCTGCGGGAAATTATACCGTCTCTGAACATCACACAAACCCGCAGATAGTCCCTTCATCTGATTTTCCGAGTCAATTTGAAGACCACATACGCCCCGGCATCTTTAGCCCTCCGGTGCAAAGTGTCCAATCGTTTACGATTTCTCTCGGCGGCGGACCCCAAACTCCAGTGTCGGTACGAATCAACGGCAAGGATTATGGTTCGCTCGGGGTTTTTACTCGCTGGAACAAGACGCAAATAGTGGTTCTTGTGAACGGTCAACCGGCAGCAGATCAAAGGCAAACTGGGAACTGTCCTGGGCCAAATCGCAGAAAGTAGTATGCCAATTACCGGAGGCCTCTTGAATAGACGCCCACAATTTCTAAATGTTCTTCCTTTTTGCCTGATTCTTTTCATCGGGTGTGTGGGACTTTTATTAATATATGCACCGTTGTGGCACGCCAGTCACTTCCTGAAAGACACCCTCGCACTCCATGTCGGCTCCTCAGTCTTCTCCGACGCACAGAGACTCGCCACCAAATATGGTGGCCAGGTCGTGCAAGTAGGCGATGCGCCGCCAACTTGTTCTAGCAGTTCGTGTGTTTATAAATTCGCTTTTCGAAATGAGTGCCTACATTGGTTAGGGCTAGCACCATCCACCGCATTCGGGGGTGAAGTGCGCGTCAGCAATAATATCGTCATCTCGCGCGAGTTGGCGGCGGGCGTTGAAAGGCGCGATAACTATCTCGAAGCCTTTTCAAAGGAAGAGCCAACCTTGACGGGTGGCGCTGAAGCTAGGTTGGTCGAATACACAAAACTTCCTAGAATAGGAATCGAAACTACGCCTTCAGTCCGTCCGGAGGTCCGAGTGGTGTCATCCGAGTTTGATTTGGAATGCTTGGTAAAAATTCGCGGTTGTACGAGCATCGCAGAATTATTGCCCGGCCTCGAAAAGCTCAAGCAAAGAGGCTACAAAGTTGAATCACAGAGGTGAGTTAATTATTGTCGAGCGGGTGGGGCAGCCTTTGAGGTTGAATTTTCGGGTGGCCGATCCCTCGCGGTGTTTCGAGGGGTCGGGGCGTTTGGTTTTTCCTCCGCTTGTCCTCAAATCAAATGGCAGGATCGTCGTGAATCAATCCTGTGGCGCTGGGGGAGGTTGAAAGTGTTTTATTGCCCCTAGCGGTCCGCGGCCGAAGTCTCCGCCCTTCTTCAGGGTGTAGTCCGACGGGACGGCAAACACCGTCGGGTCTGGTTCGCTTCGGACAATGTTGGTTATTTGAAACGTGGAGGTGCCGAATCTCGGATCAGAGCGCGTCTCGAGGACGGTCAATTGAAGGTCCGGCGAATACCATCTCTCCGTCGTGATGACCATGGGATTCGCATTACCCGCTGCCCCGGCGGGAATGGTCCGCGTTACCCGGGTGCCCTCCGCCGTCACCCCTTCGATTGACTTCACTCCCAACGATTCCGTCGTTGTTTGCCCCGATTCACCAGGTGGCAGCTTCAGATCCTTCTTCATCCAAAGAGGAGAATCCCCCCTGGGCGGGCTTGAAAACTTCCGGTACGTCTTCTTCGACACATTCAAAATGTAATTTGTCTGCGTCACGGGATCCGAAATCGAAATTATCTGCTGCGGTTGTCCGGATGTCTCCAAGAGACCAAGGGAGGGAAGAGTGGAGTCGCGCCGGGTGCGGCCCGAACCATCTCGAGTGATATTCCCCGTGGTCTTATTGTCAATCGTGTTGCCGTCCACAAGTTTCTGGATATGCTCGGATGTCACCACGGCTGAAAACGGAGATCCCGTAACCGTCTTCTCTCCGATGGTGCCGACCATGCCTTCGAACGCGAACATCCCATCGCCAGGTCCGCCCGGTCCCGGACCGCCGAATATTCCACGCGACGGTGGGGGAGGGCCGGGCGCCTGAGCGCATACGACCGTGGCAACTCCAATTGACAGGACGGCAACCACCCCCACACGAATCAGCCTGTGAATCACTGTCCTAACCTCCCTCAACCAAATTTCGAATCCCGCAGCAAATCGGACGACCGGCCTCTATTGCACGACACGCACCCCGCGAGGCCATCCATCCTCACCGACGAGCACATCCGCGCGAATCCACTCTGACGAGTACACATCGTCCACGGGGTAGCCTAGTTCCGCCAGTGAGGCGCGCGTCAATTGAACGCGGACAACCATGCCCGGATCTTCCGGTCCGATCCGGTCTGCAAAAGGTACGGGCACAAAATCCGTCACCGAGTACGTTCCAGTTGTTCGCGCATTCGAAACCTCTAGTTCGGGCGCTTGTGCGCTTTCATCCGGCTGCGATGACGCAGGCACAACTGCATCCAGCGGCTCCTTCGATTGGGAGGAGACATCCTTCCTCGGTGCCGGCGATGGTTGCCTCTTCCAATGAGTCGAGGAAATCCAAAAGACGGCGACCAGCATCGCGGCAGCGGCCCCTGCGGCAGCCCATTCGAAAGTTCGCCACCATGTCGTGTGCTGGCGACGACGCTGGGCCCGGAAAGCCGAAAGTAGCGCTGCCTCCACATTTGGCGGCGCTCCTTGTTCGCGCAAGTCCCCGGCGGCCGCTTCAGTTACTTCCGCGAGCAACCCCGCTTCGCCCATCCGCAATGCACAATTATCACAATGGGCCGCATGCTCGATCACGGCTTCCCGTAAAGGGACGTCGAGCAGCTCCATCCGTACAAATTCATGCACGGCCTCATCGAACTGCCTGCACGTCATGGCGTTCATGACTTTCCTCCCAAGCGGACACCCAACGCCTTGGTTCCTGCACGGTTGGGCCGGAGTTTCTCAAGCAGTATCGAGCGTGCGCGGTTCAAGCGCGACCTCACAGTTCCCACCGGACAGGCCAGCAACGTTGAAACTTCTCCGTAGCTCTTACCCTCCAAATCGCACAGTGTAATCGGCTCACGGTAATGCTCCGGCAGTGTCAGCACAGCATCGCGCAGGCGCTGGATCGCTTCTGCTCGCTCAAGTCCATCGAGAACAGTCTCTGTTTCCCAGGGCTTTGCTAGAAAACGGCCATTCCCGTTGTGGTTTACTCCCGGACCTTTCCACATGGACCCATGATCCGTCTCATCGCCCAGCGCTACGTAGCGGCTCTCCTTCTCATGCAATTTCCTCACATGATTTCGCGCAATGCCGTATAAGAACGCGCCCGGCGCTCCCTTTTCCTCATCAAATTTTCCGGCTTGACGAATCAACGTAAGAAATGTCTCCTGCACGACGTCGGCTGCAGCTTCCGGACGCCCCGTCATGTGCACCGCGTAGCGGTACACGCCGCCCTGGTGCCTCCGGTAAAATTCCAAGAATGCGTCCTCATCCCCGGTCGAGAGACGCCGCATGAGCTCGATATCCCGTGGTTCGGCTGTGTCTGGCATCTATGCTGGATTGGACGCATGTCCTCCGCGTACAGTAACAATTACTTTTTCGTGGGGCCTAAGTTCCACTTTCTTGTCCGCCTGGACACGCTAGATATCGCGTTGGAGACAAGCTACTTAGTGTATGCTTAGGGCGTTTTGAAACGTTAACACTTGGAATTCGCGGGCGGCCTTTCCGCAAAATCACTCGGAGGAAACGATGAGAATTGCGCACGGAGGAATACTGAGCCTCTTGCTGGCGGTCGCACTGATGGCTGGGTCCAGTTCTGCCCAACTCGCCGAAAAGAAAACGCTGACGCTGGCCGTTGCCAAGCAGATTGCCGCGGCGGCTGAGGCCGAAGCGATCAGCAATAAGTTCACCATGGTCATCGCGGTCCTGGATGATGGCGGAAATTTGATCTACCTCGAGCGCATGGATGAAACGCAGCTTGCGAGCATCCAAATTGCCCAGGGAAAAGCGCACACGGCTTTGGCCTTCAAGCGTCCTACTAAAGCTCTCGAAGACGCTGTTGCTGGAGGGCGTAACGCCATATTGTCCTTTCCGGGAGCCGTTCTGGTGGAAGGCGGCCTGCCTCTTACAACCCCCGATGGAAAAATTATCGGATCGATCGGCGTCAGCGGCGGCACTTCACCGCAGGATGGAATTGTAGCCAAGGCCGGTGTGGACGCTTTTGCGAAAATGCTCAGCCACTAATGCGCGGGGCGCCCGGTGGAAACTGAGCCCCGCCCTTGCTAAGATGACGCGGTGCGAGAAGCGGATTTACGATTGCGACCGTGAGATGAGATTTTTTCACAGGAGGGTCGGGGGAATGAGAAATAAATTTCTGGGTCCGGTGCGGCTGGCACTACTTGTTACTTCATTGGGAATCGGCATGGTTTTTCTCACGGCCACGTGGGCGCAAAGGTCCGCGGGTTCCGTGCAAATGCTCCGCGGCGAGGGCTCGTTCAACGATTGGGGGAATGAGCGGCCGGGCAATCGGTATCTGATCAAAGCGGCTGACTTGCCCAAACCGAATGCCACCGAATCCGCCAGCAATCAATCCAAGGTCGTGCCCCGCCCGGCGGACGCTTGGCCGCAGGTGCCTGAAGGATTCAAGATCGACCAGGCGGCCACGGGCCTGGAGGGCCCTCGAACGATCGTCACCGCGCCAAACGGCGATCTTTTTGTGGCAGAGAGCAACCCTGGCCGCATTCGCGTAGTCCGCGGGTTCACGAGCGATGGCAAAGTGGAAACCAACGAGGTATTTGCCAGCGGCTTGACGATGCCGTACGGCATCGCCTTTTATCCGCCGGGACCGACGCCCCAATTCGTTTATGTCGGTAACACGAATTCCATCGTCCGGTTTCCCTACCAGAATGGCGATCTAAAGGCGCGCGGTCCGGCCCAGACCATGGTTGCAAGCATTCCGGGCGGCAGCAAATACGGCGGCGGACATTGGACCCGGAGCTTGGTCTTCTCAAACGACGGCAAGAAGCTGTACGTCGGTGTGGGCTCCCATGCCAACGTCGCGGAGGACGAGGCGGAAACGAATCGCGCCGATGTGCTCGAGTTCAATCCGGACGGCTCGGGCCAGCGAATCTACGCCTCCGGTATTCGCAATGCGTCCGGCATCACGGTGCATCCCAAGACAGGCCAACTGTGGGCCGCGGTAAACGAGCGTGACGCGCTGGGCGACGACCTCGTCCCGGACTACGTGACGCATGTCGCCGAGGGTGGTTTCTATGGCTGGCCCTGGTATTACACAGGGGCAAACCAGGATCCGCGCTTCGCCGGCAAGCATCCTGAGTTGAAAGAAAAAGTCGTAGTTCCGGACGTGTTGCTGCAGTCGCACTCTGCTCCCCTGTCATTGACCTTTTACGACGGGAAGCAATTCCCCGCCGAGTATCGCGGCGACGCGTTCGTGACGTCCCATGGTTCCTGGAACCGCGCTCACCGGACGGGCTACAAAGTGGTTCGAATCTCAACACCGGAAGGGAAAGCCACAGGCGAATACCAGGACTTCGTCACGGGCTTCGTCGTGGATGACGCCAGAGTATGGGGTCGCCCGGTCGGAGTGACGGTGGCAAGCGATGGCTCACTGGTCTTCACCGACGACGGTTCGAACAGTATCTGGCGCGTGACGTACACTAGAAGCAAAGCCGCAGATGGTTCGAAATAGCGGTACATAGCGCACGAAATAGTAGACCGGGCGTCTCGCACGTCACCATGGAGCAACGCGTGTTTTCCATGTCGTGAGCTCAAAAGATGCTGACAGGTTGCGGCCTCAATGGTATAATAATTAAAAGTAGAGGCCACAATGTCGACAGACAAGCGAACGGAGAAGACCGTACGCCTCAGTGAAGCGCGAGTGGACCTACCCTCGTCGAACGATGTCAGGAAGGGCGTTAATGTGTTAAGCACCTCTGACCCGAAGAACCCGGCCCCCAATCCCTTCGTTCAAAGCCATAACTTGAATGCCAAACAGGGAACAGAACGATCCTCCACGAATGGCCAAGTGAAGTCCAAGAGCTCAGATTAAAGAGAACTCTGTTCAGCGATGACGTTCGATGTTACTGGACTTCTGATTTTTCTCCTAGCCGTAATTCCTGGCTTCCTCGCGGAGCAGACACGGCATTCCATTGTTCCGCGATCCCTCCAGAAAAAAAGTGCTATTGAGGAGACCGGCGAGTATGTCATAAACAGCTTGTTAATTCATTTTGTTCTTTTGATGGTATTCCAACTGATTCTTTCTTGGATGAATCCTTCTACGTTGGAGGCGTTAGGGCAGGCGGTCACGCAGAAGAAACTGGCAGGATGGGCTTGGGAACATCGCTTCTTGGTGCTTGCTTACTTTGTTTTGAGTCTTATCGCGGGGTTCTTCTTCGGTGTACTCCGTGGCGTTCTCGCACTTAATCAACCTTTTCGGAGGAAACTCGGCGGCTTTCAATGGATTTCGCGCCTCCTCGAAGGCATAGGGTTGTACTCAGTCCGACAAAAGGACCCTGTTTGGTATGGCGTCTTGCGGCAAACTTCCAAAGACGAACTGACCTTCGTTCAAGTAAGGATGAAGGGTGGCGGTGGATTTTACGCTGGGGAATTGAAAAGCTACGGAATACTGGAAGACTCGAAGAGGGAAAAGGACTTTTATTTAGTGAATGTTTACTTCACTAAGCGAGACGAAGACCCGTATACAAAGCTTGACTCCGACGGGGTCTTATTGAACTTTGCCGATGTTGATTCAATTGAAGTGACAAAGCGCCTAAGGGATTTGGTTTGAACGGGATAATTTCTTCCACCTTCAACTTTCCGCTCGGCCTGCCTATAATCCCTGCTTCTCTTTGCAGACTGGAGCCATGTGTATCACATCCTCGAAGCGCGTATCCGAGCCGCCCTCACAGCGCATATCCGGCAGCGCTACAACCAGGAGGTAACCGTCGTCACGGAGCGCCCTCCCCGCATAGAAATGGGCGAGCTTGCCACGCCGGCCTGCTTCGAACTTGCCAAGCGTCTGAAACGCGCGCCGCGCCAAATTGCGCAGGAAATTGCCGTGGAGATTCCTCCCATCGATGGCGTCGCGCGAGTGGAAGTTGCCGGCGGAGGTTACGTCAATTTCTTTTTTCTACGCGCTGACTTTTTCAAAGCAGCGATGGAGGGCGCGGCGACGACACCAGTCGTCGCCGCCCCCGATGCTCCAAAATGCATCGTGGAACACACGAATATCAATCCGAACAAGGCGGCGCACATCGGCCATCTGCGCAACGCAGCATTGGGCGACACGCTCGTGCGCCTGCTCCGCCGCGCCGGGCGCCGAGTCGAGGTGCAGAACTACATCGATAATACCGGCGTGCAGGTCGCCGATGTCGTGATCGGCTTCATTCATATCGCGAAGAAATCGCCCGAAGAAGTGCGTGCGCTTGCCGCGCAGCCGAAGTTCGATTATTTCTGCTGGGACCTGTACGCTAGCGTGACGCATTTCTATGAAGAAGATAAAACGCGTCTCGCCTTGCGCGGTGAAACACTGAAATCCATCGAAGAGGGCCACGGCGCGGCGGCGGAAATGGCCGGCGCCGTTGCGCCCGCAGTTGTTCGCTGCCACCTGCGCACGATGGAGCGCCTGAGTATAGAGTACGACTTGCTCCCCCGCGAAAGCGAGATCCTGCACCTGAAATTCTGGGACGCCGCCTTCGAGCTGCTGAAGCAAAGAAACGCGATCCATCTGGCCGCCTCCGGAAAGAACACCGGATGCTGGGTGATGCGATTGAACGATGCCGCCGACGCCGCGGATGCGAGCGGCGAAGATGACGACGCCAAGATCATCGTTCGCTCGAACGGGACCGTTACTTACGTCGGGAAAGATATTGCCTACCAGCTCTGGAAATTTGGCCTACTCGGCCGTGATTTCCAGTACGAAAAGTTCCACACCTACGCGAACGGCCAAACGCTTTGGGCCAGCGTTTCGAGCGGCGGCTCGCCCAATGCGCCCGCCTTCGGACACGCTGCCCTGGTTTACAACGTCATTGATGCGAGACAAGCGTATTTGCAAAACGTCGTCGTCGCGGGACTTCGTGCGCTAGGTTTCAACGAGCAGGCCGATCGCTCGATTCACTTTTCCTACGAGATCGTAGCGCTTACGCCGCGTTGCGCCGCCGAGCTTGAATACACATTGAGCGAGGAAGAAGCGAAGAAGCCGTACGTGGAAGTCAGCGGCCGCAAGGGGCTGGGCGTGAAAGCGGACGATCTGCTTGACCGCCTGGAAGCCGCCGCGCGGGCCGAAGTGGACGAGCGCCACCCCGCATTGCCAGACGCCGAACGGGCCACAATCGCGCACACGATCGCTATCGGCGCACTGCGATATTTCCTGCTCAAGTTCACGCGCACCGCAATTATCGCATTCGACTTCAAGGACGCGCTCAGTTTCGAAGGAGAAACGGGCCCGTACTGCCAGTACGCCGTCGTGCGCGCCAAAAATATCTTTAGAAAACTGCGCGAACAACAACCTGACTTCGATTTGGCCTCATTGAAAAAAGTAAATGAGGGCGTGGCGGAACGCTCCTTCTCCGAATCCGGTGGAAACGCAATTTGGGAAATGGTGCTGCAGGCGGGATCGCTCGGCACACAAATCGAAGCCGCCGTGGCTGCGCAAGAACCCGCCTTCATCGCGAAGTACGCATTCCAGCTCGCTCAGGCATTCAATCTTTTTTATCACCACCATCGCGTCCTCACCGAAGAGGACGCAGCCAAGAAGACGTTCTTTCTTCAGTTGAGCCGGTTGGTGGAACTCCAACTGGTCAGCGCGCTGGAGCTGCTCGGGATCGAGTCTCCCGAAAAAATGTAACGAGGAGGCAGTCTGAAAACAATCGCGCTCCTGGTTATCTTAAGCGCCCCAACCCAGGTTTCCCGGCACTTGCCGATCACAGTTGAACTCAAGCGAGATGTGGAGGTTACGCATAATACCGAATCATATGAGCCTCGCGGCAAACTCTATTTGGACGACCCGAAAGCGAAAGCATTTAGGCTAAGAAAAGGAGAAAGATTTCAAATGGTAGAAATCGGGCAGGAGGGTTCATGCCGGATTAGATTTAAAGATCAAGACTATGGCCTGACATCCTGCCCCTGGCTGGAGGGCTTTAGCGATCATCAGACTGACGTGTTCACCATCGTCAGCAAGAAGTGATTGACCAAGATGAGTTGCTGCTGGGACCGCGCAGCTACTAACGTCGGATCTAAACCCACATTTCCATTTTGAGACTCTTTCGCCGAACCTTTGGATCGTCGCCATCATCAATATTCATGCGGGTGTGAAAGCGATGAAGACGCTCTGGAGGTCGGTACCCAATGGGTGAGAAGCAAAATCAACCCTTTCAGCTCTTATTCAATACTTCCTTGAAGGTCGATTTCCAGGGATCGCGAGTGACTTCCAATGGTGGCCTGATTCTGGTTCGCGAGTTGGATGAACGACTGGGTCTGGAGAAGCTCATCGAAGAACACTTGAGCGACTCACGACAAGGCTTGAACAAGCAGTTCACGCTGGCCGATCTACTGCGGCAGTCGGTTTACAGCCGCTTGGCGGGCTACGAGGACCTCAAGGACGCTGAACGACTGGCAGCCGATCCAACGTTCCGATTGATCAGTTCGCAGAGGATCTGGGACCGGGGCGCGGCGCTGACTTCGACCTTGCATTGATTCGAGGCTGAGCTGCTGACCAAGGAAGTGAATCTGATCGGGCTGATGGCGTTGAACCGGGAGACGCTCGGGCAGGCCGAGTCTCTGGATGGCTCCCGGCGCGTCGTGCTCGACATGGACTCCAGCGAGAGTCCTGTTCATGGTGAGCAAGAGGGCAGCGCCTACAACGGACACTTCGAGCTGGTTAGCAACTCCGATTGCTGTTACAAAATCTGGAGCCGAAAGAGGAAGTACGGCAGAGTGTCTGAGAAATCGATTACGTGGGAACAAACGGGGCGCGTCAGACGGGCAAAAAACTGGCGGTCGGAACCCCGCAGCCTTCTGGGGGCTGCTCTAGTCACAAATTTCTTGCGTCGAGGGTCGAAGGAGCATTAGGATGCGCGAGGTGGGAGTCCAAATCGGAAATCCCGACTTACATGACTATCCTCCACTGTCTTGCAATTGAAATATATCTGGAACTTTTAGGATGAGAACATGAAAAAGTCGGGCGCGAGCCAAGGCCAGTCGGCATCGGAG
>WNFE01016794.1_pt1 | contig 10322 bp, 10 predicted proteins | sample 5400451 | NCBI WGS metagenome assembly WNFE01 (sample SAMN13153344, study PRJNA577476) | soil metagenome | isolation source: 200 cm saprolite under Douglas fir tree site 2 hole 2 | place: USA:California | collected 2015-04-18 | reverse complement strand
GCGCGCCCCACGGGAGCGTAAAGAAGACCGGCGGTCTCGACGCCGTCGGCGGTCGTGATCCGCAGGAACTCCGTCGACAGCGCGTACGGCTGCGCGCCCGCGGCGAACGCCAGGAGGGCTGTCGCGGCGAGGGAGATGGAAAGATGCGCGCGAGGGCGAACCATGGTCCCTCCCACCTTCTCAATCATTTGGCAACCGCTGATCTCGCTGCCTGTCCAGTTTCTCTCGAATCCGGCCGAAGGTCTCCAGATCCCGTCGCAGGTCGGGATGGGCGATCCGCTTGTCGATGCTGATCACTTCCTCCATGAGACGGAGGGCCTCCCGATATTCCCCCCGCTCCTCATGGATCACGGCCATATTGTGGGCAGGAATCGTGACTCGCAGAAGGTCGCCCAACCCCTGGAGCAGATCCTTGGCTCTCGCGTAACGTCGATAAGCTCCATCCAGGTCGCCCAATCGCCGTTGAACAAGACCGAGGGTGTTCAGCGTGACGGCCGTGCCCATGCCGTCTCCAACCATCTCGTTGAGCGCCAGGCTCTGTTCGAGGACCTGGCGTGCTTCGTGCCAGCGTCCTTGGCGCTGGTGGATGCCGGCGATGTTAGCCAGCGTGACCGCCTTGCCGAGGATGTCCCCTAGTTTCTCCTGTATCTCGAGGCCTCTCCCGAAAGCCTCCATGGCGCCTTGGAGATCTCCCAGCCGGGCCTTCACCGCCCCGATGTTGTTCCACGTCAGGGCAAGCCCGCGCTTGTCTTGGAGGTCCATCTTCAGAGCGAGGCTCACCTCATAGGTCTCGAGGGCCGTCCGGAGCTCTCCCTTTCCTTGGTGGACCTCAGCGATGTTGCCGAGGGTCGTGGCGAACGACGGCTGATCCTTTGCTTCTTTCTGTAAAGCCAGAGCCCGGTGGTAGAGTTCCAATGCCCGATCCCATCCCCCCTGCAGATAATAGAGCAATCCGAGTTGGCGCAAGCTCTCCGCCATTCCCTGCTGATCCTCGATGGTCACGGCGACTCGGTACGCCTGTTCCAGCGCGCTTCGCGCCCGCCCTTCGTCCTCCAGTTCTCTCAGAATGGTCGCCAGCGTCGACAACGTCTCGAGCAAACCGACCCGATTCCCTTGCGCTGCGTGAGCCCGGGCCTGGGCCTCCAAGCTCTCTGCCGCCTCCCGCGCGCTTCCCGGCGCTGCCATCACCGCTCCTCGGAGATCGGGCCTGACTTCAGGCCGGTTCCAATGACCTCGCGGATGTCGCCAAACCGAGCCGGCCTCTCGCCATCCGGCAGGATCTCCTCCAGTTCCAACATCATCCTCGTCACTTGTCGGTTCAGTCGTTTGAGCTCTTCTGGATCCCTGATCTCTGCCATGCAATAGGCCAGGACCCGGCGATAGATAGGCTGACGAGTCAGGCTGATTTGGTAGGCCGGGTCGAAGAGGAGTTCGTATCTCTCAGTGAGCAGGAGGCGAGCCAGGTGACGGGAAACTTGAAGATGATCCATCGCGTCGTTATCTCCCTCCAGCACGATGAACTTGTCCTGCAAGGGGAGGAGTTTCCAGACCTCAGGATTTACCCGCTCCCGAGCCCAGAGCCGCCCTGATCGGTATCGAAGGGCGAAATCGCAGACGGTCCGGTCTCCGAGTCGCATCGACAGGTGGGGCAAAAGAGTGGTGAGGGCTTCCTCGGGGATTTCATCGAGGCTGCGATACGTCGCCTGGAGGGGCGCGAGCTCTCGCTTTTGCTCTTCCAGACTCATCAGCTCTACGAGGACGCGGAGAGACGTCCGCAGCTGCTCCGGATTCATTCTCTCCACCGCCGTCTTGATCTCAGGATTGACCACCGTACGGAGTTCTGTGGGAGCAGTCCGAGGCCATTTCTCCAGCCGCTCGCTCAAGAGATGATCAAAGGGGGGAATGAGGCCCACCGCTCGGCCGATAGCCTCCCGAAGGGTGGTCAACCCCGCTTGCACCGAAGAGACGTCCCGATGATCGAGCCCCCTCAAGGCCGTGAGCGCCTGGTGCTTCAGTCCCTCGATCTCCTCCTCAGGAACGTGTCCGAGTCGTTCCAGGAGGTCCAGGTAGACGTTGAACTCGACCGCCGCTTCCCCCAGGCCGGGGTCATGGAAGAGGTCGAAGCTGTGACCGATAAAAAGCCTCGCCAGCTCTCGTCGGACTTGATGGGGGTCCAAGCTAGAGGGATCGGTCGCCAAGAGGGTCCACTTCTCGGCCGCCGACATCGCCTGGAGTTCCTCATCCGTCAGATCGCGGAGGCTCGCTGCCGGTGTGAGCCGCTTGGCCTGCAACGCCTCCAGGGCATGCTCCGTGTAGCGGGGGATGAAGCTCTTGACCACCTGCCGCATCTGATGCAGCTCGAGGTACTCACTGTAGTCCCGGAGCATCTCCTCCTGTGCCGCAGCGGAGAGGCAGTCCCGAAAGACCCGAACGGTCCAGCGAAGCTCTGTATCGCCCATGAAGGGGATTCGTTCCAAGAGTTCGTCGGCCCGCTTTTCGATGTATCGTCGCTGGCTCTCGATCCGTGGATGCTCTTCCATTTCACAGACCTCGTAGATTACGATGCGATGACCTGAGGTCGACGGCCGAGAACCTACCCGCTGCCCGCTCCTCCGCGGGTCCGCCCACTCCGACCGGATCAGACAGATTCGGGGCAGAAGATCGCCCAAGGAAAGTTGTAGTACTCATCTCCCATCCATTCGTCGAGGTGGGCCCCGTACTCTCCCAGGTACTTGAAGTCGCAGTCGAACTCGTATGCGACGATAAAGCGCTCTTCGATGTCGACGTAACGGATCGCGAAGCGATCGGAGCCGTCTACGTAGTGGGCGTCGATGGGGCGGATGTCGGCGTGGTCCATCCCCACCATCTTCAGCAGCTGATACAGATCGTACCGCTTCCCCCGAATGGTCAGTTCGGTCGAGCCTTTTCCAAGCTCCCCGAATCGCTCTTCCATGCGTTTCCGATCGTGCCCCTGGACCATCCAGTCTTCCTCCCCGAAGCGGCCTTCAATCCTCGTCTTGCGACTCTAGCGCTCCTCGGTGCGACAACGCCAGGACGGCCTCGGCGGTCGTTTCGTCCATCGGATAAAACTCCCCGCCCATGGCTGCCGCGAGTTGCTGGGCTGGCGCAAAGAGACTGCCGTCCGGCATCCGCCACCCCTGGCCGGCGGTGCCGAGCACGATGCTCCGGATCCTCATGGCCCGGATCATCTCTCCGACCAGGGCCGCTTCCTCGCCGGGACGCAGATCCCCTATCGACACGTTTGCACAGGCATCACTGATGAGAATCAGCACGGGGATGACGTCGCGCTCTCTCCGAAGCTCTCGTTGGATCAGCTCGTACGCGGTCAGCAGGCCCCTCGACAACGGAGTCGGGCCCCCGAGGGTGAGGGACCGGAAGGCGTGCTTGGCCAGCTCGATGCTCGAGGTAGGACGCAAGATGACAGCGGCAGACTGGTCCCGGAAGGCGACCAGGCCCACCCGATCTCGCCGCTGATAGGCATCGACCAGCAGGGAGAGGATTGCCGCTTCCGTGGCCAGGATCTGTCGCTGGCTTTGCATGGAGCCGCTGCAGTCCACCACGAAGAGAAACAGGTTCCCCACCTTCCGCTCTCGAATCTTCGTGTGCACGTCCGAGGCCTCGACCTTGAGGCCCATTCCCTGCCGGTCGCGGTCCTGTTGGGAGAGGGCGGCGGTCCGGATGGTCGCGTCGAAAGCGATATCCGGGCTCAGGAAACCGGCGTGCTGAGCCCCTATGTATCGCCCGCGACTCTGCTCAGTCCGAGCGGTGCTCCGCTTGCCAGGCACATCCCGTCGTCGCCTTTCGTGCCGGGGGGTGACGAGCCGAGGATTGAAGCCTTCCATCATCCGGCGCAGGAGGGCCTCGTCGAGGTCGATCCGTCGCCCGGCTGGCGTGTCGAGACGGTGGGGGCACTCGTCGAGATCGCAGGTGCAAGCATATCTGGCGCTGCCGAGGCCGCCCATCCCACCGGGAGCCTGATTGCCCTCTTCCAGATCCTCGGAGCTGTCGATCTCGACGCTGGCGCCCGGAACAGTGGATGAAGGGCCGAGGTTCCGCTCGTCGGCACCGGTGACTGCGATCGACACGGACGACGCTGCCGGGTCAAAGATGCCTCCTTTCCGAGAACGTTCCTGCTAGACGATCAAGGGCCTTGGCATCGAGTGCCTTCTCCTCGAAGGGCAGGCGCTTGACACGGTGGCGGAGGCTCATCTCCATGATGTCCCGAATGTCCTGCGGCGCCGGCTCCTGCTGTCCTCGAAAGGCGGCGGCGGCCAGGGCGGTCTTCACCATGGTGATCTCTGCCCGATGTCCGTCCACCTTCATCTCTTCGGCGACCCGGGCGGCAAAGTCGATCAACGTTTCCGACGGGGTGAGGGTGGGGAGCCGTTCTCGGGCCCTGGCGATCTCGGCCCGGAGCGTCTCCTGAGAGGCCTGAGGCCTGAGCTCTCCCTCTTCCGGGTTCATGGTCCCGACCAGAATGAAGCGACACGGATGGGAATAGCTCACCGCTTCGCGCTCGACGAGGTTGATCCCGGTGACGGCGACGTCCAGGAGGACGTCTACGACGTGATCATCCAGAAGATTCACCTCGTCCACATACAGAATCGCGCGATGGGCACCGGCCAGGATCCCAGGCTCGAAGACTTTCTCGCCAGCCTTCAGCGCGGCCTCGATGTCCAGAGACCCCACCACTCGATCTTCCGAGGCATTCAAGGGCAGATCCACCACCGGGGTAGAAATCTCGACGAGAAGCAGCTCCTCCCCTTGCTCTGCCTTGGTCCGGCACGCCGTGCAGAGCCCTTCCTTCTGACCGGGGTAACAGGAAAACGGGCAACCTTTCACCACGAGGCGCTTCGGAAGCAGCTCGGCGATGCCCCGGACGGCGGTGGACTTGGCGGTCCCCTTCTGCCCACGAATGAGGACCCCTCCGATCGAAGGATCGATGGCGTTATAGACCAGAGCCTTCTTCATCTGATCCTGCGCCAGGATCGCGGAGAAGGGAAAGATGGGGGGCCTCATCGAGAGCTCCTTGCCGTGCCATTTATCATGAAAACGGCGTGGACTCGCGGGACGCCAGCGGCCGATTCGCTCCCAGCGCGCGAGCAGGACGCGGTGGCGGCCGCGCTTGACTTCACGGGGACCTTCCGAGATGGTCCCTCACCGATGGCAATCCTGCTGGCCCCCGCCGGAAGCCCCGAAGCCCTCGATGCCGTCCTCGAGGCGGGAGCTGACGCAGTCTACGTCGGCCTCAAGGGTTGGAGCCGGGGTGGCGCCCGTGGGGAGCTGGACCGGGCCGAGCTCGCCCGCGCCGTGCGGCGCGCGGCCGAGCGCGGCGCGGAGCTCCAGCTCGCCTTGAACACGATCCCGAGGCCGCGCGAGCGCGCGGCCCTCCTCGCCGAGATCCCCGGCCTCACCGCGCTCGGGATCCGCACACTCATCGTCAACGACGTGGGCATCCTCGCGACCCTGCGCCGGCGCTTCCCGGAGCTCTCGCTCACGGCGAGCATCGGGTGCGGCGCGCAGAACGCCGCCGACGTCGCCTTCTTCCGTGAGCTCGGGGCCAATGCGGTCGTGCTCCCGGGCACGGTGGGCCCCGCCGAGGCGGCCGAGTGCGCGGCCGTGGGCGGGATCACGGTCGAGGTCATGCTCCACATGGTCGAGGAGTTCGTGCTTCTCGGGAAGTGCGCGATGCCGAGCTACGTCCACCTGAAGCCCACGGCAATGCCCGGCGGCCTTCCCGACGTCATGCGCCAGACGGGGAGCATGAAGCGGGGCGGGGTCGGCGCCTGCTTCCGGATCTGCCAGGAGCCCTGGGAGCTCTCCACCGCCGACGGCCACCGCGCGGCCCGGCTGTTTCCCAGTCGGCAGCTCTCGCGTCTCGGCGACGTCCCCGGCTACCTCGCGGCGGGCGTCGGCGTCCTGAAGCTCCAGGGGCGGAGTCTCCCGCCGGAGCAGCTCGAGCCCCTCGTCGCGCGCTACCGCCGCGCCATGGACGCCGCGCGCGCCGGCGCACCCCTGCCGGCCTTCCCCGAGCCTGTCCTGCCGCAGGCGTGGACGGTCGTGGGGCGTTAAGGAGAGGCCGTGGACCCCGGCGCCTTCGAGCTCAACACCTCGGTCTCGAACCTGCGCCACCTCCGCGCCTCCGATCTCGGCCCCTACGACGCCGTCTACCTCGGGAACATCTACTGCCGCCGCTACGAGGGAAACCCCCTCGAGCGGCCCACCGAGCTCCGCGAGGCAATCCGCCTCGTCCGGGCGGAGGGCCGGCGCGCCTACCTCACGACCTACGCGGCGCCGCGGAACGACACACTCCCGGTCCTCCGCGCGGCGCTCGCGGTCGCGGCCGCCGAGGGCGCCGCAGCAGTCGAAGTCCACAGCCTCGGCCTGGTGAAGCTCGTGCGCGACGAATTCCCCGAGCTCCCGATCCATGTGGGCAACTTCGCCAACGTCTACACGGAGGCCGGGGTCGAGGTCCTCAAGGGCTTCGGCGTCGCGCGGATCACGCCGGCGTCCGAGCTTCCGCTCGACGAGATCGACGCGATCGGGCGGGGGGGCGGGATCCCCCTGGAGCTCGTCGTCCACGGGAAGCTCCCGCTCGGCGTATCGGAGTTCTGCGTCCTCCTCGACTACGAACGGACCTGGGGCGTCCCCTGCCCCGAGCTCTGCCAGCGGGATGTCTTCCTCCGGAAGGAGACGTGGGGCCTGAAGTCGGTCGGCAAGGGAATCCTGGGCGGCCGCGACACCTGCCTGCTCGAGTACCTGCCGCGCCTGGTCGCGGCGGGGCACCGCCACTTCCGGGTGGAGGCCGTCTCGGAGAGCCCCGAGTACCGCCGAGCCGTGGGAGCGATCTACCGCGAGGCACTTTCGCGGGTGCTGGCGGGGGACGACTGGCTTGAGGCGCGCTGGTGGGAGACACTCGCGGCTCACTCGCGGCTCGGCCTGGCGAACGGTTTCGCCTTCGGCCGGAGCGGCATGGACTACGTCGGTACCGAGGCACATTCCACCACAGAATGGAGAGCGCGATGACGGAGCTACTCTCACCGGCGGGCAGCATGGAGATGTTCCGCGAGGCCGTACGGGCGGGGGCGGACTCCGTCTACGTGGGCCCGCTGGGATGGAGCCGGCGGGACCCGGCCTACGAGATCGAGCACCACGAGATCCTGGAGGCGATCCAGTACGCCCACGACCACGGGGCGAAGCTGCGGGTAGCGCTCAACGTGGACATCGACGCCGCGGACCACGCGGAGATGCTCCGGAAGGTCGAGGCGTACGCGCGAGCAGGCGTGGACGGCTTCATCATGAAGTCCGAGGACGCCATGCGCGAGGTGCACGCGCGCTACCCCGAGATCACCATCCACGCGAGCGTCGCGTGCAACGTCCGGGATCGGGCGGCGATGGAGCGGGTCAAAAAGGCCGGGGCGACCCAGTTCGTGGCCTCCACGGCGCTCAACTCCTTCGAGCGGATCGCGGCGCTCAAGCGCACGGCAGACGAGGTCGGGATCGGGGTCGAGCTCCTGATCCATTCGAACCGCTGCATCACCGGCGTCGGCGGCTGCCGGCTCTACGACTACTTCGCGCCCTACTTCGAGGAGCGGGTCGTCCACGACTCGGACGGGACCAGCCGCACGAAGCTCATCGGCAACCCCGACAAGGGCGGGGTCTGCTACCGCCCCTGCCTCGGTAACCACGTCCCCGAAATCGCCGCGGGCTTCCCGGACAAGGTCCTCGTGTACCTAGGCCGGTCGAACAACGAGATCTACAACCTGCTCGACGATGTGCCTCGCTACATCGCGCTCGGCGTGACGACGCTCAAGATCCAGGGGCGGGAGTACCCGGCACCGCTCATCGGCGAGCTCACGCGAATCTACCGGCAGCTCGTCGACCAGACCTTGGCGGGGACGCCCGACGTCGACGGCGCGCGCGCCGCCCTCGATCCCGTCCTTGCCGAGCGCGACCGCTGCCGGAGCGCGAAGACCGGGGAGCTCCACGATCGACTCCTCGCAAAGATGGCTGCGGCGCGGGCAGGCGGCGCCGGCACGGACTGGGATCCGAACTCCGAGGAGGCTCGGCTCCGCAAGGCCGAGTCGCCCGCCTAGCCGCTGCCGCGCCGGAGGCGGGGCTTTGCGGCTACGTAGTTGCTGCTCTGAAATGAACTTCACTCATCCCGCTTCGGCGCGGCGGGTCGCGCTGCGGCCTGCCTCTGAGCTTTCTCCTTCTCCCAACGGGCGGTCACATCGCGGACGACCGCGGCAGCGCCGAGTACGTTGCCGTTGTCTTCCTTGAGCAGGGCAATCGAAAACTCGATGGAGATGCGCCGGCCGTCCTTCCGTATCGCCGGCGTGGCCAGCAACTCACCACGTCCGTACCGAGTGGCTCCGGTCGCCATGACCTTGTGGTAGCCATCCCAGTGACGCGGCCGCAAACGGTCCGGAATGATCAGGTCCAGGGTTTGCCCCAAGACCTCGCCAGCGGAATAGCCGAACATGGTTTCAGCGCCGCTGTTCCACAGCCGGATCACGCCTGTCCGGTCCGCAAAGACGACGGCTTCCGGGATCTCTTGCACGATTCTCCGAAAGAGCCAGTCCTCGGGATTGGTCGGCATAAAAAATCCTCCCCTCCCATGATAAACCCTCAAGACGAGCCGGGCACCTCCGCGGAAGAACCTTCCTTGACGAGCTGCGGGGAACGGCGCAGAGTCCCTGTGAGGCAGGCGTGATCGGAGGGCAACTGCGAATACCAGCGACTCCGGTACGTCTGTCTTTGTCCTTTCTTCTTCTCCTGGTCGTGGCTCCGGTCCCCGCCGCCGAGCGGATCGTCATCGGGGAGATCGACTCCCGCACCGGCCAGTTCGCCGCGCAGGGCTCCGCGATCCACCAGGGCGCGGCGCTGGCCGTCGAGGAGGCCAACGCCCGCGGCGGCATTGCTGGCCGGCCGCTGGCGCTCCTCTCCCGTGATGACGAAGGTGGGCCCCAGCGAGCCGTGGCTGCCGCGGAGGAGCTGACCGGCCGGCACCGCGCTGTCGCCCTGGTCGGTGGATATGTCGACAGCCTCGTCGGCCCCGTCGCCGAGGTGGCCGACCGCGCCCGCACCCCGTACGTTGCTGCCGCCTCCCTTGATGAGCGGCTCACCGCGCGCGGCAACCGGTACTTCTTCCGCGTCTCGACCCTCAGAGCCTACGTCGACGCGACGACCGGCGTCGTCCGCGAGGTGTTCAAAGCCAAGCGCGTAGCGATCCTTTACTCTCACACCCCGGGCGCGAGCCAGCTGGCCCGTCGCCAGAAGGAGGTCTTCGAGCGGGCCGGGATCCACGTGGCCGTCTTCGAGCCCTTTGCTCCCGGCCTCAGCGACTTCACGCCGCTCTTGGCCCGCGTGCGGGACCAGGGAGCAGAAGTCCTCCTGTCGGACACCTTCTTCGCCGATCACCTCCTCCTGGTTCGGCAGATGGCGCAGTCGGGCTTGCGGGTCGACGCCTTCCTCGGGGCGTTTGGACTCGAGTTCCCCAGCGTCGTCCTCGACCTCGGCCCGGCGAGCGAGGGGCTCTACGGCACGACGTCGTGGCAGCCGGACGTGAACTGGGCTGGGCGGGAGCGGGAGTCGCGCCTCTTCGTCGCGGCATATGCGCGACGCTTCGACCGCGCGCCAGTCCCGCTGACCATGCACGGCTATGCAGCGGCGCGCGCCGTCATCCGCGCGCTCGAGACCCTCGGAGGCGGCGCGATCACCGGCGACCGTCTGCGTGAGGCGCTGGCGAAGGTGGATTTGGAAACGCCCCTCGGACGCGTGAAGTTCGATGACCACGGCGATCCCGTCGCTTACGAGCGCGTCGTGGTGCAGATTCAGAACGGCCGTCACGTCGTCGTCTACCCGCCCAACCACGCCACCGCCTCGCCGAAGTACCCAGCCCGCTAGACTTCCGCCCCTCGTGTCCCTGACAACGCTTCTCCAGGCTCTCGTCTCGGGTGCCCTCGTCGGCTGTCTGTACGCGCTGATCGCGGCCGGGTTCTCGCTGGTACTGAGCGTGAGCCGCGGGCTGAACCTGGCTCACGGCGAGGTGGTCGTGCTCGGTGGCTACGCCGGCTACGCGGCTTGGCTCGTGCTCGGTGTCCATCCCCTCCTGCTCGTGCCGCTGGCGGCCCTGGCGACCCTGCCGCTGGGGCTCGTCTGGGATCGGCTCACGGCGCGGCTGGCGCCGCCGGTGGAGTTGTGGAGCTGCGTGCTCACCTTCGGCCTGTCGCTCCTGCTCCAAAGCGCGATGACCGGGTTCTGGTCGGGCGAGTACCGACTGCTCGCGAGCCCCGCGC
>WNFE01004605.1_pt1 | contig 10326 bp, 8 predicted proteins | sample 5400451 | NCBI WGS metagenome assembly WNFE01 (sample SAMN13153344, study PRJNA577476) | soil metagenome | isolation source: 200 cm saprolite under Douglas fir tree site 2 hole 2 | place: USA:California | collected 2015-04-18 | reverse complement strand
CCTTGGCTTTTGACTGCAAAGTCGCCAACGCAATTCACTGCTTCGGCAGTGCCTCAAGCGAACGCTTCCCACAATCGATGAGGTGGCCTACCACCTTACCTCCCTGGTCCCCGCAGAGCTTCGGAAATATCTTATGGTTCATCCGATACTGGGCGGTTTGCACGATAGGAATAGGCTTGCTTCCACTGCTAGCCGAAGTTCGTCACGGAGGCGCCGAATTCTGCGATTTTGATGGCGCGATCCGCGGAAGTCTTGTCTTTATAATCTGGATTTCAGAAAAAGTGATGTAGTGCAGACCTACCCTCTTGAAGCCATCTAGGGCGGATGACAAACTCGGCCAGGATGTTTCTGCGGCCGCATCAGCGTAGCAAGGATGGCAAGGATCACACCTATTGGTCTCTGGTGGAGACCGTGCGGACAGCCAACGGTCCGCGCCAGAGAACGCTCTGCTATTTGGGTGAGCTGAACGGATCGGGCCAGGCACGGTGGCTGAAAAGCGTGGAGGTGTTCAACGAGCAGGGCGAAGCCCAGCAATTGAAATTATTCCCTTCGCATGTCGAGGTGCCGGACGATGATCCGCAGGTGGCGCGCGTCTTAGTGAATCGCGTCCGTCTGGAGAGGACCCGACAGTTCGGCGCTTGTTTCCTGGGCTGGGAGTTGTGGAAGCATCTGGAACTGGATCGTTTCTTTGCGCAAGCCGTGGATGACGATCCGGCAGACGTAGCCTGGTCGCGCGTGGCTGCGGTGCTGGCGATCAATCGGCTGTGTGCACCAGGCAGCGAGTTGGCCGTGGAGGAGCGCTGGTATCCAGCGACGGCGTTGGATGATCTGCTGGAGATCGCAGAAGGCAAGATCAACGACACGCGCCTGTACCGCTGTCTAGACCGCATTCTGCCGCACAAGACGAAGCTGGAACAGCATCTCAAACAGCGTTACGGGGAGTTATTTGGAGCCGCGTTCGATGTGCTGCTATACGACCTGACCAGCACCTACGTGGAAGGGACGGCGGAGAAGAATCCGATGATGGCCCGCGGTTATTCGCGCGATCATCGTCCGGACTGCGAACAGATGGTGATCGCGCTGATCGTCAACAGCGAGGGATTTCCATTCAGCTATGAGACGTTCGACGGCAACCGTGCCGATGTGTCGACCATGGAAACCATTCTGCGCATGGTGGAGCGCAAATATGGCAAAGCGCGAAGGATCTGGGTGTTCGATCGGGGCATCGTGAGCGAGGAGAATCTGGCGGCGATCCGCAGGCGTGGTGGGCAGTATTTGGTGGGCACGCCGCGCCGCCAGATGAAGCGGTTTGCAGCCGAATTGCTCAAGGAGGACTGGACCCAGGTGCGCCCGGATGTGGAGGTGAAGCGGGTGGCGATTCCCCAAGGAAACGAGACCTACATCCTGTGTCGCACGACCGGCCGTAAAGAGAAAGAGAGGGCCATCCGGAAGCGCTTTTCCACGCGCATGGAGGAGGCTCTGAGGCGTCTGCAAACGACGATCGCGGAAGGCCGGCTGAAGGACCGCAACAAAATGGAGCGTCGGCTGGGAAAAATTCAGGCGCGGCACTCGCAAGTAAACGATCTGTTCGAAGTCACTCTGCGTGACACGCCCGCAGGCGTACGTCTGGTTTGGGAGATGCAAGCAGAACGAAAGGCCTGGCGGGACTTGCGGGAGGGCGCCTACCTACTGCGCACCAATCTACAGGCGGACTCGGCCGAGGAGATGTGGTCCAAGTACATGCAACTGACCGAAGCCGAGGCGTCGTTTCGCGCGCTGAAGAGCGAGCTTTCTATCCGCCCTTTGTTCCATCAGAAGGAGCCGCGGGTCAAGGCTCATGTGCTGGTGGCTTTTCTCGGGTATGCCTTGTGGGTGACCCTCAAGCATCTGCTGAAGCGTCGGCCGGCCATCGTTCCCCAGCCCTCGGCCAGCGGAGTCGACAACCCTCAACCGATCTCGCCCAAAAAGGCCTTGGCTCTGCTGTCCACAGTGCACAGTGCTGACATCGTCCTTCCCACCACGGATGGACGCGAGATCCGACTGCGCCGGATCACGGAACCTACGGCCGAACAGAAATCCCTACTTCACCAACTTAGACTCAGCTTGCCGGAACGGCTGAAATCCCTTTCAAAATGTAGTGCAGACTCGGCGATCGCCTGAACTGATTCTGAAAGGGTTAGGCGGTTTCCCGACCGTTCCGTGACGAACTTCGGCTAATCGCTTTGCTGGTCGTCCTTGAAGTTTGGGCTGCCTCGGCCAAATGTTTTGACCGTTTCCCGGGAAACCGATACCAGCGTCGGCTTTGTCTCCTTCTGGCGCTCCCAAAGCATCTTTGCCCATTGTCCTAGCGCTCTCGGTCAACAGTTGCCGCACGATGCGCCGTCGACCTGCGCCGAGGGCACTGCGAAGAGCGATCTCGCGTCGTCTCACGGTGGCGCGCGAAAGCAATAGATTCGGGACATTCGCGCATGCGATCAATAGAATAAATGCGACGGCGACCAAGAGGACGATGAGTCCTCCGCGCACGTCCTGGATGTCCTGCCGCTGAAAAAAGGGCGGTGCGGCACGATGACGCACGATTACAAGCGCAACGGAACCACGGCGCTCTTCGCGGCGCTCAGTTATTTGGACGGCAAAGTCATCGGGCAGTGTAGTAGCCGGCATCGGCATCAGGAATTCCTGAAGTTTCTGCGCCGACTGGACCGAGAATTTCCCGGAGACCGGGAACTGCACATGGTGCTGGATAACTACGGAACGCACTCGACCCCCGAAGTGCAGAGTTAGCTGAAACGTCATCCTCGTTTCGTGCCGCACTTTATTCCCACCAGTTCCAGTTGGGTCAATTTGGTCGAGCGGTGGTTTGGGGAGCTGACGCAAAAGGCGGTGCGCCGGGGAGCGTTTGCCAGTGTGCCGGATTTAGTGCAGACCATCGAAGAGTTTTTGGCGGCGTGGAATGAGAATCCGCGGCCCTTCGTCTGGACAGCCAAACTGGAGGACATCTTGAAGAAAATTGAGCGTGCCCGCGCGAAATTAGAATCGATAAAACCGGGCAGCACCCAACCCCGACGCCGCCAAAAACCAGAAGAATAATCTGGCTAGTTATTTAAGGGACACTAAACTAAATTCTTTCCCGAGCGGGCAGGATAGGATACTCGGCCGAAAAGAGCGAAGCGAATGTGAAAAAGTTCTGGCGAAAATCGCCGGGCGTTACATGATTGGCCATGAGGTTCGGGATCACCGTAATTCTGAAAATGCGCTATATAGGCACGGATTCCACCGGGACAATAAAGTGGAATCGCGCCTCCTTCGCCCGTCTGATGCGCGCCGCGGGGCGGTAAGGAAGCAGCCATGGATACGATGGATTGCAAGGAAGCGTTGGCCAACATGTCCTGCTTCATAGACGGAGACGTTCTGCGGAACTTCGCAAGTCGCTCGAAGAACACATTGCGCGCCGCCGCCGTTGCCGCGTTGCACAGTTGATCTACGGATTCATTCTCGAATACTACGAGAACGGCGTATTGGAGTGCGCCCCAGGACACTTTAAGCTCCCAGTCGCGAACCTTGGCTTAGACTATGGAGAGCCGAGCAGATGGATGTCTCTATCGGTACCGGGCGAGGCATGAAAGGCAAGCGTGACAGGTTCGAAGCGGAGGGAAGATCCCGGGAGTTGATTGTCTTCTCCCTCGTCCGCGAATCCAAATGCTCGGAGTGTAACAAGGAACTGTGGAGGGGAGAATTTCTATTCAAGGACGGCGAGCGTGGACTCTGCATGACTTGTGCCGACCTTGATGAGCTGGTCTATCTTCCTAGCGGGGATGCGGCACTGAGCCGCCGAGCGAGGATGCACAGCCCACTCTCCGCGGTAGTCGTGCGTTTCAGCCGCGCGCGCAAGAGATACGAACGCCAGGGCATTTTGGTTTCTGAAGTGGCGCTCGAACAGGCCGAAGCGGAATGCTTGGCGGACAGCAAATCGCGCGCTTTGCTTCGTGAGCGCAATGCGGAGCGACGTGCCCAATATGATCGCGATCTCGTCGCTCAAATGACTGGGGAGATCTCGAGGTTGTTTCCCGGTTGTCCGCCCAAAGTGGCCCAAACCATCGCAGAACATACGGCGCGCCGGGGCAGCGGAAGGGTCGGACGGACTGCCGCCGGCCAGTCGCTCGAGGAGGAAGCGCTCACCCTTGCCGTGGTCGCGCACATTCGCCACTGTTACACCAACTACTACGAGCTTCTAATGAGTGGATATGAGCGCCGCGAGGCCCGCGCTGAGATTCACGACGAAGTCGACCACGTGCTCGACCGATGGCGCAATCCGCCTTGAGCCTGATCTGAGGCAATTCCGTTTTTTTTTCCACAGGCAGTCAGATTTTCCATCAAGCTCACAAACACATACCCGATACAATCTGCTAATCTTGCGCCGGCACAATGCCGCTGGTTTCTCTAGCGCCGGTCCTGACCCCGCATGGCCGATTGGTCGTCGAGCGAGACGAGGACGCTCCCGCGCTCGATGGAGAGCTTGCTCAGCGGATGGAAGGCGCCTTCACCCGCGGATCGGGACATGGCCTCCTTGCGCTCGGCGCTGATGAAATCGGCCTCGCTCTTCCGCCGGCATTCTCCTTCTGGCGGGAATTCGCCGCGCTTTATGTAACGGGCGTCTGTACGCGACCCATTGACGCCGCCGAGCCACATCGCGCTCACCCACCGACTCCTCCCAAATCGGAACTTGACCAGTTCGTGCTGGCCGCACCTCCAATAATTGGCGCCGAGTACCTGAGCGCGGCAGTCTTGAGCGATCTCTGGCAGGAGCTCGATCGGGCGTTTTGGGCCGAACTGACGGAAGCGAAGTGCAGCATCGAGGAGTTTCTGAAGCGGCGCAATCCGGCGTGGAACCTGGTCGGTCGCGTACACTTCAATCTTGCCGAGAACCGCAAGGATGAAGCCGCGCCCTTTGCTTTCCTTGCCACTTACACGACGCGCCTTTCCGCGCACGCCAAGGCTCAGCATGTTCCGCTCGGCCAGGCCTTGCGGGAGTATGCCGGCGCCGAGAATCGAGACCGATTGCTCTCCCTGCTTCTCCCTGTCCAGCGTTCGGCCGAGAGCTGTTCGTGGCTTAAGGCCATGGTCGACACAGGAGAGATTTTCCACCCGCTCCGCTGGGTTCCCACGCAAGCCATGCAGCTTTTGCGCGATGTGGAGAAGCTTGAAGGCGCCGGCGTAGTTGTACGCATGCCGGCGACCTGGCGAGCAAATCGTCCTCCCCGCGCTCAGGTGACGGCCACCGTCGGCGGTCGGCCACCATCGGGGCTGGGGCAGGCTGCGCTGCTCGACTTTCACCTGGAAGTGATCCTCGACGGCGAGAGGCTAAGCAAGGCCGAGGTGCAGGACTTGCTCCGCACCTCCGATGGGCTTGTCCTGGTGCGAGGTCGTTGGGTCGAGGTAGACGCCGAGCGCTTGCGGGAAACGCTAGAGCATTTTGGCGAGATTGAGCGCACGGCCGCTGAGCAAGGCATTAGCTTTCGGGAAGCCATGCGCATGCTCGCCGGCACGGATGTCGCGGCCGACGGAAATTCCGCCGCCTCGGTCGCGGAGTGGGGAAAGGTTGCCGCCGGCCCCTGGCTTGCGGAAACACTAAAGGGACTGCGTACCCAGGAGGGTCTGGCGCGCGTCGATCCGGGCCGGGCGCTGAAAGGGACGCTACGCCCCTATCAGCAAGTTGGCGTGCGTTGGCTGTATCTGCTCGCGCAACTCGGCCTGGGGGCCTGCCTGGCCGATGACATGGGACTGGGCAAGACCATTCAGGTGCTGGCGCTGCTGCTCGTACTTCGTCAGCAATCTAACGGCGCCGGAGCACCCAGCCTTTTGGTGGCCCCCGCCTCTCTGCTCGCCAACTGGGCGTCGGAGCTCGGACGCTTCGCGCCAAGTCTGAAAGCCGTAACCGCCCATCCTTCCGAGATACCTGCCGAAGATTTAAAAACCATGACGCCGGAAAAATTGCGGAAGGTGGACGTTGTGATCACGAGTTACGGCTCGCTGCTGCGGCTTCCCTGGATCGCCGACCTCTCCTGGAATCTCGTCGTGCTCGACGAAGCGCAAGCCATCAAAAATGCCTCTGCCAAGCAGACCCAGGCGGTGAAGAAGCTCAAGGCAGGTGTGAGGTTTGCCCTCACCGGCACCCCCATCGAGAACCGTCTGGGCGATCTTTGGTCGATCTTCGATTTCCTGAATCCCGGCCTGCTCGGTTCGGCCAAGCAATTTACAAGTTTTACCAAGCAACTGGCCGCGCTGCCGCACAATCCCTACCGCCCCTTGCGAGAGCTAGTGCGGCCTTATATTTTGCGGCGGCTGAAGACCGACAAAACGGTCATCGCCGATCTGCCGGATAAAACTGAGGTCAAGGCGTTCTGCCAACTCAGCCGGAAGCAGGCGGCGCTTTACCAGCAAGCCGTCGAGGAGCTTGAACGGCGGCTTAAGAAAGTTGAAGGTATCGAGCGTAAAGGCCAGGTGTTGGCGTTCCTGGTGCGGTTAAAGCAGATCTGCAACCATCCGTCGCAGTGGCTGGGCGACGGCACATGGAATCCGGAAGACAGCGGCAAGTGGGCCCGCTTGCGCGAGATCGTTGAAACCATCGCCGCCAAACAGGAAAAGGTCTTGGTGTTTACGCAGTTTCGCGAACTGACCCGGCCGCTCGAAGCGTTTCTGGGATCTGTGTTCGGACGCCCTGGGCTGGTCCTAGATGGCGAGACGGAAGTCAGAAAGCGCAAAGAGGTGGTGCGGCGATTCCAGGAAGAGGAGAGGATTGGTTTCTTCGTGCTTTCGCTCAAGGCGGGTGGCTCGGGACTCAACCTCACGGCCGCTTCGCATGTCGTGCACTTTGACCGATGGTGGAATCCGGCGGTTGAGAACCAGGCGACCGACCGTGCCTTCCGCATCGGCCAGACCAAGAATGTCTTGGTGCACAAGTTCGTCTGCCGCGGGACGGTGGAAGAGAAGATTGACAAGCTGATTGAATCGAAGCAGCAGCTTTCGAAAGACTTGCTCGAAGGCGGAGCCGATCTTTTGCTCACGGAAATGAACGACGGGGATTTGCTGAGACTCGTGGCGCTCGACCTAAACAGCGCCCAGGCGGAGGTGTGAACCATGTACTACGGAGGCTGGGGATGGCGACCCTATGTGTCTGTCGCGCAGCGGCAAGCGCAAGCGATGCGCAAGATCGCGCAGTTGAAGAAAAAGGGGCGCGTCGTCTCGCCTGTCGAGATTGAAGGCCGCGGCATTGCTACAACCTTCTGGGGAAAAGCCTGGTGCGAGAATCTGGAACGTTACGGTGATTACGCAAATCGTCTGCCCCGCGGCCGCACTTACGTGCGCAATGGTTCCGTCATCGATCTGCAGATTGCCTTCGGTGAAGTGAAAGCGCTTGTGAGCGGCTCGTCCATCTATAAAGTCGCTGTGAAAATCACGCCTGTCAGCAAGGCGCGCTGGAAATCCATCTGCAAGGACTGTGCCGGGGCCATTGATTCCCTGGTGGAGTTGCTGCAAGGTCGATTTTCCAAGGGAGTCATGGAGCGAATTTGCAGAGAAAACAATGGACTGTTCCCCTCGCCAAAGGACATTCAATTTTCGTGCAGCTGCCCGGACTGGGCTTATATGTGCAAGCATGTCGCCGCCGTGCTCTACGGCATCGGCGCCCGCCTCGACCGCCAGCCCGAGCTCCTCTTTCGGCTTCACAAGCTGGACGAAAAGGAACTCATCAGCAGCGCCGGCAGAGAGCTTCCTCTCGCAAGGAAAGGAGGAGATTCCGGGAAAATTCTGTCTACCGGCGATCTTTCTGAACTCTTCGGACTGGATCTTGCTAAAAGCGGCGCACGCACCTCCCCATTGTCTTCAACTCGCGCAAGTCAGAACAAGAGTGCGAAGGAAATGCGAGGGCGCAAGCAGGTTGTCCGTCCCGGCGGGCGACAGCGGTCGGGATAAGCCATCAGCCGATGTCTTTTCTCTGTTCTCGTTGCTGCTGCTTGCATGCTCATAATCAACCGCTCACTGCCGGCATTACTCCCCGCTTGCTCTCTCCCTCTCCTCCCGCATTCATCGAACAAAGCCCATAGGGCAAAGCTCCTGCCGCGGTTTAGTCCAACCCATTTTTAGATCACCGGCGCCGCTCCGATCACATTTCTTTCCGCACACGCTTTCCGTCGCCGCGCCGCCGATCTAAAAATGCTCTGCCTTATGCTGATCCAAAGCCGAATTGTTTCGCGACACGAACTCCCTGCGCTAGCCCAACTTCCACGGCAGTCGAGGTGATGTCCTGAAAAAAGCGGGGATCGTCTTGGAGAAGTGGTTTGTTTTCACAACGCTTTGCATAAATTAGGCAGAATAGTGACTAAAGCGACTGTAATTTCTCTTGACATTATGATGAGAGAATGCTACATGTAGTGGCCAATGTACATCCGAAAATCGACGCGAACGTACAAACGCAAAACGTACACCAATCACCTTCTTGTCGAATCCGTTCAAACCGCCAAAGGCCCGCGCCAGCGCACGATTTGCTCTCTGGGAAGTCTGGAACCCGCTCCGGCCGAAGACTGGCTGGGACTGGCGCACAAGCTCCAATCGGCGTTGCAGGGACAAGAGTCCCTGTCGGGTTCTTCGACCAAAATCCAAGAATGGGTGGAGAAAGCCCGCAACAAAAAGAAGAGCACCGGATCCGACGGAGACCGATCGACTGTCACCGTCGAACCCGACAAGGTCCAGATCGAACAAGCGCGTGAAGCTGGTCCGGTACATGTCGGACACCAGCTCTGGGGCCAGTTGGGGATGAACCGGATTTTGCAGGAGGCCGGGCTTTCCACACGCGCCTGCCGGTTAACGGAAGTGATGACGCTGAACCGCTTGATCTGTCCTTCCTCCGAACACGCCATGCCGGATTGGATTCGGCGCACCGCTTTGGGAGATATCTTGCAGGAAGATTTTTCCGAGCTTGAGGACGAGGCGCTGTATCGCAATCTGGACCGGCTGCATCCGAACCGCGAAGCCATCGAGCGTGCGCTGGCGGAGAAGGAAAAGACGCTGTTCAACCTGGACGACACCATCTATCTGTATGACTTGACCTCGACGTACTTCGAAGGGCAAGCCACGGCCAACCCGCAAGCCAAGCGAGGATACTCGCGGGACAAGCGTCCGGATTGCAAACAAGTGGTGGTGGGATTGGTCCTGGATCGTGAGGGCTTCCCCAAGGCCCACGAAATCTTCGACGGCAATACGCAAGACCGGCGCAGCCTGGATCAAATGCTGGATGCGCTGGAGAAGCGGACGGGCAAAAAGCTTGGGGCCACGGTGATCGTGGATCGCGGGATGGCCTTTGAGGAAAACTTGGAGCAGATCCGCAAACGCAAGCTGCATTACCTGGTTGCGGGACGGCAATCGGAGAGAAACCAATGGCTCGAGGAGTTGGAGAACGACGAGGGCTGGGAAGAAGTCCACCGCACACCCTCACCGCGGAATCCGTTTCAGAAGAAGACCCGAGTGGAAATCAAACGCCAGCAGAAGGGCGACATCGTCTACCTGCTCTGCCGCAGCGAAGGCCGTGAAGATAAGGACCGGGCCATTCGAGAAAAGCAGGAAACGAAACTGATCGCGGATCTGAATCGACTCCAGCAGCGCGTAGCCAAGGGCCGGCTGAAAAAGGAAAACAAAATCCAGCGGGCGATCGGTCGACTGTTAGAACGCTATCCGCGCGTGGCGCGTTATTACGAGCTCTCTTATGACGCGGTCCAAAAGAATCTCTCGTGGAGCGAGCTTGCCGATAAAAAGGCCACCGCTAAGAAACTCGACGGTAGCTATGTTCTCAAAACGGATCGGCAGGATCTGACCGCAGATGAAATCTGGCGCACTTATATCCTGCTCACGCGGGTGGAGGATGCCTTCCGCGACATCAAGAGTCCGCTGATGGAGCGACCGATTTTTCATCATCTGCAGAACCGCACCCAGACCCACATTTTTCTTTGCGTGCTGGCTTACCATCTGCTGGCCGCCATCGAGCACCGCTTCTTGCAGGCCGGCGTGCACACCTCCTGGGGAACCATTCGCGATCAACTCCGAACCCATCAGGTCATCACCATCGTCCTGCCCGATCATCATCATGGCCGCGTACTGACCATCCGCAAAGCCACTACCCCTGAACCTGAGCACCGCCAAATTTACGCCACGCTTGGCATTCCCGCCCAGGTGATGCAGCCCGTCAAAACGTGGCAGGTCAGCGCAGGTAGTGACGAAAAAAATCCTAAGTCATAGAAAACAAAGCATCCTGCTCTGAAAACCGTGGAAGTTGGG
>WNFE01004604.1_pt1 | contig 10327 bp, 9 predicted proteins | sample 5400451 | NCBI WGS metagenome assembly WNFE01 (sample SAMN13153344, study PRJNA577476) | soil metagenome | isolation source: 200 cm saprolite under Douglas fir tree site 2 hole 2 | place: USA:California | collected 2015-04-18 | reverse complement strand
TGGCGTCCAGCGCCAGGTGCAGGTTGTCGCCTTCCAGCGCCAGCGGCGTTCTCATATCGTTGTATAGGATCCAGCCATTCTGTAGTTGCAATCGCCGAATGCGCAGATCGAACAGTGTTTCTCGCGCTGGCCTCCTGCTCGACGCGTTTTGCGGCACGGGAACGTTGCTCGAACCGTCTTTCTCGATGCGTATGTGAACCTCCGGCCTCTGCACCAGCAAATCGTTCAACGAAACCTTGCGGCCCCAAAAAGAGTCTATGCGCAACCCCGCCTGTACTTCGTCGGCGGCAAAGAGAGGCTCTGTTCCTGCGGGTTCCCGGCCGTGAATCACCAAGCCCTTCAGCGTGATTTCGAGCGAAAGCCAGCGAATGGAAATGGATTTCAGCGCAACCTGGCCGCCTGTAACTCTTTCCAGAGTGTGAACAACGTAGCGCTGAATCAGCGGATTGCCAGCGCCGCTGCCGAAAAAAATCGCCACGCCCGTTAGTATCAGAAGAATCAGAAAGACTTTCGCCGCCAGCACCCATGCAACATGCCGCAGCCATCTCCATTTTCGCCGGCGCGTCTCGCTGGTCATTTTCCGCTGTCCTTCAGGAACTTCTCCACGTGCAAACGCGCCCTGCTTTCTTTTAGCCAGACTTCCGCCTGCTCGTTGATTCCTCGCTGCACCAGCGCCTCTTGAATGTATTCGCGCGACGCATCCAGCGGCGGCGGAGCCTGGTTACGCGCCTTTGCCCGCGGCACCACGGCCTGCTGGTAAAAATCCTCCACTTGTTTCGCGTCCACCTGCACCGCCGGACGAAACCGGGAATCCAGATAATTGCTCAGATACAATTGCTCCGCGACCGCGTGTTGGATCTCTTTATCGCTCAACCCCGATTGCTTTTTTCGTGCCTGATATTCGTCCGGTGATGCGAACGATGCTTGCAGATGTTCTACGCCGCGGGCGATCTCCACATCCGTAGGGTGCGGGAAGCGCGCCGTGTCCGCCTCGTTCCTCACGATCCACTGGTCGATGAGGCGGTCCAGAATCGCGGTGTCGGTTTCCGCTTTCCCATCCACCAGCATCTGGTACCTGCTGAGTGTGCGCACTTCGCTCAGCAGGATGATGTCGCTCTCCACGCGTGCTGCGATTTGATCCAGCAGCTCCTGGCTTTGCGCGCACGTCGCCGCCAGCGCGAGCAGCGCTCCGGCCAGCGCGTAACGCGAGTAGCGGGGCATCAGAACGTTGATCCCAGATTAAAGAAAATCTGAAAGCCCGGCAGCCGCGTTGCCTGGAAACCAAACAGTCCTTTTTGACAGTCAACCAACGCGGCTCCACTGGGGCAGATCGGCGTAACAAACTGCGGCCGATTTATCTGGTAGCCGAGGTCGATGCGAATTGGCCCCACAGGCGTGGCGTACCGGAATCCCAGCCCCACCGTATGCGCGAAGTAATTCAGCTCATTCGTGCAATTGAATTCGCACTGTGTGGAGTTGGGAAAGAACACCGGCTTCGGCGGGTACGGCCGCAAAGTCACCCGGCTAAGCCGGCTGTACACATTTCCGCCGTCATAAAACAGCGCGCCGCTCAGGGCTGAGCCGATGAAAGGCAGGCGCATCGGAAATCGAAACTCCTGGTTGAGAACAAGCAGCGCCTGCCCGCCGACTGGGAATCCGGTAACTGAATCGCGCGGGCCGGCCTGGTTCAATGCAAATCCGCGCAGCGATGTGCCGCCGCCAGCAAAGAATCTCTCCGGCAGCGGAATCACCGTTGGCAATGGCGCCGTCGTCTGCGCAGGAAAAGTCAGTGAAACCGTGTCGCCATACGGTCGCAATATCCCGATGCGAATCGAGCGCGCGACACTGAATCTGCGCTTGATTGGGTAGTAGGTCGAATTCTGAAAGAAAAAACGCATGAAGCTCGCGCTTGAGCCAATCCTCGTATCCGCAATGCTGAAGTCCGCGCTGTTGAAATTCCCCTTCGTTGCATCCGCCGGATTGTCCCGCGCATCCCGCACCCAACCTGCTCCGAACTGCGACACCAGCGTCGGCGCGTTGAACAGCGGAATCTCCACTGCCGGAATAGTCGCGTTTAAGTTGGAAACCAGCACCTTGCGGAAAGCGTAGTGGTACAGCAGCGAGGTTCGCGGCGTCACCCGATCGTTCATCTCCACCGCGCCCTCGTACCGCGTCTGTGTGAACGTATTGATGTCCTGCGTTCTCTCCGTGTACGCCGTGACCTGCAGATTCAGGTGCGGGTCGCTGAACGTGTTCGGGTGGTTGTACCCCAGCAGCGCCCGGTCCTCGATCGTGCTTCCCCGCAGCTTCAACGAAAGCGAATCGCCTCGCCCCGTCACATTCAGCTTGCTGATCTCCAGAATCCCCCGCACCGCCGCCTGCACCTCGCTGCCTGCCGGATTCGTCGTGCTCGCCAGCCGCTGCACCTCAAAGCCCCCTCCATACGCCAGCGTGTAGCGCTTCGCTTCTTCCACCAGCACTACGATGTCTTTGTTCGTGTCCGTCCCGTTCGGATTTTGCGGTTGGATCGTCACCCGGTTGAACACTCCCAGGTTGTACAGCCGCCGCTGCGACTCCACCACCTCTCCTTGCCGCAACGGCGCGTCGGACTTCACCCGGATCTCCCGTCGAATCACGTTCGCCCGCGTGTGCTCGTAGCCCGTCAGCAAAATCCTTCGCACTCGCGTCTGCGGCCCTTCCTCGATGCGATATACCACTCGCATGAAATCACCCTGAAGCGCCTCGCTGTCCTTTGTTTTGTCCGCCTGATTAGTTTTGCCGGCCTTCCGCGCATTGTTCGCTGCCACTCCTTCATTGCCGGCCTCTGCGCCGCTCTTGTTCGCTTCCCCGTTTACCCTCTCCGCCGTCGCGGTGAACCTCGCCTCCGGAAACCCATCGTTGAAGTACATCGCCAGAATGTTGTCTCGGTCCGTGGCTACGTTGAATTCCGAGTAAGGCTGGCCCGGAGTCGATGCCACCACGCCCAGCAAGTCGTCTTCCTTGAACGCGTGAATTCCCTCGATGTTCAGTGACGCCACACGCGTCTGGTTGCCCTCCTGAATCACAAAGCGAACCACCAGGTCGCCTTCCTTACCCTTGTAGTTGTCCAGCGCCTGCCCATCCACCGTCGCTTCCAGGAACCCGTTTGCCAAATACAAATTCCGCATCGAGTCCCGGTCAGATTCCAGCAACCTTCGGCTGAATCTTCCTCGCGTCGCGTAGGCCTTCGGGTAAATCGTGAGCCGGCTGCGCAGCAACTCGCTATCGAAATAGTGATTCCCGGTGATCTCGATCCCCATCAGTTTGTGCCGGTCCCCGCGCTCCACGCGATACGTGATGACCTCTTCCGTTCCCTTGCGACCATTCTTGAGCGTCACCTCGTTCGTGCTCGTCGCGTACTCCACCTCCGCGTCGAAATATCCGTCGCGCTCCAGCCGTTCGCGAATGTTGCGCTTGCCTTCTTCCAGCAAGTCCGCGTCGACCGCCCCCTCTTGATACACCGGCACCAGCTTCTTCAGCTCCCCGCCGGAAAATTTCGCCCCCGTCACCGCAATCCGCACCCGCGGCCCTTCCGTGATCTCCAGCTCCAGCGGAATCGCGTTGCTCTTGGCGTCGTAAGTGCCTCGCCGTACCATCGCCCGCGCGTTCAGGTGCCCTGTTTTCACCAGAAACTTGCGCACGCGCGAAGTCCCGCGCTGCACGTGTGCCGCGGTGAGACCCCGCCCCGCTCTTAGCTTCGACCGCGACAGAATCTCCGCGTCTCGGTACTCCGTCCCGTTCTTGAGCTGAATCTCCTTGATGCGCGCGCGCACTCCCGGCTCTATGTTGATGACCACGTCCATCTGGTGATTCTCCGGATGCGGCACGGTCTGCGCCGAAACCTGTGTCTCATAGAATCCCTCTTCCCGCAGCAGCTCCCGCAACCGCTCCAATCCCTCGTTCACCGTATCCGCTTGGAACGGCTCCCCCAGCGCAAGCTGCACCGCCGCAATCGCCGAAGCCTCCGTGGGCGGAGACACCAAGCCGTGAATGATCACCTGATTGAAAAACAGTTGCTCCCGTACCACGAAGTCGACGCGCACCCCGCCGTCCACCGGCGTCGACATCGCTCGCAAATCCGCGTAATCCCCCGTACGGTAGAGTGTCCGAATGCTTTCCGCCACCTGCTCCCGGTCCAGCGGCTTTCCAATCGAAACGGGAAGTCCTCTAGGCGCTTCCGAAAGCACGCGTCCGTCTTCCGTCACAATCCGCACCGCAACGACGTCTTCGGCGGTGTTGGCGGGGTTCTGCGACGTCGCGGTGCTCACCGGTCCCGCAGGCGTTTCTGGCTGCGCCCGCGCGTGCAGCGGCGCAACTCCCATAAGGAGCGCGGCCGCGGCAATCTTGCGCAACCCTTGCTCACAATGCGCTTTCATGCTTCCACTGGCTCAGACGAAGCGTAGCATAGCGGCGTTGCCTGTCCCGCGAACTTTGGCGCTATCATAAGTAGCGGAACGCTAACCGTAGCGCAGTCTTTAGCTTGCGCCTTTTCGTCGGCTTGAACCGCTCCACAAAGGCCACCACAAAGTGAACCCTTCTCTTAACGAAAAATACTCGCGCCAAATGCTCTTCGCCGCGATTGGCGAGGAGGGCCAGCAGCGCCTGCTCGCCTCCAGCGCCGTCATCGTCGGATGCGGCGCGATCGGTGGCGCCGCCGCTAATCTCCTGGTCCGCGCTGGCGTCGGAAAACTGCGCATTGTCGACCGCGATTTTGTCGAGCCCTCGAATCTTCAGCGTCAAAACCTCTTTGACGAAGCCGATGCCCTCGCCGCGCTCCCCAAAGCCATTGCCGCCGAGCGCAAGCTCCGCTCCTTCAATTCCGGTGTATTCGTGGAAGGCATCGTCGCCGACCTCAGCCCGCGCAACGCCTCTGATCTGCTCGCTCCCTTCGACCTCATTCTCGATGGCACCGACAACTTCGAGACGCGTTTTCTGATCAACGATTTTGCCGTCCAAAATGATCAGCCCTGGATTTACGCCGCCGCCGTGGCCAGCTACGGCCTCACTATGACCATCCGCCCCGGAGTGTCGCCTTGCCTCGCCTGTCTAATGGAAACGCAGCAGCTCGGCCTCGAGGAAACCTGCGACACCATCGGCGTCCTCGGCCCCATCGTCCATCTAATCGCTTCGCTGGAAGCCGCCGAAGCCATGAAACTTTTGGCCGGCCGCACCGATGCTCTGCATGGCCGCCTCATCTCCTGCGACGTCTGGACCGGCCACTTCCAATCCCTCCGCGTCGCGCGCAACCCGGACTGCCGCGCCTGCGCCCGCCGTGAATTCACCTACCTCCACGGCGAAGCCCAGCCCCACATCACTATGTGCGGCCGCGATTCCGTCCAGATTCACGAGCGCAGCCGCACTCTCGATTTGGCCACGCTCAAAAGCCGCCTCGCTCCCACCGTCTCCGACGTCCGCTACAACGAATTCTTGCTCCGCTTCCGCATCCCGCCCTACGAAATGACCGTCTTCTCAGACGGTCGCGCCATCCTCAAAGGCACAAAAGATCCCGCCGTCGCTCGTTCCCTCTACGCCCGCTACATCGGCGCCTAAATTTTTTGGACTGCCCCGGTCTTGCCGCCGCTTTTACGGCTGATGACATACTGGCCCGCCCGCACGATTCGCACACCACGTCGCCCACTAAACCCACGCGCTGTCATCCTGAGGGCCGGCGCTTTTTGCCGGTCCGAAGGATCTCAACGTAATGTCCTTGCAAGTATTCGCGCTTACCGCAGACCGCGGCGAGGCTATCGCGGAACCGTATGCCGCCCGTAAGACGACCGCATCGAAGCCCGGTCCAGATTCTCTCGAAGATTCATCAACGTAAGAAACGTGCTCAAAATCCGCGCCTTCAAATCATCGGTGAGGTGCAGCCCGCTGGTCGCCACGCGCGCCAGCTTCTCCCCGTTTTCCGTGATAAAGCGCATGATCTCGCGCTGCCGCTCGTGCCCCGTAGTGCCCAGCGCCGTCTCCCGGCGCATCTCCGCGCACCCGCTCTCCAGCGACAACGTGAAGTGCAGCACGCACAGTTGCGCCTCGGCAAGCGCCGGTGGCGAGTCGTTCTTGCATCCCGGGGTTTGGCAGCGTGTTCCCATGAGTCGTGAAGGCTCTTTGATAAGTAACATTACTGGCCGCGAGAATCCACTACGCACCTCGCGAATGGTGCGAATCCTGCATTAGCTGTACTTTCGTTCCGTTCGTGCCCGTTCGGACAGTCCGTCTCCGGAAAATCCCAAATTGGCATTGACATCCGTGGGCTCCGCACGTATAAATATACAGGTGAGTGCATATTTTCACCGAACCATGAATACCAGCAAAACATTTCGCCACGGGCAGATCCTGCGCCTCATCTCCGACGCTTCCATCTCCAATCAGGAAGATCTGCGCCGCCGCCTCGCCGCGCAAAAACTGCGCGTTACGCAAGCTACGCTTTCCCGCGATCTCCAGGAGCTTCGCTTGGTCAAAACCCAGGAAGGCTACCGCACCGCCGCCACGCTGCCGGAAGAATCCAACGGCCTGCCTTCCCTGGCTCGCGCGCTCGGCGAGTTCCTTCAGGACATTCGCCCCGCGGTGAATCTGCTCGTCTTGAAGACCCCTCCCGGGGGCGCGCAGCCCCTCGCCGCTGCCGTGGACGCCGCCAAATTCCCGGAAACCGCCGGCACCATCGCCGGTGATGACACCGTTTTAATCATCACTCCTGACAAAAAATCCCGCGAATCCTTGCAGAAAAAAATCGAATCGCTGGTGAGCCGGCGCGCTTGAAATGAGAAAGCCCGAACAAATTGCCGTCGTCGGTGTCACCGGCTACACCGGTTTCGAGCTCGCGCGCATTCTTGTGCGCCATCCCGCCGTCAAGTCGCCCGTCTTTTACGTTCGCGAAACGCAAGGCAAAAAGTGCCTCGCCGAGCTTTTCCCCCAACTCCGCGGCGTGGGTGAAGCGCCTCTGCGCTCCCTTTCCGTCTCCGAGATTACCTCCAGCAATGCGGGCACCGCTTTCCTCGCCACGCCCCACGAAGTTTCCGCGGAAATCGCCCCCGCGCTGCTGCAAGCTGGCCTCCGCGTCGTCGATCTCAGCGGCGCCTTCCGTTTTCGCTCCGCGGATACCTTTGCGTCCTGGTACAAGCTCCCCACTCCCCACGCAAGCTGGCTCAGCGAAGCGGTCTACGGTCTTCCCGAGCTGTACGCTGCCAAAATCGCCTCCGCGCGCCTTATTGCCAATCCCGGCTGCTACGCCACCAGCGTGATTCTCGCCCTGCGCCCTCTCGCCGAAGCCGGCCTCATCGCCGAGGGCAGCAGCGTCGTCTGCGACTGCAAGTCCGGTGCCAGCGGCGCAGGCAAAGATCCCCGTCGCGACCTCCACTTCGTCGAGGTCGACGAAAATTTCAAGGCCTACAACTTGTTCTCTCATCGCCACACTCCCGAAATTCTTGAGCACACTGGTCTGCCCGAAGATCGTCTCGTGTTTTCCACTCATCTGCTCCCGCTGGCTCGCGGAATTCTTTCCACCATTTACGTGACGCTCGGCGCGGCGTATTCCGCCGAAGCCATCGAAACCATCTTCCGAAAGTTCTACGCTGGCCGTTCCCTGGTGCGCATCTGGCCCGCTGGCTCGCTGCCCGAGCTGCAGCACGTCGCGCACACCAATTTCTGCGATATCGGATTCTCCCTGGACAACTCCGGCAAACGCCTCATCGTCGTCTCCTGCCTCGACAATCTGGGCAAGGGCGCGGCAGGCCAGGCAGTTCAAAATTTCAATCTCATGTCAGGCATCGAGGAGCAGACCGCACTCCAATGAAGACCGTGATCAAACTGGCTGGAGCTTTACTCGAAGACGACGCCGTCGTGCGCGCCCTCGCCCGGCAAATCGCCGCGCTCGCCCAGCAGGGCCACGAAATTCTCGTCGTCCACGGCGGCGGCCGCCTTTTCACCGCCACGCTCAAACGCATGGGCATCGAGAGCAACTTCGTGGCCGGCCTGCGCGTCACCAACCGCGAAACCCGCGATGTTGCCGTGATGGTTTTTGCCGGCCTTTTGAACAAACGCCTCGCCTCCGCCATCTCCGCCGAGGGCTCGCCGGCCATCGGCATTTCCGCCGCCGATGCCTCCTGCTTCCGCGCCGAGCCTATGGTTCACAACGAAGTCGAAGGCAGCCTCGGCTTCGTCGGCTATCTCACCGGCCTGAATAACTCCTTCCTCGAGTCGCTCTGGCGCGAAGGCCTCATTCCCGTCGCTCCTTGCCTTGGTCTCGGGCCGGACAACGAGCTGTACAACATCAATGCCGATCACATGGCCGCCGCCTGCGCCGAATACCTTCGTGCGGACCGCCTGATCTATCTCACCGACGTCGCTGGTGTTCTCGACGGCGACAAAGTTCTCTCCGCCGTGACTTGGGAAGAGATTGAGCGCCTTGTGCAATCCCACGTCATTTCCGGCGGCATGGTGCTCAAGCTCGAAGCTGCCAAGCGCGCCCTGGAAGGCGGCGTCCGCGAAGTGCACATCGTCGGCGGCGGTTCGCCGGATTCCCTGCTGCGCGTCTCGCAAGCGGTCGACGCCGCATCGAATGATCCCGCGAGCGCAATTCCCGGAACACGCGTTTTGCGGGAACCCCTGCTCGCCGCACAAGCAGCGCTCTCGGCGGCATGATGCGCGCGCTAAACCAAAAGAAAGCAATCGCCCGGGCCGTGCAAACGTCAAAGCACTCGCGCCTTCCCAAGCCCAAACTCGACACGCGCCTCAGCGACGCGGACCAGTTTCTCCTGCCCACCTATAAACGCCAGCCCTTCGTCCTAACGCATGGCCACGGCGCTTATGTGTATGACTCCCCTGGCAGGAAATACCTCGATTTTCTTGGCGGCATCGCCGTCAACGCCCTCGGCCACGCCCACCCGCGCATTGTCAAAGTCATTCGCCGCCAAGCCGCGCGCGCCATCCATCTCTCCAACCTCTACCACAATGCTTATCAGGGCCCGCTCGCGCGTAAGCTCGCCGAAATCTCCGGCATGGATCGCGTCTTCTTCTCCAACAGCGGCACCGAAGCAGCCGACGGCGCGTTGAAACTCGCCCGCCTCTGCGCCCGCACCATCTCTGATGCCCCCGACAAGCCCGCGGCCAAGTATCGCATCCTGGCCATGCAGAATTCCTTTCACGGCCGCACTTTTGGCGCCATCAGCGTAACCTCCGCCGAAAAATACCGCCTGCCCTTTGCGCCTCTCGTGCCCGGCGTTGAATTTGTTGGGTTCAACGACGTCGCGGATCTCGAATCCTAATTCGACGACACCGTTTGCGCCATAATCCTCGAAACCATTCAGGGCGAGGGCGGCATCCACGCCGTTACCGAAGCCTTCTGGAATCGCGCTCGCTCCCTCGCCTCGCAGCACGGCGCTCTGCTTATCGCCGACGAAATTCAATGCGGTCTCGGCCGCACCGGGCGCTATTTCGCTTACCAGAAATTCTCCTCCAAGCCCGACATCGTGCTCGTTGCCAAGCCGCTCGCTGCGGGTCTGCCTCTCGGTGCAATCCTGGCCTCCGAAGCCGTAGCCTCGCGCGTCTCGCCAGGCCTGCACGGCACGACATTCGGCGGCGGCCCGCTGATTTGCGCCACCGCCCTCGAATTTCTCAGCATCATCGAAAGCGAAAAGCTGCTCGCCAACATCCGCGCCCGCGGCGCCGAGCTCCGCGAAGGCCTCGCCAAGCTCGCCGCCAAATTCGATTTCATCCGCGAAGTCCGCGGCGAAGGCTTGATCCTCGGCGTCGAACTCTCCATCGATGGCAATCCATTCGTTGCTGAAGCTCTGCGTCAGGGTTTGCTCATCAATTGCACTCACGACTTTACTTTGCGCCTGCTGCCGCCTTTCATTATCACCCGCGCGCAAGTTCGCGAATTTCTCCGTTTGTTTGAGCTCGTTCTCGCAAAAACTCCAAAATCCATTTCTGCTCCAGCGCAAGCCGCCGCAAATCCGCGGCGTCTCGCGCAATCCGCAGCGAGGTAAAACATGACCACTACCACTCTCGTGGCGCCTATTTCCTTATCGAACGATCTCCTCACCGGAGGCGAATGGAGTCCCACGCATACGCGCGAACTTCTCCATCTCTCTGCCGATATAAAAGCTCGCCCCGTCCGCTACGCCTCCACCCTGCATGGCAAGTTCATCGCCCTGATTTTCGAGAAGCCCTCGCTCCGCACGCGTGTCACCTTTGAAGTCGGTATCCAAAGCATGGGCGGCTCCGTGATTTTCCTTGACCACACGCAGGCTTCCGCTTCTCTCGGCGCGCGCGAGTCCATCGCCGATGT
>WNFE01004603.1_pt1 | contig 10327 bp, 9 predicted proteins | sample 5400451 | NCBI WGS metagenome assembly WNFE01 (sample SAMN13153344, study PRJNA577476) | soil metagenome | isolation source: 200 cm saprolite under Douglas fir tree site 2 hole 2 | place: USA:California | collected 2015-04-18 | reverse complement strand
AAGCGTGGCAATCCCGCGCGCGTGCCAGATCCTGTGCCGGTCTTCGTCGACGGCGACCCGTGGCGCGCCCGTTTGTTCAGCACTGCCGTGATGCTCGAGAGCGGCTACCGATCGTCGCCATCGCGCCGATCCTGCCAGATCGTCCATGGCACGTCAAACGAGCGCTTGGCCCTCGTCTCCCCGCATCTACAAATTCGTCAGCGCGCGCAGCCGGGGATCGAGCACATCCCGGAGCGTATCACCGACGAGGTTGACGGCGACCACCGTGGTCATGATGGCCACGCCCGGCCCTGCGGAGATCCACCAGCCTCGGAGAAGGTAGTTGCGGCCGTTGCTGAGGTCCACGCCCCACTCGGGAATGGGGGGACGGGGGCCGAGACCGAGGAAGCTCAGGGAGGCGCCGATGATGATCGACCATGCAATGGCGATGGTGGCGAGGACGATCACGGGCGCGATCACGTTCGGCAGGATGTGCTGAAGGGTGACCCGGCGCGGCCGGCAGCCGAGAGCACGCGCGGCCTCGATGTAGGCCTGCTCGCGGACGACGAGCACGTTCCCGCGGATCAAACGCACGAAGGTCGGGATCAGCGACACGCCCACCGCCACCATGACGTTCGTCGAGCCGTGGCCGAGCACGGCCACGACGACCAGCGCGAGCAGGACGCTGGGAAAGGCCATCATCACGTCGACGACGCGCATGATCAGGAGATCCGACCAGCCGCCGGCGGCGCCGCTCACCAGGCCGAGGCCGAGCCCACCCGCGAGGGCGATCACCACCGCGCCCAGGCCGGTGACGAGAGAGAGGCGCGCGCCCGTGATCACGCGGGTGAGCACGTCGCGGCCGTACTGATCGGTGCCGAAAGGATGGGCGGCGCTCGGCGGCGAGAGCGCTTCGAGCAGGTTCATCTTCAACGGGTCGGTGCGGGTGGCCGCGGGGCCGGCCACGGCGAGCGCGATGACGAGCCCGAGGACGGCGGCGCCGAGCGCGGCCGCCTTGCGCCGCGAGAGCAGGCGGACGGTCACGCCGCGCCGTCCCGATGGCGGATGCGGGGATCGATCAGGGAGTACGAGACGTCCACGAGCAGGTTGACGAGAACGTAGCCGAGCGCGCTGACGAGCACGACCCCCTGGATGAGCGGGTAGTCCTTGTCGAGCACGGCGGTGACGGCAAGGCGGCCCATGCCCCGGCGCGAGAAGACGGTCTCCACGATGATCGTACCCGCGAGCAGGTTGCCGAGCTGCACGCCGATGATCGTCACGACCGGGATGAGTGCGTTGCCGAGGGCGTGCTTCAGGACGACCACCCGCTCCGCGAGCCCTTTGGCACGTGCGGTCCCGATGTAGGCGTTCCCGAGGACCTCGAGAAAGCTCGAGCGTACGAGGCGAGCGACCACGGCCGCGTAGCCCAGCCCGATCGTCGCCGCGGGAAGGACGAGGCGGCGCCAGCCCCCCTGGCCCGTCGCGGGCAGCCAGCCGAGCTCGAGCGAGAAGGCGAAGATGAGGAGCAGGCCGAGCCAGAAGCTGGGCATGGAGATACCCCCGAGCGCGACGAGCATGGACAGCCGATCGAGCCAGGAGTTGGGGCGGAGCGCGGCCAGGATACCGAGGACGAGGCCGACGGTCACCGCGATGGCAATGGCGGCCGCGGCCAGCTCCATCGTGCTGGGAAGCTGGTCGGTGATCTCCTCGATCACGGGACGCTTGCTGAAGATAGACCGCCCGAGGTCGCCCACGATGGCGCGGCGCAGAAAGCGGGCGTACTGCACGGTGATGGGATCCTCGAAGCGGAGCTGGGCGCGGAGCTCCGCCACCTGCTCCGGCGTGGCGTTGGCCCCACTCAGCATGACCAGCACGGGGTCGCCGGGCAGCAGGTGCACGATGGCGAACACGACGATCGACACGCCGAAGACGACAGGGACGGCGAGGGCAAGCCGCTGCTGCAGGTAGACGAGCATCAGCGGGGCGGCGAGAGGCCGCCGTCGGCGCGCCGCCGACGCCGAATGGCTACTTCTCCAGCGACACGTCGTACAGGATCGGGAAGGTCACCACGTTGAATCGGTAGCCCTTGACCTCCTTGCGCACGCCCACGATGGTGACCTGGTCGACGAGCGGATAGGCGGCGGCCATCTCGAAGAGCGTGCGCTGGATCTTCTTGTACAGCTCCATGCGCGGCCCCTCCGCCGTCATCGCGGCCGCCTGGTCGAGCATCTGGTCGATTTCCGGGTTGGACAACCGCGGGCGGTTGAAGCCGAAGAGGCTCTTGGTGTGAAAATTGGTGGTCATGATCGCGGGGTCGGGGAACCACCAGTTGACCTCGCCGATATTGTGCTCGCTCTTGCGGTTCGCCTCCTCCATCTGGGCGCGCGGCTGCTCGCGCAGCTGAATGTCCATACCCACCTCGCGGGCCATCGCCTGGACCAGCGGCGCCATCTCCTCGTAGCCATTGTTGGCGCCGAAGATCCAGAGGATCTCGAGCCGCTTGCCGTCTTTCACGCGAATGCCGTCGGAGCCGGGCTTCCAGCCGGCCTCGTCGAGGGTCTTCTTGGCCTTCACCGGATCGTAGGGCGAGATGTCCTTCGCGAGCGGCGCGTAGCCCGGCGTGGTGGGCTGCAGAAGCGACCACGCCGGACGGCTCTCGCCGTGGAAGACGACGCGCACGATCGCGTCCTTGTTGATGGCGTAGCCGAGCGCCCGGCGCACGGCGAGATCGTTCGTGGGTGGGCGCTGGACGTTCGGATAGATGGTCCAGGGCGTCCCTGCCGGCACGCCGCGCAGGATGCGGATGTCGCCGTTCTTTTCCAGGCCCGCCACGTCGGCGTACGAGAGATCCTCCGCCACGTTGACCTCGCCCGTCTGGATGACCGCGGTCCGCGTCGGCGCCTCCAGGACGAACCGCCATGCGATCTCGTCGAGGTAGGCCGGGCCCTGGTGCTCGGCGAGCGCGGGCGCCCAGTTGTAGGCGGGGTTCCGCACGAGGGCGACCTGGTCCTTGGTGATCCACTCCTTCACCATGAACGGCCCGGTGCCCACGGGCTTCCGCGAGAACTGATCCCCCAGCTTCTGCACGGCGGTGGGCGAGATGGGGCCGAGGGGCGCCAGCGCCGCCATGCGGAGGAAGGGCGAGTACGGCTGCTTGAACTTCACGCGCAGAGTGTTCGGGTCGACCACCTCGGAGGCCTCGTACGGACCGATGAAGGAGCGCGCCACCCCCGGCGCCCCCAGCGGCGTCTGGATGCGGTCGAAGGTAAACTTCATCGCGGCCGCGTCGAACGGTGTGCCGTCGTGGAATTTGACGTTCCGGCGCAGGTGGAAGGTGTACGTCTTGCCGTCGGGCGCGATCTCCCACTTTTCCGCGAGACCCGGCTTCACGCTGCCGTCCTTCGGGTCGATGACCACCAGCGTGTCCATGAACTGGATGAGGATCTTGCGGGTGGCCGCGCGATTGGTGATGTGCGGGTCGAGGGTGTCGATGTCCTGCCGGGCGGCGAAGACGAGCCGGCCGCCGGCCTTCGCCGCGACAGTGGGGCGAGGCACCGCGACGCCACCGAGCACGGTGACGAGTACGAGCCAGGGAGTGATCTGTCGCAACACACGGCGGGCGGGCATGGCTGCCTCCTTACTCGATCACGAACATCTCGTGGGTGGAGAACTTCGCCGAGAGCAGCTCGGGCCCGGTTTGGCGGACGACCGCCATATCCTGGAGGTGGAGAAAGCCGGGGCCGGGATTGAGCCCGTGCGGCTCGAGGGCGAGCACCATGCCCTCCTCCAGCGTGAGGTCGCGGCCGCGCGCCACGATCGGCTCCTGCTGGTGCCACCACGCCCCCACGCTGTGCCCGACCAGGATGGACGTGTACTGCCAACCCAGCTTGGCGAATGTCTCGACGGCGAAGTTGTAGACGCCACCGGCGGTGACACCCGGGCGGCAGTGGTCGATGATCTTGACGTAGGCGTCTCGATAGCGCGCGTAGTCGTCGCGGAGAGCCGCGCTCGGCTTGCCCAGGATGGCCACGCGCGACTGATGCCCCGGATAGCCGTCGAGATAGGCGACGTAGTCGGTGCGGACGACGTCTCCCCGGAGGAAGAGCTCGTCGCTCTCCCCCGCGTAAGGGATGGTGTTGCGATGGGAGTTCAGAATCCCGTGTGCCCAGTTCGCTCCCCGCCGGATACAGCTCCCGATGAGGCGGCTGTGGACGGCCCGCTCCGTCTCGCCGTGCTTGATGGTCGGGAACACCTCGGCGTAGGCGTCGTCGAGCAGATCCGCGCCCTTGCGCAGGAGCGCCAGCTCGGCGGGCGTCTTCACCCAGCGCACGGCGTCCATCATGCGGTTGCAATCGATCAGCTCGGCCCGCGGCAGTCCGCGCCGCACCTCCTCCCAGTGCTCGGCGCTCACATAGTTCTTCTCGAAGCCGATCCGCTCCCCTTCGAGCCCGGCCTCCTTGATCACTTCGCAGAGCCGGCTATAGGGCGATTCGTTGTAGGCGTCGTAGACGGATACCCGCTTCACCCACGAGTCGCGAAGGGTCAGCTTTTCCGCGATGGCATTGAGCACGATGACGGGATCGCCGTGGCGCGGCCACAGCAGCAGCACTCCACGCGTGGAGTCGGTGATGTCCACGTGGCGCGCGAGCGTCCCCGGATACGCGAGGCCCGAGAGGTAGGTGAGGTTCTGGCCCGAGCGCGCGACCACGGCCGCGAGCCGCTCGCGGTCCATGAACTCGTGCAGGCGCGCGATATTGACGGTGTCCCTGCTTCCACTCCCGATCCCCATGAGGCCCTCCGGGTCGCTCGAGGTTCAGCGGCAGAGTTGGTAGGTGGCGTAGGCCACTGCGCGTCCGGCCGTGACGAGATCGGCGAGAGGAACGCGCTCGTCCGGCGTCGGCCACTCTTTGTAGATGCGGATGTCGCCCGCGCCGTACTGCACGGTGGGGATGCCCGCCTCCTGAAGGATATTGCCGTCGCCGACGTTTCCGAGCCGCCCCCAGCCGCCGACGACGGGCTCGGTTCGCGAGGCCCGCCGCTGGCCCTCGGCGAGCGCGCTCACCAGCGGATGGCTCCGCGGCACTTCCATCGGGTCCTGGCACCAGCCCTCCTCGGTGCCCGACGCCGGAACGGTCAGCTCGTAGTCGAAGGCGGCGTGATCCTTCTTGATGCCGTCGAGGAGCCGGATCATGTCCGCGCGGACGCCGGCCACCGTCTGCCCCGGCACCGTGCGGATCTGAAAGAGCAGGTCGCATTCGCGGCTCGACATCCCCGTGTAGTTCTTCTGGTAGTAGTGTTCCTTGTGCATGGTATCGAACGTGTGGGTGGGGAAACCGGGCAGATCCGGATGCGGCGTGAAGGTCAGCCAGCCGCCCGGAGGGATCGGATCCAGGCTGGGACCGATGCGCCGGATGATCTCCGCCTGCTGCTCGATGGGGTTCCAGTACGCGGCCTTCGCCTCGGCGCTGTAGCGGAAGAATAGCTCGGGCGCGCGCGTCTTGACCTGGATCATCACCACGCCGACGCAGACGTTGGCGATGGTGTTCGCCGAGTGCTCCATGTTGATGGCGAGATCGGTCCGCACGCCGTGCTTCAGCAGGGCGCGCGTGCCGGCCCCGCCCAGCTTGTGGGCGACGACCGGGCACACGAGCACGTCGCCTCTGAGCCGCGCTCCGGACTTCACGATCGCCTCCACGGCGCAGATGGCGGCGACGACGCCGCCCTTGTCGTCGTGCGCCCCCATGCCCCACACCCAGCCGTCCTCGAACTTCGCCCCGTAAGGATCGACCGTCCACCCGCTCATTTCCACGCCGGGGTCCATGTGCCCGTTGAGCATGAGGCTCGGCCCGCCCCCTGCGCCGGCGAGGCGGCCGATGGGCTGCCGCGTCGTCTGGCCGGGCTTGGCGGGGTGCGTGACCTCGAGCATCTCGACCTTCAGGCCGATGTCCGACAGGTAGTTGGCGAAGAGGTCGGCGATCCGCTGCTCTTCGAAGGTCGTGCTGGGAATACGTATCGCCGCTTGCTCGAGAGCGAGGACCTGCTCATCGGTGACCCGCGCCAGGATGCTGTCCGTCAGGTCTCGCGTCATCGTCATCTCCGATCTCCGCGGCGGCTCAACGCTGGTCCCGAACGGGGCTAAGGGGGAGTGACCAGCTGCTGGTAGAGCTTCGCAAGAGCCTCATCGACTGCGGTGAAGGCTGCCCCAGGCGAGCTCAGTCCCGAGCGTCCAGCTCCCCTGGTCTCGATCTGGCGCTCCTGGCCGCCACCGTCGACTTTCACGGTCAGAGTGTATGTCGCCCGATGGAGGCCTTCATCGTAGAAGCCAGTACTCGGTTTGGACACCACGTCCAGTTTCGATGCGACATATCGAATGACGGGCGCCGAAGGATCGGGGTCAAAAAGGCCCCACAGGCTCTGGCCAACCGGCACACTCTCGAGGGTTCCCCAACCGCCAGGAACGGGCTCCCTCAATGTGCGCAGGCGGTCCTCGAGCATAAATGGGGGTTTGTGGGAGACCGTCAACGGCCTCGGAAAAGCCTCAAACCGTACGCACCCCGTCAGCACGAGCGAACCGACCAGCACCACCCACATCGCGACTAGTCTCGTCGGGCTACACATGTGTGCTCCTCCACGGCGGTGCTGGGCGATCGGCGGCGATTGTATCACCGCCTCACGCCTCACACCGGCACCGGCTGCAGGTAGCCCCCCACCTCGGCCACGCCAACGACCCCCTCGCTCTCGTCCGCCCCCGATGCTAGGCTCCTCACCATGTACCGCCTGCTCGATAACCTCGACGCAGGCGCTTGGCCCATGGACGTCGAGGCAGTGAACACACGGCAGCATTCACACCAAGCATGGAGGTGCATTCCATGAGCGTCACGCGACGTGATGTGCTCAAAGGGGCGGCAGCCCTGGGCGTTGCTGGAGCGCTATCGCAGGCCTTGCCGAGGGTGGCCCAGGCACAGACCACCCAGAAGAAAGAGCTGGTTGTCGCACAGGGGGGCGACATCGCGAAGTTCGACCCCCATTTCAGCACCGCGTCCAACGAGATCCGCTGGAGCTTCAACGTCTTCGACAACCTGACCAGCCGGCATCCGGACGGCAAGCTCCATCCGGGGCTCGCCACGGATTGGAAGCTGCAGGGGCAGTCGCAGTGGGCGTTCAAGCTGCGTCAGGGCGTCAAGTTCCACAACGGTGACCCCTTCACCTCGGCGGACGCCAAGTACAGCATCGAGCGCACCTACGATCCCGCCGCCAAGACCATGGTGGCCACCGCCCTGTCGACAATCGACCGGATCGAGGCGCCGGACCCCTATACCCTCGTCATCCAGACCAAGAAGCCGGATCCGCTTCTGCCGGCGCGACTGGGCTTCTACGGTGGCCAGATCGTGCCCAAGAAGTACCTGGAGACGGTGGGCGGCGACACCTTCAACGCCAAGCCGGTCGGCACTGGTCCCGTACGACTGACCTCGTGGGTGAAGGATGACCGGGCCGTGTTCGAGGCCAACGCCGACTACTGGGGCGGCAAGATCGACATGGATCGGCTGATCGTGCGCGCCATTCCCGAGACGGCCCCGCGCATCGCCGCCCTGCTCAAGGGAGAAGTGGACATCATCACGCAATTGCCGCCCGACCAGGCCGAGCGGATTACCGGGACTGCTACGACCCGGGTCGTGGGCGCGCTGTACGCTGGTCTGTACGTGCTCGGCGTGAACAGCAAGCGGCCGCCGCTGGACAACCCGCTCGTCAAGCAGGCGCTGTCCCTGGCGATAGACCGCGAAGCCATCGTCAAGGAGCTCTGGAGAGGGCGGGGCATCGTCCCCAATGGGCCCATTGCCAAAGGGGACAACCATTACGACGCGAGCCTGCCGCCGCTTGCCTACAACCCGAAGGAGGCGCGGGAGCGGCTCAAGAAGGCCGGGTACAAGGGCGAAGAAGTGTTCATCGAGACGACGGTCGCGTACGTGTCGCAGGACAAGCCCATGGCCGAAGCGATCGCGGCCATGTGGAGGGACGTGGGCGTCAATGCCAAGGTCGAAGTGATCGAGTACTCGGTGCGCGCGCAGAAGAGCCGCGAGAAGACCTTCAAGGGTGTGTGGTGGTCCGACCCGACCTCGACGCTGGGCGATCCGGACGGGATGATGTGGCGGCTGCTGGGGCCCGGGGGGCCGATGGACTACTGGCGCGATGCCCGATTCGATGAGCTGGGCAATGCCGCGCGCTTCTCCGTCGATGAGAAGTTCCGGGGCGAGGCCTACAGGGAGATCACCAAGATCTTCCTCGAGAATCTCCCGTGGCTGCCGGTCATCCAGCCGTACGAAGACTACGGGTTGCAGAAGTACGTCGAGTTCACACCCAATCCGAACCAACAGTTCGAGATTCGGCGGTTCAACTTCAGGTTCCGGCGCACGTAGAGTCTCGTGGAGAACGCCAGGGAATGAGCGCACAGGGATTCAAGATCGAGAAGCCCTACTATCCGATCGTGTACGTTCGTGGCTATGCCATGCGCATGGCCGAGCGTGAGGAAACCTTCAACGACACCTACTATGGGTTTTCCGCGACGTCCGTCGAAAAACGGCAAGCTCCAGCTCCACAGTATTTCGAGGCGGATGTCTTCGAGGGCCAACTTATCCGCTTCATGAAGATCAAGGACTACGGGTATGCAGATTCCGTGAACCGCGGTCTCGACGTATTTCATTCGAATCCCGCCCGGAGCTTGTGGGTCGCGCGATTTTATGATCAGGATGTCTTTCGTGACACGGTCCGGAAGATCGAGGACCACGCCGAGGATCTGTCCACGCTCGTGTGTCAGACAATCCCCCAGCGACTCCGGCAGGCCGGCGTGGATCTTGGAGAGAATGATCGTGACTATCGAGTGATTCTCATTGCCCATTCGATGGGGGGACTCGTCTGCCGAACGCTCATCCAGAATCTCATGCCGCTCAAATACAAGCAGGATCCGAAATCTTGGATCTATCGGCTGGTGACGATGGGCACACCACATCGTGGTATCGATTTGGGGCGAGTCCCTGACCTAATCGAGAACTTCCTCACGACCAGACTGAATCCATTTGATGCGAACATCTTCAAAGACGACCGGATGCGCGACTATCTCAAGTTGGACGAGACTTATGACGTGCATAGTCTGGGCAATACCTCCACGGCACTCGGATTTCCGGTGAAGCGATGCTTCTGCATCGTCGGGAGCGACTTCAGATCCTACGGCGTGACGAAGGAGCTGACGGGCAGCTTTAGCGATGGACTGGTAAAGCAGGATCACGCATACGTGGTTGCAGGAGGGCGACCCCAGGAGGGAACCGAGTACCCCGATGATCAGCGGAGTTTCTGGGCCAACGTTCACCGGGCGCATTCTGGCAATCGCGGGATAGTCAACAGCTATGAAAGCTTCGAAAATATTCAGCGATTCCTCTTCGGCGACACCAAAGCTGAGATTTCGCTCGACGATATTCAGATCGGGACCAGTGCTCCCGCTACCGGGGAACGCTACTTTTACGATTTCGAGTTTGTGTTTTCTATACGCAAAAGTGGCACGTATCTTCATCGGCGGCAGCAAGATCCCTGCGAGAACGCAATTCGGTTGGAACGCCACGACATTCCGAAGCGACTCCTTCTGCACACGGCGTTCATGAACTCTCGGCTTCGCGACGCAGGCGAGACGTTTTCCCACTTTGGCAGCAAAATCCGAGTCGTCGAGCATCGCGTGAGGGACGGATTTCTCTGGGATCACGAATACCCTGAAAGGCCGATCTACAACGAAAGCATCGAGGTCCGTGTGGGCGACACTGGGATGTCGTATCGATGGTTGTCCGACGGAGATGAGTGGACGGAGGCGACAAGAGCCGCGGACGGTAGTGTTCGGGTTGCATTGCGGAACGGAGGCGCCGTGAAAGGTGATCTCGTCATCCGGCCGGGGGTGTGGCCGGACGCTGCGTTGACCAAGGAGTGAGGCGCCTCGGAACCGAGTGGCAAAGGGCGGATTCAGCCTGCCCCAACAAGTACCGGATTTGAATGGTGCCGGGAGGGGGGATCGAACCCCCACGGGCTTGCACCCAAAGGTTTTTGAGACCTTCGCGTCTGCCAATTCCGCCATCCCGGCCCGGGGAGGCCGCATGCCAGTGTAACGCGCAAGATCCTGTTTGGCGGCGCGCTTCGCGCTCGCCGCGTAGGCCAATTGTTTGAGCACCAAGCGATACGGCACGCTAGCAGGGCCACTGGGGCTCGGCAAGCGGCGCACGAGCCGCAAGTACCGGCCAACCTTGACAGCTTTCGACCCGGGCAGTATTCTTCAGTTCGCGGTGGGGCTGTAGCTCAGTTGGGAGAGCACAAG
>WNFE01016346.1_pt1 | contig 10330 bp, 8 predicted proteins | sample 5400451 | NCBI WGS metagenome assembly WNFE01 (sample SAMN13153344, study PRJNA577476) | soil metagenome | isolation source: 200 cm saprolite under Douglas fir tree site 2 hole 2 | place: USA:California | collected 2015-04-18 | reverse complement strand
CCAGGCCAAGGCTGCTAAATTGCCTGTAATTCTCAAACGCAGACAGCAAAACGCAGTCAGACACAAACGGAACCCGTTAACTCACTACCAGCTACTACCGTACGGCTGCAATACTCTACTGTCGAATGAGGACTTGCGCGCCGCAGTGCGCGAATAAACGGCCTAGGGGGAAGGGTTGACAGTAGCATTTTTTGCGATTTTCTTTCTGTCGCTGCTTTTCTCGTTCGTTCTCACTCGGAGCGTGCGGGACTTCGCATCCCGCCGCGGGTGGGTCGCCATCCCTTCTCAGGAGCGGCACTTGCACTCGCGCCCTCTGCCACGCTTGGGTGGTGTAGCGATTTTCATTTCCTTCGTCTTGAGCATGTTAGCGGCTGCGGTGATGGCACGCTACATTCCCAATCTGCACTCCGCTTTTTCTGTGAAGACTCTGCTTACCGTTCTGGTTCCGGCAACGGTTGTCTTCCTGCTGGGCGTTTATGACGATCTCCGTCCCGTCGGCCCATACGTCAAGTTCGCGGTGCAGGGTCTTGCCGCCACCATGTTATTCATCGGCGGTCTTCGCATTCTTAATATCCCCGTGTTGTTCGGCGAACATCAACTGCCCTGGTTCGTGGGGTTGCCTCTTACGATTTTGTGGGTCTTGGCCATCACCAACGCGTTCAACTTGATCGATGGCCTCGACGGCCTGGCCGCCGGTTCTGCGTTGTTCTCCACGCTCGTGGCTTTTGTGGTCACGCTGTTGAATGGATACTCGCTGGTTACGGTGATGACCATCGCGCTGGCGGGCGCGATCCTCGGCTTCCTGCGCTACAACTTCAATCCCGCGACAATTTTCCTGGGAGATTCCGGCAGCCTTTTCATCGGTTTTCTTTTGAGTGCGCTCGCCCTGGCAGGCGCGCAAAAGGCCCCCACCATTGTTGCGGTTGCTATCCCAGTAGTTTCGTTCGGCCTGCCGATTCTGGAAACCTCGCTTTCCATTCTCCGGCGCTTGATCAGCGGGCGCCCCGTGTTTACTGCCGACCGTGAACACATCCATCACAAGCTGCTCCAGCACGGCCTTACCCATCGCCAGGTCGTGATTGTGCTCTACGCAGTTTCCGCCGTGTTCGCGATGCTCAGCCTGTTTCTGCTTTGGCCCACAGGCAGTTCGCTGGGGCTGGTTCTCGCAGTCTTGGGAATTGGAATCTGGATCGGCGTGCAGCGCCTGGGTTATCTCGAGTTGGGCGAGCTTGGCCGGGTCGCGCAACGCACTTTCGAGCAACGCCAGATCGTTATCAACAACCTTGCCATCCGGCGAGCCACCGAGGAACTGAAAGTGACTCGCGATTATGCGCAAATTCGTCGCGTCCTCGAGGCGGCCTTCACTTCCAACGATTTTGACGGATTTCACGTTCGATTCAAACTCTTTCCCGGTGAATCTTATCCCGCGGGCGCGCTTGAGCCTGGCGCGTCGCCGCGCCGCGGTGAAGTATCTTTTCACTGGTACAAGTCGAGATCGAGTTCCATGGATGGTCTTGCGATTTGGACTCTATCGCTGGATCTGATCAGTTCCTCGAACCGCCGCCGGGGCGCCCTTATGGTTCACCGGCTTTATTCCCGGCGAGATTTGCAACTCGATATCAATCTTCTAACTTCGGCGTTCCCCATGGTTCTCGCGGACGCGCTGGACCGCGCTCTTCAGCACCCCGTAGAACTGATGCCAAGCGCCGATCAGGATGAAGGATTTATTGCTGCCCAGGCTGGCTAAAGGCGCGGTCCTGTGCTCTGGTTCTTTGGATTTCTGCCCTGACGTCTAGCAGCATGTTGAAGAATGCAGGCTCAGCAATTTTTGTTGGTCCGTTCGAGCTTTATTACGTGCTCGTTATCTTCTCCGCGCAATGCTCCTCCTGCCTCACCTTAACGTGTTCCGCAACTGTGTCGGCCAATCAGAAGAAAACAGGTTTTCAGCAAAGCTGCTCCATCGGTAGACTAAGAGCAGTGTGGAGGCACAAATGCGTTCCGAAAACTTGCAGATGGAACAGAGGATGGCTAGGCTAGAGGCTACACAGCAGGTTTTACGCCTTATCTGCTTCTTAGAAGCTATCGCTTTCCTCACCGTTGCCGCAGGGACGTTTCTGATGGGGCATGTTCACGCTAGTAGTGCTCCGGAAATCCTTCGTGTGCGTGGATTGGTCATCGAGGATGCAGAGGGCCGCCCGCGCGCTCTGCTCGGAGCACCATTTCCCAGAGTGTTGGGCCGCAGGCGGCAAGATGAGGGATCCAATGCACTCGTGTTCTTGAATGAAGAGGGTTCCGATCGGCTGATTGTCGGAGAAGGCATCGATCCACAAATAGAGGGCAAGGTCTACGCCAAAGAGAAACGGGCTGTGGTTGGATCAGACTATGGTGTTTCGATCACTGATGGGAGCGGCAACGAGCGCGGCGGGTTTGGTTTCACTGCAATCCCAGCGGGCGGCGGCCGGGCCGTGATTGCACTTGACCGACCCACGGGGGACGCTTGGGGAGCCTCGGTCGATGATAAAAGTGGCTGGGCTGGAATGACGTTCAACTATCCGATGCCATTCAAACAGTACCAGCCGGGGATTGAGATAGGCGTTCAGGGCGAAAAGCCCTTCCTGCATTTCAAAGACAAGGATGACAATCCGCGTGCGGAGCTTTCCGTTGCGAAGGATGGTACGCCGTCGTTCGACATCTTTGATGCAAAAGGGAAGCAACTCCGGGACATGTTGCGGGCGGTCAGAAAATAGAATAAAAAGGTGCTGACCGCGGCCACGTCCGAAGGACGCCCCTGACTTAAATCCAGTCTGAAAAGATCTCGACAAGCCGAACTTTTCTTCGTCGCCAAGTCCGAGGCTCGCAGCATTTTTTCAACAAGCTGCCGGACGCGTCTAACCGCAACGCGAGGGGGCTCACCAATGCGCACGCGTATTCTAGAAAGTAAAGTGAAAGGGAAGGCTAAGCGTTACAGCTTTGCGCTGACGTAAGAGTTAATCTCACAATTCAGGCAAACTTCTTCAAACGCGGGTGCGGTCCACTGCATGGTTTCTCTCCAATCACTCAAAGCTTGGCGCTTCGAACCTGTATGTGATTTTAGCGCGATGCTCTTTCCAGGGCAATAGGCCGAGTAAAGAAATCCAGAGGTCGAGGCGCGAGTTGCAAGTTCCTTCACACTTGCGGACACTGGAACCGCTCACCGAGCTATTCCGCGCATAGAGCCGCGAGTTTTCCACACGCGAACCAATCCGGCCACTGCCTAATCCTGCTCATCCCTGTTTACCTTGATCTTCTCTTGTTATGGCAAGGATACGCATTCATGTTTCGTAAGACGGTTTATGGCGCTACCTTCAAAGAAGTTCATTTCGTTCCTCTTCAGTCCGCGACGTTTTGCGTTCAGTGCGAGCTGATCAGTACAAACAGCCGGTCGTACTGTCTGGCATGCGGCAATCAGTCGCTGCTCAGCCTCTCCCGTGTTCTGGGCGGCTCCCTCCGGCAGCAGCAGACGGCCCACCTCATCACCGATTCTGAACTCGACGCTCTCGTTCGCGACTTGCTCCGTACCGTCCCCGATCCTGAAGTCTTGGAGGTTGCGGATCATCACGCCCGAATGCCATCCGTAGCTCTGCGCAGCCAGCTTCGTGTGGGCAATGCCGCGCATCCGGTTTCTGGTTTTCGCGCTGTGCACGTGGGAGAAGAAGTTGATATTCGCACTGGCGAACTGAATCTCGAACCTGCGATCAGCGCCATCACCGAGCGCGCCCAGCATCTCACCGGCGCAACCGGAGCCGCCATCGCGCTGCGCGCCGGAGACGAAATCGTCTGCCGTGCCCGCGCCGGACGCACCGCGCCCGATCTCGGCGTCCGCCTGCAGACCGATGCTGGCATCTCCGCCGAAGCCGTGCGCACCGGCGAAGTCATGTTGTGCCACGACGCTGAGCGCAACCCGCGCGTGGATTTGGCGAGTTGCCGCCGCTTAGGCGTGCGTTCGATTCTGGTTTCACCGCTGCGCTACTATCGGCGGACTCTGGGAGTGTTCGAAGTGCTGTCGTCGTCTCCGAGCGCGTTCGACGAGCGCGACGTCGCTACCATGCAACTCCTGTCGAGTATGATGGTCGCCGCCATCTCCCGCATCTCGAGTCTGCACCGGGCGAATTTATCGCGGCTGGCAGGCTGACGCTAGCGTCTAGTACGCCCAGTACGGGCCGGTGCCACCCGGGGTGCTCTTACCTTCGATGGCGGTATATACATTGCGGCCATAGAAGAAGGGAAGTCCCCAATCAAAGTAGGCTTGACTTGAATTCGTGCCCGCAGGGATGGACGGGCCGCCGAGCTGGCTGAAAGCCGTGTCATTCGAGTTACGGAACAAGGTTTCGGCATTCGCGATGCTGAAGTTTACGGTGCCGCTGGCCCCGTCGATTCCTTGGTTGGTTGCGGAGAAATTCTGAGTGCTCGTAGGGCAATAGAATCCGCCGGCAATGGACGTAGATGTATTGGGACAGTCGATTAATGCCGGGACAATGCTGCTATCAAGAAAGAAATAACCATTCGAGCCGCTATCGATGAAACTGCCTCCGTACGAGGTGCCGTTGTACTTGACGTTGAAGGAGAATGTATCGTCGATCACGTAAACCGTGGCGCTGCCCAGCCCGTTATTCGACTGCGTTCCAATCCCAAAGACCAGTGAGCCATTTACAGTGGCTTCCGATCCCGAGACGGCAGGCAGTTCAACGATGACTCCGTTGTTATCCGAAGGAAACAGTGCCACCGGGTTTGTAACCTGCTGCGCCACGGCCTCAGGAGTCGAGGTGCAACTACCTGTGGATGGGCATTCATAGTAAAGGCCGCAACCGGAGCTACTGCCGCAATCCTGCGCAGCGTTGCCGATTCCAAGAATGCCGTTCGCGCCCAAGTGCCCAACCGTATCAGCCGACTGAAAACCGGAACTGGTGCATCCGGTCGGGACTGCGAAATCGTTGTCGCTGAGCACTTGAATGGGCACCGAACCAGCCTTTTCACCGGCAATCTGCACGTCCCCCGTTTGCACCGGCCCCCACGTATAAGAGCCTAGGAACGTAAGGCATTCCGCCACCGGACTGCCGCTGGGCGCCTTCTGCTGCGGCAGCGCCACCGTGAGCACAGACGATACAATTCTCAATCCGGAAGAGCCCGTGTCCACCAACACCCCATCGATGGTTTGACAGGTTGAGGTTCCTGGAACGCAGACCGTCACGCTGGCGAAAGCTCCGTTGGCGTATAAATTAGCGGGGCCGGAATTCACAACAATCGGTGCTACGTTCGAACCGGATTGCATGATCGAGGTGGTCTTGGTGGAAGAGCTGCCGCCTCCACAACCGACTGAAAAGGCGCATGCCAATCCAGTCACTGCAATAAGAAGTTTCTTGACATCTGTCATTGGATATCCTCGGCACCGACACCTGACGGCAGCATCTCCGGGACATAAGCTTTACCGGCAAAGGCCCGCGGATGTCCGCCAATTTGTACAACGAGTCCGGGCTGATTGATCAGGATGGGCCCGCGTCGCATGCGAGCGCCCCTCTGTGCCTGATTGGCTTGAGCGTACTGATCGAAATAACTTCCCAGCAGTTGGCGCATGTCGGGGATCCAGGGACCGTGCCAGGCCACGCCAAACACCTTCCCGTTGGCAGAGACGTATTCCCTTACTACCGTGCCGTTGACCGCTTGAATCTCGTGCACGGTAAACGATTCCGCAGCCCTCATGGTTCGTCTGCCTTGCATATGGACTTGGTCCGCTTGGATTGAGGCTAAGTCTCCACCCAGTGACGCCCATGCCGGCGTTGCGGCGGGATAGAACCGTCCTGCCCCTTGGTCATAAAAGTACCTCTGGATTGTTCCTTCGGTCAGCAGACCGGTGGAAATCGAGATTCGTATCAGGGCGTGCCTTCAGGCATGCCGAAAGTGCTGCAAAATCAACGCGCCTTCAGGCGCTGGGTTTCAGAATCGACCTTCACCAGGAGCTGTTAGTCCAGAAATTAGATTAGGTTTGCCTCGCATGGGGTTGCTAGGAAGCTAGGCCTTGGTCCACCCTTGGGAACCTTCGGCTATTTCTTCCTGCGCGTTTTCCACAAACTCAGGTTAATATGTACAAGACTTCGATCCCGGGCTCCCCCATGTCTGCTATCGTCCAGTCGCCTCGACCCGACATCTCTAACCGCCGTCGTAGTGTGCGCCAGAAAGTGCATGCGCCCGCCTACGCCAGTTTCGCCGGCGCCTCCAGGAACGAGATGCTTGACCTCTACGAGGTCCTCGACATCAGCGAGGATGGCGTTGCGGTACAGTGCCCGTCACCACAAGAAATCGACCGGGAGGTGGAACTGTGCCTGGATCTCGCGGAATCGAGTGGACAGCTTTCCGCCACCGCCAGCGTAGTTTGGTCAAACTCCGCCGGGCGGGTCGGACTGAAGTTTCCGGATTTGCCCGAGCCTGCGCGTCACCGCTTGCGAGAGTGGCTTTTCCTCAACGCGATGGCAGGGGCTGCCAATGCCGCGGCTTCCGTGCCCTCGTCCACCCCACCGGAGCTGCCCCCGCTTCGGCCGAACTATACTGACACCCTCGGCGCTGCCTCCGCGGTGCAGCGAGAAGCCGAGTCGCTGGGAGCGGATCTCGAAGCGGTTCTTTCTTTGATCGCTCTGCGCTCTCATTCTTTGCTTCGGGCTTCGGGAGCTGCGATTGCGCTGGCAGGCAAAGAAAAAGAAAAAGATAAAGATAAAGATAAAGATAAAGATAGAGATAACGATAACGACGCGAGCGCCATGGCCTGCCGGGCCAGCGCCGGGCCCAGCGCCCCGCCTGTGGGAGCAACCTTGCAAGTGGGTTCCGGTTTTTCCGGCGAGTGCGTGCGCACGGCAAGAATGTTGCGCTGCGATGACACCGAGACCGATGAACGCGTAGATCGTCAAAGCTGCCGCGCTCTTTGTATTCGGTCTATGCTCGCGGCGCCGGTGCGTTCGGGCGCAAAGGTGATCGGGTTGCTCGAGGTGTTTTCCGCGCGGCCCAATGCTTTTGGAGAGCACGATAGCGCGATACTGCAGCGTTTCGCCGAGACGATTGCTTCCGCCGTAAGTCGTGCTTCACCCACAGACAATTCTTCCGGTCCGTCCCCTGCAAAGCATTTTCCCTCGGCGCCGGGCAGCATTCTGTTCGCCCATCAGCCCGAAAAAGAGACAGCGAAGAAAAATGCCTCTGCCGACGAGGACAAGGTCGGCGGCATCCGCCTGCCTCGGGCCCACCTGTACCTGCTTTACTGTGTGGCGGCCACCATCGCACTCGTGCTCGGCATCATACTCGCGCCCTGGATTCAGGAAAAGCTGCAGGCTCGCCAGCGGAACGGGGAGCAAACAGTTCTGGCTTCATCGCGAACTCCGGTCGAAGCTTCGCAGTCCGCTTCGCAAACCTCGTCAGTCGATTCCGCCAATATCGATCAACTTCGCGAAATGGCGAAGCACGGCAACCCTGCCGCCGAAAATGCCATAGGTCTCCTTTACGCGCAAGGCGATGACAAACAGGCAGTCAGCCAGAATGAGAGCCAGGCCGCCTGGTGGTTCACCAAAGCGGCTGAGGACGGTAGCGTCCCCGCCCAATACAAGTTGGGCCTGCTGTACTGGGGCGGTCACGGTGTCCCTAAAGATGCAAACAAAGCCTACTTCTGGGCGGTGCTGGCCCGCGCCGGAGGCCAGGAAGGCGGCAAGGATCTAGCCAAAGTTCTTGCCAATGGTATGACGCGAAGCCAAGCCGCTGCTATCGAGCAGCAGGCCGAGATCTGGTATCAACAGCACGACTCGCACGCGAAGCCGCGGCCCGGCCGCTAAACCGTAAGCTTATGTGGGGACAGCCGCCCTCGGCTGTCCGGTCGAGCGAAGCTCGACAGCTTCTTCACCGATGACAAACTTCGACAGGACTCGCTAGATCAGTCCCCAAGACCATCTTCCCTCCGCAGCGTTAAAATAGACCAGAGGCAGTCCGTGTCCACCCTGCGCACTATTCTCGACGAGCAAGTCCACGAAGCCGATCCCCGTCTTTACGAAAAGCTCGACAACAATCGCCTACGCTGCTTCGCTTGCGGACACTGCTGTCCCATTCCCGAAGGCCAGTCCGGCGTCTGCAAAGTCCGCTACAACCGTGGCGGCACGCTCTACGTTCCCTGGGGATACACGGCCGGAACCCAATGCGATCCAGTCGAGAAGAAACCCTTCTTTCACGCCTATCCCGGAGCTCTCGCCTACAGCTTCGGAATGATGGGATGCGATCTTCACTGTTCCTATTGTCAGAACTGGGTGACGTCGCAAGCGTTGCGCGATCCCAACGCGGTCTCGCCTCCGCAGCAAGCCTCACCCGAAATTCTGGTGCGCGAAGCAATCGAGCAAGGTGCGAAGATTCTTGTCAGCACCTACAACGAGCCGCTCATCACCAGCGAGTGGGCCGTAGCCGTATTCAAGGAAGCCAAAGCCGCCGGACTCATCACCGGCTTCGTCTCCAATGGCAACGGTACGCCGCAGGTTCTCGAATATCTGCGCCCCTGGCTCGATCTGTACAAAGTCGATCTCAAAAGTTTTGACGACCGCCACTACCACGAACTCGGCGGCCGCATCGGTCCCATCCTCGACAGCATCCGCCGCATCCATGCCATGGGCTTATGGCTCGAGATCGTCACGCTCCTCATCCCCGGCTTTAACGATGCTCCCGACGAACTGCGCCGCCTTACAGAATTTCTGGCTGGCATCTCGCCTGACATTCCCTGGCACGTCACCGCCTTTCACGGCGATTACAAAATGACCGATCCCCGCGACACGCATTCAGAAGATCTCCTGCGCGCCGTCGAAATCGGCCGCGAAGCCGGCCTCCGCTACATTTATGCCGGCAACCTTCCCGGCGAAGTTGGTCATTGGGAAAACACGCGCTGCCCACAGTGCGATGAAACGTTGATCGAGCGCTACGGCTACCTAATTAAGGACTATCGCCTCACGCCAGATGGCCGTTGTCCCCAGTGCGCCACTGCGATTCCCGGTCGCTGGTCTCCTGCATTCGAAGGCCAGATTACCTCCTATCCTTTCTCGCCACGCAAACGGTCGCTTTTGTTTACAATCCAAAATCGGTGAATTGAAATCTCCCGTTCGTGCATGCGGAAACCATTCATCCTCGTTCTGTGTGTTGCCGGTCCTCTGCTGCTCTCGTCCTGTTCACCACGCGACTTTCTCACTCGTCGACTGGCTGCTGATCTGATTGCGAACTCCGCCACTTTCCGTGCTCAGCAACAGCTCGAACTGACCACCGGCGTTATCTCCAATCAGAACTACCTCTCGCCCAAATATCTCGCCCTGCAGCACCGCGGCTGGATTTCCGGCGCAGTTGCCCGATGTCCTCCCGCACTGGTGCCGCCGCCCTGCTGGGATGTCACGCTCACACCGTCTGGCGTCGATACCTTTCAAAGTTTGCTCACTCCCGGCGACGCGGAAAAAAAATCCTTCAGCATTCCCGCCGCGAGACGCGAACTGGTTGCCATCACTGGTATCGCCAAACAGGGCAACGTTGCTGACGTGGAATTTACCTGGCGATGGATCCCTTTGAACGAGGTGGGCGCAGTCATGTACTCCGCCGACGTTCGCTACAACTCGACCGCAACCTTTCGCAGCTATGACGACGGCTGGCGCGTTGTGGAAGCCGCCGCCCGCAGCGGCCAGCCTCTTGATGAAGCGATGAGGAATGCCGCGCCCGCCCAATAAAACACCCCCTCATTCCCGGCAGTAACTGAGTTTCGAGAGATGCTCATGTGGGGACAGCCGCCCTCGGCTGTCCAGTCGAGCGAAGCTCGACGGGTTGCTTCTCGTCCATCTCTCGTTATATAAACCTTGTTCCCACCAAGGGCCCTATGAAAATCCCCAAACAGCTTTTGTTATTACTCGCATTCCTCGGTCTCGCATCGCTGGTCTTTGCCGACAACAAACCTAAGCTCACCCTCGACGAGTTCTTCAATGCGGTCAGCTATTCGACCGTGGCTCTGTCTCCCGATGGAAACTCGGTCGTGATCGCTGCCGAACGCGCCGATTGGGACCAGCAAATCTTCCGCACCGATCTCTGGCTCTACCACGACGACGGCAAAGCTGGATCGCTGATCCAACTGACGCAATCGGGTCATGACCTCGATCCCAAATGGTCGCCCGATGGCCGCTGGATCGCCTTCCGCTCCGAACGCAAATCTTCTTCCGAAAAGGGCTCCGACTCCGGCGCCGACAAGAATAAGAATAATAATAAAGACGACAAAGACGATAAAGGCGAGACCAGCCAGATTTATCTGATC
>WNFE01008808.1_pt1 | contig 10331 bp, 12 predicted proteins | sample 5400451 | NCBI WGS metagenome assembly WNFE01 (sample SAMN13153344, study PRJNA577476) | soil metagenome | isolation source: 200 cm saprolite under Douglas fir tree site 2 hole 2 | place: USA:California | collected 2015-04-18 | reverse complement strand
TCGTGGGTGCCGCGCCCGTCACGATCACGGCATCGAGCGGGTCGAGCGCGTCCACCATCACGGTCACCGTGCGCGACGCCAACGGGAACCCCGTGAGCGGCGCGACGGTCGGTCTGGCGGCGACGGGGACGGGGAACACGCTGACGCAGCCGGTGGGGGCGACGGCGGCGAACGGCCAGATCACGGGCACCTTGAGCTCGACGGTCGCCGGAACGAAGACGGTCACCGCGACCGTGAACGGCAGCGTCACCGTCACCCAGACCGCCACCGTCACCGTCCTGGCCGCCGCCGTGTCGGCAGCGCAGTCGACCGTCACGGCCACCTCGCCGATCACCGCCGGGAGCGGCAGCTCGCCGATCACCGTGACCGCCAATGATCCATTCGGCAACCCGATCGCGGGGGCGACGGTGGTGCTCGCCGCCACGGGGACGGGGAACACCCTGACGCAACCGGTCGGGACCACCAACGCCAGCGGGGTCGCGACCGGCAGCTTGAGCTCGACCGTCGCCGAGTCGAAGATCGTGTCCGCCACGATCAGCGGGACCGCTATTGCGCAGACGGCCACCGTCACCGTTAGCGCGGCCGCGGCGACCCAACTTGCGAGCAACGCGCCGAGCCCGCAGACTGCCACGGTAAACACGGCCGTGGCCACGCCGCCCTCGGTGATCGTGCGCGATCAGTTCAACAATCCGGTGGTGGGCGTGGCGGTGACCTTTGCCGTGACGTCTGGAGGCGGAACGGTGAATCCGACGACGCCGGTGTCCACGAACGCGAGCGGGATCGCGACCGCCACCTCTTGGACCCTCGGCACGGTCGCCGGGGCGAACGGCCTAACGGCGACCTCGGGCACCCTCACCGGGAGCCCGGTGACGTTTACCGCGACCGCCACGGCAGGGCCCGCGAGCGCGAGCCAGTCGACGGTGGCCGCGGCCCCCGGGACGATAACAGCCAGCTCGGGCTCGAGCGCCACGACGCTCACGGTGACCGTGAAGGATGCGTTCGGCAATTCGGTGAGCGGCGCGACGGTGACTTTGGCCGCGTCGGGGACGGGCAATACGCTCACGCAGCCCGTGGGTACCACGAACGCCAGCGGCCAGATCACGGGCACCTTGAGCTCCACCGTAGCGGAGGCGAAGACGGTGACGGCGACGGCGAACGGCACGACGATCACGCAGACGGCGAGCGTGACCGTGACCCCGGGTGCTGCGGCCGTATTGGCGTTCACCGTGCAGCCGTCCACGACGAAAATGAACTCCCCGATCATCCCGGCGGTGGTCGTCACGGCGCGGGACGCCTTTGGCAACACCGCCACCGCGTTCGCGGGTGCCGTCACGGTCAGCATCACGTCCGGGACGGGAACTCCGCTGGCTGTGCTCTCAGGCACGAACCCGGTCAACGCGGTCGCGGGCGTGGCGACGTTCTCGAACCTAAGCATCAATCTCACCGGCCTCGGGTACCGGCTCGACGCCGCGGCCGGTGGAGTGACCGGCACGACGAGCAACACGTTCGACATCACTCTCTGATGATCACCATCGAGCGCGAACCCTTAGACCAGGCTGCCCGCCACGACCTCCAGGGGCTGTTCGCGCTCGAACGCCTGCACCACCACCGGCCGGGCGCGTCCGTGTACCTCGCGCGCGACTTGGAGTACGACGAACCGGTCGCCGTGAAGGTGCTGGCGCGTGCGTCAGACCCTGACGCCGCTGCCGAGGAGGAGTTCCATCGGGCGGCAGCCGCTGCGGCGTCGCTTGAGCATCGGCACATCGTGCCCTTGTACAGTGCCGGGGCGAGTGACCGGTTGTTTTGGTACTCGAGCGAATTCATCCCGGGCCGCTCGCTGGCTGCGGCACTCGAGAGCGACGGGCCGATGGAGCTCGAGGCGTGTTTGCGGATGGTCGAGCAGGTAGCGCAAGCGCTCGGCCACGCGCACCGCGTCGGCGTCGTTCACGCCGACCTGAAGCCCGCCAACGTGCTCGTCGATGCCGCGGGAGACGCCCATGTGACCGATTTCTGGGTGCCCTGGGTGTTGGCGCAGCGCCACGCGCTCGCCGTTCCGGCCCGCAGTACGCATGGTGGGGTCGTCCGTCACCGTTCCCTGCGTCGGCGCGAGCCCCGCCCGGCCGCCGACCAGTATGCGCTGGCGGCCCTTGTGTACGAATGCCTCGGCGGGAGCACCCCGGGAGCGTCCGACGCCATGGCCGCACTGGTGAGCGGACACGCGCCGGACACCATCCCCCCGCTCTCGGCCGCTCGCCCCGATGTGCCCGCGCACGTCTCGCTTGCCGTGGCGCGCGCGCTGCGCCCGTCCCCGGATGCGCGGTTCGCGAGCGTGCTGGACTTCGCCGGAGCGCTTGACGCACCGCATGAGGGGCTCGTCGAGCCGCAGCGCGCGACCGAGGCGTTGCGGCTCCTGACCGTCGACACGGAGTGGCAGCCGGAGCCCAGGAGCCGCCCTCCCCGGCGGCGCTGGGTGCTTGGCGGGTTGTTGGCGCTCGCGGCAGCGGGCGCGGCGCTGGGCGCGTGGGTACTTGGCTCCCCCCCGCCGACTCGGCGCTCCCGCCGTCGACGGTCGCGCCACCCGACAACACCCCTCCGCCACTTTCTGTGCCCGCGGTGCCCGCCTCCCCCGGGTATCGTCCCTCCCCCTCGTCCTCCGCGTCAGGCATCGCCCGGGCGCCAAGACGCGCCGCGCCCTGGGCGGTCGCGTCCGCGGGCCGACTGTTTGTCAACTCAACGCCGTGGGGCGAGGTCTACCTGGACGACATCCGTGTGGGCAACACGCCACGTCCCGACCTCGCCGTCGCTCCGGGCGTGCACCGCGTGCGGGTGGTGCGTGACGGGTTTCAGCCGTTCGAGCTCACGATCCGGGTGACGTCTGGCGAGGTGGTGCGCCTCACGGACATTGTGCTCAAGGAACTCGCCCCGTGAGTCGACCGGTCCTATGCAGCGCACTGATCCTGTGCGCCTCGTGGAGCGTGGCGGGCCGCCTCGCGGCGCAGACTGCCACCAAACCGTTTGCCGAGGGGATCCGCGCCTACCAGAGCCTCGACTTCGAGCAGGCCGCGGCGCTCTTGCGGCGCGACTTTGCCGCGGGGGCGGTCGTACCTCCGGGGGAGCGCGCGCGCGGCCTCGTCTACCTCGGCGCGGCGGACCTGTTCCGGGGTCGGCGCGACTCCGCGCTCGCCGTGTTCCGTCGGCTCGTGCGGCTCGATCCCCGTTACCGCCCTGACCGCCTGCTGTTTCCGCCCGAAGTGACCGGTGTGTTCGACAGCGTGCGTGCCGAGACGCGGGCGGCGGTAGTCGTGGCGCCGCGCGACACGGCTTTCGCCGCGGGGGTCGGGGCCCTCGCCCTGTGGATCGTGGGGAGCGCCTTCCAGAACGTCGACGTCACGCTCCGCTACGAGGATGGCGCCCCGTTCCGGGCGCTCTACGCGGGGCCGATGGGTGACAGCTTGCGGCTGCAATGGGATGGCCTCGATGCCGCGGCACAGCTGCCCTCGGTCCGCCGCGTGCTGTTGCGGGTCGCCTCCCGCGCTCCGACGGGCGACCTCGCGGGCATCGTGCAGGTGCCGATCGACCTCCGCATCGTACGGTCCGACACCGTCGCTTGGCCGCCGCCGCCTGCCGACTCACTGTTGCTCCCGGAACGCTCTTCGAGCCGGCCTGCGGTGCGGGCGCTCGCGGGCAGCCTGCTGCTCTCCGGGGCAGTGGCCGCACTCCCCCTGGTCGTGGGCGGCAACCCGCCGAGCGGGCCGCGCCTCGCCGTCGCAGGGACGGTGGGGTTGGCGGGGATGCTCGGCTACCTGCTGCACCGACCCGGCCAGCCGGTGCTGGCGAACATCCGGGCGAATCGGGCGCTGCGCGACCAGTGGCAGCAGGGCGTCGCGGCCGTAAAGCTCGCCAACGAGCGGCGGCGCAATGACGTCCATCTCGCCGTTCGCACCGGTGAGCCGAGCGCCATTCAACCGAGCGCGCGATGAGGGCCGTACCGCTGGTTTTCGCCTGCGTCACCGGTGCCGCCCCAGTCGCGGCCCAGACACTCGCACCGGCGGGCGCGTTCTCCGCTGTCTACGCCCGAGTGCGGAGCGAGCTCCCGAGCGGCACCAGTCAGTTCACCGGCCCCGTGCTCGGGGGCCAGGGCTCGCTGGCCTTCGGTCGCTTCGGGCTCGACGTGAGTTACGTCGAGGGGACGGTCAGGCCCGAGGGGGGCGGCGCGGCGGGTTTCGACCTGGTCGAAGGCAGGGTGCGCCTCGGCGTCCGGCCGCTCGAGTGGCTCACCCTCTCCGCCGGGCCGCACGCGCGCTCATACGTGCTGGTCGGGGGCACTCAGCGTTGGGTGTTCTGGGAGGTGGGGGCGCGCGCCTCGGGTGCGTTCATCGGCCGGGCGGCGCGCGGCTACGTGGAGTTCTGGCGCGCGGTCACGACGAGCGTCAACGTCCCGGAGCGGTTCGATCACGCCCAGGGCGGAGAGGCGGGGATGCTCGTGCACCTCTCCCACGCCCCGTTCGAGCTGCGCCTCGCCTATCGGCTGGATCACGCGGTGCTGGGTGGAGGGACGCGCCGCGAAACGGTGGAAGGCGTGGTGGTGGCTGTGGGGTTGGCGCGCTGGTGACGGTTCCTCATAGGAGCCCTCCCCGGCGCAGCTGGCTGAGCTGATCGTGGCGTGCCTCGTGCATCGCCAGCACTCCCCGGGGAGACACCGTCGCCACCCCCGACTTCCCGACCTCGACGCCGACCGCGTGGTTCGCCGCCTGCGCCGCTTCGCGCACTGATGCCCCGCTGCGAGCGCCGTCCCTACCCATCCCGTGACCGTGTCCCCGGCGCCGGACACGTCGAACACCTCCGCCCGCGGCGAAGGGCGATCCGCTCGGCCCACGCACGCGCTGCGCCCCGTTTCGGTCAGAGCCGCTCGGCGGCTCACTCCGCCGCTCGATCGGAACGCGGAGCTCCCGGCCTCCCGCGCTCTTCCTCGCACGGTCGGCAACACGCGAGGCCGCAAGCGCCACGCTTCCCCTCCCGGGTAGGGCGCCCCCTTAGGTAGCGCGCTCTGTGAGGAGTAGGGCCGGCCATTTGCGCAAGGCGCCGGCGTCGTTGAGGAAACGGGGCAGGTGGTTACTGTTCATGGCGGTACGCCCCACCCGCCTCAGGAGGTCGTCACATGCCGCTCCGCGTGCTTCTTGCCGATGACCACGAGCTGGTTCGGCAGGCCTTGCGGGCGCTGCTCGAGCAGCACGGCTTCGCCATCGTGGGCGAAGCTGCGGATGGCAGCGCGGCGGTGAAGCTCGCGAGCGATCTCCAGCCCGACATCGCGGTGCTCGACGTGGCGATGCCGATGCTCAACGGCGTCGGTGCCGCGGAGGCCATCGGGCGCGCCGCTCCCAAGACTCGGGTCATTTTGCTTACCGCGCTGAACGACGGGCAGTTCGCCTCGGCCGCGCTGCGGGCCGGCGTGCGGGGGTTCGTGCTGAAGCTCCAGAACATCGACGACTTGGTGCATGCGATTCAGGAGGTCAACGAAGGCGGGCTGTACGTTAGCCCGGGGATGTCGCAAGCCGTGCTCGACGCGGTCACTAAGGCAGCAGCCGTCGAGCCGCTGAGCCCACGCGAGCGCCAGGTCGTCCAACTCGTCGCCGAGGGGAAATCGACCAAGCAGATCGCCGAGCTGTTAAACATCAGCGTGAAGACCGCCGAATTTCACCGCGGGCGGGCGATGGACAAACTCAACATCCACGACACGGCCAGCCTGGTCCGCTACGCGATTCGTGAGGGCCTCGTCGTTCCCTGAGTGACGGCCTGGGGTTTCCCCTAGGGGGAGCCCTGGGTGAATACCTAGTATCGCTCGCTGCTTCCTGTCTCCATACGTTACTAGGGAGAGGATCGCTATACCGCTGGAGGCCTGCCCTACCCGCAGAGGTAGACCATCCTCAGTCGCATCTTAGTGTTGGCCTGCCGGTCCGGGTGCCCCCATCCGCTCGGTCTGTGGAGCTGACCGCACTCTTTGAGGAGCGCGCCTGAGCAAGCACGCCGCATCGTCCCCGGCCGATTTGGCCCTCATTGTCAGCGCCGATGAGTGGTTGGCTGGCTCGCTATCGAGCGTGCTCGAGCCCGCGGGATATCGTGTGACGGGCGCTGCGACCGGCGCCGCCGCGCAGGCACAATTGCAGCGCAGCCGGCCCGACGTCATCCTCATCGTCGCTCGGCCGCGGGACACGGAGGGGCTCGAGCTGTGTCGCGCTTTGCGGCAGGATCCCTCGGTGCGACGGGCCGTGCCGATCATCGGGATCATGTCGGAGCCGATCACCCGCAAGCAACGTCTCAGCTGGCTAGAGGCCGGGGCGTGGGACTTCTTCGCATTCGGCTTCGAACGCGAGGAACTGCTCGCCAAGCTCCGCGTTTATTTGGGCGCGAAGCGCGACGCCGACGAGGCCAGCGCCGGGATCCTGGTGGACCCGGCCACTGGCTTCTACAATGAGCGCGGTCTCAAGCGCCGTGCGGACGAGCTCGTGGCGGCGGGGGTCCGCGCCCATGCGGCGCTTGCGTGTGTCGTGTTCGGCACCGAGCTGCGAGCGGCCGGTCGAGGGGACGCGCCCGCTGTCGGACCGAGTGCGATCCGCGGTCGCATCGTATCACTTGTGCGGACCTACGGTCGCCACTCAGACACGATCGGCTGGTGGGAGGACGCCGCGTTTGCGGTGCTCGCCCCGGGCACAGACCCGAAGGGCGCAGCCCTGCTCGCCCGCCGCCTCACAAATGCCATCGAGACCACGCCGCCTGAGCCTGGCCCGAGCCCTCCGGGGCTCGCGCTCCGGGTCGGCTACGAAGCGGTAGCGGACCTCCACGCCACGCCCGTCCGCGCGGACGACCTCCTTGCGCACGCGACGACGGCCCTCGCGCTCGCGCGCCGCGGACTGGACGGCCCCCGCATCCAACGGTTCGAACCGGGCTCCTAGCCCGGCAACGTGCCGCCCGCCGCGTTCATCTTGCGCCGTGCGGCGCTCGGGCCCGTGCGGGAGCCGCTTAATGCTCGGTGTGCGCCCGCCGGTTCGTGGCCCAGGTGGCGGGGCGCGCTTTTCCCGTGGTTGACTCGGTCAGGGTGTCCGGAGCGTCCCCCTTCCTTACACTTGGCCGACGCCATGAACTAGCGCGCGCCAGTGACGAATGTGCGGTCGTGCTGCAACACATTGCCCGCCTACCGAGGCAAGCGAGTCGCCGTGCGGCGAGCACGCCACAGGCACAGAATGTGCGCCCGCTTATGCGTGCGCGACCGGTACTCCTCGTGGGCACCGCCTGTTGCGGCGAGCACACGATCAGCGGCGGGTAGCCCACCGGACAACTGGCCGTCGTTCCAATTGTTGCCGCCCGAAATGGCCGTCGCGGAGGTGCTCACAGACGAGGGGGCGGGCGGTGAGCGGGACGGGCTCGCGGTAACGGCGGCGACGCCGTCATCGCTGACGCTCACTCGTGCCGAAGGCAGCGGGAACGGAGACGAGTACCTTGAGGATCGACGCGGGGTCACCGATCGGCGGTCGGTCGCTCGCCGCAGCATCGTGGCCGATCGGAGGCACGTGCGGCTCCTCGTCGAGGTCGAGCGACGCTCGGGGATTGAGCGGAGCGTGTGCGCCGATCGGCGCTCCGGCACCGATCGTCGCTCCGGGGAGCAGCGCACAGGGCGCGACCGGGTGGCATCGCCCGCTTGGATACCCCTGGTTGGCGCGAGCGACGTGAGTCCCGAGCCCGAGGTCGAACGCCCGGCTCGGATCCTCGCGTCCCCGGCGCCTGAGGGCGCTCGCGTAGGCTAGCACCTACCGCCTGCCCCCGCGCCCGTCCCGGCTCCCGCGCCCCAGGCACGCCCGCCCGTGACGCCGTCGCTCGGTGCGTTCGCCGCCGTGAGCGATTCGTTGGCCGCTGACTTGCGCGACTACCAGAGTCGCGCGCCTCGCTTTGCCTGGTGGCGTACCGATTGCCCGGGCCTGGGGGGCGCGTTCGCCACCCTGGAGCAACGCTGGATTACCTACAGCGTCCAGCGCCCCAAACTCGCCGGGCCGCTTGATCCGGCGCGTGCGGCCACGGACACCGCGTTCTACTCCGGATGGACTCCGTCGAATCGAGCCATGCGTGATCGGGATGTCCCCGACCGTAGGGCCAACGGTGCGAGCGTGCGTTGTCTGGCGCTCCGGAAGGGAAAGAACCATGTTGTCCTCTGGGCCGGCGTCGACTGGCACCGCGTGCCGTGGCTCGGTGGCGACCGAGGCGCCGACATGCCGAGGGGGAGAGCATGACGTCCCGGACGCGGCCCTGGCCTGCTCCAGTCCCGTTCGGTGCTGCACGGGGTCGAAGTCCTTGCGAACTCCTTCTAGAGAGGTGATCAGCATGGACATCTGGACTGTAGCTACGTGGGTCGGGAAGATCGGGTTCGTGGCGTTCTTCGTGATGTCAGGAATCAATCATCTCATCAACTACAAAGGGATGACGGCCTACGCGCAGTCCAAGAAGATCCCGCTCGCGGGTACAGCGGTGGTTGTCAGCGGCCTCATGATGCTCGCGGGTGCGGCGATGATTCTCTTCTTTTGGCATCCGATCTGGGGCGCCGGCCTATTCGTAATCTTCCTTGTGCCTGCGGCGTTTCTAATGCACAACTTCTGGGTCGAAACTGATCCAATGATGAAAGCGAACCAGATGGCGCACTTCTGGAAGAATCTCACGATCGCCGCGGGAGCCGTGCTGTACGCCGTAGCTGTTCATATCGGACTTCACTGACGGGTAAGGGTGCGCCGGTCCTTGGGGAGATGGCGCTCGTTCCGGCAGCGGGCGGGCGTGCGCGTGGCGCCGTCTATCCCCTTCGCGCGCTCACCCCAACCCAGTGACGGGGCAATTGCCACGCCCGCTCCGGGATGGACTGGGACACCGTCGCACCCCTCGTTGCGACCGCTGATACGGTGTTTCACCTCGCCGCGGCCGTGGGCGTGCGCCTCGTGGTGGAGCAGCCCGTCCACACGATCCGGACCAACATCGGAACGACCGAAACAGTGCTGGCGCTCGCTGCCGAGCGGCGGAGCCGCGTGTTGCTCGCTTCGACATCCGAGATGTACTGCAAGTCGATGGCCCCCGGTTCACTGAGAACGACGACCTCGTGCTCGGCCCTACCTCGCGCTCACGCTGGAGCTACGCCGCCTCCAAGATCATCGAGGAGTTCCTGGGACCGCCTACGCGCGGGAGCGAGACATCCCGGTCACCATTGTGCGGCTCTTCAACACCATCGGGCCGCGCCAGACCGGACAGTACGGGATGGTGATGCCCCGGTTTGTGCGGCAGGCGCTCAAAGGAGCGCCACTCACCGTGTATGGGGACGGGACGCAGCGTCGCTCCCTCACTTGGGTGGGCGACGTCGTCAACGCGATGATCGCGCTGGTCGAGCACCAGGGGGCCATCGGGGAAGTTTTCAACCTGGGACACACGAAGGACATTGAGATCCGCGAGCTCGCGGGGCTGGTCAAAGAGCTGACGCACAGTGATTCGGACATCACCCACGTTGAGTTCGAGCAGGTGTACGAGAGCGGGTTTGAGGACATGCCGCGGCGCCTGCCGAACATCTTCAAGATCGAGCGGCTGATTGGGTATCGACCCACGCTCGATCTTACCGAGATGCTCGTGCATATTATCCGCCACATGCGGGCGGAGGCTGCCGCGACCAAGGCGGCAGCCGCATGACCTCCCCCTGGACGAGTTGCCGACACGCGGGGCCTGGATGTAAGCGTTTTCCACGGTGTGAACAGGGCCCGAGCGGCAGGGTCTCGCGTTCCGGCCGCAATTTCGTTGCACGGATCAACGCCAGGGTGTGTCACAATCACCGTGCGCGGGCCTCGCAGCCCTGCCCGCCCGTCTCGCTCCGGCCGATCGTCATCCCGTGGCACGGGCCTTGCCCCCTCGGAGGTTGACGTGGCAGCCTGTCAGCTCAGAGCCCTGGACCTCGCTGCCGAGGACACCTCGCATGGAGATGAGCGCTCGGGACCGGCCTCTGCCCGATCGACGGAGCGGAGATCGGCGGTTGGGGTTCACGCGCCGGGGGTTGCGCGATCGGCGGGAAGAGACGACCGTGGTCATGGTGGAACGCCGCAGGGGTGTCGAGCGCCGTGCCAGCGTCGACCGGCGGGTGAGAGATCGTCGATCGGGATTGGAGCGCCGCGCGCAGTGGCGCGCTGCTCGAAGCTTGTCAGTGGCAGGTTGACCGGCCGCGCTCAGCGAACCGCCGGCGAGTGCGAGGGAGGCTTCCCGGTCGGACGTCTAGCGAGCCGCTTGCCGCCGATCGAACTGACTGTGGGAATCACCCCTCG
>WNFE01004600.1_pt1 | contig 10331 bp, 8 predicted proteins | sample 5400451 | NCBI WGS metagenome assembly WNFE01 (sample SAMN13153344, study PRJNA577476) | soil metagenome | isolation source: 200 cm saprolite under Douglas fir tree site 2 hole 2 | place: USA:California | collected 2015-04-18 | reverse complement strand
TGATTAGTGCTAGACCTGGATCGATAGTAAGCGGCTCGACGTGGCGCCATCGGGCCGAGGCGGAGGCTGCCTCACCCTGGGGCGGGATCCACAGGAGGCGCTCGCCGACGTCTGGCGTGAGACCGTCGCGCGCGGTTTGCAACGTTTCGCGGTAGTACGAGACATCATCCTGCGGACGAAAGCCGTTCGCGGTGCCGCTGTCATCGCGCGGGTGAAAGTGAACAATGCCAGCACCTGCGCCCACCACCTCCACGATGTCGGCGCCAACCTCTCGAGGTGACAACGGCACCATCGGAGAATCTCGACGGGACACAAACTCATTGAGAATCGCTTGGACAATTACCGCGTCAGGTGCGCAGTCAATGTTAGTCATCGTTCTACCTCAGATTTCGGTCTGGCTCGAGCCGCACCCGCGACGTAGGCCTTGCCCCCTCGATCCGGCCGAGCTGAAGTGTGGTCAGCTCCTGAATACGAGTGAGATCGCCTGTGACGCGTGCGTTGCGTCAAACGGTTTTTCAGCACGCTGCCTCAGATCGTGAATGCGGTAGCGCGTCCCAGGTGAACAGCTTCTCGACCTTGTCGGAGGCTGTCAGAAAGCAGTCCTCCAAGTAGTACCGTTCGCGATCGGAACCCGGATATACGATGTGAATCGTGGCTACCGAACTCTCTTCAAAGGTGAAGTCGGCCGGTCCGCCGGGCAGGGCAGGTTGTGGCGTATATCCCTCTTCCCGGTCGATATGATCAAGGCCGAGGTTGTGGAAGAAAATGTTCACGTGGTCGGCATGTGGCAGGCGGGCCGCGCGGAAGGGCTCGAGTCCGACTTGCTGGAGAAGGCTCACGGGCACACCCGGGCGGAGCACCTCGTACACCGCATTGAGCGCCTCTTCTGTGACGCTGGCGATTCTCCGCATCAGCTTGTTGGACGGCTCGTCGCCTACGAACCACGTCTTCCCCCCGTCCCACGCGTAGCGTTCGAAAGTCCCGTGGCAGTCGAACATCAGGTTGGTCCCGGGCTCAAGGACATGGTCCGGTCCGCACGGGTCGATGTACCACGCCCTGTCGTTGCCTGGTGGGTTGGCGACCGTGACACCGCCAGGATCGTGTGGAAACCCTCCATGTCGAATCGCGGCGACGTCATACTCCCGGCAGAGTTCATTCCACGTCATACCGGGCACCCAGGTGTCGATGGCCATCTGGAGCGCGAGCTCGTTGATACGCGCCGACGCTCGAAGGAGCGCTATCTCGGACGGTGTTTTGGTCTCACGGATCTTGCGGACTGCACCGAACCCATCGACGATTTCGACGCCTGCTGGCGCGGTGGTCCCCGATCGAATGACGTCGAACCCAACACGTGCTCCCTTGCTAAGGCCGAGGTCCGACATCGCCCGGTGTAGCATCGCCGTCCGGTCACCGGTGAAGCCCTCACGTGCTGCCGATCCCCATGAAGTGCAATCAATAACCCACTCCGGTACGACACGGTGGAATGACGCAGCGTCGATCGGCGTACCCAGTGGCGGTATGAATCCGCCGAAGACTCGTACGTCGTCGATCCATGTGCCCCGTTGCGCCACCGTGGCGCTGTCGGTGTCCGGGATCAGAAGTACGGCAGCCTCAGGAGCTCGGCGCGCAAAGACCACCATTGAGACAGCAGCGTTATCGTGAAGTCCGGTACTGGACTTCGCGAAATAGTTCGAGAAGTAGTAGACGTGCGGTGTCATTGAGAGCACGAGCCCGTCAAGCTCCCGTGCCTCCATGATCCGACAGACCCGCCCTATATCGCACAGTCGGCCCAGACGACGGTCGAAGGGATTCGGCACTGGAGTTGGGCCTGCACGACAGTCCAAACTCATGCTTTGTCTCCATAGACGCTGCGCCCACGCCTTGCCGAGGTGAGGCGATGGTGCGGGACTCCTGTCGTTGCGTGACCCCAGCCCTCAGCTGTCTCGACCGATCCGACCTCGCTGCGACGATGTCGGTGGATAGAAACACCTGATCGAAAGTTAAGAAATCGGAAGCGTCCTTCACTGCGCAACAAGTACTGCCTGTTCGCAGGCACTGCCATCGCCATGCCCGCCGACACTGCGTTTGGTCCGGTCCGGAGAGTACCCTGCTCGACATAGATGATCTCGTCACGGGAATGGTTGTGCGATGAGGTCGAATGAGCGGTATCGGCCGACACGTCGAGGAGTGAGAGGGAGCAGCCATCGCACGTCCCGTCGAGGAAGAAACCCACCGAGACCGTTCCCTCGCCGGTGTCGGACGGCATCGTCAAGCCGGTCGCAGGCCCCGGTCCGACAATATGAACAATTCCGGACGATGCGTCGCAAGTCGTCGACGACCCAAACATGACGAGCCGAGAGGGTTCGAGGGCGGAGGCAGTGGCTTCCGCGTTGGTCTCGAGGCCAATCACGGTGTCTGCGGCGCAGAGTACCCCGCATACCTCGATCGTCCCGGCCAATACGATCCCAATTTCTTCGGCATGCCCCGGGGTCCATGTCAGAGTAGCCCCGGCCGACATGCTCACAACTGCCAGCCACAGGTCGTAGCCGGCTGGTCGCGTCTCATAAACGACCACGGGTCCGTCGGCCTGGCATCTCGATGGCCCCTGAACCACGAAGTCCCCGGCCATCGGCGCAGCGATCGTCGTTAGTTGCGGTCCATGTCCCCCTGACATTTGTTCGAATGTATCTCATAGAAGCGGGGCTGTCAATCAGAGCTGAGCGGAACGGCCCCGCTCAGAGAGAACGCGCGGAGGAGGTGAGCGGTGCCGCCCACAGGGGCCGCTACTCACCATTCGAGTCGCGGTACCGAGAGACGGACCATCCATCGACACATCGCGGTCCGAACTCGTTCATCGATAACTGGACGTCACGACGCCGGCATTCGCATCGCCGCATCGAGCCTGACGGTTTCCCCATTCACGTAACCGTTTGTAAGCAGCTCGACAGCCATCCGTGCAAACTCTTCAGCCCGGCCGAAGCGCTTCGGAAACAGGATGTGCGGGTCCAGCCGCTTGTGAAAACTTGCCGCGGTATCGTCGGGGCCCATGATGGGTGTCTCGAAGGCACCGGGAGCGATCGTGTTCACCCGAATCCCGACTCTCGAAAGATCCCGAGCGATTGGAAGAGTCATCGCGATCACTCCACCTTTGGAGGCTGCGTAGGCCGCTTGTCCGATCTGTCCATCGAAGGCTGCTGTCGATGCCGTGTTGACGATGGTCCCCCGTTCGCCGTCCTCGTCTGGATCGCACCGGCTCATCGCCGTGGCAGCGAGTCGTATGCAGTTGAACGTACCGAGGAGGTTCACCCGAACAACACGATCGAATTGGTCGAGGCGATGAGCGGACTCGTACGCACCATCTCGTCCAATGGTACGGATGGAGCGAGGGACACCTGCACAGTTCACAAGACCTCGGAGAGGTGCGGTGGCGATAGCGCACTCGACTGCGCGTAGGACGTCGTCGGCGTCCACCACGTCGCCAACGATCACCGTCCCACCGATCTCACTCGCGGTCCGTGCGCCCCGTGCTTCGTTCCGGTCGAGGATGACGACATGACCGCCGCACTGAGCGAGCATTCGAGCCGTCGCCTCTCCGAGACCTGATGCGCCACCGGTGACCAAGATGGAGCTTCCTTCGATCTTCACGGTGGAGCGCCTCTCAATCGATTCGGACGGGAAGAGCCCGCAGCGTGCGGCCCACGATCGTCGGGTGCCAGGACAGCTCTTCTGGTTCGCAGGCAAGCCGCAAGCGGGGAAAGCGAGCGAGAACCCTCGGAATCACGATCTGCGCTTCAAGCCGCGCCAATTGCGCACCGAGGCAGAAGTGCATGCCGAAGCCGAAGCCGAGATGCCGGTTGGGGGATCGGTTGATGATGAAGGCGTCGGGATCCTCGAACTGGTTCGGGTCCCTGTTCGCTGCCGTTGTGCAGCAGAAGACGGCCTGGCCGGACTTCATCGAAGTTCCGTGCCACGTACAGTCGTCTCTCACCCTCCGCACGAGGATCTTCGAGGGACCGTCGAACCGAAGCAGCTCCTCGACCGCCAGCTCGGTCAGTTCGGGACGGGCGAGGAGCTCAGCACGGTTCTCAGGCCGTTGGATGAGGTGGTATACCCCGGTTGCGATGAGGCTCATCGTGGTCTCGTGTCCTCCAAATAGGAGGAGACTGCATGCGCCGACCAGCTGTGATCCCGAGAGGGGAAAATCGGCATCGACGGCGGTGAGCATACGGGTGACGAGGTTGTCCGTTGGGTGCTCGCCAAAGTGCTCCAGCAGATCGCCGAAGTACGATTGCATCTGCTCTGCGGCTGCCAGTGAACGATCCCATGCATCTCCCCTCGACACCTTGCCCATGATGAGCGAGCCGATTTGCTTGGACCAGTCGCGCATGTCGCTGTATCGGTCATCCTCGACACCGAGCAGCAGGCCAATGACGGAAGCGGGAAGGGGAAACGCGACCGATGAGATGAAGTCCGTCGAGCCGCACGCCTCGAACCTATCGAGAATGGCGTCGGTCATCTGCTCGATCTCAGGGCGAAGCGCCATGACACCTTTCGGGGTAAATGCCGTGGCGACTGGCCGACGAAGCCTCGTATGCGTCGGCGGATCGTTGAAGATCATCCAGCCGCGGAACAGCTCTTCCGCAGACTTGAACCGCTCGCGTTCCTCGGCGGTCAACCTCGAGTAGAGGGCAGTGATCATGTCGGTCGAGAAGGCTTCGTCCTGAATTGCTTGCTTGACCAAGTCGAAGTCCGTGAGGAGCCACGCCTTGTGCCGCGGCAGCCATTGGATCTTCCCGCCGCCGTGCTCCCGAAGTCTGGCGAACACGGCGTGAGGGTCGCGGACCGCTTCGGCACCGACGAGATCGACGGCCGCGAGATCCACGCTCATCGAGCTGCCCGTTCGAGGATCATCACCGAGCACGCAGCCTCCTCAAGTCCAATGACCCCACCACCGTTCTCCTGCATCGCGACCCGAGCGCCAGGAACCTGGCGGTCGCCGGCCTCTCCTCGCAGCTGGTTGGAGAGCTCATATACCATGGACAGGCCAGTGGCACCGACTGGGTGACCTTTCGAGATGAGACCACCTGACGTGTTGACAGGAAGCTTTCCGCCGGGCCCGGTCGCACCGGACTCCACGAATGGTCCACCTTTGCCAATCGGGGCGAAGCCCAACATCTCAAGCTGGTAGATCTCGGAAAAGGCCGTCGGGTCGTGAAGCTCCACAAGATCGATGTCGTCTGGTCCGAGCTGAGCTTGCTCATACGCCCGTTCCGCAGCCGTCCTTGACAAGGACGGCTCCCGCATGTCCCGATAGCAACCGCCTGTGAGAACGGTAGACCTGACAAGTACCGCTCGGTCTTGGACAGCAGTGGGAAGTTCTGCCAGCCTGTCCTCGGAGCATAACAGCACCGATGCGGCACCGTCGCCGATCGGCGCACACATCGCCCGTGTGATCGGACCGGACACCTGACGATCTGCGAGCACGTCGTCGATGGACATCTCGAACTGGTACTGCGCGAGCGGGTTCCTGGCTCCGTAGCCGTGGCTCTTCGCTGCCGCGGCGGCGATCTGACGGGCGGTGGTTCCGTAGAGCTTCATGTGGACGGCCGCTTGGATCGCGTAGGTGTCCATGAAGAATGATCTACTCAGGTCCGGTTTGAACTCGACGCCCGCGAACTTCGCTGCCCGCTCGTATTCGGCCATGAGGCGCGGCAGGTCGAAGACGTCGACTCCGTTCATGAAGCCCTTCATCATCTTCTCCTTGTACACCGGGTTGTCGACCGCCTTCGGGATGAAGAGCTTCTCGACACCCATCGCCAGCGCGACATCGGACACGCTTGACTTGATGTCCTTCCACGCACAGTGGAGCGCCATCGATCCGGTCGCGCATCCTCCCTCGACGTTGACGATCGGCATCCGCCGGGGGAGCACGCCGTCGTCGACGAGTTCGATGGTGCACGCCTGGCCGCGGATTGTTCCTTGCTTAACGCCGTGCATCGCGCAGTTGCCGAAGTAGGCGATCTCTATCCCATCCCCCGTCTCCCACCCGACGTCGTCGAGCACGCCACGGACGGTTTCGCGAGTGAGCTGCTTGAACGATTCGTTCGGCTTCTTGCCGAACGTCGTCGAATGACTGCCGATGATGTAGACGTCGCGCATCGGATCCCTCTCTCCCTCAGGGTAGCGGTCGTGTCGGTGTGACCAGGGTGTTGGATGCCGCCGCGTCGGCGTTTCGCTCGACGCGGATGAGCAGTTCCGCTAGTAGCTGCCGTTCGTCACGGGTGAGCCCGGCACGGAGCTCGGTGCGGAGTTCTGCATCGACGACATCGAAGGCGTCGACGATGCGACGTGATGCCTCCCTCAACGACACTCGCCATGCGCGTCGGTCGTTGGGATCCTCCGCCCGGCTGACGAGCCCCCGCTCCTCCAACCCGTCGACGAAGGAGCCGACGGCTGCACGTCCGATGTGCAGATAGTCCGCAAGTTCTCGCTGGGTGAGCGAGCCGTGGTCGCGTAGAAAGGACAACAGGCTCGCTTGCGTCATGTGGAGATCCAGATCGCGGAGTCGTGCGTCGAAGGCACGCCGAACGCTGCGGGCGGCGCGCAGAAGGGCGATCTCGAGACGAGCTGGATCGGTGTCCACGATGTCTCCTCACTTGACGTCGGACAATGCCTGGCGGTGTCGCCGTCGGGTGACGACTTCGCACAGAGTATAGTACAGTGCCATACTAAGTTGGCAAGTTTCTTGCTGGATGTAGGGGAGGGGAGCGGAGCTTGGAGACGGTTCAAGAGTTCGTCTCCGGAGCGGTTCTTGACCGAGGCGCCCACTCCACCCCCCACTTCGTGACCGACGCCGGGAGCAATCGACCTCGTCAGCGATTTCGTGGCGACGCGGACCAGGAGCTGAGCAAGCGAGGTCGATCCGGCATCGCAACGACAATGCCTGCTCGCGGCGCTCGTACAGGCCATGAGACGAGCGATCTCACCGACGAACAGGCCGTCGGTGTCGCTCTGTCTGGCTGGCACCGGCTCCCAGTTGGAGTGCCGGAAGATCACGATAACGGTGGCTCCTTCGGGGCCGGCAACGAGTGGTCCGTAGACGGTGCCGGCCTTAACGATGCGCACGTCGCCCGCCTTGTACCACCTGCGCGTGACCTGCTGCGAGCCGTGCAGGATGATTTCGGCATAGTCGCACTGATGGGAGTGCGGCGCCGTGACCGTATGCGGTGGGAAGTACGACCAGAAGACCGTGGGGGCGTCCCGGTCGTCGCCAGAGTCGATCACGAAACCGCGGCTGCGGACGCCGTTCGGCAACTCCTTGACCTCGAGATCGTCCCACGACGTGTCCCGGTGCCAATGCACGGCGCCAGCGGGCTGCTCGGGCGGAACGTCGGGCGTTGCAGCCAGCTCGTCTGTCATCATGGACCTCTCAGGAAGTCAAGGCTAGATTATGTTTGAGGCTCGGAGGTCGTCATATTCGGAGTCCGTCATGCCAATGTAAGACTTGTAGACCAGCTCATTGTCCCTTCCGAGAGTAGGGCCCGTCCGCCAGACAGAACCCGGATGGTTCGCGAGATGCGGGAGCACGGCCTGCATCCGCACCAACCCGAGCTCATCGTCGGCGATACTGATCACATTCCCTCGTTCAGCATACGTTGGATCGTTCACAATGTCCGCAACGTCATAGATTACGGAAGCGACGACGTCTGCGGACTCCATCGCAGCTAAAACCTCGTCGCGAGTCCGCTCTGCGATGTAATCACGCAGGAGCGTGTTAAGGCGATCTACCCGCAGGAACTGGAGTTCAGCTGTTGCATACTCCTCGGGCGGTTCACCGAGCAGGGCGGCGACCTTCTGGACTGACTTCCACGTACCCGATGTTACCGTGATCCACGTGTCATCCTTTGATAGATACATGTTCACGACAGCGGCAGGCGCATTGGCCAGTTGATTGCCGGCCCGAATCGGCGTGACACCAGTCTGGTCGTAGAGGATCACCTGCCATTCAATCAGGCGATACAAGGCCTCATAGAGAGCGAGATCGATGAGTTCTCCCTCGAAGGTGGGGTCAAGTGCGCGCCGATAGAGCGCAGTTTGAATCGCAAATGCACCGAACAGTCCGGTGATCGAGTCAGCATGTGAGAACCCTGTGTGTACCGGCGGCCCGTCAGGGAAACCAGTAATGTGGACAACGCCACTCATGGCCTCGCCGACCTTTCCAAAGCCCGGGCGATTCCGGTGGGTGGTATTACCGCCGAACCCACTTACCTGCAGCATGATCAATGTCGGATTGACGGCGTGAAGACTGTCCCAGTCAAGTCCCCAACGCTCTAGAGTCCCAAGCCGGAAGTTCGTGATCGCTACATCCGCCCACTGAACAAGTCGGCGCGCTATATCCTGACCTTCGGAAGTCCTCAGGTCGAGCGTGACAGACCGTTTGTTACGGGCGGACACCTTCCACCACAAACAGACACCGTCCTTGGATGCGCCCATACTCCGGGCGGGATCACCGTGCACGTTGTCCTCGACATGCACAACGTCAGCGCCGAAGTCCGCAAGGAAACTGCCGGCCATCGGTCCCGCAATTAGCTGTGCGATTTCTACGACGCGGAGGCCCTCAAGCGCGGCCCGGTCTAACAAACCCCCGTTCTGCATCTGCTTCTTCCTTCCACGGCGCCCGTCAGGATGGACGGTTCCGTACATCGATGTTAACCATAACAATAGTTCGACGCAACTCCACCAGACGTGGTACCTTAAAACCTCGTCGCGGGTACTGAGAGGCCGGTGGGGACACGAGGGGAGGCGGCCGAGTGGTGAACGAGCGTCATGAAGACATCACGCGGCTTCACCGCATGATGTCTTCATGACCCACGTGCTGCAGTTTGCACTCCTCGGTCTGGGCTCCGGGGCCGTCTATGCGTTGGCCGCGCAGGGCCTGGTCGTGGCGTATAGAGGCTCGGGCGTGTTGAACTTCTCCCATGGGGCCGTCGCCCTTCTGGCAGCCTGGGTTTTCACCCGTACATGGGCTGACTGGGGCTGGCCGCTCTGGTCGTCGGCCGTGCTCGGAACTGCCACAGGCGTTGCGGCGGGCGGTCTCATCTATTGCCTCGTCATGCGTCCTCTCCGCAAGTCGGCTCCGTTGGTGAGGGTGATCGCAACGTTGGGCGTTCTTGCATGTCTACAACAGCTGGTCATCGCCGTCTTTGGAGGCGACTTCAAACTCGTGCCAAAGTTCATCTCCCAGCGCAAACTCGTTGTGGGCGCAGTTTCCCTTTCGGCTGATCGCCTGATTCTGTTTGGCATCGCGGCGAGCGTGTCGCTCGTGCTCACGGTCGTCTTCCGGTACTCACGTTTTGGAGTCTCGACGCGCGCCGTAGCGGAGAGCCCGGTCGTCGCATCCGCGCTCGGTCACTCACCGCATCGAATCAGCGCCCTCAACTGGATGCTGAGCGGCGGACTTGCCGGTGTAGCCGGAATTCTCATTGTGCAAGTCAGCGGTCTCAACATCGAGTCGACGCTCCTGCTGGTCGTGCCGGCACTAGCCGCCGCGCTGGTCGCGAAGTTCACGTCGTTCTCGATCACATTCCTTGCCGCTGTAGGGATCGGCATCGGGCAATCACTTCTAGTTCGATATCACAACCAACCTGGTTGGCCCGACGCGTTGCCGTTCGTGGTGATCATCGTCGTACTCTCCCTTCGAGGCGCCGCAATACCCCCACGTAGTGAGGTGGCAGCCCGACTGCCGAAGGTTGGCGAGGGCGTCCTCCGTCCTGGCCTCGTCGCTGGAATGGTCGCAGCCGGCCTGTTGGTCCTTTGGACCACTCCAGAGAACTGGGCGGCACCTCTGCTCAGCACCTGCATTGTGGGCATCGCCGCTCTGTCACTAGTAGTGCTGACCGGATACGCAGGTCAAATCTCACTCGGACAGTACGCTTTCGCCGGGATCGGCGCACTCGTAGCCGGTCGGCTCAGCCAGACACTGGACCTCCCATTCCCACTCGTGTTCGCCGCGGGGACGGCCGCCGCAGCACTGACCGGCGTCTTGTTCGCGCTCCCATCCCTCCGCACCCGGGGTGTAAGCCTAGCTGTGATCACGCTCGGCCTTGGCCTGGCGGTGGAACGCGTCGTGCTGGGCAATGCCCACTACGTCGGCGGCACAGCGGGAACTGCTGTAGCTAGCCCCAGTATCCTCGGCTTCCGCGTTGGATTCGTTCAGCATCGGCGAAGCTACGCCACCGTGGCGATGCTCGTTTTCGCTTTGCTCGGCACTGCGGTCGTCCGCATGCGACGAGGTCCGATTGGGCGAAGCCTGCTTGCTGTCCGCGGCAACG
>WNFE01004598.1_pt1 | contig 10334 bp, 8 predicted proteins | sample 5400451 | NCBI WGS metagenome assembly WNFE01 (sample SAMN13153344, study PRJNA577476) | soil metagenome | isolation source: 200 cm saprolite under Douglas fir tree site 2 hole 2 | place: USA:California | collected 2015-04-18 | reverse complement strand
TTTTTAAAAATCAAAACCGGACCTGTCATGCTGAGCGCAGCGAAGCATCTCTCTGCCCATCGAGCTAGACCCTTCGCTGCGCTCAGGGTGACACAACATTGCCGATCTTGGTCGTTAAAATTCATTATCGTGGGACCTCAACAAAGCCCGGGGTAAGCCCGGAGAGGAGAAGACGACTATGTCCCAATCAACCGCTATTGCCAGGCCTGCCGCCGGCTCCCCGATCGCCGGCTGGGCGGAGGATCCTAAGGGCGGCCTGCAGTTGACAGGCGCGGAACCGCCACTTACACGAGAAGAACAGGACGTGCAGGAGATGGTGCATCGCTTCGCCGCCCAGGTGATGCGCCCGATCGGCCAGCAGCTCGACCGGATGACACCCGAGGAGGTGATTGCCGAGAGTTCGCCGCTGTGGAGCGTGTTCAAGGCCTTCGGCCAACTCGGTCTCGGCGTCGACCGGGTGCTGGAGTTCGAGCCGGAGCAGATGGCGAGGATGCTCTGCCTGGTATTTGAGGAGCTGGGCTGGGGCGACGCCGGGTTGGCCATCTCATTGGGGGCCTCGATGCTGCCGCGACTCACGGCGGCCAAGTTCGGCAACCAGTTTCTGCTCGAGCGCACCCCCGAGTCGATGATCGGCTGCTGGGGGGCCACCGAGCCAGAACACGGCTCCGATGTGCTCGATGCCAACAAGCAGATCTTCAATCCTCAGGGCAACTACGGTCGCCCTGACTGCGTGGCGAAGCTGTACGACGACAAGGTGGTCATCAACGGCCGGAAGTCGGACTGGATCTCCAACGGCACCATTGCCCAGGTCTGCATCCTCTACTGCGTCGCCGACACGGGCGAGGGCCCAGACCCCGGACAGGGCTGCACCGTCATCGTGCCCCTCGACGCCAGAGGTGTCAGCCGCGGCAAGCCGCTGGACAAGATGGGGCAGCGGGCGCTGAACCAGGGTGCGGTCATCTTCGACGAAGTCGAGCTGCCGTTGGACTACGTTCTGGCCGGCCCGGACGATTACAAGCGGGCATCCTACTCCATCCTCTCCGACGGGAATGCCATCATGGGGGTGGTCTTCACCGGCGCTGCCCGTGCTGCCTTCGAGCTGGCGCTGGCCTACGCCCACGAGCGCAAGCAGGGCGGGGTGCCGATCATCCGCCACCAGAGTGTGGCCTACCGGTTGTTCCACATGTACCGCAAGGTTGAGGCGGCACGCGCCCTGTCCCGCCGGGCGCTGATCTACAACTACACCCGGCCGATGCCGGCGATGCACGTGGCCATGGCCTCAAAGATCACTGGCACCCAGACCTCCTTCGAGGTGGCCAGCGAGGCACTGCAGATCTTCTGCGGCAAGGGCTTGATCCCAGAGTACCCCATTGAGAAAATCTTCCGCGATACCCGCGCCTCGCTGATCGAGGACGGCTGCAACGAGATTCTGGCCATCAAGGGTGGCAACTACCTGATCAATCCCGAGCTTTTATAAGGAAAGGGGACATTCCATGAAACAACGAGATTCTATTAAGGAAAGGACACACACCATGCAACCTCATTTGATGATTCAGTACCGTACACTCAGCGATGGAACGGAGGTTGCGCTACCAATCCGTTACATCGATAACCGTTGTCTCGCAGCCACCTTCCTGACCGATCTCGAGCGAGCAGCCCAGGTGCTTAAGGGTACTGGTCTGCAAGCCGTGCCGCAGGAGGATGGAAAGGCCGTGGTGCTGTACTTGTGCTGGGAGTACAGGCAAACCGACATCGGCTCCTATAACGAAGTAGCGGTAACGGTTCTGGCGGTGGCGCCGGGGGACCCTAATCCGGCTATCTATGTGGCGGATCTTCCGGTGACGACCGAGGCGGCTAACCGCGCGGGGCAGGAGCTGTGGGGCTACAACAAGTTTGTGACTGACATCGAGATCAAAGGTGACGGCAAGCAGTTCTCTGCCATCGTGCACGATCCGCAAAACGGGCTGATCTCTTCGCTAGAGGGGACTCGTGGCATTTCGGTTCCGGTCGCGCCGACCGATCTTTACTCCTTCAGCCTGCTTGAGAAGAAGATCATCAAGACCTTCGTCCAGGTGCCGACGCCCTGGCATGCCAGTAACGGTGAAGGCTTCGTGCTGAGAGTGGGAGACTCGAACCATCGGATGGCAGGACATCTCCGCACGCTCGGGTTGGATGGAGCGCGTCCCGTGTTGGTGCAGTACGCCGACCCCTTCCAATCACTGCTGTTTCCAGGGACAGCGCTTTAACCCGACTTCTCCCGATGCAGTGTCACCGGGTTGTGCAGGGCTGGCGAAGTTTCGACCCATTCAGCGGCATGGTTCATCTCAGGCCACCTTTCTAATGACAGTGCAGTTGGCCTCAACGGAGAACTCGTACGGGGCGGGTACCAGCGCCCGCCCGTAGCCGAGCGCGTCTCGCAGGCGCGGCGGAAGACCGCGACCTTGCGCTCACCTGACTCGACGGCGACCGGGGACTGGCCGACGTCGCCGTATTATCCTTGGCGAAGATAGTAGCGGACGTCGCTTCTATCACTACCAGGTTGAGGAGCAACCTCCCATCGCTAGGAGAGTGTAATCGTAACATGCACCCTTTTGTTGAGATAAGGAGTCTACGATGGCAGAGAAAGTCTATCGAACCGAATTCACACCTGTCAGCTTCCTCGAGCGCAGTGCTTCCATCTTTTCTGACAAAACCGCCGTGGTTCAGGGCGAGCGGCGCTACACCTACCATGAGCTGGCCGAGCGCGTGAATCGTCTGGCCTCCCGTCTGCGTGCCATTGGTCTCAAGAAGCACGACCGCGTTGCCTACTTGTGTCCTAACATCTGCGCCTTGCTGGAAGCGCACTTTGGTGTTCCTGCTGCTGGAGGCATCCTGGTGGCTCTGAACACCCGGCTCAACTCGCAGGAGATCGCGTTCCTCCTCAAGCACTCCGGCAGCACGTTCCTCTTCGTCGATGCTGAACTCTTCCACCTCATCGAACCGCTCAAGCTAGAAGGCGTCCAGGTGGTGCGAATCGACGATACGGGGGCTCCCGAGGATCCCTATGAAGAGTTCCTCGCTTTTGGATCGCCTGCGCCTGTCCCGAGCTGGCTAGAGGACGAGGAAGAGACGATTGCGATCAACTACACATCAGGCACCACCGGCAACCCCAAAGGCGTGATGTACACCTATCGCGGAACCTATCTTGCTGCCCTCGCTCAAGCCATCGAGGTCCACTTGAGCAGCGACAGTGTCTACTTGTGGACCTTGCCGATGTTCCACTGCAACGGCTGGTGCTATCCCTGGGCTGTGACGAGCGTAGGAGGTACCCATGTTTGCCTGCGCAGGGTCGATCCCAGTCTCATTTTGGGAGCTCTTTGACCTGGAAGGGGTGACGCACTATAACGGAGCGCCCACCGTCCAAATTTCCCTGGTGAACCATCCCAAGGCCCATCGTCTCGCCCGACAGGTCACGGTGATCGTCGGTGGGGCCCCTCCCTCGCCCACCTTGCTTGGGCACATGAAGGAACTCAATATCCGCCCGGTCCATGTGTACGGTCTCACGGAGACCTATGGCCCCTACTGCATCTGCGAATGGCATGCTGAGTGGGATATGCTGCCCCTGGCAGAGCAGGCACGCAGGCTTTCCCGACAAGGGCAGGGCAATGTGGTCGCCGACCGCGTGCGAGTCGTCGATGAACAGATGAACGATGTGCCTCGCGATGGACAAACGATGGGGGAGATCGTGATGCATGGCAATTATGTCGCCAAGGGCTATTACGAGAATCCAGGTGCGACTGCTGCAGCGTTCGCAGGAGGTTGGTTCCATTCTGGAGACCTGGGCGTGATGCACTCCGACGGCTACATTGAACTGCGTGATCGTGGGAAGGATGTGATCATCTCGGGTGGTGAGAACATCTCCAGCGTTGAAGTGGAGCAAACGATTGCCGAGCACCCGGCTGTCATGGAGGCAGCCGTCATCGCGATCCCCGATGAAAAGTGGGGGGAGCGTCCCAAAGCCTTTGTCACCTTGAAAACGGGACAGACGGCAACCGAGCAGGAGATTCTTGCCTACTGCCGAGGGCGCCTCGCGCACTTCAAATGTCCGGTAGCCGTGGAATTTGGCGACTTGCCCAAGACCTCCACCGGGAAAATACAGAAGGTTGTGCTGCGCGAGAAAGCGTGGGCTGGACATGAGAAACGCATCCACTAGTGGGTCAGTTGTCAATTGAATAGCCTTTGACCAGGGCCGCCCCCGAACCAGCTAAGCGGCGAACACGAGCACGCTCACGCCGTCGGCGCCGCTTGCCATTCCACACAAAAGGGGTCGGGTTCTTGTTCCAGCCGACCACGGTTTGCTCCAACCAGTCGATGACTTCCTGCGCGTTCTTAGGATGCTGTCCAGCCAGGGCGCGTGGTACAATAATACGTTGCACCGACTCTGCCATGTTCAACTTGGAGAAGTTTGCATGAGTATCTTGAAGATTGTGTTGCTCGGGCCACCGGAAGTGGACCACCTGAACCGTCGACTGACCTTTCCCGACCGCAAAGTCCTGGCACTCCTCGCCTACCTCGCGGCTGAAGGGGGCGTGCATGAGCGTCAAAAGCTTACGCGCCTGCTGTGGCCGGAGGGCGATATGGCCCATGGGCGCACCGCGCTGCGCATTACCTTACTGCACTTACGGCATATCCTTGAAGAGGACGCTTCACCTGAACGCGAATCACACCTCCGCATCACGCACGGCACGCTCGGGCTCGATCTGACCTCAGGCATTGACCTCGACCTGCACGCCCTTGAGACCGCATGGAAGTTGGTCCGTGTCCTGCCTGCACCAGAAGCGGTGCAAGGGGAGGTCCGCCGTACCCTGATTGCTCGTCTTCAGCACGCCGCAGCACTGTATCGCGGTGGCTTCCTCCAGGATTTTACCTTACGCGAGACGCTCGACTTCGATAACTGGGTCAGCATGCAGCAAGGCTACTGGTACCAGCGTATCGAGCAGGTGTTTGACTGGCTCTCCCAACTGCAGAGCGCAGAGGGAGCCCTCGAGCAGGCCATCGAAACGGTCGAGCGCTGGCGCTCTTTTGACCCGCTCAACGAGGACATCTCCCTGCGCCTGATGCAGCTGCAGTTCGCGACCGGCAACCGCATCGGGGCCTTGAAGACCTACGAAACCTGCGTGGAGGTCTTGATGACGGAACTCTCCGCCAAACCCTCACCGAAATTGGTCGCCCTGGCAGAGGTACTGCGCAACGCCTCTCCTCCGCGCGGCGCGCACAGCGGGGCCGGGAGGCGCACATCGACCGAGCGACCATTGCTCGACGTCCCTTTCGTAGGACGGGGGGCGGAATTCAGCAGACTCATGACACTCTATGAGCAGGCTTCCAACGGTCAAGCGCAGGTTGTGCTGCTGGAAGGAGAAGCCGGGATCGGTAAAACGCGCCTGGCTGCGTCGTTTCTCGATTGGGTAAGGACCCAGGGAGCAGATGTGCTCGAAGGAAGGACATTCCAAACGTCACAGTGCCTGTCCTATCAGCCACTGCTCAAGGCACTGCGTGCCCGCTTAGAACAGGAACATGATCTTCGTGAGCTGCTGAGCGATCCCTGGCTGGCCGAGCTCTCCGGCTTGCTGCCCGACCTGCGCGAGCGGTACCCCGACCTGCCTCCCCCGACCATCGACGGGGCCTTTGCCTCCTCCCGCCTCTTTGAAGCGCTGGCGCGCCTGTCTCACGCGTTGGCCTCGCAGGCACCTCTGCTCATGTTTGCTGACGACATGCAGTGGACGGACACAGCAACCCTGGACATATTCCAGTATCTTGCTCGCTACTGGACGGAGCACGGGACGCCCGCCCTGTTGCTGCTGAGCAGGCGCACCGAAACACGGGACATGGACCCTGAAATGTCCGAATGGCTTGCGAGTCTCAGGAGTACGATCTCTTTGACGCGCCTGGAACTGGGTCCTCTCTCTGCGAAGGACGTCCTCCAGATCGTTCGATCACTGTCGGGGGTAGATGGAGCGCAGCCATCGCTGCAAGGAGACACCCCACCCCGCGGGCGCGATAAATCGGGCCCCTACAGTCAGCCTTCTGCGCAGCCTGTCCAGGCCCCTGGATGCAGCCTGAGCCCCGAGCGTTTCGGCGCCTGGCTGTTCGCAGAAACGAAAGGGCAGCCGTTCTACCTGAGGGCACTGCTTCAGACACTGCTCGAACGTGGCGTCCTGGTGCCCAGCTTAATCGCGGGAAGCCGCTGGGTATTTGAGCCGCAACCCGCGATCCTCGAGGCCACTCCACCTGACAACGTACTTCCCGCGGACGTGCGCGAGCTGATCCAGCGTCGCCTGGCCCGACTGTCGTCCCCTGCCCGCACCCTGCTGGCAGCAGGAGCAGTCCTCGGCCATGACTTCACCTTTGAGGAGCTCTGCCAGGTCGCCCAACTGGCACCGCAGGACGGACTCGCCGCCCTAGATGAAGCCCTGCAGAGTCTCCTGCTGCATGAGTCCAGCCATCGGCGAGAAGGTAGCAGAGGGGTTTTTTACGTCTTTGGTCACGACAAGACCCGCGAGGTGGTCTACGCAGAGGCTGGGGATGCCCGCAGGCGGATCTTCCATAGTCGCGCGCTCACGGTCCCGGGGCACGTGGACGTCCCCACCGCAGAGCTGGCCTCCCACGTGCTCGCCAACGGATCAGCAGCTCTTACATTTCACTAGAGGAGAGCAGCTGGAACACAAACAAGATTTGAAAAGGAGGGAAACGACTTGAACACACTCGATCTCTATCGCTTAGATGGGAAGGTGGCCATCGTGACCGGAGGAGGACGAGGTCTGGGAGCATCGTTCGCTGAAGCCCTTGCAGACGGGGGAGCCTCTGTCGTTCTCTGTTCGCGCAAAGTGGAAGCCTGTGAGCAGGTCAAGCAAGCTATTGAGGCGAAAGGGGCAAGAGCGCTTGCTCTTGCCTGCGATGTTACCCGGCCCGGCGATGTGCAACTCGTGGTTGAAGCTGCGCAGGAGACCTTTGGTGGCATAGACATCCTCGTCAACAACAGCGGAGCCACCTGGGGCGCTCCTCCCGAGGAGATGCCGCTTGACAAGTTTGAATGGGTGATGCAGGTCAACGTCACGGGAACGTTCCTCATGTCGCAAGCCGTTGGCAAGACGATGATTACACGTGGCAAGGGCGGAACCATTATTAACATCGCTTCCGTCGCCGGGCTGGGAGGAGGCCGCCCTCTGTATATCCAGACCGTGGGCTACAACACCAGCAAGGCTGCAGTGCTGAACATGACGCGGGACCTGGCGACCAGTTGGGCGCGCTACGGCATCACGGTCAATGCCATCGCTCCTGGTTGGTTCCCGACCAAAATGTCGCAGGCGCTGCTGGACAGATACGGGGAACAGATGCTTGCCGACATCCCGCTCAAACGTTTCGGCAAGCCAGAGGAAATCCAGGGCGTCGTACTCTTCTTGGCCTCGCAAGCGGCGGCCTATATCACCGGCCAGGTGATCGTGGTTGACGGCGGGTCGAGTGCCTGGTGACGAGAGATGAAGGAACTCCCCTGCTCTCCGCATATTGTGCCTCAAAATGGGCGGTGCGTGGCTTTTCCTCTGCTTTGCGTGTTGAACTGCATGCAACAGGGATCGGCATTACCACCGTCTATCCTGCCTGGGTGGAAACGTCAATGATTCACCAGGGGGTAGATCCTATGAATATATTGAACGTTGTTGCCATGCTCACTCCTGACCAGGTTGCAGAAGAGATTGTGCAGGCCGTGCTCAAGGATCAGCGCGACTTGACTCTGGCTCCCAATCCAGATATTGCGTGGGCACTTGCGATCATGAAGGAGGGCCCCGACAAAGCTGAGAGGTTGATGGGGGAGTCGTTCCAGCAGCGCTTACAGCAGATTCCGGGTCAGCAGGCACACTAGGACTATACAACCTCTCAAGAAAGGGCAGCAGAGTGCAGATCTAGGAAGATGAGCGAGCTTTTTCTTGCGCTTGCAACTCGCGCCAGAGGATCTTCCCCGTTCCAGAGCGCGGCAAGGTCTCAATAAATTGCACAATCCTCGGGTACTTGTAGGCAGCCATCTGTCCCTTCGACCACTCGATAATTTCCTGCTCCGTGACCTTGCCACGCTGCTCCTGGCGAAGTATCACCAGGGCTTTGACCGTCTCTCCACGTCTGGAGTCCACCGTGGCGATCACGCAAGCCTCCTGTATGGCCGGGTGCTTGTAGAGGGTCGCTTCCACCTCGGCGGGCCAGACTTTGAAGCCACTGGCATTGATCATGCGCTTGAGCCGATCCACCATAAAGAAGTAGCCTTCATCGTCGTACATTCCCGTGCCGCCCGTGCGCAGGATCCGCTTGCTATCGAGTGTGAGAAAGACTTCCTCGGTTGCTTCAGGCTTCCTCCAGTAGCCTTGCATGACCTGGTTTCCGCTGGAGACAATTTCCCCAACCTGGTTGGGTCCCAGTTCTTCCAGCGTCTCGGGGTCGATCACCCGTGCGTCCACATCGAAGGCAGGGATCCCCAGGCACTGCAGCTTGGGCCGATCAGGGGGGGTGAAGTGCGTCTGGGATAGCGTCTCGGACATACCGTAGCCCTCCATCCTTCGACTCCAACTCTCTGGAGTCCGTGCAGAGCCATCTCCAGGGCGACCGGTAGAGTGCCGATTTATCGAGCACATGCCTCCGATTTATCGTGGGGAACTCTTCGCCCCCGATGATGTCGCACGCTGTGTCGCAGGATCAAACGCTTGCCGTTCAGCTGCGGCTTCATGCGATAGATCAAGTATAGTCGATGAGCGTTGACAAAAGCGTTTGCCAGACGAGCACTGCTGTCGACCAATCGTTTGTTGTGAGGCCTTTATTTGCCTATGAATGTGGCTGTTCGCTTGTGCAAGAAGGCGTCTACAGCTTCTCGGTGATCCGCTGTAGCGTAGGCGGCTTCTTGTAAGTGTCCCTCAAGATGGAGGGAGGTTTGCAGGTCCATCTCCAATGACTTATACATGAGCTCTTTGATGAGCTGATACGTCCACGTGGGTCCATGTGCCAGCCGCTTCGCCAATGCCCGGGTCGTCTTATCAAGCTCTGAAAGTGGAACGCAGCGATTGACCAGTCCAATGCGCTCAGCCTCTGCGCCACTGATATCCTCTGCCAGCAGAGCCATCTCCATGGCTCTGCCCAGGCCAACCAGGCGCGGCAGCGTGTAACCGCCGCCACCATCTGGAACCAGGCCAATGAGGGCGAAGCCTTCGCGTAAGCGAGCATTATCGGCAGCAATGCGTATGTCACAAGCCAGGGCGATGTTCAAGGTGATACCAGTTGCTACGCCTTGTATTGCAGCAATGACTGGTTTGGGCATCTGACGGATCGCCAGGATCAGGCGATGGTACTTCGCCAGTTGTTCGCTCACCAGGTGCGTTTCGCCACTAGCATGAGCCGAACCGAACTCAGTGAGGTCCTGACCAGCCCCAAATGCTCGCCCGGCGCCGGCGAGCACGACGCAGCGGATCGCATCATCGTGAGCAGCTGCTTCGACAGTTTCTGTGAGCTCCTGTAACAGGAGCGTGTTGATCGCGTTCAACACGTCGGGGCGGTTCATAGTGAGAATGACGACGCCTTCATCTTGTTCAACGAGCACGTTTTTGAAATCAGTTCGCATTGGGTCCTTCTCCTCCTTCTTTCTTCCCCCTGGTTAACGCCGCGATCTCGTCCCATTCCTGGGATGTGAGCTCACTCAGCTTGTTGAACTCACCGGCACCACCGATCCATTCGCCCCCATCAATGGTCACCACCTCGCCATTGATGTATCCGGCCGCATCCGAGATCAGATAGGCGGCCAGGTTCGTCAGTTCGGCCATCTGACCCACGCGCCTGAGCGGGTTGTTGTGCAAAAACTGCTCTTGCATGTCTGGCCTGGGCATCAGACGCGTCCAGGCGCCTTCGGTAGGAAAAGGACCCGGGGCAATCGCTACCTGCCGAATACCGTAGCGGCCCCATTCAACCGCCAGCGAACGGGTCAAGGCCAGGACCCCGGCCTTGGCGGCGGCCGAAGGCACGACATAGCCTGACCCGGTCCAGGCGTAGGTCGTGACAATATTGAGCATCGTGCCGGATTGCCCTTGCTCAAGGCAGCGTTTCCCCAGGGCAAGGGTGCAGTAGAAGGTGCCATGTAAGACGATGCCCAGCACCGCGTCGACCGCGCGCGTTGACAGCCGCTGGGTGGGGGAAATAAAGTTGCCGGCGGCGTTGTTGACCAGCACATCGATGCGGCCAAAGCGTTGGATGACGGCCTCCATCAGTGCCTCTACCTGCTCGGGCTGGCGCACGTCACAGCGGGTGGCGAACGTCTCGCCCCCCTT
>WNFE01029863.1_pt1 | contig 10339 bp, 9 predicted proteins | sample 5400451 | NCBI WGS metagenome assembly WNFE01 (sample SAMN13153344, study PRJNA577476) | soil metagenome | isolation source: 200 cm saprolite under Douglas fir tree site 2 hole 2 | place: USA:California | collected 2015-04-18 | reverse complement strand
TGGGTCCGGGTCGAGAAGGAGTACGAGTTCGACACCGAGGACGGCAAGAAGACCCTGGCCGAGCTCTTCGACGGGCGTTCACAGCTGCTCGCCTACAACATCATGTTCGGCCCCGACTACACCCTCGGCGCCTGCCCCGGCTGCACCAGCCTGGGCGACGGGCTCGACGGCTCGCTTGTTCACCTGGGCCACCACGACGTGACGCTGCTCTGTTTTTCTCGGGCGCCGGTCGAGCGGCTGAGAGCCTACAAGCAGCGGATGGGCTGGCAGTTTCCCTACGTCTCCACGTACAACAGCGACTTCGCGTTCGACTTCGGCCTCGCGCTGACCGAGGAGCAGGCGCAGCAGATTCCCGAGGTCAAGGAGATGATCGACAACCCGTCCGACTGGCTCGAGGAGTGGTCGCGCCAGATCGGGGCTGAGCTGAAGCACGGTCTGCGCGAGAACCCGAGCTGGATCGCCTTCGCGCGGGAGAACGGGACCGTCTACCACACCTACACGGTGTCGGCGCCCGACCCGTTCGTCGCGCCGTACTACAACTTCCTGCTCGAGCGAACGCCGAAGGCGCAACCGGCCGAACCTCGCACCTGGCGGAAGGACGAATACCCGGACTGATTCCGCTCGCCTCATTGGCGACGCTTCATGATCCAGCGCCACCTCGACTTGGCAGCGGACCTGACGCCTTCTAGACTCGCGTCGATGTCCAGTCTCCGGCCCGGGCGCCGAACCGCCGCGATGCTGACGATCCTGCTGCTGCTTGCCGTAGCCGGCTCCGACTTCCTCATCGCGGGGTTCTGGCTGAGCCACCCGATGCTTACCGCGATCGTCTCCGCTCTCGTGGTGGTGCTGCTCTCGGTAGCTGTGATCGAGGTCGTTCTCAGCCGCCGCGCTGAGCGTCGCTGGCGAATCCTCGCCCAGACAGCACTCATGGAACTTGGCGAGGCAGCCAACACCACCTGGCGCACCCTGGCCGAAGTACTTGAACTGCATGGCGCGTCCGGGATGTCGCCGGACAGGGTTCGAGCGGCGCTGGCGTCCGACGCCACGGGTCCGAAGGTGCGGCGTGAAATTGAAGCCGCCCTGATGAATACGCACCTACGAGAGAACCTGGCCGGCAAGCTGGCCGGGAGGCTGGCCGACGGCCACCAAATCCTCGGACGCTGGGCGGTCGCCCTGACCGCGTCCGACACGTATGCCGAGATCTTCGATCAGCACGTCGAGCTTTATGGCCGGGTCGATGGGCTCCTGCGGTTCCTGCGCGAGGGGTATAGACAAACCGATCCGCGCGGGTTCCGAAACCGAGTCCGGAGGGAGTACTCGTCGCCGGGCGGGGAGGCTGACGACGAGTGGTTCGTCGACAACCTCATTGGGACGATCAACATCGGAGCCGGCCTCGAAGACGCAACCTGGGACCTGGCGCTGCGTGTGCTGCCTCAGGCGTGGTGGGATCGTCGTACGGCCGAGCTCGCCGCAGCCACCCGGGCTGCCGGCCGCTTGCCGGCTGCAGAACGCTGAGCCAATCGTATCGACCCGGAAAGCCGTGTTCTTCGTGCACCGATGAATTGCGGGCACAGGCTGAGTCTTACCTACAGGATTCGATTAGCGCGTAAGGAGCTTGACCATGACTACCAGTAGGACGACCGACACGAAGAGCACCGGCCAGTATGCCAAGGTCAACGGCCTCAACCTCTATTACGAGACCCACGGTGCCGGACGGCCCCTGATCCTCCTTCACGGCGGACTCATGTCGAACGAGACGTTCGGCGCCGTCTTACCCCAACTCGCGGAGCGCCACCAGGTCATCGCCCCCGATCTGCAAGGACACGGCCGGACTGCTGACATCGATCGACCAATCGACGTTCGGCTGATGGCCGACGACATCGCCGCCCTCATCGACCATCTGGGGCTGGAGAAGCCAGACCTGGTCGGCTACTCGCTCGGCGGTGGCGTGGCGCTTCACACGGCTGCGAAGTACCCGGCGAAGGTTCGCCGGCTGGTCGCAGTCTCAGCGAACATCCGCCCCGACGCGATCTATGCGGAGATGCGAGTGCAGCAAGGCCAGGTCGGCGCGGCCGCCGCCGACTTCATGAAAGAGACGCCGATGTATCAGCTCTACCAGAGGGTCGCGCCACGTCCCGAGGACTTCCCGAAGCTGCTCGACAAGATCGGTGCGTCGATGGCGAAGGACTTCGACTTCGCCGACGAGGTCCGAGGTCTCCAGGTGCCAACGCTCATCGTCGCCGCCGACGCCGATATGGCTCCTCCGAGCCACTACGTCGAGGTGTTCAAGCTGCTCGGTGGCGGACTGCGCGACGGTGGCTGGATGGGCGAGGGCAGGCCGGCGGGCGGTCACGCACTTGCGATCTTGCCCGGCCTGACCCACTACAACATCGGCGCCTCGCCGCTGCTTGCTGCGGTAGCGCTAGCCTTCCTCGACGACCAGCGGGCCTGATCACGCGTCCGGTGATCCGAACCAGGTGGTCAGCGCGTCCCGCAATCCGGTATCTGTGCCTTCCCCCACCCAGGCGACATATCCGTCGGGCCGGATCAGCACGGCAGTGGGGGCAGTGACCGCGCCAAGTACCGGAAGCTCCCAGACACCAGCATATTTAGCGTTGATCAGCTGAACCCGATCCGCCCATGGCGTGATGTCGAAGCCGCCGGGCTCACCGAGGTTGAGCAGCGCCGGCCGGGCAGCGTGTAGGAGGGTGAATACCCGCAGCGGGCCGTTGGCGGTGACCAGGTCGAGATCGGGCATGCGGCGCCCGAGCAGCGGGTGTCCCTCACCGAGGCCGTAATGAATGTCCAGGCCGGACATCATCGCGGCGATCCGCTTGCGAGGCTCGTCCATGCTCAGCAGCTCGGACATGGTGTCGCGCAACGCGTCGACGCGGTCGTCATGGCGAAGGAGCGCGGTTTGCGCCATGGTGTTGCGCAGCACCCGGGCAGCGACGGGGTGGCGCTCGGCATGGTAGGTATCCAGGATGCTTTCTGGCGACGTCTCCTTGACCACCTGGGCCAGCTTCCACCCCAAATTCACCGCATCCTGCACCCCGATGTTGAGGCCTTGTCCGCCCACCGGGAAATGCACATGTGCGGCGTCGCCGGCCAGCAGCACCCGTCTGTCGCGGTAGGACGCCGCCTGCCGGGTCATATCGGTGAACCTGGAAATCGAGGTGGGACTGTGGATCCCATAATCGGTCCCGTAGACGGCGGTGAGCGCCTCGCTGAGGTCACTCAGGGTGGGCTCATTGGTGTGTCCGAGGTGCTGTTCGGTCACCAAGACCCCCACCGGTCCATCCTCCAACCTGCTGAAGGAATGGACGCCGATGGCGTCGCGGCGGAGGCCCCATTCCGGCTCCTCGGTCAGCTCGACCTCGGCGATCAAGCAGCTCGTTGACGGATCCCACCCGGGAAACTCGATGCCGGCTGCTTTACGGATCAGACTGCGTCCTCCGTCGCACCCGACGAGATATGCCGCCCGCAGCGGCTGGCCGTCGGACAGCTCGACGTCGACGCCGGTGCCGTCCTGCGCGAAACCGATCACTTCACGTCCGCGGTAGATCGGCACCGCGAGCTCGCCGACCCAGCCGGCCAGAATGCGCTCGATGTGCTTCTGCCGCAGCCCGAGGCCGTAGTTGTGCCGGGTGGGAAAGTCGCTGATGTCCAAACGGATCCAGGCGAACCCCGCGACCTGGGCCACCTGCCCCTGCGAAAGGAACCGATCAGCGATTCCGCGCTGATCGAGAACCTCGATGGTGCGTGAGTGCAGACCGCCTGCGCGCGAGCCAGTGAGGTCCTGGCTGGCGCGCCGCTCGACGATGGCAACGTCAATCCCCGCCAAGGCCAACTCGCCCGCCAACATCAGCCCCGTTGGACCTCCTCCGGCTACCACCACCGCATGCTCGGTCATACGCCACCCCCATTTCCGTAGGTTCTGGTTTCGGCCGGAGATTCTGCGGCACGACCCGGGTCTTGCCGCAAGCCCCCCGGTGCGCTATACACTGAGAACGGCAAGGAGTGCGTACTCTTCTCCTTGTCCGCTGCGGACGGACCAGTTCAGCGTCCTTCGTCAATCAGAATCCCCCGCTCAACGTCTCGCGCTACGTGCTGATTCCCTGACTTGTGATTCGTCGGATGCGTACCGCCCTTACCATCGAGCTATTCCTGTCTGGCCTGGGTGTCCTGATGATCGCCGCATCCGTTTTCGACGCGACTGTCGTTGCGGCCGAGAAAAGCGCCGTGGTCGGGTTCGTCGGTTGGTTCGGCGCGGTCTTTTTCTCGGCGGCGCTCCTTGTTATCGTCTTTCAACTCGTCCAGCCCGATCGATTCGGCGTGGAGCTCGATCCAAGCGGCTTCACCATTCGTGGCCTGTTGGGCAGCACCCGATATCGCTGGGATCAAGTCGACGAATTCGGAACCGTTCGAATCGGCTCACAGACGTTGGCTGGCTTCAACTACCACGGCGTGCCCGAGTACCGAGGACGGGTCCGCCGGGTTGGCGCCAGGAAGCGGCGCCCCTTCGGTTTCGACTCATTCCTCCCCGGGACATTGGACCGCCGAGGTGAGCCGCTGGCGAAGTTCATGGACGGTTGGCGCGAGACACGCTGATGGCGCGACACGCGCCGGGCCTCGCAGGGCGTTGAGTCTTCGTCCTGTATTCGAATGGGCCGGTTTGAACCGGGAAGTGCGAACCCGGCTCACAGTCCGCCCTCGACCCACCTGCCCGTTTTGATCTTCGTTACCCAACCCGAGTCACCACGTTGATGATGTGAGGATGCCCGTACCCCATGGCGTCTGGATAGCGCTGGGCTGCCTACTCATCAGTGCGTGTGGAGCGACCTCGGATTTACGCTCCGCTACGTCACCGCTTGCTAGGCCGTCTCCCACGTCCTCTCTATTTCAGGCGCCGGTTGTGGGGAGTAGCGCACGCGCAGGTTCGCCCATCCCGCTTCCCGCAGGCATCAACTGCCGTGTTCCGTACGCCGACATCTCGGAAGCGAGCGGCGGCTTCATCTTCTATCCAGGTGGCAAGCAGCAGAGCGACCCCAATAGCGCTGTCGCTTTGCCTGGGAACACCCCCGGTCAACTCGGGCTCAATCCTGGCCTCACATACGACTACGCGACCGGCACGTGGTTCCCGGTGCCACCCAACTGGGTGGCTCCTAACGGCTCGTTCTATGTCTACAACACGGACGCCAAGATCCGCGCGGTCAACACCGCGGACGGCTCGGACGGAGATGTGACGATCGAAGGCGGCTGGTACCTGATCGGGGCAGACAACAACGGCGTCTATCTCGGCAAGATGGGCGGGCCCGGCGCTCCGGTTCCGGGCGTGTGGTTTGTCGCCTTCGGCTATGCCCCGTACCAACTCATAGACCATGCCTCGTGGCAGCGGTACTACAAGGGCGGGCTCTGGACTGTGGATCGAGACGGGAACCTTATCCGGTACGACGTGACGACCGCCTCCGAAACCGTCTGGGCCAAAGGCTTACAGAATGTCGCGTCAGTCGTGGGTTTTGATTTCTCAGACGAGCCCGTCGTGAACACGGGAGGCGCGCTTGCCATGTACCGCGCGGACGGTTCACGCATCGCGATCTGGCCGGGCACCAACGGGCTATCCGCCGCTTTTCTTGTAGGTGCGGATCCAATGGGCCTGTGGTTTTCGGTTGGTGGCGGGCTGGTTGGGGCGCCTGGGCATGGCGTCTATATGTGGACGCCCGGCGTGGGCGCGAAGCTCATCTCGGCACCTGAGGTCAACGTGTTTCAAGGTTGCGGCCCGTAAAAGACGAGGATGCGAGACCCCGGACCGCGAGTACCGCATTTGAATCACCGGATTCGCAACACGGTCATCCAGCTCAGCCTCGGTCCACCACGAACGAGGCTGGTGGCGTATACCCTGCCGGCGAGCCTGGCCATCCCATAAATCGACGCCAGCATGATCAGGATCGCCAGCGGCATCTCCCAAATCGCCACGTGACCGACCGCGAGTCGGGCTGGCATCAGGACAGGCATGAGCGGGGGCACGAACGAAAGAATCTTGACCCACAAGGCGTCAGGCGAGGCGATCAAGGCGTAGGTCAAGAGAAAGCCGGCGACCAGGAAGACGGTGAACGGCGCAGCGACAGACTGAACCTCCTCCTGTCGCGCGACCATCGCTCCGGCTGCCGCGAAGCCGAATGCATACAGCGCGTACCCGAGGATGAACCACAGCAGGATTGCTGGAAGGAGAACCCAGACCTCCGACGGCACCTGCGAGCTCTGGGCCAGCGCATTTGCGATCAGCGCAGCCCCTACGGTGACGGCCATTTGACCTGCTCCCACCAAACCGATGCCGATCACCTTGCCGGTCATAAGATCGCTCGGAGTGACCGCGGCGAGCAGCACTTCCGCGGTGCGAGACGTTTTCTCTTGAGCGACACCGCTCGCGACCGCGTTTCCAAATATTCCGACACTCACGTACAGGAGAATTCCGGCAGCCAGGGCGGCGATCGAGCGACCGGCAAGGTCGGACGGCGCGGGCTGAAGGGTGACGGTGCTTATGGGTTCAGGCTGTTGAGCTTGGGCCGCGACGGAGGCAGGCACTCCTGCTTGAATCAAGACGTCGTGCAGATGGACTTGCTCGACGACTGCGCGCAGCAGCGCGGAGAGGGTAGGCGAGACCGTCTGGTAGAACACGATCGTGGCCGAGTCCGTGTCCACCCTCAGCGCGACGTCGAGCGTGGCCTGGCCTCCCTGCAGTGACGAGAGCAGCTGTCCCAGCGCGCGAGAACCGCGGCCCGACGACCGCGAGGGTGTCAGCTCAGATCGCGCAGTGGAATCGTCGGCCACGTTCATGGTCGTGATGTCGACCCCGGCCACCTTGGCGGTGGCCTGCAGCGTCGGCGCGAGTGCCTGCGCCGACGCACCGACCAAGCCAACAACGGTCGGCCTTGTGGGCTGACGAAGCACAGCCGGACCCACTATCAGCGCCACGGCCAGGACAGTCGTGATCCCGGTCAGGATCCAGGTCGCACGTCCCCGGAGTCGCTCTGCGATCTCCCGGCCTGCAATCAGCCTAATTGTCGTGAGGCGGCTCAATTGACCACCAGCTCGCGATAGAGCTCCGCCAACCCGCCTGATTCAAAGCCAAAATGCTCAACCTCTCCCGCAGCCATTGCCTGCCGGAGCACGGCCTGTGTATCCATGCCTGGTGTCGCGGCAAGCACCACTCCGAGCACATCCTTGCTCAGGATTTCGATTCCTTTCAGGTTTGCGGTCCAGTCTGCCGAGGTCGCGACTTTCACGCGCAGCCTCTGCGGTACTCGAGCTCGCAACTCGTCGAGGGTCCCGCTGGCAAGCACCCGCCCCTGGTCGAGGATCACGACCCGGTCGCACAGCCGCTCAACAAGGTCAAGCTGATGACTGGAGAAGAGCACGGCCGTGCCGCGCGCCGTCTCAGCTCGCAGAACGTCGGAGAGCGAATCGACGGCGGATGGGTCCAGCCCGGCGAAGGGTTCGTCGAGGACCAACAGGTCGGGTTGATAAACGAGAGCAACCGCCAGCTGCACTCTCTGCTGGTTGCCATGGGAGAGAGCCACGACCCGGTCCAGCTCTCGACCCTCGAGGCCGAGGCTGGTGATCCACTTCTGGGCCTGGGTAGTAGCTGCCCGCAGCTCTAACCCGTGCAGGCGCGCGAAGTAGGCGACTTGATCAAGGACACGCATCTGCGGGTAGAGGCCGCGCTCCTCCGGCATGTAGCCGAAACGCAGCCGATCTGGAAGCCCGACCTGATGGCCAGACCACTTGATCGTTCCGCCCAGCGGCTCGAGGATGCCCATGACGGCTCGCATGGTCGTGGTCTTGCCGGCTCCATTCCGACCTACCAGCCCCACGATCTCGCCCCCATTGACGGCAAGCGAAAGCTTGTCTACTGCAATCCTGTCGCCGAAGCGTTGGTAGAGGTCCGAGATCTCAAGCATGATGCCTGGATCATGAATCTACCCCCAATCATCGCCGTGCGCGCTCATAACGCACGTGTGACGTCACACGTGCGTATCGCGGCCTTACGAAGGGCATTTCTGACGCCAAGCGTGCGGAATAGCGGCCGCTGACGAACCTCAGGGGCGCGCCTTCCCGAAGTACATCAGCTCCCGAGTCGACTACGGCGTTTTGGTGGGATCGCGGCGTCGAGCAGCCCTTCAACCGCGGAGCGAACCGCTTTAGCCGCGGCGCCGCGATCCTGGTCCATTCGTGCGGCGACTGCTGCGCCGTCATAGAGCAGGAACAGCTGCCTACCAACCTGTTTCGCGTCTCTTGCGCCCGCTGCCGCAGCGAGATCTGTGAACAGGGACCAGAGCCAGGCGCGATACTCCTCGGCCACGACTTCGCCTGCCTCGCCCGGTCGCGACGAATGCTCGCGATGCGGTTCTGCCGTCTGCGGAAGTGGTTCTCGAGGTAGGCGCGGACGAGCTCGTCCTTGCTGCCGAAGGTGTTGTAGAGCGAGGCTTTGGTAACGCCTGCCCGTTCGACAATCCGGTCAACACCAACCACATGCACGCCTTCTGCGTAGAACAGCTCGTCGGCGGCGGCAAGCAGGCGATCCCTGGCCGAGGGGCGCGGCGAAGCCGCCGGCCCACGTCTGGTGGGGCGTCTGGTGGTTTTCGCTGCCATTGGGTTTATTCTACCGACCGGTCTGTCTATTTGGAATGGTGTTACTATACCGACCGTTCTGTTAGCTAGGGCGGCCTGGGGACCAAGGCCGGGGACCGCGACCGACGCGAGTAAAGGGGAAAAAGACGATGCCGATGATCGACGTGTACGCCGCCGAGGGAACGTTCAGCAAGAAGCACGACCTGGCCAAGGATCTGGCCGCCGCCGTGATGCGGTGGGAGAAGGTGCCTGACATCTCTCTGTTCCGGAACAACACCGCCGCGTTCATCCACGACCTGCCGGCGGACTCGCTGTCGAATGTCGCCGGTGACAGCAACTACGTCCGCGTCCAGGTCCTTACACCGGTCGGCGTTCTCGATCGCGACAAGCAGCTCGGCGTGGTCAGGGAGCTGACCGACATCGTCGCGGCCGCCGCCCGCGATCCGAAGCTGACCGAGCGCACGTGGGTGCTGATCACCGAATCGCCCGAGGGCGGCTGGGGGCTGCAAGGGCATGCCGACACCAGCGCCGACATCGTCGCGGCCGCCCGTCGCGAGCTCGCCGGAAAGTAGGCAGCGGCCATCGCAACCATCGAAGCGGCCGACCCTCAGGACGCGACGGCCGGCCGCTCTGGCCGGCTTTCGGTTCCGATCGCCTTCGCGGCGATCACGGCCATCTTCGTGATCTTCGCGGCCGCTGCGAGCGCGCCGACGCCGCTGTACGTCGTTTATCAGAGGGAGTGGGGTTTCCCTACTTCGACGCTCACCGTCATCTTCGCGGTCTACGTCCTCGGCCTGATCGGCTCACTGCTCGTTCTCGGTGGTCTTTCCGATCACGTCGGTCGCCGCCCCGTGCTTGCCGGGGCGATCGCGCTCGAGGCTGTGGCATTCGTCCTGTTCTTCATCGCAGGTGATGTCACGGTCCTGGTGGTCGCGCGCGTGGCGCAGGGCATCGCGACCGGAGCGGCGTTTTCGACGCTCGGAGCCACCCTCGTCGATATGAACCCACCGCACTCGCCCGGCCGCGCCGGCCTCGTCAACGGAGTGGCGCCAATCAGCGGCCTGGCGGTAGGAGCGATTGGCTGCGGCGCGCTCGTGCAGTACGCACCTGGCCCGACACACCTTGTCTTTGCCATCCTGCTGGCCGGAATGGTCTTTGGGGGCATGGTCGTCGCCCGCATGCCTGAGACGTCGGCACGACGCCCGGGCGCCATGGCCTCGCTGGTACCCCTGGTCGCCATTCCGGCCCGCCTTCGCCCTGACGTCTTTGCCCTCGTCCCGATCCTCCTTGCCAGCTGGGCGCTCGGCGGGCTGTACCTTTCGCTCGGGCCCTCGGTCGCCGCAAGCCTTTTTGGCCTGAGCAACCACCTCATAGGCGGCCTCGTCGTCACCCTGCTGTGCGGCGCCGGCGCCCTGACTGCCTTCGCGCTGCGGAACTGGCCCATCAGCAGAGTTTTAGGAATCAGCGCGATCCTGCTCTCTGGCGGGACTGCCTCGACGCTCGCCGGCGTGGAAGCCCATAGCGTGGTGCTCGCCGGCGCGGGGACGGTCGTCGCCGGTGTCGGTTTCGGCGCATCCGCCCTCGGCTCGTTTGGGACCCTGGCACGCCTCGGCGCGCCCGGCGAACGCAGCGAGCTCTTGGCCGCGGCCCTCGTCATCGCCTATCTGGCCTTTAGCCTGCCGGCTCTGGCCGCCGGCTTTGCCAGCAC
>WNFE01004595.1_pt1 | contig 10339 bp, 10 predicted proteins | sample 5400451 | NCBI WGS metagenome assembly WNFE01 (sample SAMN13153344, study PRJNA577476) | soil metagenome | isolation source: 200 cm saprolite under Douglas fir tree site 2 hole 2 | place: USA:California | collected 2015-04-18 | reverse complement strand
GGGCTCGTCGAGATCGGGCGGAGGCGGCCGGCGCTCCCGCTTGGCCGGCGTGAATTCCGGCTCAGGCAGCGGCTCGGCCTGGACTCCCGGGCGAGTCTGAACCATTTCCAGCCCGCTTTCCTTGAGCGCACGCTCGATCTCCGCAGGATCAGGCACATGCGAGGCGGGCGGAGCCGGCTGCGCGACTTGAGTTGGAGCAGGTTGAATCTGCGCCGGTGTATCCGCCGCCGTCAAAGGCCTGCTTGGCCCCTCGGATTCCTGCGGCGCCGGAGAAGGAAAGGATGGACGTTCTGCGGGAAGGTCGGCCGCGGCTTGCGCATCGGCCACCGATTGCGCGGGACGATGTTCCTCGCCACGGGGCGTTCCTTGGGCGTTACCTGCGCGCTCACCCCTACCGCGGTCGCGCCCGCCGCGTCGCCGCCGCCGCCGCTCATGCTCGGTCTCACCCGCGTCGGAAGCGCCGGGGTGAGGCATGGGTCCGCGGCCAGGCTCGGGCTGCCGTTGTTCGCGCTGTTCGGGACGCTCCGTCTGCGACCGCTCCTGTCGCGCGGGTCGCTCGCCCCGCTGCGGCCTTTGGTCGCCCTGTACCCTGTCGGAACGCTCCTGACGGTCAGGGCGATCCTGACGCGGACCGTCGCCGCGACTTTCGTGTCGCTCGTCGCGGCGACCGTCACGACCGAAACGCTGGTTCTGGCGGTTCTCGCCACGACCCCGGAAGCGGTCGCGATCACCGCGGTCGCGACGTTCGGAGCGGTCCGGTGGATCTCGGCGCGGCCCAGGTGCGCTCACCGGCTGAGGCCGCGCGGGGGCTGCCGCGTCGCGCTTGAACCAGCCGAAGATTCGGCCGATGATCCCCGGCCGCGGCACGGCAGGGCGCTCGGCCGTGCGCGCGGCTTCCGACCGCGAGGGCTGCGCTGATACCGGCGCAGGCCGCTCCGGCGTGACGCCGCGCACAGCGGCTTGTTGGCGCTGCGGCTTAGTTTCCTGTGCCGGCTGCGCCTGCGTCTCTTCTTCGGCCGGCGCGGTGGCGAGGTTGTAGCTCGCGGGCAGCGCTTCGGCCTGATTGAGGTCATCGTGGCGCATACGCTCGACTTTGTAGTTCGGGGTCTCGAGATGCGTGTTCGGGATCAGCACCACGTTGACTTTGAGTCGTGCCTCGATGGAATGGATGTCGGCGCGTTTCTCGTTCAGCAGGAACGTGGCGACGTCCACCGGCACCTGGGCGTGGACCGCGGCGCTGTTCTCCTTCATCGCTTCTTCCTGGATGATGCGCAGGATATGCAGTGCCGTGGACTCGGTACCGCGGATGTGTCCGGTGCCGTTGCAGCGGGGGCAGGTGATGTTGCTGCCCTCGCCGAGCGAGGGCCGCAGCCGCTGGCGTGACAGTTCCATCAGACCGAAACGCGAGATCTTGCCCATCTGCACCCGCGCGCGATCGAAACGCAGCGCTTCGCGCAGGCGGTTCTCCACCTCGCGCTGGTTGCGTTGATTCTCCATGTCGATGAAGTCGATGACGATGAGTCCCCCGAGGTCGCGCAAGCGCAATTGCCGCGCAATCTCGTCGGCGGCTTCGGCGTTGGTGTGGAACGCGGTCTGCTCGATGTCGTGGCCGCGCGTGGCGCGCGCGGAGTTGACGTCGATCGACACAAGGGCCTCGGTATGGTCGATGACGACCGCGCCGCCCGAAGGCAGCGATACCTGGCGCGAGTAGGCGGTCTCGATCTGGTGCTCGATCTGGAAGCGCGAGAATAGCGGCACGTCGTCGCGGTAGCGCTTCACGCGGCCGACATTGTCGGGCATGACGTTGCTCATGAACGCCACGGTCTGTTCGAAGATCGGGTCGGTGTCGATCAGGATCTCGCCGATGTCCGGCTGGAAGTAGTCGCGGATGGCGCGGATGACGAGACTGCCTTCCTGGTAGATCAGGAACGGCGCCGGGTTGAGAAGCTTCCCGTCCGCATCGCGCATGGGCTCGGTCGCCTCGACGATCTTGCTCCAGAGCTTGAGCAGATAGCTCAAATCCCAGTGCAGCTCTTCGTAGGAGCGGCTGATGCCGGCGGTGCGGCCGATAATGCTCATTCCGGCGGGAACCTCGAGCTTGTCCATGATGTCGCGCAGCTCGTCCCGATCTTCTCCCTCGACGCGGCGCGACACGCCGCCGCCGCGGGGATTGTTCGGCATCAAAACGAGGTAGCGCCCGGCGAGGCTGATGAAGGTGGTGAGCGCGGCGCCCTTGTTGCCGCGCTCGTCCTTCTCGACCTGGACGATCAGCTCCTGGCCTTCATGGAGAGCGTCCTGGATCCGGGCGCGGCCGACGTCGACGCCGGGCTTGAAATACTGGCGCGCGACTTCCTTGAAGGGAAGAAACCCGTGCCTCTCGGTGCCGTAGTCCACGAACGCGGCTTCGAGACTGGGCTCGACCCGGGTGATGACACCCTTGTAGATGTTGCTTTTTCTTTGTTCTTTTGCGGCCGATTCTATGTCGAGGTCTATGAGTTTCTGGCCTTCGACAATCGCGACACGGAGTTCCTCGGCCTGTGTCGCATTGAAGAGCATGCGCTTCACTGTTTGTTCTCCCGCGCGCGGGCAGGACAAACCAAGAGCCTGGTTTCAATAGGCTAATTTCGCATCATTGATCTTGAGATCACAAGAACGCGGTAATTTGGCTTGTCGGGTTGGGGCGCTGCATTGCAGGCCCGTCAATTCTGCCGATATGCTGTTGGCGCGCTGTTCAATTGCTATCATTGGTTGGATAACCAACCGCCTTTGCGCTTCGGGTTCGTGCGCTCGCAAAATCGGACTCTAGCCTTGAGTGAGCGGCGGAACCGGGGACAGGGTAGCCAGTCTTGTCTGGGGGCGAAAAATTCGCACCGTCGCATGTACAAGCAGCCGTCCCGCATCGGAAGCAGCGGACAGATCATAAACAAAATGAAGGATTTAAGCAACGCCTCCGCAATCGAGGTCGACAGCGGAAGCGAAGGCCAGCGCGTGGACAACTTCCTGCTGCGCATCTGCAAGGGCGTGCCGCGCAGCCATATCTACCGCATCCTGCGCACCGGTGAGGTCAGGGTGAACAGCGCTCGCGTGGACGCGACCTATCGCCTGCGGCCGGGTGACCGAGTCCGGATTCCCCCGTTGCGCACGGCGGTCCGTGCTCGACCGCTGGTGCCGAGAACGGCCTCGCTGCCGCCGGTCGTCTTCGAGGACGACGCGCTCCTCGTCGTGGACAAGCCCGCTGGGCTCGCAGTCCATGGTGGAAGCGGGGTGAGCTTCGGGGTCATCGAGCAGTTTCGCGCCGCCCGGCCTCAGCTGAAATTCCTGGAGCTCGCGCACCGCCTCGACCGGGAAACTTCCGGTTTGCTCATCCTCGCCAAGAAGCGCTCGGCGCTGACTGCGCTGCACGCGGCGCTTCGCGAAGGAAAGATCCGCAAACATTACCTTGCGCTCGTAAAGGGCGTCTGGCAGGAGGACCGGCGTCGCGTCAGCCTGCCACTCAAGAAATATCTGACCCGCTCCGGCGAGCGGCGGGTCGGCGTGCATCGAGAAGGCCGCGAATCCCAAACCGTATTCCGAAGAGAGAGGTTTTTCCGCGATTACACCCTGCTTTCTGCGGAGCTCCTGACCGGACGTACTCATCAGATTCGGGTCCAGCTCGCCCACCTGGGGTTCCCGATAGCAGGGGACGACAAATACGGAGGGTTCGAGCTCAACCGCGAGCTCGGGAAGCAAGGGCTCAAGCGCATGTTCCTGCACGCGGCTGAACTGGTATTCGACCATCCTCTCTCCGGGGAAACAGTTACGCTTCGCGCTCAGCTGCCCGAGCCGCTCGCGCGTTTCCTGGAGTCCCTGCCTGCCTGACGCGCGGCGAATTGCTACTATTCGAGCTTGCCTGGAGAGGATCGACGGGTTGACCCGATGGCTGCCAAGGAACGGGTAATTTGCTCGAGCGCGGATCTGGTGGACTTGGGCGACGGGGTGCGCTTCGAAGTCGATGTGGGGGGCAGGCCAGAGCCGGCGTTCGCCGTGCGCTACGGAGGGCGGGTCTATGCCTACCTCAATCGCTGCGCGCACATGCCCATGGAACTGGACTGGAAGCCCGGAAAGTTTTTTGATGTCTGGGGTCTGCATTTGATATGCTCGACGCACGGTGCGACCTACGCACCGGACACCGGCAGGTGTGTGCGCGGTCCGTGCTTCGAGGAGGGTCTCATTTCGGTCCCCGTCGAGGAGCGAAACGGCCGCGTCATCGTGAAGGGCGATCTGCATGGCCGAGGGTAACTGGGAACGCGAAGTGATCGAGAAGCTGGCGCTCGCCGCGTTGAAGGAGCAGCGCCGCTCGCGCCGTTGGGGCATTTTCTTCAAGCTGCTCGGATTCGTCTACCTCACCCTGCTTCTGCTGATCGCGCTCGACTGGCGCGGGCAGGACGGCCTCACCGCGGGAAAGCACACCGCGCTCGTCGACATCGTGGGGGTGATCGATCCAAAGGGCGACGCGAGCGCCGACCGGGTGACCGCCGCGCTGCAGGGCGCCTTCAAGGACAAGAATACGCAGGGGGTGGTCCTGCGCATCAACTCGCCCGGCGGCAGCCCCGTTCAGTCAGGGATCATCTACGACGAGATCCGCCGATTGCGCGGCGTCTATCCGAACGTCCCCATGTACGCCGTGGTTGAAGACATTTGCGCTTCAGGCGGCTATTACATCGCCGCCGCCACCGACAAAATCTACGTGGACAAGGCGAGCATCGTCGGCTCGATCGGGGTGATCATGGACGGCTGGGGTTTTACCGGTACTATGGGAAAGCTCGGCGTGGAGCGGCGCGTGCTCGTGTCGGGCGAGAACAAGGCGTTTCTCGATCCGTTTTCGCCGGTCGACGATGCGCAGAAGAAGCACGCCCAATCGATGCTCGACGACATCCACAAGCAGTTCATCGATGTCGTGAGAAAAGGGCGCGGCAAGCGGTTGAAGGAGAGTTCCGACATCTTCTCGGGGCTGCTGTGGACCGGAGCAAGGAGCATCGAGCTGGGCCTCTCCGACGGCTTCGGCAGCGTCGATTTTGTGGCGCGCGAGGTGATCAAGGCCGAGGACATCGTCGATTTCACCCAAAAGGAGAATTTGGCCGAGCGGTTCGCCAAGCGCTTCGGCGCGGCGATGGCCGGGGTGCTCGTCAAAGTGCTGGCGCAGGGGCAGTTCAGCGTGCGTTGAAACTCAGGCCAGAAACAGGAATACCGTCGGCCGTCCCTCGAGCTGCGGCGGCTCCTTGCGCCAAGCGGCTACCGTTTGCGATCGCACGGTTTCCGAATCCAAGGTCAGGTCCGCGGCGACGCACACGAGCGTCGCCGGATGGAGAGCGCGCAGCATCGCCGCAAGGGTGCGGTCGTTCCGGTAGGGCGTCTCGATGAATATCTGCGTTTGCCCGAGCCGCCGCGACTGGCGTTCGAGTTCTTTCAACGCAGGAACGAGTTCGGTCGCTGCGATCGGGAGGTAGCCGTGAAACGCGAAGCGCTGCCCCTCCAGGCCCGAGGCGGAAAGCGCGAGCAGAATCGAGGAGGGTCCGCTCATAGGTACGACGCGCACGCCCCGCTCGTGCGCGAGCCGCACTAGATTGGCTCCCGGATCGGCAACCGCGGGTATTCCGGCCTCGGAGAGCAGACCCGCGTCGCGGCCGGCGAGCACGGGCTCGAGCAACGAGGCGATGTCGCCCGACGGCGTATTGTGGTCGAGTCGCTCGACGCGAATGCCCTGCAGCGCCCGCGTCGATCCGATGCGTTTCAGAAAAGCGCGGGCCGTCTTCGGGTTTTCCGCAATGAGGTAATCGAGCGAGCGGGCGCGATGCAGCACGGCCGCGGATATGACGGCCTCGGGTGCGGTCTCGCCCAAGGTGTTGGGCAGGAGATAGAGCAAACCTCTCAGGTCAGACGACATCGAGCCCTTGCTCGTGCAACAGATCGACCAGCGCGATGAGCGGCAGGCCGACGAGGGCGTTGGGATCTTCGCCTTCCATTTTCGCGATCAGCGCGATTCCGAGTCCCTCCGACTTTGCGCTCCCGGTGCAATCGTAGGGTTGCTCCCGGGCGAGATAGCGCTCGATGGCCCCGTCGTCGAGCTTGCGGAAAGTCACGCGACACGGAACGACGCGGATCCGACTGGTGCCGTTCGCGGTGTTGTGCGCGCATATAGCCGTGTGAAAAACCGCCTCGCGGCCGGAGAGCGCGCGGAGCTGGCGCACCGCGTTTTCGTGCGTGCCGGGTTTGCCGAGTACCTCGCCGTTTCTTATCGCGACTTGGTCGCAGCCGATGATCAGGGCGTCGCGAAACCCGCGCGCGACCGCGAGCGCCTTGGCTTCGGCGAGGCGCCGCACCATGTGCTCCGGTGCTTCCCCGGGGCGGCATTCTTCGTGAATCCCCGGATCCGCGACGACAAACGGCATCCCTAGGCGTTCCAGCAAGGCGCGTCGGTAGCGCGACGTCGAGGCAAGAACCAGCTGCATTGAAAGAGGGAGGCGACGACGAAGCGCCTAGCCTTTGCATTGCTCCGTGACTATTTTTTGCTGCCGCGCAATCGCGCCGTAGTGTTCCGCAGTGGTCTGCGGACTTTGCTTCAGGCGCGCCAGCAGTTCCCGCTGCTGGCGGCACTGCTCCTCGCGTCGCGCGGTTTCTGGCCTTTGCTCGACCGCGGCGTCGGTCTTGGGGGCGCTGCTTTGCGGTGGGGCGTCCGATGGAGCCGGGCCTCCCCCGCCGGGGGATCCGAGCTTGTTCGGTACCTCGCTTGCCTTGCGGCCCTGGGGCGGCCGCTCGCCATAATGCGTGACACCTCTTTCATCGACCCATTTGTATACTTGTGCGAGGGCCGGAGTGGCTGTCGCCATGAGGACAAGAAAGTGCAGTAACGCTCTGAACAACTTGGAATTTCTTTTGACACTCGAAAGCAAACATAATATCATGCGGCCCTTATGTCGCAAGCGGGGGTGATCTACGGCCTCCAATTTGCCCGTGCCGCGCTGCAAGCGTGCGCCGCACGCGGGTCGGTGGCTAAAGTTTGAAGGAGCTCCCATATGGCAGTCCAGCAGAACAAGAAATCGCCCTCGAAGCGCGGCATGCACCGCGCCCACGATTTCCTCACCCCCCCTGCGCTCGCGGTCGAGCCGACGACGGGCGAAGTGCATCTGCGCCACCACATCAGCCCGAGCGGCTACTACCGCGGCAAGAAGGTCGTGAAGACCAGGAGCGAGTAGGGCATCGCCCGGTTCGAGCGATCCGGCGTCACCGGGATCGATCCGAACTGAAGCGGAGCGGGTAGACTTCGCGCCGCGCCACATGGACATCACGGTAGCCATTGACTGCATGGGCGGTGACCACGGCCCGCACGTGACGGTGCCTGCGGCGCTCAATTTCCTGAAATCCAATTCGAACGTCGACATCGTCCTGGTGGGCTTGCGCGACGCCATCGAGGCGGAGTTGCGGGCGGGCGGCGCCAGATCGACCCCGCGTCTGCGCGTGCATCAGGCGAGCGAGGTGGTGTTGATGGACGAATCGCCGGCGCTCGCGCTGCGCAACAAGAAAGACTCCTCGATGCGCGTCGCCGTCGACTTGGTCAAGAACGGCGAAGCGCAAGCCTGCGTCAGCGCAGGCAACACCGGCGCGCTGATGGCCGTTTCGCGCTTCGTGCTCAAGACGCTTCCCGGGATCGACCGTCCCGCGATCATCGCGGCGCTGCCGAGCACGCAGGGCAGCACCTACGTCCTCGATCTGGGGGCCAATGTCGACTGCAGTCCGGAGCACCTGCTTCAGTTCGCCATCATGGGGGCGACCCTGGTGGCGGCGGTGGAGCACAAGGACCGGCCGAGCGTCGGCCTGCTCAATATCGGCGAGGAGGACATCAAGGGTAACGAAGTGGTGAAGCGCGCGGCCGAGCTGCTGCGCCAAAGCGGCCTCAATTTCATCGGCAACATCGAGGGCGACGGGATCTACAGGGGGGAGGCCGACGTCGTCGTATGCGACGGTTTCGTCGGCAACGTCATGCTCAAGGCCTCCGAAGGAATGGTGCAGATGGTGCGCAGCTACATTCGCGAGGAGTTCATGCGGAGCGTTCTGGCGAGGCTCGCCGGCGTGATCGTTATGCCGGCGCTCTACGCGTTCCGCAGGCGGCTCGATCCGCGCCGCTTCAACGGCGCGACCCTGCTCGGACTGAGAGGAATCGTCGTGAAGAGCCACGGCTCGGCCGACGCCTTCGGGTTCGAGCGCGCCATCGAGCGGGCGGCAGAGGAGGTACGCAACGAAGTGCTGCATCGCCTGACGCAGCGGCTCGGTCAGGCGGAACAAGGGAATTCGGAGGCGGCGGCATGAGCCTTGCGGAAGCGGTGGAGACGTGATCTGGTCTCGCATCGTCGGCACCGGCAGCGGTCTGCCCGCGAAGATCGTGACCAACGACGATCTGGCCAAGCGCATGGACACCTCGGACGAGTGGATCCGCACGCGCACCGGTATCCGCCAGCGCCACATCGCCGAACCCTCCCAGACCTCGAGCGATCTCGGCGTCGATGCGAGCCGCGCGGCGTTTGCCGCGGCGCGCATCGCTCCGCAGGACATCGATCTCATCATCGTCGCCACGGCGACCCCCGATTACATCTTTCCGAGCACGGCGTGCATCATGCAGGCAAAGCTCGGGATCAAGGGCTGCACGGCCTTCGACGTGCAGGCCGTCTGCAGCGGATTCGTCTACGCGCTCGCGATCGCGGACAAGTTCATCCGCTCCGGCCAGTATCGCTGCGCGCTGGTGGTCGGCACCGAGGTGTATTCGCGGATTCTCGACTGGAACGACCGCGGGACGGCGGTGCTGTTCGGCGACGGAGCCGGAGCGGTGGTCCTCAAGGCCGACTCGAGGCCCGGCATCCTGGGGAGCGTGCTGCACGCCGACGGCTCCTACGTCGACATCCTCTCGGTGCCCGGCAACGTCTGCGGCGGCAAGATCGTCGGCTCTGCGTTCCTGCAGATGGAGGGGCAGGCGGTGTTCAAGTTCGCGGTAAAAGTGCTGGACGAGGTCGCGCGTGAAACTCTGGCGCTGTGTGGACTGGCCGCGGCGGACATCGACTGGCTCATCCCGCACCAGGCCAACTTGCGCATCCTCGAAGCGACCGTAAAAAAGCTCGGAATCGAACCGTCGAAGCTCATCGTCACGGTGGACCGCCACGGCAACACCTCCGCGGCATCGGTGCCGCTCGCGCTCGATCTCGCCGTTCGCGACGGTCGAATCAAGCCGGGGCACAAGATCATGCTCCAGGCAGTCGGCGGCGGCTTTACCTGGGGCGCCTCGCTGGTGGAGATGTAGTCGAAGTGAGGCTCGCAATGGTTTTTCCCGGACAGGGATCGCAGTCGGTGGGAATGCTCGCCGCCTACGGGGATATGCCGGCGATCCGCGCGACGCTCGCCGAAGCGTCCGATATCCTGAAGCAGGATATCGCCAAGCTGATCGCCGAAGGGCCCGCCGATGAGCTCAACAGTACCGTCAACACCCAGCCTGCCATGGTGACCGCCGGAATTTGCGTCTGGCGGGCATGGCTGGAAAAGGGCGGCGCACAACCCGCGCTGCTCGCCGGCCACAGCCTCGGCGAATACACCGCGCTCGTCGCGGCGGGCGCGATTTCATTTGCCGATTGCCTCCCTCTGGTTCGCTTGCGCGGCCGGGCGATGCAGGAGGCGGTGCCGCAGGGGAAGGGCGCCATGGCGGCGATCCTGGGTCTGGACGACGAGGCGGTCGGCGCGGCGTGCGCGGAAGGCGCACGGGGCGAGGTCTGCGAAGCGGTAAACTTCAATGCGCCGGGGCAGGTCGTCATCGCCGGCCACGCGGGCGCGGTGCAAAGAGCGGTGGAGGCCGCGAAAGCGCGCGGCGCGAAGCGCGCTGTCGCGCTGCCGGTGAGCGCTCCGTTCCACTCTTCGCTGATGGCTCCGGCGGCGGCGCGGCTGCGCGAAGCGCTCGCGGGAATCGCGGTCGACTCGCCGCGCATCCCGGTCATTCACAACGTTGACGCGAAAGGACACGCCGACGCCGAGGGGGTCAAGGAGGCGCTGACGACGCAGGCGGATCATCCGGTGCGCTGGGTCGCGTGCGTCAGGGAAATGGCGGCGAGAGGCACGACACACGTTTTCGAGTGCGGACCCGGAAAGGTGCTTGCGCCGCTCGCGAGGCGCATTGTCGAAGGAATGCAAGGCCTTGCGCTCGCAGACCGCACGGGACTGGAGCAGGGCGTGCAGCTGTCGAGGAGCCCGTGATGGAGCTCGAGGGCCAAGTCGCGCTCGTGACCGGCGCATCGCGTGGAATCGGCAAGGCGATCGCCGGTCACGA
>WNFE01004582.1_pt1 | contig 10347 bp, 5 predicted proteins | sample 5400451 | NCBI WGS metagenome assembly WNFE01 (sample SAMN13153344, study PRJNA577476) | soil metagenome | isolation source: 200 cm saprolite under Douglas fir tree site 2 hole 2 | place: USA:California | collected 2015-04-18 | reverse complement strand
AAGCGGTGAAGCAGGCCTGGAATCCCGACGAACTCGACTTTTCGCGCGACAGAGCGGCATGGGAACAACTATCGCCGGAAACCAAGAGGCGGCGCGTCTGGGGCGATCGACTCTTCTTCAACGGGGAGGAACGCGTGGCTTCGTTGCTGGCGCCGTTCGTCTGGGCCGCACCGAACAAGGAAGTTGAAGCCTTTGCTGCGACACAGTTAGCGGATGAGGTCCGGCACACTGTATTCTTTGATCGCTATTGGCGCGAGGTTGTGGGTACCTCGGCTACGAGCTTGGACGAGTTGGTGAAGGAAGTAGGAATAAAGGCGAGCGAAAACCAAGCGTACAGCTACGTTTTCGATGAGTGGCTACCCGCGCAATCGCAGTGGTTGGCCGCGCATCCCCGGGACCTGGACGCCACCGTGAGATTTGTAACTTCCTATCACCTGGTGGTGGAGGGCGCCTTGTTCCTCACGGGTATGCGCTATCAGCTCGAAGGTGCCAGGCGTTGGGGACGGACCTGGGGCTATTATAAGGGCTTCACGGCCACGACGCGGGACGAATCGCGGCATGTCCTGTTCGGAGTCACCTTTCTGCGCGACATGGTGAAGAAAGACCCGCTTCGTTTTGTGCCCATCATTCAGTCAACGATCCAGGAATCGCTTCCTCTGATATCGAAGATCATGGAACCTCCCGGCAAAGACCTGACCTACTATGGCGGCAAGCATCTGGACACTGCTTGGCCCGGGTACACGCCAGAGGTGCTGCGCGAGGAAATGATCGACTACTCGAAGGGCACGATCTCACGGCACCTGCACGCCGTGGGCATCCAGATGGATCTCGAAAGTAAACCGTCGCACTTGCCAAGCTAAGAGCGCGCGAGCCCTAGCCGGCAGTCAGCTGCGTGAAGCGTCACGTAACCAGAGGATTTAGTCGCGGCGCCCACCCATCTGGCGTTCAGTTGGAGCCTGGCTAGGCGGCGGGAGCGTTCAGGCTCACGCCTGGCCCGGAGCACGGGGCCGCTTCGCCACCACCTCGCAGAGCAGCGCTACCACGGCCAAGACTGCCGCAGTGTAGAACGCATACTGGTAGTTCTTGTACTTGTCGAAGAGCACGCCGCCGATCCTCGGGCCGATGATGCCAGCCACGCCCCACGCCGTGAACAGCAGGCCGTAATTGATGCCTGCGTTCTTGGTACCCCAGAAATCGGAGGTAGTGGAGGCGTTCACCGAAAGCTGAGTGCCATAGCACCAGTACACGACGAACACAACAACGTACAAAAGCGCTACATTCGCGCCCACGCCGTACAAGATGGGCATCGCCACAGCCGAAATGGCAATCATCAAACGCAAGACGTTCAGGCGGCCAAGGCCGTCGGACATCCAGCCAGAAAGGATTCGTCCAGAGGCGTTCCCGATGGCCCCGACAAAGAGACCCATGGTGGCCAACGCGGCGCTCGAGACACCCTGGCTCTTCGCAAAAGGCACGAGCTGGCTGATCACCATCAGGCCCGCTGAAGTGCCGAGGGCATATGCAATCCACATGAAGTAGAACGTCGGCGTGGCCAACACCTCGCCCGGCTTGAATTCATAGGTGGTTGCCGCAGCCTTGGAAGCCGGCGCCGGGGTCCATCCGGGAGGCTTGTAACCTACCGGCGGATTCTTCAACAGAAATGCTCCGATCATGGTCATGACCAGGAAGATGCCCCCCAGGATCATGAAGGTGGTGCGCCAGCCGTATTGCGGGATGAGGTAGAGATTGGCGAGCGGGCCGAAGACGGCGGACCCGCCACCATATCCCGCCACGGCGAGGCCGACGGCGAGGCCCCGCTTGTCAGGGAACCACTTGGCCATCACGGGAATCGGCGTGGCGTAGCCAAAGCCATTTCCGATCCCACCTAGCACGCCAAAGCAGATGTACAGGTAGTTGAGGCTCGAGGTGTAAGCACAGAGATAGAAGCCAACGCTGACCAGTAGGCCACCGATGATCGAAACCTTGAAAGGCCCGAGCTTATCCTGCATCCGCCCGGCGATGATGAACGCGATGGCGAAAACGACCACCGCATAGGTGAACACATTGGAGGTTTGTGCCCGCTTCCACCCGAACTCTTTTTCGAGCGGGGCGACGAACACGCTCCAGGCATAAAGCGAGCCCAAGGCAAGATTCATTGACATCCCGCCAACTACTCGCCACCAACGACTGATATCTCCGTTTGGCATCATTCTCCTCCCGTCAGGATGAAACGCAATCCTTCTCCATACCTCTGGTAAGTTTCAAGCGCACCAAGTCCGGTCACGACCTCCACTGCAGTAAATGCCAATGTTCAAGAACTGGCGGAAACCGGCCTCTTGCTCAATGCGGTAGGATAACCGACACACCTCCCGCAGCAAGGGGTGCCGCTGTTTCCGCATCTGAGTGCCTCCCCCCCGTTACGCCGTGGGTACCACACATACATCGCCAACGTGGGGTTCGTGGATCTTTAAGATGGGGCCTACCGAGTTCAGTCTCGCCGCGGAGTATCATCCTCTCGATTTCTGCTGTCAAGGCAAATTTGTTTAGAATCTTGGACTGGGCGGCCCGCCATTACTTTCGGTCGCCGATGGCCACATAGCTGCGTTGCTCGTGGCCGAGAAAGAGCTGCCGCGGCCGGGCGATTTTCTGCTCGCGGTCGAGCAGCATCTCTTGCCACTGCGCGATCCACCCGGCCGTGCGCGGAATGGCGAACAACACCGGGAACATCGTGACCGGAAACCCCATGGACTGGTAAATCAACCCGGTATAGAAGTCCACGTTGGGATACAGCCTGCGGCTGATGAAGTAATCGTCTTCCAGGGCTACGCGCTCGCACTCGAGAGCAATGTCAATCAGCGGGTTACGCCCCATCACCTTGAAGACTTCATCGGCGATATGCTTGATGATGCGGGCCCGCGGGTCGTAATTCTTGTAGACGCGATGTCCGAAACCCATCAGCTTGTGCTCGCCGGCTTTCACGCGCTTGATGTAATCCGGCACGCGCGAGACCGAGCCGATTTCCATCAGCATGCGCAGCACTTCTTCGTTGGCGCCGCCGTGCAGCGGGCCATAGAGCGCGGCAGCGGCAGCCGCAGTAGCGGAGTACGGGTCCACGTGCGAGCTGCCGACACTGCGCATGGCGCTGGCCGAACAGTTCTGCTCGTGATCGGCATGCAGGATGAAAAGTACATCCAGCGCGTGTTCCAGCGTGGGGTTGGGCCGGTACTTCAGCTCCGTGGTGCGAAAGAGCATGTTCAGGAAGTTGCCCGCGTAGCTGAGGTCGTTGTCCGGATAGGCGTACGGCATGCCAAGGCTGTGCCGGTAAGCGAACCCCGCGAGAGTGGGCATCTTGCCGATCAGGCGGTAGGTCTGCTTGCGGCGCGATTCCGGATTGAAGATGTCCTTGGCCTCCACGTAGAAGGTCGAAAGCGCAGCAACCGTGGAAATCAGCATGCCCATCGGATGCGCGTCGTAATGGAAGCCATCCAGAAACTTCTTGATGCTTTCATGGATGAAAGTGTGATGGGTGATGTGGTAGGTCCACTCCTCTAGTTCCTTTCGAGCGGGCAACTCGCCATGCAGGATCAGATAAGCAGTCTCCAGATAGGTGCTCTTCTCCGCCAGCTCCTCGATCGGGTAGCCGCGGTAGCGCAGAATGCCCTTGTCGCCATCAATAAAGGTGATGCGGCTGATGCAGGAGGCGGTGTTGGTGAAGGCCGGGTCATAACTCATCATTCCGAAATCGCTGTCATCTACCTTGATCTGGCGCAAGTCGAGAGCCCGAATCGTGCCGTTCGTGATGGGGAGCTCGTACTTTTTCCCCGTTCGGCTGTCGATGACGGTGAGCGCGTCGTGGTTCACGCGTGCGGCCGCTTCGTTCCCGGTTTTGGGCGCGGGCTTCACAGGATTCATCTGGTGGTCCTCCCAGGCGGGCAGACGCGGCGTAAATGTACACCAAGTTCGCCGGGAAGATGAGGGGTATTCATCCCGCGCCGGCAGCCTGGTCAGAAGGCAGCGTCTGGTCGGCGCGACCGGCCTAAATGCTCGGCGCCGACGAGCCCCGAAATCCGCGTTGTCACCTCTACGGTAAGTTTGTTATACGTCCATGCGAGGGCTGGAGGAACCGTGCGAAGGTTCCCCCACGGCTATAATCTCTCGCACCATGATGCTGGCTCCCGGCACCAAACTCGGGACTTATGAGATCGTCGCCGCACTGGGCGCGGGCGGGATGGGCGAGGTGTACCGCGCCCGCGACACGCGACTGGAGCGCAGTGTTGCGATCAAAATTCTGCCGACCGAATTCTCTACAGATAATAATCGGTTGCGCCGCTTCGAGCAGGAAGCGCGCTCGGCATCTGCTCTCAACCACCCCAATATCGTTACTATTTACGAACTCGGGCAGGACGGTTCCATGCACTACATTGCCATGGAACTGGTGGAGGGAGAGACGCTGCGCAAACTGTTTGCCGCCGGCTTGCTGCCAATACGAAAAACAATTGAAATCGCAGCGCAGGTTGCGGAGGGACTGGCCAAGGCGCACGAAGCGGGCATCGCGCATAGGGACTTAAAGCCCGAGAACCTAATGGTCTCTCACGATGGATTCGTCAAAATCCTCGACTTTGGGCTGGCGAAGCTCGCGTCGAGCGGCGGAGAGCTGTCGGAACTGTCCACTCAGTCCACGTCGGAGACTCAATCTGGTCTGCTTATAGGAACGCTGGGATACATGTCACCGGAGCAGGCCAGCGGTCATCCGCTGGATTTCCGGTCAGACCAGTTCTCGTTCGGCTTGGTGCTCTACGAGATGGTGACCGGAAAGCGCGCCTTTCATAGAAGCACAGCAGCAGAGACACTGGCGGCCATTCTCCGGGATCAAGCCGAACCTGTTGCCGTGCAAAACCCCGACGCCCCCGCTCCGCTGTGTTGGGCTATCGAGAGGTGTCTGGCGAAGGAGCCGGATAGGCGCTACGTCTCTACCCGAGAGCTCGCACGGGAACTTGCAGCCATACGCGACGGCTTCTCGGGAAAACCAGTTAGGCAGGTGGAGCCCCGCCCGACAAATATTCCCCTGCAGCGGACCGGTTTTGTGGGGCGCGAGAAGGAAGTAGCCGGCGCCAGGGAACTCCTGCTGCGTCCGGATGTGCGTCTGGTCACGGTCACGGGTCCTGGCGGGATCGGCAAAACGCGTCTCGCGGTGGAGGTGGCCAGCGGCCTTGCCGAGAGCTTTCCGAGTGGGATTCATTTTGTACCTCTCTCCCGGCTAAGCGATCCGGGATTGATCGCTTCCGAGATCGTTCAGACGCTGGAGATCCGGGAGGCGGGAGTTCAGTCGCCGCTTGAGATACTCAAGAAGTATTTACAGGATTCATTAGGGGCACCTATGCTGTTCCTGCTGGACAATTTCGAGCACCTGGTTCAGGCAGCGCCTACCGTGGCGGAGTTGCTGGCCATGGGCCCCCATCTTAAAATCCTGGTAACCAGCCGCGCCGCGCTACACGTGTACGGAGAACGTGAATTTCCGGTCCCGCCGCTTGCGCTCCCGGATCCGCGGTCCATGCCTTCTGTGGAGGTCCTGTCGCAGTACCCCGCGGTCGCGCTTTTCGTACAACGTGCCGCCGCTGCCAAGCCGGATTTTGAACTGAACCGGGAAAATGCGCCCGCCATCATCGAGATTTGCGCCCGGTTAGATGGTCTGCCTCTAGCGATCGAACTCGCAGCCGCCCGGATCAAAGTTCTTTCGCCCTCTTCCATGCGGACACGACTGGCGAGCCGGTTGCAGTTGTTGACGGGCGGCGCGCGGGACCTTCCGCAGCGGCAGCAGACACTTCGCGCTGCCATCGATTGGAGCTACGATCTGCTGAGCGCTGCCGAGCAGAAACTTTTCCGAAGATTATCGGTGTTCGTGGGGGGCTGCACCCTGGAGGGCGTGGAAGCTGTGTGCGACACCAGAGGCGATCTCGATTTGGACTTGCTCGACGGTACGGCATCCATGGTGGACAAAAGCCTGCTGCAGCAGGTGGAGCAAGCGAACGGTGAATCGCGGTTCGTGATGCTGGAAACGATCCGCGAATACGCTCGGGAAAAACTGGGGGCAAGCTTGGAGGAGGCCTTGACGAAGCGCGCCCACGCCGCCTACTGCCTGGTGCTGGCAGAACAGGAGGCCACGGAGCTGGGCGGCGCGGAAGGGGCGGAATGGCAGGAACGCTTCGGGTTAGAACATGACAATTTTCGCGCGGGCCTTGAGTGGCTGACAGAAACCGGAGATGCGGAGTGGGGCCTGCGTCTCGGCGCGGCCCTGTTCCGCTTCTGGGAAGCGCGCGAGTATCTCGCCGAAGGTAGAGACAGGCTGGGAAAGCTGCTGAATCTCACAGGAGCGGCAACTCCCACGAAGGCGCGTGCGCGCGCGCTTTTTGCCGCAGGCGTGCTCGCCATCGAGCAGGGAGATTACGCCGCGGCGGATGCTCCCATCAGGGAAAGTTTAGACATCGCGCGTCAGCTGTGTGACAAGCAGGGCGTCGCCGTCTCTCTAAACGCGCTGGCGGTCCTTGCTCGGGACCGGGGTGACGTCGCAGTTGCGCACTCCCTACTGGAAGAAAACCTAGTGCTGTGGAGAGAATTGGGCGACGAGAAGGTCGTCGCGCGTTCTCTCAGTAACCTGGCCAATGTCGTCAAATTGCAGGGTGACTATGTCCGTGCGCGCTCCCTATACGCGGAGTGTCTCTCACTCTTCCACGGACTGGGAGATCGGGCAGGCGTCGCCAGGTCGCTCGACTACCAGGGGGATGTCGCCCGCGACCAGGGCGACTCCGCAGCCGCACGGACATTGTACGAACAGGGCCTGGCAATTTTTCGGGAACTCGGTGACCGCTGGGGCATTGCTGGCACATTGGCCGATCTGGGAAGCTTGGCGAGGGAACAGGGGAATTGGGCCACAGCGCATTCTCAGTACCGGGAAAGCCTAAGAATCTTCCAGGAACTGGAACATAAGCGAGGAATTGCCCGCCTGCTGGAGTGTTTCGCGTGCTCAGCGGCCGCTCAACTTCAAGCAGAGCGTTCGCTGCGGCTGGCAGGCGCAGCGGCTGCGCTGCGCAAAAATATTGGCGCCCCGCTCACGCCCGCGGAACAGGCCAAACTGGAAACTATTTTGCATTTGGCGCGACAGGCATTGACCAACACGGCAGGCGCAACGGCTTGGTTAGAAGGTTGGGGTATGCCGGCCGAGAAAGCTATTGAGGAAGTGCTGACGACCGAAGCGGCAACTCCTTCCTACTAGTGCCCGGACGGATGGGCTGACCCCGATGGGCGAAGCGAAGTCCAAAAGCCACAAATAAGGTTCAGCCAGCGCTTATTCAGCGCTTGCCGGGTCAATGAGTCGGCGCACCGCGGAGACGCGATTGGCAGGAAGGCCCACGCGCCTGGCATGTTCTTGGATGGTAGCCTCGTTCGGAGCGAGGTAGACGCAGTACACCTTGTCGCCGGTTACGTAGCTATGGAGCCACTGGATCTCGGGACCCATTCCCTTCAGAATGTTGACCGACTTTTGGGAGACTTCCCGCAATTGGGCGTCGGATAGATTTCCGGCTCCCGGGATTTCGCGTTCGATGACGAATTTGGGCATCGGCATCCCCTGATGGGCACGCATGCTAGCATGCACATGGAGCGACATCAAGACGGCTTGGCCGAAGCTGCCCCGGTCAGCGAAAAATGTCCCAGAATAAAAGAATGATTGCCATGAACCTCCAATCACTGAAATCTGTTTTTCGGGGCTAGTATGCTATCGAACAGGTCGATTTCTCAGGGATGGAGGCACCCGTGCTGGACGAAGCGACGATTACCGGCTTCAGAGCCAGCCTGCGCGGAGGGCTGAGCGAGCCAGGCGACCCGAGTTACGACGCGGCTCGCAAGGTATACAACGCCATGATCGACCGCCGCCCGCGCCTGATCGCGCGTTGCGCCGATGTGGCCGACGTCATGACGGCCGTGAACTTCGGCCGCGAGCAGAAGCTCCTGGTGGCCATCCGCGGCGGCGGGCACAACGCGGGCGGGCTGGGCGTGTGCGATGACGGATTGGTGATCGACCTGTCGCCGATGAATTACGTCCGCGTGGACCCGAAGAAGCGAACGGTGCTGGCCGGTGGCGGCGCGCTGTGGCGCGACGTGGATCAAGCGTCGCACGCGTTCGGTCTCGCGGTTCCGGCGGGCATCATTTCGACAACCGGCGTGGCCGGACTGACGTTGGGCGGCGGGATCGGTCACTTGACGCGGCGGTACGGCCTGACGATCGACAATCTGCTTGGCCGTCGGAATGGTGCTGGCCGACGGGCGGTTCGTTACCGCCAGCGCCAAGGAAAATGCCGACCTGTTCTGGGCCGTGCGCGGCGGGGGCGGCAACTTCGGCGTCGTGACATCGTTTCTGTTCAAGGCGCAACCCGTGCACACCGTCTACGGCGGGCCGATGCTGTGGCCGATGGAAGACGCGGCGGAGATGATGCGCTGGTATCGCAGCTTCATCGCAAAGGCGCCCGATGATGTCTACGGGTACTTCGCGTTCCTCACCGTGCCGCCGGGGCCGCCGTTCCCCGAGCATCTGCACAACAAGAAGATGTGCGGCGTCGTGTGGTGCTACACCGGACCGATGAAGAAGGCGGAGAAGGTGTTCAAGCCGATCCGGGGCTTCAAGACTCCTGCGCTCGACATGGTCGGCCCGATTCCGCATCCGGTGCTGCAAGGCTTGTTCGACGGCCTCTATCCGCCGGGCCTGCAATGGTATTGGAAGGCCGATTTCGTGCGCACACTCCCTGACGAAGCCATCGCGCTGCATGTGAAGCACGCGGCGAAGTTGCCGTCGATGCAGTCGACTATGCACCTGTACCCGATCAACGGCGCGGCGAGCCGCTTCAAAAACGGCGCAACTCCGTGGTGTTACCGCGACGCGATGTGGTCCGCCGTAATGGTCGGGGTCGATCCGGATCCCGCGAACAAGGAAAAAATCTCCACGTGGGCGAAGGAATATTGGAGCGAGCTTCATCCATACTCTGCCGGCGGCGCGTACATCAACTTCATGATGGAAGAGGGCGAAGATCGCATTCGGGCGACGTACGGCAAGAATTACAATCGTCTGGCGAAGATCAAGAAGCGCTACGACCCAGCGAACCTGTTTCGCGTGAATCAAAACATCAAGCCGGCGAAGTAAAAGATCCGGGCTAATTACGATCAGCCGGCTAGCCCTCTCACCGAAGCACAATCGATCCAGAATTTGATTTTTCTTCCCAAAGGGCTGATCTTGCAACTAATTCCTTGAGAATCGGATTCCTACTAAAGCGAACCTTCTCTTGCAAAACAATGAACTCAAAGGAGAAAGAGCGCTCGCGCCCAATGGATTTGAAAAAAGAACGAATGGTTTCGGACCAGGCGCTCATCAAGTTCTTGGTGTGTTGGAAGGCGCTGATTCTACAAGAGTGGTCGGGGCGAGTGGATTTGAACCACCGACCTCCTGGTCCCGAACCAGGCGCTCTAACCAGGCTGAGCCACGCCCCGACGAACACGCCCAGACCAGAAGGACTGGCCCGGGCTAGATGAACAGACTAACATAGCTGCGTCGCAGGCGGCTAGACGCGCCGTGCCGGGGCGCTCCATGCCGCCGCTGCCCGCCATGGGAATCACAAAGCAACAACTGCAGAAAGTGGACCACGTGCGATGGCTCGTGCCGCGCAGCGTGCGCGAAGGTATGCTCACCGATGCGCTGATCTACGCAGACGAAAAGCTGCTGGAACAGATCCTGAGCGACCTCTCGATCGAGCAGGCCATCAACGTGGCATGTCTGCCGGGGATTGTCGGGCGCTCTCTGGCCATGCCGGACATGCACCAGGGTTACGGGTTCCCGATCGGCGGAGTGGCGGCGACGAACCTGCGCGAGGGCGTTGTGTCGCCCGGGGGCGTGGGCTTTGACATCAACTGCGGTGTGCGCCTGCTGTCAAGCAATGTCGAGCGCGACGCTGCCCTGCCGAAGATGCGCGAACTCGTGAACCAGCTCTTTCGCGATGTGCCTTCGGGGACGGGATCGCAAGGCCCGGTGCCGTGCTCGCATGCGGAGCTGGACGACGTTCTCGCGCGGGGGGCGGCGTGGACTGTTGAGAAGGGCTACGGCGAAGCTGCGGACGCGGAGCATTGCGAGGAACACGGCACTATGCCCGGCGCCGACCCTTCGCAGGTGTCGGATCGCGCGAAGCAGCGCGGGCGCACGCAGCTCGGCACGCTCGGAAGCGGCAACCATTTCCTGGAGGTGCAGTACGTCGAAAAAATCTTTGAGCCGGAAACGGCGGAAGCCTTCGGCCTGCGCGAAGATCAAGT
>WNFE01011315.1_pt1 | contig 10348 bp, 9 predicted proteins | sample 5400451 | NCBI WGS metagenome assembly WNFE01 (sample SAMN13153344, study PRJNA577476) | soil metagenome | isolation source: 200 cm saprolite under Douglas fir tree site 2 hole 2 | place: USA:California | collected 2015-04-18 | reverse complement strand
TTCGGGACCAGGGGGTCGGAGGTTCAAATCCTCTCTCCCCGACCATATCTAGTTGATTCGGTTGACTCGCTTCTCGCGGTTCCCGCAAGTTTCTGATTCCAAACATTGAGTTTTGTGTCCCAGTTGTGTCCTAACGGCACGCTGGCGCAGCGACGCGTGTGCGTGCGCTAGCAGCAGATGCGTCACTTGGTAGCCATCGCCGCAAGGGCGAAGGCAATTATTAAAGGAGGAAAAGATGTCGCAAGACCGTGACGCGGAGCACGGCGGACGGAACCAAGAGACTGAGCGAGGATGCCCGCGACTTGGGCCCGATGCAAGCCGGCCCATTCGTAATCGGCCGAGTGGACGAAATCGTCGGCGAAGGCGGCGTGGAAGTGCCAGGCTATGTGGTCACCAAATACGAGTTGATCCAGATCGTCAAGCACTGGACGGCCGAGATCATTGATCTAGATTTTTCGTACTTCCTTAACGGCTGCACGGGATCATCCGAATGGCGCACTCGGGATTATGCGAACCGGCGCTTGAACACCATCGTCAAGGCGATCGGCGAGGAAGAAGTGACTAAGGCAGTCAGGCATGCCGAGCAGGCTTTCGCCAAAGGGGTCGATCCGCAGGCTTGGAAGATTTTCACAGAAGGGAGTAAGGAGGAGCAGGAAGATTTCCAGCAAGAAGTACAGGAGAAGCTGGCACGCGACACCCAACAGGGTCGCAAATGAGCGCGCAGACAGAGAGGCCGGCTTCATTCTTCTAAAAGACTAAGCTCTCGGCGATTTGTTCGGTGGGCGAGAGGAATTCGAGGCGAAGCTAGTCCTGCAGCGCTTTACAAAGGTGCGAAATATAGATTCGGCGAAACGAGACCCTTGGAGAACGATTACTGCCAGATGCGTTCAGGATTGAAAACGGACTGATTACGTTGAAGGCCCTTAATAGCCGTGTGCGGACGGGCTATACGAAAACGTGCGGTTACTCGAAAAGTCCCGGCTGTGCAACGTTGTCTTCAGGTTCCCGAAAATTGCTCAAACCAATGCCAACCAGCCGATAGCGTTGTTGTGGACCCAGGTCCACTCGCTGTCTTAGCTTCAGCGCGATCTCCGTCAATTCTTCGCAGGACGAGGGAGGAGGGCCTAGCGTGTGGCTGCGGGTAAGAATCTTGAATTCACTGGTTTTCAGCTTGAGAACCACCGTCCGTGCGATCCGTGATTCTTTGCGCGAAGCAGACCAAAGCTTTTCTGCCAGGCGTCGGATCATGGGTTCGGTTTCTGCCAACGGCACATCGTGTTCAAAGGTGTCCTCGACGGATATCGACTGCGTCGGTCGGTCTGGGACGACTGCACTGTCGTCGATTCCCCGGGCGAGTTCGTGAAGGCGCAGGCCATAGCGGCCGAAGTGGTCTTCGAGCAATGGCAAATCGAGAGTTCGCAGGTCGTCAACTGTCGTTATTCCAAGCTTCGCAAGTTTTTCTTCCGTCACTTTGCCGACGCCTGGCAGACGTCCTACGGGCAGTGGTAGCAGAAATGCATCGATATCCTCGGGCTGGATGACGAAGAGTCCATCTGGTTTGCGCCAGTCAGAGGCGAGTTTTGCTAGGAACTTGTTGGGTGCTACGCCCGCAGAGGCTGTCAGATTCAATTCTTGCCGGATTTGCTCACGGATCGTGCGTGCCACCAGAGTGGCCGTCGGCAAGCCGGTCTTGTTCTCGGTAACATCGAGGTAGGCTTCGTCGAGCGACAGTGGCTCGATCAGGTCGGTGTGGCGCTTGAATATCTCCCGCACGCTGCGCGAAACCTCCCGATAACGTGTGAAGTCCGGAGGCACGAAGGTAGCGCCAGGGCACAAGCGTTCCGCGCGCACTGCCGGCATAGCCGAACGCACACCGAAACTCCTTGCCTCGTACGAAGCAGCGCAGACGACAGAGCGGTTACCCCGCCAAGCGACGATTACGGGCTTGCCGCGCAGGTGCGGATCATCGCGCTGCTCGACCGAAGCATAGAACGCGTCCATGTCGACATGGATGATTTTTCGCACAATCTTCTGCCAACAATACTATTTTGTGCTCCAGAACACTTTCAAACATGTATCCGGCCCGATCGTAAACCGCGGTTGCTGTAGATTCTAGGAATGCATGCAGCTTCGAGTTTCTATTCTGTACTCGCGGTTTCCGTGCTCTTCCTGCATGCGCTATTCATTTTGTGGGTAGTCTTCGGAGCTTTGGTGACGCGCTCGCGCCCAATTCTGCGCTGGCTGCATCTCTGTTCTCTTGTTTGGGGAATTCTTACGGAATTACTTCCTTGGCCGTGTCCTGTGACGGTGCTAGAGAACTGGCTGGAAGCCAAGGCTGGAGTTCAGCCGTACCGGGGTGGGTTCCTGCTCCATTATCTGGATAAGTTGGTCTACCCGGACATTTCTGCAACAGCCCTGACGATTGCAGGGGTGTTCATCTGCGCTCTGAACCTTGCGCTCTATGGCCGGCAGATGTGGATCGCCCGGCTCCGGTAGTTTCCGATGTGTCAGTGTTCTGGCGAAACGAAACCAAATCCCACATTCCATCAGGCGTAGAAGTTTGTTGCCGAAGAACATAGAGGTTCCCGTCATCGGCGCGAACCATATAAAGGATGCTCTCTGGGTCGTACCACTGGTCCAGCACCGTCTCGACGTGATACTGTCTTCCTTCGAGCCGGAACCGAATAGGTTGTTCGTCAGCTTTTCGGCCCGCATAACATTCCACATTCAACTTCATCAGTTCCATTATCGTCCAAAGCCGCAGCTTTGCTTGGAGTGACTAGAAATTTGCCTTTTTTCGGAGTCTGTGAGCGCTTGGAAACGTCAGAACAATCTCGCACGGTGTCATTTCCAGTACCTCAGGGGTGGTCAAGCTTGCCCGGTTCTTTAAGGAAGATTCCCGCCGAACATACGAGCTATGTTGAAAAGCGAGCGGCTCACGCAGACTAGAAGCTGACCTGCCCGATGTTTTGTACCAAGTGGAATGTTAGTGTAACGCCTCGTTGAACATTTGTCCGCGGCCGCCGTCGTCGGGGGTGTGGAGATGTGGGAAACGCGGAGCGTTTTCCACATCTCCATGCCCGGGTTTTGGAATGATGGCTTGCGGTGCCGGCGGCCGGTAGCCCAGCGCCGAGTGCGGCCGTTCCGTGTTGTATTCCACCCGCCACCTCTCCGTCAAAATCTGTGCCTCCTTCAGCGAGTAAAAGATCTCGCCGTTCAAGAACTCATCGCGCAACTTCCCGTTGAAACTCTCACAGTACCCGTTCTCCCACGGGCTTCCCGGCTCGATGTACAACGTCTTCGTGCCCAGCTTGCCCAGCCACTTCCGCAACTCCCCGGCAATGAACGGTATTCCCCGCACCAGCATCACATCCGCCAACGTTTCGATCACCTGCAAACTGCCCAAACGCCGCTCCACACGCAACGCCAGGCACTCCCGCGTGTATTCGTCGATCACCACCAGAATGCGCAGCGCTCGTCCATCGTGCGTCATCGCCTTCACAAAGTCGTAGCTCCACACATGATTCGCCCGCTCCGGACGCAACCGTACGCACGAACCATCGCCCAGCCACAAGCGCCCTCGCGCCCGCTGTTTCTGCGGCACCTTCAGCCCTTCGCGTCGCCAGATCCGCTGCACTCGATCCTTCCCCACCGCCCATCCTGCGCTTCGCAACAACACCGTGATGCGCCGATAGCCGTAACGCCCATACTTCGCCGCCAGGGCCAGGATCGTCTGTGTCAGTTCGTCTTCGTCCGTGCGCCGCTGCGGCAAGTAGCGTTGTGTTCCTCGCCACTGCCTCACCACTCGGCACGCCCGCCGCTCACTCACTGCGTACTCTTCACGGGCATGCTCTACGGCGCACCGACGTCGCTCCGGGCTTAGAAGTTTCCCTCCGCAATATCCTTCACGATCTGCTTGTCCAACGCCAGCTCCGCGACCAGCCGTTTCAACTTGCCGTTTTCTTTTTCCAGTTCTTTCAGCCGCTTCGCCTGGTCCATCTTCAACCCGCCGTATTCCTTGCGCCAGCGGTAGAAGGTCTGCACCGTGAGGGCGGCTTCCTTGCAAGCTTGTGGGGTGGTCTTTCCGTTGGCAATGCTGACTTCAATCTGCCGCAGCATCGTCACGATCTGCTCTGGTTTGTACCTCTGCATGGGCATGACCCGCTTTTCCTCCAAGTGGATTCTCTCTCATTCCACTTGGTACAAAAATGGCCGGGCAGGTCAGGTTGCGGGCTGTGAAAGCGGTAGGGTTTGCAAAAAGGGTTTTCCAACCTTATAAGCGGACCTGGGTGCCCGAAATTCAGCAGGTTCCGGACTCCATTAACAGGCGAACGCTGCTGAGGAGCAATCTCTAATGGCGGGCCGGTTTCAAGTGATAGATGAAGCTGACTCCGGCATAGGATTGATTTCGCACGCCCACGGCCCGCTCCGCTGGTATTGTTTCGTTCGGCATCTGGAGGGTCTCTAGAGTCTGCCCGGTGTAGCCGTTGGCGAACAGGAAATGGACTCCCGCTTCGAACAATTCGCTGCGGAAGCTGCGGGTCAGAGAGCCACGAATTTCGCGTACGGGCACGGCGGTGAATCCGTTCCCCAGCGGCTTGCGCCCGACGTACTCGAATTCGCCCGAAGCTCGCAATCGGCCTGGCAAGCGGAAGGTCGTGGCGGAAATATCCCAGATCAACCGGGGCGCCTCTGGGATGTCCTGACCCGTGAGCCGGCTCTTGGCTTGGGCGCGGGCAAACGTGGCTTGGAGTGAGCCAAAAGAAAAATGCCGCTGAGCGGACACAGTTAGAGCTCGCACCATGGACGGACCGACAATCCGCTGCAGGCCGGTATCCGGATCAATCTTTGCCAATTCCTGCGCGTTGCTCACGCGGACCAGCGACAATCGAAACCGTGCGCCCAAGACCGATTCCGATGCAACGAATTGGTTCGCATGCGAGGTTGCAATGGGGGTGCCGTGGCTCGTGCCCAAGCCGATGCGGGGGTCATTTGTGTGAAACGCCTTGCCCGAGCTGAAGGTTAAGACCGGAAGGTGAGACCTGTTCGGAACTCGAAACGACAGTGTGCCGCGGGGCGAAGTTAGTCCCGCGCCAGTTTCGTACGAATCTGCCGGAGTGAGCCGGTCCGTGTTGCTGAATGAAAGTGCATCGTGGCGGACGCCGGCGCTGTAGATGACGAATCGCGAAATCGCTCCCTCCACGGAGGCATACGGAGCAAGATCGCTGATCGTGAAGTCATTGCGCGTGACTGGCTGAAAGACGCCACTCGCATCGGCATGAGCAAGCTCGGCGTTCCGCGGAGAATCGCGACGGAAATCCAGGCCCGCGGAAAATGAAATCGCCGAGTTCACTCGCCGATTGTAAGAAGTGTTGCCACCCGTGACCGTGCGAAACTCGGATTGCCGAATCAAACCATCGCCGAAATCCGACTTGAGGTCCAAGCGGTAGGTGCGGAAATATTCCGAGAACTGGAGCTGTTGCCGATCCGTGATCTGCCACGTATCGGAAGCTACGAACAAAGCCGTATGCGTGCGGTCGGACTGGCGAGGATCGATTGTGTCTTGCGGGACTCGCATAGCAATGGGCACGAGCCCGGGGATGCGGGACTCTCCGTAGTAACCTGCTCCGAACAGGGTCAACAGGTGATGGCCGAAGGTGTAATAGCGCTCGGCATTGACTTTGTACTGATGGCGGTGCTCGGGTAGCGCGAGAAATCCGTCGCCGCCGGCGATTTCCATCCCCAGCCACGCGCCCGCTTGCGGATTGCCAGGACTCCATCCGGAAACAACATCGTAATCGCGCGGGTCAGCGGAAATCTGAACAAAGGGTTCCAGCCGCGGGACCAAACCGTAAGTGACGGCAAGATCAACCGCGTTATTACCGTGACGCACATCGAATGCTCCTGCATCTGATTCCACAAAACCGATCGCATTTGGGATCAGCAGATTGGGATCGGCATAGCCATTGCCGTGCGCGTTGGCTGGCAGATTGTTGGGAAACAGGAAGTCACCAACCCGAATGTATTGGGCAATCGGTTCGCCGTGATCTCCAGCCACACCAGGCGCAAAATACTGCGGCGCTTTCACTCCACCGGATGCGGTTTCTGAGGGATAACCCGGCAGAGCTACGGGGACCCCGGGCTGACCGGGCCGCGCTTGCAGTAGGTCGTCAGACTCATAGATTTGCGTTAAAGCAGCGGAAATTGGAATGTCCACTTGCGCGCTGACCGTTGTCGTAGCGGAAAGCTGCAGCTCGAATTTCAAATCGGTATCAGCGGAGATTGAAACCGGAACGGCAAAGGGTGCGTAACCGCTCGCTGAAATCGAGATCTTGCTCTCTCCTGAAAGGGCTAGCAACTGAAAGCTGCCTTGCGGATCCGTTCTCGCCGTCGCGGTCCCCAGTTGAATTTCAGCCTTAGGGATGGGCTCTCCGTCTGTGGCGACCACATGGCCACTCAAGAGGAATCTTTCAGCGCGAGAGTCGGTGGCCACGCTCGGTTGAGGTGCTGTGGCAGGATTCGCTCCGGCCACAGCATCTTCCGCAAGCAAGCAGCCGGTAAGGACGCTCACGGCCATCACGATGAAGAGCGCGTTTCGCATGGTCAGTTCTTCTTGGGCGCGGAAAGGCTGGCCAGCAGGTCCCGCGCCTGGCTCGATCCGGGAGCATTCAGTTTCGTAGAATCGAACAAATACCGTTCCGCGGCGACACGGTCTCCGGTACTCAAGGCAATCTCTCCGGCGTGGCGAAGCATTTTTGCATCGCGAATACCTACAGCTAATGCCGCTGCGATTTGCGTGCGAGCTTCGGTGTCGCGTCCGTTGACGTGAAGAGCCCAGGCATAGGCGTCGAGCGTGAACACGTCGTGCCTCCGGGCGTATTCCGCTTGCGCAACCTGCAGGGCCTTGGCCGGCTGGTGAGCATGGTCGGAGTAGTAAAAAATCAGTTCGCGGTTGGAATTGTCGGCGCGGACACTTTCGAGCCGTGACTTAGTCTCAAATTCTGCAAAGGCTTTCCTGGCTTGGTCTCGGTGGCCAGCGAGTTCCGAAGCTTCAGCCAAGTCGTAGAGATTCTCCGCGTGTTGGGCCGCGTCATAACGCTGCTGCAGAACGTTGACCGCATCTTCATATCTCTTCTGCTCGATGCGGACTTTGGCGAGATTGCCCAGCGCGTAGTGATATCCGGGAAAAAGTGCCAGCGCTTGCTGCAACGTGTTATCCGCCTCGGTGATCTTCCCAGACATGAGCTGCAAGTGACCGATCTGGCTGAGAATCCAAGCCCGGTCTTCGGCTTCGCTCGGCGGTGTGGACTGATAGGCCATATTCATCAGTTCGACCGATCCATCAAGGTCGCCAAACAGTTCGCGGAGATAAGCGGCGCGCGTCAATCCGGGGAGGTTCCCGGGACGCAGATCCAGCATCAACTGGGCCGAGTCTTCCGCCTCCTTGTAGTCCCCCAGTTCAATGTTCGCGTCGGTGAGAAATCCGTAAACCATCACGTCATCGGGCACTCTCTTGTTGAGCTTGCGCGCCTCTTCGCGAGCGGCTGCGAATTCGTGTTTTCCCAGCAGCAGCCAAACATGGATTCTTTCTCCATCGAAGTTGCCGGGCGAGATTTCGAAGGACTTCTTCAAAGTCTCTTCGGCCTGCGCATAGAACTTGACATCGGAAGACTCGCGCGCGCGGCGCGACAGCGCCAGCGCGAGAGCGTTGTAGGCTTCGAAGTTCTTCGGATTCTTCTCGATCAGCCGATTGGCTTGAGCCATGCTCCGCTCGGCAGGAGAAGGAGTCGCATTAGCAGGGAGAGTTGTGGTTTGCGCAACCGCCGCCAGCGCGGCCATGAGCATCACCAGGAGAACAGCCCGTTTCTTCATATAATTCCTCACTTGTCGGGATAAGAAATTAGGGGCCGCCGCCTTGTCGGGCAGCGGCCACGATTAAGGTTTACTTCACAGGACAGATACCATTGGGTTGACCACTGCAGCCCTTCTGTCCAGGGCCTGTGTGATGGCTGTCACGACCGCTATGGGCAGGAAGCACGTATGGGAACTTGGTTCCATAGCCGACTTCGTTGGTGTTAACACCATCACCAACGCGCGCACCGTACTTCACCGGATCGACGAGGATGCCGACGACGGCGCGTGAGGCGATGTCAACGACATCGTCGATAGGCCGCCGTCCTTGCGGGAATCCGGCAAGATCACCCGCCAGGAAGCCAAGACGCCTCTGGCTGCCTACTGGAGTCGGAGGGATACCGGTATTTAGCCGTAGCAGGTCAGCGACCGGGCCCGCGTCGTTCGGACCGCAGCCTGGACAAATCGGAGCCCTGTACTGGACCAGCGGAAGCAGGTCGGTACGAGGCGCCGGCGGAATGGGAATGTTGAGAATCGAAGAGTAGAGGTGCGCCAACAACGGATCAAGGAAGAAGTTGGCGAACTGGCCGTCGTTTTGCGGATCGGAAACGCTGAACAGGTCCTTCGAGCCGGTTCCAATGATCAGTTCGTTGATCAAGGAGTTCCCTTCGCGGTTCACTTGACGCCATGCGCCTGAGCCGTTCACTTGCCCATCGAGGCGGTGAATCGTGATCCGCTGACGGTCGGTTTCTCCGTACGTGCCGATCACTGCCTGCTTTTCGCCAGCGCCATGCAACTTGCCATCAACTGTCAGCATGGCGATCGGAACTTCCAGCACGATAGAGTTGACGTTGAAGCCGGCCACCGCGTCTGGCGCGTAGTTGTGCGTGTCGTCCGCGTCCACGGCAGGGGTCAGGATTCCTCCCACGCCCATGCGGAAGTTGAAGGAATCAAAAGCAGCGCCGAGGTCGATATAGAAAGGATCATCGACTGTTCCCGCAAATACCCGGACACCATTGCCGAGGTCATAGACACCCTGGTTGAAAAGGTGGGGATATTCGGGCATGGTGAGCGGTCCAACGTTCGTAGGCACTGCAAAAAGCGTTCGGCCGTTGGTCAGGTCGGTAGCAACGCCGTTCTTGATCATCGTTACGGTATAGGTCTGTCGCAAGCTCAGGCCTTCCGAACCGGGCCCATCCAACGCGGTAATTTGCGGAAAACCTCCGATTCCGCCCACGAAGCCGGTGAATACTCCTGGTTGGCGGATCTCCGTATTGAAGCGGAATTGAAAACTGATGTCGGTTTTTGCATCCTGGTTGTTGTCGACGTTCATTACATAGCGAACGTTGGGATCGAAGGGAAAGTAGTTGGGTCCGTTCGAAGGCTCGAGGAACCCATCGACGTTGAGAATCATGGTGACGCGGTCGTGGTGATCGTAACTGACGAAGGCGTACCAGTCAGTCACGTCCGCGCTGTGGTCGAGTGCGGAGATTGGGGCCTCGCGATGGCTGGACGCAAACAGGCTGGCAGGAACCAGCACCATCAGCGCCATGGCGAGGGCCGCGATTGCTTTCAGTCGCTTCATTGAAATTTCCTCTCGGGATTTAAGTTTGGTGGACGTTGCCATCGCGATACTGCCGCTGCCGCGCGGCGCCGCGCCTCAGCGGTTACGATTGGATCCGTCTACAAACTCAAGTACGCGGCAGCGCTGGTGTCGGATTTGTGGCCGCCAAATTTTCACGAGGCATTCATCGTTTAAGGATTTTTCGCGCTTGCAGCAATCCGATAAGAAGGTTGTTTCGTATATGACACAAATTCCCGCGCCATGCGGAGAAGTTGTGTAGTTCGAATACGCTCGAAGCATTCGTATGTCTGGTACCATGATTTGCGCTGCATGATTTGCGCTGCATGATGTTTGAGAAGCTCGATCAGGGCAATCCACTCATGACTGCCCTACGTACTTAGAAAGGAAGAGTTAACTAACTTGTCTCGCGCTGCCTCCAACGTGGTTTCGCCTGACGCCATGCTGGTGTCGGCGATTCGCTCCGGCGATGAGCAAGCCATGGCGCAGCTTTACGAGCGCTACTCTTCGATCGTTTATTCGGTGGCGCTGCGAGTTCTGGGTGATACTGGGGCGGCAGAGGACATTCTGCAGGAAATTTTCATGCAACTCTGGCGTAGTCCAGACGTATTCGATGCCACTCGGGGTAGCCTGCCCGGTTGGCTGGCCGTGATCACGCGGAACCGGGCAATCGACTCGCTCCGCAAGCGACGGCCGGAGACGGACATTACCGATGTGATCGTATCCATCGAACCGGACCTTGTCGGCGGTGCCGAGTTGAGCCGCACCCTCGAAAAAATTCGAGGTGCCCTGGGAGGGATGCCTCCACCACAACGTTCGGCATTGGAAATGGCTTTCTTCGAAGGGCTCACTCATACCGAGATTGCGGAAAAAACCGGCGAACCTCTTGGAACGATCAAGACCCGCATTCGCGCT
>WNFE01017060.1_pt1 | contig 10350 bp, 10 predicted proteins | sample 5400451 | NCBI WGS metagenome assembly WNFE01 (sample SAMN13153344, study PRJNA577476) | soil metagenome | isolation source: 200 cm saprolite under Douglas fir tree site 2 hole 2 | place: USA:California | collected 2015-04-18 | reverse complement strand
CTGCGCTGGAAGTCGACGGCTGTGATCATCCCTTGGATGTTAATCTGTCTGGACGTGGACCCGTCATCCGCCCACCTAGGCTTGGACTCGTTGTCCGCCCACGCGGCCGTGGGTACGAGCAGTAATGCAGCAACAAACGCGGCGATGAGTTTCATTGGAGGCCTCCTCCTGACGACCGGTTCACCGGTGATGACGTATGGGGAGGCGCGAAAGTTCTGGACACCTTGGTCCGGCGCCTCGCACGAAGTGCAAGTCCGCGCCCATCTGGGAGACGCCACCGAAACGACGCGATGTGACCAGAGCGGGACTCAGGGACGCGTTCCGACGGTGGCGTCGAAAGAATCGAAATAGGGGGATGCGGCCTGAAGCGCATACCCCCCTATTCGAACTGGCGCGCCCGGAGGGAGTCGAACCCCCACTCACTGGGTTCGAAGCCCAGCGCTTTATCCATTAAGCTACGGGCGCACGGCCCGATTATACCGCGGGTGGTGCGGACTAGACGGGAACCTATCAGGCGCGCTTCTTGCGAGTGGTCCTCTTCCCGGAGGACAACAAGCGGGCAAGCAGCCGTGTGGAGCGACCGCTGACGCGCATCCCGTACCGGGCTTTGCGGCGGTGCCGTTCGCGGCTGGCCGCGTGGCGATCCGGTTGACGCTCCCGCCTGAGACCCGAGGCGCTCACGCCGCCGGGTAGCCGACCTGGCCGAGCTGCAGCCTGATCTTCTGTTCAGTGACCAACGCGGGGTCGAATTCAACCTTTACTTCCTTGGTGACCTCGCTCGCCCCCACGGTCGTTACGCCCGGGAGTTTCCCCACCGCGGTCGTGACCGTGTGCACGCACCCAGTACAGTGAATCCGGGGAACCTTCAATGTGACCTGCATCTGCCTACCTCCCCTCTGCTGCAGCCATCTGCAGCGGCGCAAACCAGCGCAGTCGCAGACTGTTTGTGACAACGGTGACCGAACTCGACGCCATCGCGAGTGCGGCTAGCATCGGGTTCAACAGGATCCCGAACACCGGATAGAGTGCACCTGCGGCCAGCGGGATCAATACCACGTTGTACGCAAACGCCCAAAAGAGATTCTGCCGAATCGTCTGCATCGTCTTCTGCGACAGAGTGATCGCCGTCAGAATTCCCCGGAGGTCCGCGCCCACCAGCACGATGCCGGCCGACTCCATGGCGACATCAGTCCCCGCCCCAATCGCCATCCCCAGATCGGCCTCCGCCAACGCGGGGGCATCGTTGACGCCGTCACCCACCACCGCGACACGCCGACCCGCGGCGCGGAGTTTTCTGACCTCGTCAGCTTTGTCCTGGGGTAGGATCCCTGCACGGAAGTGTTCGATGCCGACCTGCGCGGCGATCGCTTGGGCAGTCACCACATTGTCGCCGGTCAGCATTATCACGTCTAGCCCTTTTCCCCGTAATGCCTGGACGACTTCGCGCGAGTGAGGTTTCAGGGTATCCGCAACGGCCACAATCCCTGCGACGGAGCCGTCCACAACCACGAACATGGGCGTCTTGCCTGCGCGAGCAAAACTCTGGCCGGTTTCTTTGGCGCCGTCCAACGACACGCCACGAGATTCCAGGAGCGTCGGGTTCCCCACAACGACCGTTTGGGATCCGAGTTTGGCGACAATCCCCTGCCCCGGGATCGCCTCGAACTCCTCCGGCCGAAGGAGCGCCAAGCTTTGATCGTGGGCGTGGCGGACCATCGCCTCGCCCAGCGGGTGCTCCGACCCCCACTCCGCTGATGCAGCAAGCCGCAGGACGGCTCTCGCGTCGAAGCCGTTAACCGGCACAACATCCGTTACAGATGGTGCGCCCCGGGTGAGCGTTCCAGTCTTGTCCAGCACGATTGTGTCAACACGATGTGCCGTCTCCAGGGCCTCCCCACTCTTGATGAGCACACCCAGCTCCGCCCCCCGACCCGTTCCGACCATGACGGCCGTCGGCGTAGCCAGGCCCAGAGCACACGGACACGCAATGATCAGCACGGCCACAAACGTCACGAGGGCGTATGTCAGCGAAGGAGCCGGACCAAACACCGCCCAGAACACGAACGTGAGCGTGGCGACGAGCATCACGGTCGGGACAAAGTAACTCGCAACGCGGTCGGCAAGACGTTGGATCGGCGCCTTGGACCCCTGCGCTTCCTGCACCAGGCGCACGATCTGTGCCAGCATCGTATCCTTGCCGACTTTCGCGGCCGCCATGGTGAACGCGCCCGTCTTGTTCAGCGTGGCCCCGATTACAGGATCTCCTGGACCCTTATCTACGGGGAGAGATTCTCCGGTCAGCATGGATTCGTCTAAAGTCGACCGGCCATCTTTAATGAAACCATCAACTGGCACTTTCTCTCCGGGCCGCACGACTATCAGGTCACCCACCTCCACGTCGTCGACTGGAACGTCGACCTCGCGACCGTCGCGGCGGACCCGTGCGGTCCTTGCTTGCAGCCCGACTAACCTCCGGATAGCTTCAGAGGTTTCGCCCTTCGCCCGTGCCTCAAAGAAACGCCCAAGGAGAATCAAGACCATAATGATGGCCGAGGTTTCGTAGTAAACGTGCGGCTGCAATCCGCCTGCGCGCACGACTTGCGGGGCAAACGTGCCGACAACGCTGTACCCGTAGGCGGCGGTCGTTCCCACCGCGATCAGCGTGTTCATGTCGGTGGTACGCCGGCGGGCCATCGCCCAGGCCCCCCGGTAGAACTGCCAGCCGACCCAGAACTGGATAGGGGTCGCAAGGAGCCACTGTACCTTCCAGTCCATTAGGACCTCAGGCGTCCAGATCCCGCGCACGCCCATGTGCGCCAAGCTTCCCCAAACGATGGGAAGGCTTAGGAGGACTCCGACGATGAACTTGCGGCGCAGCACGGCGAGGTCGCGTGTGCGCGCCTGCCGTTCAGAATCGTCAGTGGCGTTCTTTTCCACGTCCAGGTCATAGCCGGCCTCGCGCACGGCTTGGCGCAGATCGACGACGGAGGTGGTAGCAATCATCTCCACGGTTGCCCGTTCCGTCGCTAGGTTCACGGAGGCGCGCAGCACACCGTCGACCCCGTTCAAAGCGAGCTCGACATTCTGCACACACGAGGCACACGACATACCCCGAACTGGCGACTGGATCGTTTGCACCGGCACGTCGTATCCGAGCGAGCGCACGACGTTAACAAACCGGGGGAAATCCACCTTCACCGAGTCGAAGGTCACATGAGCACGGCCGGAGGCGAAGTTGACCGCGACGGCACTCACGCCTTCCGTCTTGCGTAGGCCGCCTTCCACCTTGGCCACGCAACTGGCGCAGCTCATTCCCTCTACCGGCAACTCGACTCGCTTCACGGGCATCTGTTTACGCCTCTGGCGCAGACGCGGGCCCGCCCGATGGCCGCCACCGTATTACGCGCTGAATACTGCGCGGGACGAAAGGACCTCATTACAGGCGCCCCGACATGCTGAAGACATCCAGCACTTCGCGGATCGTTCGCTCGCGTTCGGCGCGGTCTGAGGACCGGATCGCGGTGCTGGCGCAGGTCTCTAGGTGATCTTCCAGGAGCAGGGCGTTTGCCTTCTCCAAGGCGCGCTGGATCGCGAGGGTCTGTTTGATAATGTCAATACAGTACGCCCCCTCTTCGACCATCCGCACGACGCCACGCACGTGCCCTTCGACACTGCGCAGCCGCGCGGCGGCCTGGGCTCGGACGGCGGGAGTTCCGTGACTGCGGTGGGCATTCGAAATGGCCATGTGGTCGGCTCCTCCGGATACCTCCCCTCCCCTATGGGGGAGGGGGCTGTCTCCACTGTAGTGGGCGAATAGCGTGCTTACAAGGGGTGCCGAATGTTGGGGCTGCGGAAAAACGGGACTGCGTTAGGAGCAAGGAAACCAGACGCGGTGATCGCGCCGAGTGAAGATATCCATTTGCATCCAAAAGACGGCGCGGTTTGACGGACTAAGTGCGGGGGATCTTCCCTTAACTCTGCGCTTACAAAACGGTTAGCGGCTGCCGCCGAGTGACCCCTAGGATCTCTCGGCTGCCACAGCCGCCAACATCCCCGCTCGCGAGAATCACCGGCCTTGCACCGGGTGCGGGTCCAGTGAGCTTTCAAAAGCACCCCGTGTTGCCAGCCCTCTTTGAGGCGGGCCACAACCGTACCATGCCCTATGCAGGACGTCAAGATAGAGTCCATGGAAGATCATAGGGTCTATGGCCGTTGGACCGGGGTAAGGCAGCAGTATGTTGCGTCTCGCGCGATGGAGTGCACTTGTTCTCGTGGTGGTCATCGCGCTGGAGTGGCCGGCCAGTGCGATGCCTCCGCTCCAGACGCAAGCCCTCCCGACCGACCATCTTCACCAGTTCTTAGAGGCAGTCACCGTCCGGATTGATATCGACTTGCCGGATCGCCGTGGGATCTGCACCGGCTGGGTCGGGTGGACCGAACCGGAACGCAGCGCCGTGTATACGGCCGCGCACTGCTACCAACCCGACGGCAAGTACCGAGCGACCATCGGAGGCCGGGACTCACTCTCCGCGAGCGGTGTCACGAAGTGGGACGCGCCCGATCTCATGGTCCTGTGGATCGCCCGAGGAAACCTCCCCATCCTGTGGTCCTGGAAACCCCTCCCGACTACCCCGTTTCGGGCGCTGTACATGCTTTACGAATCCGGCAGCGGTAGCCACCTAGTGGAAGTCGACATCCCGCGGATTTACAGGGAGATCCGGTTCAAGAACGACCCTGCCTCCGTCGCCCTCCCTCTGACCAGCCACCCAGGAACAAGCGGCGCGCCTATCATCGACGCGGCCGACGGAGCCCTCGTCGGCATGGTAGTGGGCTTCCTCGAGAACCGGCCCGACATCTCCGCCGTCATCCCCGCTCAAACCATCTACAAAACGCTGGTTGGCCCACCTCCCTAAGAACCGCCCGTTAAACGCCACTCCGACCCATCCCGGTGAGCCCCTGGCCGGACCTGCGGTGTTTTCGTCGGAAAGGTCTTGATTTGAACCCCTGCCCTGCGGACAATAGGAGGAGTTAGCACTTGCATGCCGCGAGTGCTAATCCCGGCGCACCTAGGTCACAGAGGACGCGGGGAGCTCACATTCCATTACGGGGAGGGGTTGTCTGATGCCAGCGAAGTTGCTCTTATACGATGAAGAAGCGCGGCGAGCGCTCGAGCGGGGCGTAGAGAAAGTAGCCAGCGCGGTGCGCGTCACCTTGGGGCCTAAGGGGCGCAATGTTGTCTTGGAGAGGAAGTGGGGGTCGCCGACCATTACAAAAGACGGCGTCACCGTCGCCAAAGAAATCGAACTCGAGGACCCCATGGAGAACATGGGGGCCCAGTTGGTCAAAGAAGTGGCCAGCAAGACCAACGACGCCGCGGGCGACGGCACCACCACCGCGACGGTTCTGGCCTGGGCGATCGTGCGGGATGGTCTGCGGAACGTCGCGGCCGGCAGCAATCCAATGGCGCTCAAGCGCGGGATCGACCGGGCGGTGGATGCGGTGGTCGAGGGCTTGAAGAAAGCCTCCATCACGCTCGAAGGCAAGCAGGACATCGGCCACGTCGCCGGCATTGCGGCCAACGACCCGGATGTCGGCGAGATCATTGCGGACGCCATGGAGAAGGTGTGGAGGGCATGCAGTTCGACCGCGGCTACATCTCCCCGTACTTCATCACCGACCCCGACAAGATGGAGTGCATGGTGGAGGATCCCTACATCCTCCTCACCGAGAAGAAGATCAGCGCGGCGCGCGACATCGTGCCGCTCATGGAGAAGGTCATCCGATTTGGCAAACCGCTGGTCGTCGTCGCCGAAGATGTGGAGGGGGAAGCTCTCGCGACCCTCGTCGTGAACAAGCTCCGCGGCGTGCTCCACAGCGTCGCCGTGAAGGCGCCCGGGTACGGCGACCGCCGCAAGGCGATGCTGCAGGACATGGCCGTGCTGACCGGCGGCAAGGTGATCTCCGACGACATCGGCATCAAGCTCGAATCCGTCGAGACGGACATGCTCGGCCGCGCGGAAAAGATCAAGTCCGACAAAGATAATACGACGATCATTGGCGGCAAGGGCCCGCGTAAAGAAATCCAGGGACGCATCGCCCAGATCAAGAAGGAGATCGAAGACACCACCAGCGACTATGACCGCGAGAAGCTGCAAGAACGCCTGGCTAAACTCGCCGGCGGTGTCGCTGAGATCAAGGTCGGGGCGGCCACCGAAACGGAGATGAAAGAGAAGAAGCACCGGTTCGAGGATGCGCTGAACGCGACCAAGGCCGCAGTCGAAGAGGGCGTCGTGCCCGGCGGCGGGACAGCCTACATCCGGGCGCTGTCGGTCCTGGACAAGGTGGAAGCCGAAGGCGATGAGGCGATCGGTGTCACCCTCGTGCGCCGCGCCCTGGAGGAACCCGCGCGGCAGCTGGCGGCCAACGCTGGCGTGGAGGGCAGCCTGATCGTCGAGCGGCTGAAGCGAGAAACCGGACGCACCGGCTACGACGTGGCTAAGGGGGAGTTTACGGACATGATCAAGGCCGGCATCGTCGACCCCACCAAGGTCACACGGCTGGGGCTACAGAACGCCGCATCCGTGGCCGGATTGCTCCTCACTACCGAGGCGGTCGTGGTCGAAAAGCGAGAGAAGAAGAAGTCGGCCCCGCCCATGCCCGGTGGTGGCGGTGGGATGCCTGACGAGGACTTCTAAGAGCAGACACGACACGAGCCGCCGGTCAACGCTGACCGGCGGCTCGACTATTTGTGCTGACTTAATGCAAGGTGAAGTCGGTTAGTGCTTAGCTTCCTTGGCCATCTTCAGGATGTCCTCGCGGGAGATCATGTTGCCATGCGCTGACTTCGAATGATCTTGCGCCTTGCGAACCATCTCGTCGTCTGAATCGGCATGGACGACGTACCCACACGCACATGTCAGGTGCTTATGCATCGGTTGACCTCCAAACGTGCCAATGTTTGCCTTTATCTAATTCTATACCCAGCTCCCGGCCGGATTCCCTGTCCGGAGCCCACCTACCCCGTCACTGCGCCCAGCGACGCCGAGGAGACCAATTGCGCGTACTTGGCCATCGCGCCCGACGGGTAGCGCGGCGGCGGAGGCATCCACTGGGCCATACGATCCCGCACCTCCGCTTCGCTAATGACGACATCTAACTGACGGCGAGGTACATCGATGACAAGGGTGTCGCCATTCCGGACGGCCGCGATCGGTCCTCCCCTGGCCGCCTCGGGTGCCACGTGGGCCACCATCAAGCCATGCGTCGCCCCCGAGAATCGGCCGTCGGTGACCAGCGCCACAGAATCGCCTAAGCCGGCGCCGACGAGCGCCCCGGTCACCGCGAGCATCTCGCGCATGCCGGGTCCGCCCATCGGACCCTCATACCGAATCACCACGACGTCGCCCGCTTTGATGGACCCGCGTCGCAGCGCAGCAAACGCTTCCTCTTCGCTGTCGAATACGCGCGCCGGCCCGCGGTGCTGGAGGCGCTGATGACCGGCGAGTTTGACCACACAACCATCTGGGGCCAAGTTGCCGCGAAGGATCGCGATCCCCCCCGACGCCTTGAGGGGAGACGCGAGCGGACGGACGACTTGTTGCCCTGCCGTCTCTCGTGCCTGCTGCGCCTCTTCACCTAACGTGCGGCCTGTTACAGTGAGGGCGCCGCCATGCAGCAACCCCGCCTGGAGCAGGCGCTGGGCAAATAATCGCATGCCACCCGCGCGGTAGAGATCTGCGGCCACGAACCGCCCCCCTGGCTTGAGATCGGCCAGCACGGGCGTGCGGGCACTGATGCGATCAAAGTCATCGAGCGAGAGCGCCACCCCGGCCTCGCGCGCCACAGCCAGCAAGTGCAACACCGCATTGGTGGATCCCCCGGAGGCAGCTACGGCGGCGATGGCGTTCTCCAACGACTCACGCGTGATGATCTGCCGCGGATGCAGATCGCGGCGTAGCACATCCATCACCAGACGGCCCGCGGCTTCTGCCACCGACGCCTTGCGCGGATCCACCGCTGGCACTTCGGCGGCCCCCATCGGCGAGATGCCCATAAGTTCAAAAGCCATTGCCATTGTGTTGGCCGTGAACTGCCCCCCGCACGCTCCTGGCCCCGGACATGCCACGGCCTCCAACTGCGATAAGCGTTCCTCCGACATTTTCCCGGCGTAGTAGGAGCCGACTGCTTCAAACACATCCTGGATAGTTACATCGTGGCCTTCGAACGTACCGGGAAGGATGGATCCCCCATATAACATCAGCGAGGGGAGATCAAGACGTGCCAGCGCCATTACGGTGCCGGGGATCGTCTTGTCACACCCGGAGATGGCCACAAGTGCATCGAGCTGATACCCCCGCGCCACGAGTTCGATGGAATCGGCAATGATCTCGCGGCTAATCAGCGAGGTCCGCATGCCTTCCGTGCCCATGGAGATGCCGTCGGAAATGGCGATCGTATTGAACTCGACCGGCGTGCCGCCCGCTGCGCGCACGCCGGCTTTGACCTGCTCGGCGACGCCTCGGAGGTGATAGTTGCATGGCATCAACTCAATCCATGTGTTCGCAATGCCGACCAGCGGCTTGTGGAAGTCTTCGTTGGTAAAACCGATAGCTCGAAGCATCGCGCGGGCTGGCGCCCGATCGGGACCGTCGACAATCCGAGCACTCCGGGGACGTGAGAGGGTGGGCACGCTTTAGGTCTCCTTGGAAAGGTGGCTTGCGCGCAGAATCGTGCTGTCGCGCGGACGCGACCATGCCATCCGCATTACTTTCTCAGCGACCCGATCGCCGACCTCCGCAGTCGACATCTGGCCGCCGAGGTCACGAGGCCGCACACCGTCGGCAAGTGCCTGCTCAACAGCCATCTCGATCGCGCGGGCGCCCTCCACTTGCCCGAGCGAGTGGCGTAGCAGCAAAGCGACGCTCAGAATCGCGCCCACAGGATTGGCCACGCCCTTGCCGGCGAGAGTGGGGGCAGAACCATGCACCGGCTCGTACAGAAAAGGCGGGCGGTCGCCAAGACTGGCCGAGGGCAACATCCCGATCGACCCCGTGATGGCGCCGGCTTCGTCGCTCAGAATGTCGCCGAACATGTTCTCCGTGACGATGACATCAAACTGTCCTGGGGCCAGTACCAGCTGCAAGGCGCACGTGTCGACGAGCATGTGCTCGACCGTCACGTCCGGGAACTCGCGAGCGACACCATCCACCGTCTCGCGCCATAGCCGCGAGGTCTCCAAGACGTTGGCTTTATCGACCGAGGTCACCTTTCCCCGCCGCTGCCGGGCCAGGGTGCACGCCACACCCGCCACGCGGGCGATTTCTCGCGCTGTGTATCGCATCGTGTCGACGGCGCCGTCGGTGGTGCGACCACGGGGCTGGCCAAAGTACACCCCGCCGATCAGCTCGCGAACGATGAGGAGATCGGTCAGAGCGGCGATCTCCGCGCGCAGGGGCGAGAGCTCGGCCAGTACCGGTAGGACCCGCACGGGCCGCAAATTGGCAAAGACCCCGAGAGCGCGGCGCAGTTGGAGAAGCCCAGCTTCCGGCCGGGCTGACCCCGGGAGGTGATCCCACGCCGGTCCGCCGACGGCGCCCAGGAGAACCGCATCGGCGGCCTGACACCCCCGGAGAGTTTCCTCAGGGAACGGCACACCGCGCGCATCGATGGCGGCGCCCCCAATCGGGAGTTCCGTAAACGCGGCCGAAAACCCAGACATCCGGGCGGCGGCCTGCAAGACCTTAACGGATTCGCGGATAACCTCGGGGCCTATCCCGTCGCCCGGAAGGAGAGCGATGGGAATTTCAGCGGGCACGGCTGTCGAACGACTCCTGGATGCGCTCGATCACCCACTCGGTGTCTTGGGCGTCCGCCCCCGCGGGGCGCTCGCGCTGACTATTGGTATCCGTCAGATCCTTGAACAACGCCTCCAGAGGCTCCTGCCCTGCGGGTTCCATCCCAGTCTCCTCCTCGATCACGTCCGCTTGCGCGCCAGCTCTGCGCGCACGTATCCCACCAAACCACCTGAGGCGAGTAGCCGCTGCATGAACTCCGGCACCGGCGTTCCCGCGTAGACCTCGCCTCGAGTCACGTTGGTCACCTGCCCGGTCGCCAGATCGACCTCCAGAGCGTCGCCCTCAGAAGTGTGCCCGTGGGCGTCCTCGCACTCGACGATCGGCAGACCGACATTAAACGCGTTGCGATAGAAGATACGCGCGAACGAGCGGGCGACCATACACGAGACGCCCAGACCCTTGATGGCCAGGGGCGCGTGCTCGCGCGAACTCCCCTGCCCAAAGTTCTCACCTGCAACGAGAATGTCTCCAGGCTGCACCCGTTGGCGCAGCGTGG
>WNFE01004985.1_pt1 | contig 10350 bp, 12 predicted proteins | sample 5400451 | NCBI WGS metagenome assembly WNFE01 (sample SAMN13153344, study PRJNA577476) | soil metagenome | isolation source: 200 cm saprolite under Douglas fir tree site 2 hole 2 | place: USA:California | collected 2015-04-18 | reverse complement strand
TTCTCCCCATTCCGGACGGCGACGCCACCTTGAGCGTTGATCCATGACTGCCAGAGGAGAAAACCATGGAGCGCTTGTTGCCCTTGGAGGGAGAACCTACCGGAGAGAGAAATGGACAGTCCGATTGTAATTTCTGGCCGGCTCATAGATCATCCGCGTGCCGCTCTGGGTACAAGTAGCGGACTGCGGCCCTCTCCGCAGCTGCCAGGATCCGAAGGGAGGTGACCGACACTCATGGTAACCCCAGCCCATTCGGAATGGAGCGATCATTCGAATCTTGTCAAGACGATCTCAGGAATCGTTGCGACACCGCGTTTCGCAAATCAAACGGCCTCTGCATTTGTGCAGCATGACGCAACCTACTGCGACGCCACTGGGCGCGACTCTCTCTGGCCATACCGGTCTTCGTACGTGGCATTAATGGACAAGGCAGAGAATTCCTGGAATTCAGCACCTTGCTCAACGAGAGTGCCGGCGGAGTGCTGCTCGCAATGCGCAAACCTTTGCGGCTCTGGTCACGGGTATCGCTAGAAATACCTTCTTCACAGATTCTAAAGAGTGAGAAGTTGCGACGAGCGGTGCGAATGCTGCGGGCGCGCGTGATTCGCATCACGCATGTGGAGGGCTGGAATCTATGTGGGTTGCAATTTGCCCGTCCGCTTATCTAGAGTCAGCCAAAACGCGAACGGGCATCTTTTTCGACTGCCTTATTTGAAGTTTCGGACCGACTACCGTGGGTTGCGGAGTGTCTTTTGGTGGGTCAAATCACCAAATGCTGAATGGTTTTCAGTACACGTTGCTTCCTAACGATGCCCGCTCTGCACCAGACGGATGAGCAACAGAGCTACCTTGATTTGGATTCGAGATCCGGTGAAACTTCGGGGTACGATTTCCTCAATCCCGACGGGATCGGTACCTAGGTCGTGTGTTCGATTTGTCGGCTACTCGAAAACTACGCCGAGACCATTGCTTTGGGCACGAGCTTTGTGACGCATCGGCGAGAATCGAGTCGCGGGTTTGCCTTAGACCAGTGGCCCGGAAACGGCAGCACCTTCAGGTGCACATCATCAATCCACACTCGTCCCCTTCCCTGCACCACCAGGTTCAGCCGAATCAGATCCGGCTTTTGTCCCGCCTCGAGGAAAAAAGGAGTCACGGCCGTCATCCAGCTCATGGTGCCCGTAACTGGACGATCCAACCCACGTGAGAAGAACTCTCCTTTGCCGGGAATCCGAACCCACATCTCCAAAAAGGCCTTTCCGTCGAGGCTTTGTGTTTGCAAACTGGCCTGGTACAGCAAGGTCGCGTTTTCGATGCTGACCTCTGTCACCTCAAATAGTGGCACAGTCATCGCCTGGTTCGCGTCCACTCGCAACGAACCTTTTCCATCAGTCGATACCTTCGGGTCGAAGCTGACTCCGCTGGTCGCGCGTACACCTTCGAGGCTGTCCAGAGGAAAGTGTTTCAACTCCACCGGCGACGGCGCTTGCCCTGAATTAGTGCAGGCGCTCATCGCAAGCACAACAACCAAGACCAGAAATGTCTTCATGGTCGCTCCTCGCCGGCTCGATACTCTCCCGGTGGTCGCTTTACGCTGCGTAGTCGACGACCATATTCTCTGCGGCAACCCTAGTCACGAAAGAGTTCCTTTCGAGACGACTGGGAGTTCTGACGCGATTTCCGAAGTCAACCGGGAAGAAGGTCGTGGCGGGGTGAGAAACGTGGCCCGGCCTGCCACCGTTCGTCTTCGGCCGAACCCAAGACAGAGGAAACGGTAAAAACCTGTGCCGCCCCCACCCCGAGACTAGGGAAAAGCTTAGACCCGGACACGGCCCGGATTCAAGAGCCCTCAGATTCGAACCTCGGAAATTGCGCCGAAATCTTTCCCTTTCGGGCGCAAGAAAAGGTGAAGCCATTCTGAGTTGAAGGAATCAAGTTCAGTTGCTCATCCCCAAACCTCCAACGTGTTGCACTCTCGACCGCATCCTCCTTGCGAAAGCCAATGACCACACGAGGGGCGACCGCATAGACGGGACCGAGATCAGGATCGAGCTTCCAAGGTTTGTACTTCTTGTGGTACGGACCAGTCAGTTTCTTCAGCTGCGCGGCGTCCCGGATCTGCAATGAGCGGTCTGAAATCCGATCCCGATGCGCAATATAGGCAACGGATAAGAAGCTCGGTATCTTGCGTCGACATGGCGGGTGACGGGAGCCGCGCCTCGAAGCATTCGCCAGGGAGCTCCATGGTTCTTATCCGAGCGTGCGCAATACCCCTGTAACTCAGGTCGCTCGCGGGCTGGTCTTTCCAACCGAACCTAGAACCATGTGAGGACAGGGCCATGGACTTCAATGAGGGGAGGCGCCGGAGGCATACGGAATCTTCTGAAACTGCCTGCCGTCCAGCCCAGCTAGGTTTTTGGCACCCGCGATGTCTGTGCTGATTCCACCGTGCGGAGTCACAACAGTAAGTCGGTACACCGTTGCTCCGATTTCCTTTTCATGCACACCGTTGACACAAAAATGAAGCCACCCTTCCACCGGTACTCCTCTTTGTTCTACTCGGTGCGCAAGCTTCGTTAGCCTGGTTACGGTGTAGTGAAATGTCGTTCCTATTCCAACTGGCCTTTTCTCGGTGACCAGTCCCCAGTCCTGAATATCGTCCGCATAATCCGCGCGTAGGGAATTGCCATGCAAAACACAGTTTAGTTCGTATGCCAGGACTTCAATCGGCCGTGTTTCGCGGAGCGTCAGTTTCACCCGCAGAAAAATGTCGCAATCGGTGGGAACGTCGAGAGCGTGGCGAGCGAGCGTGGCGGATGCTCGTTGAACGTGAATCTCCAATATTTCCAATTCGACGGCCGGCGGCGAGACTTGTAGCGCGGCCAACTTGGAGGTGGCAAAGGCAAACTCCCTGCTTAATCCGTTGATGAATCTCTGCCTCTCGCGATCCAGTTCCAAAGGTGTGGCAACCAGCCTCCAAATCAGGAACAATGCAAACAATCCACCGTAGGTGAGGAGAGTCGCATGCGCCACTGCACGCCATTTTTGGTAGCTCAGAGCTGCACTAATCCCGCCGACAATCAGGCCAGGCGCGAGGGAACACACCAAGGCTACAAGGACGTTGTCCCTTGCCCATTTGAGTTCTTCTCCCGCCCAGAACGTGACAAGATATCGGATCCAATAGGGACGAGACTCCGGGGATTTTGCGCTTTCCATTGCCCGCACCTCCTCCCCTGGCCAGGTCGATACGTTGGCTTGACCGGGAGCAGGCAACACCGCAGGCACTTACAGCTGCTTAATGATGTAGATGCAGGGCGGGGCAGCTTTTGTTCCTAACTCGAAGCGTCCTGGAACTTGTGCGGCATTAGCTTGCGGGGCAAGACAGGCCGAACAATCAGTGTTTTCAGGCTCTTAGGCGCTTGGCCTTCAGTGCAGAGTTGGTTGGCTTTTCGACCCAATCTAACGTTGCAACTGTTGGATGACGAGCTCGGATGACGGCGGTGACGGTGGAGATGCACCATACGGGCTGTGAGCGGGAGTGCGGGCGGAGATTGTTGCGGTTCTGAAGCATTTGTTCCGGATCGGCCTGGTGATTGGCGGGTTCTGATTGTCGGCTCCGAGGCGAGTGACCTAGCGTTTTTCTATTTCTTCCTATCAGATTTTTGCGTTTGGCAAGGATGCTCCGACTCTGCAACACTTTTCCTTAACGTTCCCTGTCAGGGTATCGGCAGCATGGATGCACCTTCGGCAATGATGGCTAACTCCAAAGTCTTCATCGTGGCTCGCAACCAGCACATTGTGCCCAAACAGAGGCGCGTCGAGCGCTTGCCGTCCGGGTATTCCATCCGCGAGTTCCAGAACACCTCCCGAGGCAGATACTGGCATGTGGTCACGGCTCTGGAAGTGAAGCCGACGAACGAGTGCCCACGCTGACCTACGCCAGCGCGGCGACCCGCGAATTACTCACCTGCAGGCATTCTCGAATTTCCTGGATCGGCGAGGTAACAATCGGAGTTCGATACTTCGGGTGATAAAATTCGAGATGCATGCCACGGCCGACGAAGCGCAACTTCAGCATGGAGCCGCCCCAGGTCGAACCTGCAATGTCTACTCGGACCGGTCGCGGGCAGTATTCGGGGTGGCCGCAGATCAGCGCTTGGCTGCCACCCAGGACTACTGCGGTGTAGGAATGGTGTTTGGTCTCGATCTGCAGCACAGTGGATGGTGACAGGTCTTCTAGGAACACGCCTCCCTCGACTTCAGACTGCACAATGTGGCGGTTTACCTCATCGCTGAAGTTGGAGTGGGGGATGAACAATGCCGATCGTCGATCCAAACTGTGTGCTCTCTCGATAGAGTGTGTTTTTTGCGCCGCTGGTGGCATAATCAGCGGGATGCATGCGGAAGCAGTTAAACTCGGTGCTCGTCCTTCCAAGTTCGGGCTGATGAGTGATGCCCACCGTGCCATGAACTGTGAAGAATGCGATGCTCGCTATTGCCTGCACTATGATAGCGACGCGGAGGGATCGGTTACGCATTGGAGCCTGGTGGCCAAGGAAATCATCATGGCTCACCATCCGCATCACACAGATATCGTCGTCCTGGACCGGTTAGACAAGTTTTAGGCGGATGAAAGCGTCCCTTCGGTTCATGTCGAGGGATTCAGGTTGCCCCGTTTGAACAACAGGATGCTCCGACAGGAGTGCGCTTCTACAGAGGCGATAGTTCATCCTCCTTCTCCTCCCTTTTCCCCGTAGCAAGTCTCCTCTCGAGGAACTCCCGCGCCAGGTCCTTGCCACCTAGGCCGAACGCAATCGCCAAGCCGAGCATCACCGCTCCAAACGCGGTCCCAAAAGCAATCAGCATCGTCTCTTCTGCAACTCCCAAGACCTCGAACACCATCGACAACGCAAAGATGCTGATGATGATCCGGATCGAAATACTCAACAGTCGCGAAGACCGAAAGTTGGCATTGACCGCTGCCAGCAGTACTGCACGGGAGAAGAAGCTCGCCGCCAACAATCCGAAAAAGAGAATGACTAGGGACACAAACAGCCGAGGCAGGAAGAGAAAGAATCGCGAGATGTACTCCTGCAAACCCACGATCCCGAGTACGCTCACGCCCAGGAGAATGAAGCCAATCCAGGCCACCCAGAAGACAAACCGGCTCAAGAGTTCCGTAGAGGACGGTAATGCCGCCTGTTTCAGCAGCTGGGTTGCGCCTGAGTTTTCAGAGAGCTTGGAAAGTCTTGTCAGGCGCAGGATACTGCGCACCAGCAGCTTCAAGAGATAGGCAATCACCCATCCTACGAAAGCAATGATTAACATCACGATTAGACGGGGCAGGTAGTGCGCAAAGCCTCTCGCCAGTTCCTGCGAGGCCTGCGTCAGTTCGGTGATGATGATTTCCCGCATTGGCGTCTCACTTTCTATCAGCCCAGACTTCGAGAAGGTAAGGCTTCAGACGTTCGAACTCGCCGCAAAGAGATTCCACACTTCTCTCGATGTCCTCCCCGGAACCCTCTCGATTCTCAACCAAAAAGGTCAACGCTCGTCCACGGTACAGAGGAACCAGGGCCTGAACAATATGGTCACGACTGATGACGGATCGGTGATATGAAGCCGCGAACTCAAACACGGTTTTGGCCCACACGTCCCCTGGGTAATGGAAATCGCTGACGTCCAGGGTCGCGATTCTTTGCAGTTCGGAAAGTGTCGAGGCAGAAAGGATCGACCGGAAAATAGGTTCCAGTTCGGCGACGCCGGTGGCAAACATCTCCCAGAGCTGCTTGCGGTTTACCCGGACAGGCTCCAGCATCACTTCCGATAGAGCGCCGATAGTGGGCACAGATTGAGAGCCCGTGATCGCACTCCAAAGGGGAAAATTGCTATCCAGAGACGAGAACAGCGCGCCGACTGTCTGGCGCATCGCTGCAAGTAAATCGCGAGCACTTCGATCCGGCTGCGCTTTCGTTCCCAGGAAAGCCTGACACACCCGGTATTTTCCGGTCATGGCGGTAACGGTGAGGCAGATTTCTGCGCCGATTCTGCCCCAGTCGTGATTCCAGATCTCTTTGTCCAGGAAGTCTGTCGCGAGACGGCCGGAGATAGCGAATTCCGACGCGTAGGGCTCACGAATTCTGTGACCGTAGATTGCGCGCGTCATGGGGTAAAGCAGATTTCGCATGAGGGCGCCTTCGAACTTCTGCCTGCGATAGATGGGTGAAACCATATCGAAGTTGTCATTGTAGACAGGACGCACAAGACGCTGGAGCCAGTCGGGTTCTATGGTTGTCGAGTCGGGTGAAACCAGCACACAAGCCTTGGCGCGCAGCAAATCGGCGGCGGCCAGGATCGTCCGCAGCGCAGTTCCAGGCTCTGGACTGCGCGCATACTGAGTGCTGATGGAGTGCAAAGTGCGCAACGCATAGACTTTGGACACGTTCCACACGTCATCGATCGAGGCGCCGGTTACCCGTTCCGGAGTGCCGTCTTGCGATCCACCATCGGCATTAATGATTACGACTCGTTCGCGGGGAAAGCACTCGAGAATGCCGGCCTGAACGGCCCGGATGACGGGATCAATGGTCTTGGCATTGTTATGGGTCGGCAGGCCCACCAGGATGTCTACCTCGCCTACGTTGATGAGCTGGCGAAGAAAATCATCTGTCAAAAGGGTCTCTTCCGCCAATTCAACCTCCGAGCGATGCTTTAGAGCTATGGGTCGTGCACGCCAAACGAGACCGCTAGGATCCCGTCAGATCCGTCGCAGCCGGAACCAGTAAAACTGGTAAGGGCCCATGGTTAAAAGGTAAGGCAGATCACCGACGCGAGGAAAGATATTCTTGCCAAACATCTCGATCAGAATATTTCCTTTGTAGCGTCGCAGATCCAGCTCGACCGCTTGCGCTGCGCTGGAGAGATTGTTCACGATCAAAAACGTCTCCCTGCCCAATTGCCGGACATAGGCCAGTACTCGGTGATTCGCCGGGTGCAGAAACTCGATTGAGCCCGAGCCGAACACTGGACTTGAACGGCGAATTTGAATAATGTGCTTCATCCAGGAGAGCAGCGAATGCTCGGTCCGCTTTTGGGATAATACATTCACCGCCTGGTAGCCATAAACGGGGTTGAGAATCGGCGGTGAATAAAGCCTTTCTGGATCAGCTATAGAAAAGCCTCCATTCCAGCCTCCGCTCCACTGCATCGGAGTTCGTACTCCATTGCGATCTCCGAGGTAGATGTTGTCCCCCATGCCGATCTCATCCCCGTAATAAATGATAGGAGTGCCGGGCAGCGACATCAGCATGCCATTCATCAGTTCGATTCGCCGCCGGTCATTGTCAAGCAGCGGAGCGAGGCGTCGCCGGATGCCGAGATTCAACCGCATCGTCTTGTCACGAGCATAGATGTCATACATGTAATCGCGTTCGATATCGGTAACCATTTCCAGCGTCAATTCGTCATGGTTGCGCAGGAAGAGGCACCACTGACAGGAGGCGGGGATCTCTGGCGTCTGTTGCATGATTTCTGTAATCGGCTTGCGGTCTTCCAGCCGTAGACCCATGAACATTCGCGGCATCAAAGGAAAGTGAAAGGCCATGTGGAATTCATCCCCGTTGCCAAAGTAGGGACGAAGATCGGCCGGCCACTGGTTGGCTTCCGCCAGCAGCATCGCGCCCGGGAATTGATCATCGACTTTCTTGCGCAGTTCCCGGACCACCTGGTGTGTCTCCGGCAGGTTCTCGCAAGACGTCCCTTCCCGCTCAATCAGGTAAGGGACAGCATCCAGCCGAAACCCATCGACTCCGAGCTCCAGCCAGAACTTCATGACATTCCACACCTCTTCGCGTACTGCGGGATTGTCGTAATTCAGGTCCGGCTGATGACTGAAGAAGCGATGCCAGTAATAGGACTTGGAAATTGGATCCCACGCCCAGTTCGACATCTCGGTGTCGATGAAGATAATCCGGGTTCCACGATAGCCCGTATCGGTATCGGACCACACATACCAATCACGTTTTGGATTGTCCTTAGAACTCCGGGATTCCAAAAACCAGGGGTGTTGATCGGAAGTGTGGTTCGCCACCAGCTCGACAATCACCCGGATGCCACGGTCATGAGCGCTCGAAAGGAACGTCTTGAAATCGTCCAAAGTTCCGTAGTTCGGATGAATCGATCTGTAATCGGAAATGTCGTAACCATCGTCCCGCAAAGGGGAGGAAAAAAATGGCATCAGCCAGATTGCATTCACGCCCAGTTCTTGCACGTAATCCAGCTTTTGAGCGAGGCCCTGAAAATCACCGATGCCATCGCCATTACTGTCACTGAAAGTGCGCACGTGGATCTGATAGATGATCGCGTCTTTATACCAACCGGCTTCGCGCTTCAATGGAACCGTGCTCCCTCCGAACAATGGCCGGCTCGCCTGGTGCCGGCGTCAATAGAATAGCAATGCCTGCGGCGATCCGCCTCGTACGAGCAAGCACCACTTTTCGGAGCAGGCTTCAAGCGCAAGTCAGAACGTCTATGCGGCGCGATAAGGGGATCCATTCCTTGCCTGAACCCCGTTGGCTGCGTATCGTAACCTGAATGAAACTCCGGCGATCCAGCGGAATTCTGCTTCACATTACCTCTTTGCCGGGCCGTTTTGGCGTGGGCGACCTGGGCCCATGTGCATATGAATTCGCCGACTTTCTTGCGTCCGCGGGGCAGAAGTTGTGGCAAGTTCTTCCGCTGAATCCGACCGGCTATGCAGACTCTCCTTATCAGTGCTTTTCAGCCTTCGCCGGAAACCATCTGCTGCTCAGCTTTGAACGCCTGCGCGAGACGGGCATCCTCGAGGCTTGGGATTTGACGAGCATGCTGTTTCCAGAAGACTCCGTTGACTACGGCTCTGTCATCGATTTCAAGCTTGGAGTTCTGCGACGCGCAGCGCAAGTTTTTTTTGCCGATGCCGCGCGCGCCGATCGGGTCGCCTTCGAACGCTTCTGTGAAAACTCTGCCTCATGGCTCGACGATTACGCGCTCTTCATGGCCTCCAAAGATGTTCACCCGGACAACACGTGGGCTACGTGGGACTCGGCGATTCGCCGCCGTGAGCCTCTGGCAATCCAGGAGTGGTCGGCGAAACTCGCGCCCCGGATCCAGGCCCACAAGTACTGGCAGTTTGAGTTCTTTCGTCAGTGGGAACAACTCAAGGCCTACTGCCAGGAGCGCGACATCCGCGTCATGGGGGACATCCCGATCTATGTCGCGCACGATAGCTCCGACGTCTGGGCTCATCCTGACCTGTTTCAGCTCAACGACCACGGTCTTCCGACTGCAGTCTCGGGAGTGCCACCCGACTACTTCAGTGCCACGGGCCAGCTGTGGGGGAATCCCATCTATCGATGGGACGCACTCGCCGCTAACGGATATGCGTGGTGGATCGAGCGTCTCCGGGCGTCTCTGAACTGGTTCGACATGGTCCGCCTCGATCACTTCCGCGGATTCGAGGCCTACTGGGAAATACCCGCCGGTGAGACAACTGCCACCAACGGCCGCTGGATCAAAGGACCGGGAGCGGAGTTGCTCTCTGCTCTACAGAATGCCTTTGGAGAACTCCCGATTGTGGCGGAAAATTTGGGCGTGATTACTCCGCCGGTGGAAAGACTTCGCCAGCAATTCGGACTACCCGGCATGAGCCTGTTGCAGTTTGCATTTGGCAATGATCCCCAGGGCCCGTCATTTCGTCCGCATAACTACAGCCGCGATCTCGTTGCCTACACCGGTGGACACGACAACGACACCACCGTAGGCTGGTGGTCGAGTTCCGGCGCTGCCGACAGCACCCGTACTCCGGAAGATGTCCGAAAAGAACGCGAGTTCGCACGCGCCTATCTCGATTTGAGGGACGACTCCGAGATTCACTGGGTCATGATCCGAGCTGTGCTCTCTTCCGTTGCCGACGTAGCTGTTGTCCCGTTGCAAGATGTCCTGGGTCTGGGCAGCGAGGCGCGGATGAATCTCCCCGGAACAACCAGCGGCAACTGGAAGTGGCGCTATCGGCGTGGCGTTCTCACTGATGCCTTGGCCGCAAAACTTCGATCCCTGACCACAATCTACAATCGTTAAGCGGCTCTATGGAAAAACCATCACGTAATCTCTGGCGTATATATAAGACTGGATTGTTCCAAAACCCCGAACTGATCCGCTCAATTGATGATAATCGCCATTACACCCAGAACCCCAGCCAAGGGCAAGCCGGCAGCCCGTAGTTGGTGTAAACGCCTGTGGCTGTTGAAAAACTCGATTTGTCTGAAAACCGACCCAAAAGGAGTGACCAGAAATGTATCGGAGATCGGAGAA
>WNFE01004576.1_pt1 | contig 10350 bp, 5 predicted proteins | sample 5400451 | NCBI WGS metagenome assembly WNFE01 (sample SAMN13153344, study PRJNA577476) | soil metagenome | isolation source: 200 cm saprolite under Douglas fir tree site 2 hole 2 | place: USA:California | collected 2015-04-18 | reverse complement strand
AGGCCCGGGTTCGGAACGCCAAGACGATAACCTTCGCGGACGACGGGCGTGGCGTTGATGACGGCGACAATGAGGTCTTCCGAGTTTTTGCCACGACGGATGAACGTGAGAACGCTGTTGTCGGAGTCGTTGGCGTCAATCCATTCAAAACCGTGCCAGTCAAAATCGACTTGATGAAGAGCGGGTTCGGCGGCGTAGAGATGATTGAGGTCGGCGATGAGATGCTGGATGCCGCGATGGGAATCCCACTGGAGCAAGTGCCAGTCGAGACTGCGGGCTTCGCTCCATTCGTGGCGCTGGGCGATTTCCTGGCCCATAAAGAGGAGTTTCTTGCCGGGGTGAGCGTATTGATAGGCGTAAAGGAGACGGAGATTGGCGAATTGCTGCCAGAGGTCGCCAGGCATTTTGTGAAGGAGAGAGTTTTTGCCGTGGACGACTTCGTCGTGGGAGAAGGGAAGCAGGAAATTTTCTGTGAAGGCATAGAGAAGAGAAAAAGTGAGCTTGTTGTGCTCGTATTTGCGATGGACGGGGTCGTGCGAAAAAAAGCTCAAAGTGTCGTTCATCCATCCCATGTTCCATTTGAAGCTGAAGCCGAGGCCGCCGAGATAGGTGGGGCGAGAAACGGCGGGCCAGGACGTGGACTCTTCGGCGATGGTGAGAACACCAGGGAATCGGCCGTGGGTGACTTCGTTCATGCGCTTGAGGAAATCGATGGCATGAAGATTTTCGCGGCCTCCGAACTGATTGGGGATCCACTCACCGGGCTTGCGAGAGTAGTCGAGATAAAGCATGGAGGCGACGGCGTCCACGCGGAGACCGTCGACGTGGTACTTGTCGAGCCAAAAGAGGGCGTTTGAAATCAAATAGTTTTGGACTTCGTTGCGGCCGTAGTTGTAAACGAGGGTGCCCCAGTCGGGATGCGCGCCCTGGCGCGGGTCGGAATGCTCGTAGAGATGCGTGCCATCGAATTGTGCAAGGCCGTGAGCATCGCGGGGGAAATGCGCGGGAGTCCAATCGAGAATGACGCCGATGCCGGCTTGGTGGCAGCGGTCGATGAATTCCATGAACTCAGCGGGCGTGCCGTAGCGGCTGGTGGCCGCGAAATAGCCGAGAGTTTGGTAGCCCCAGGAGCCGTCGTAGGGATGCTCCATGATGGGAAGCAGCTCGATGTGGGTGTAACCGAGGTCTTTGACGTAGGGGATGAGTTGGCCGGCAAGTTCGCGGTAATTCAGCCAGCGATCGTGGTCTTCGGGGACGCGGCGCCAGGAGCCGAGATGAACTTCATAAGTGGAGATGGGCGATTCGAACCAGTTTTTCTGCGAGCGGCGTGAAATCCAATCGGAATCGTTCCAGCGATAATTATCCAGGCGGGCGACGACGGAGCCGGTCTGCGGGCGTAGCTCTGAGCTGAAAGCGTAGGGATCGGCTTTGAGGGGGAGTACGCTGCCGTGTGGGCCGACGATTTCGTACTTGTAGATGGCGCCTTCGTCGAGCTCGGGGAGGAAGATTTCCCAGATGCCAGAGGAGCCGCGGGCGCGCATGGGGTGGACGCGGCCGTCCCAGCGATTGAAGTCGCCAACGACACTGACACGTCTTGCGCTGGGAGCCCAAACGGCGAATTGAACGCCGCGAACGCCTTCGAGGGCAATAACGTGGGCGCCGAGTTTTTCGTAAGTGTCGTAGTGGCGGCCTTCGCCCATCAGATGCAGGTCGAATTCAGTCAGCACGCACGGAAATGCGTAGGGGTCGTAGATTTCGAAGGGCTCGCCAAAGTGAGTGCGTCCGCGGATTTTGTAGGATGCCGGCGCGGGCGGACCGGATTGGCTCGAAGGCCAGGTGGCTTCGAAGAAGCCTTCGGGGCGGACCTTGACGGCGCCCGTGACTGTGGCGGGAGCGGGCATTGTTCCTTGAGCTGGAGGGCTTAGGGAGATTGAGGCTTCAGCGGCCCAGGGTAGAAAAAAGCGGATGGCCCAATATCCCTCGACGGGATGAGGGCCGAGGAGAGCGAAGGGATCCGAGTGATGCCCGGCCAAAAGAGCGTCGATCTGCGCGTTAAGTTGCGCGTCGCGAGACGTGGTTGCCGCCGAGTGTGACATGGCTGGAGCGTCCTCTTGCAAAGCTGAAATCTCCGGAACGCGACGGGCTGGACGGAATCAGAAAAGTTTAGCTTGGATCCTGGCCCATGCGCCTTAAATTCTAGGGCGTCTCGCAAGGAAACGCCAATCGTCTTCTCCGGACGCTCATGCACGGGTCCTGGGGAAATAAAGTGGGACATGTGCGACGCCATTGACGTGAAGGCGCTCCGCCGGTATTATCCGCGCACTCCCAGGTCAATTTGGCAAGAGAGGTTTGCTATGTCAAAACGAGCGTGTTTCATTCTCCTTGTGGGAGCCATCGCGTTTCTTGGGTCGGCTCATTGGGTTCAGGGTCAACAACCGCAGATCAATCCTGATACTTACAGCCAACTGCAGTTTCGTTACATCGGGCCGGTGGGGAATCGCGCCACCGCAGTGGCCGGCGTGCCGGGGAACCCTTACATCTATTATGTGGGCGCAGCTTCCGGCGGAATCTTCAAGACGACGGACGGCGGCATCCACTGGGAGCCGATTTTTGATTCGCAGCTGGTCTCCTCGATTGGGTCGCTGGCAGTGGCGGCGAGCGATGCGAATGTGTTGTGGGCAGGAACCGGGGAATCATTCATTCGAAGCCACATTTCGGTGGGGAATGGAATTTACAGGTCGCTGGATGCCGGCAAGACCTGGGCGCTGATGGGTCTGGAGAAAACGGGGCGCATTGGAAACGTCATCATTGACCCTCGCAATCCGGAGATCGTGCTGGCATGTGCGCTCGGGCACGCCTATGGCCCGCAGCCGGAACGCGGGGTGTTCCGCACGACGGATGGAGGGAAGAGCTGGGAGAAGGTGCTGTTTGTGGATGAAAACACGGGCTGTTCGGATATGGGAATGGATGCGAACAATCCGCGCATTTTGTTTGCGGGGATGTGGCACCTGGAGATTCATACCTACGGTCGGACGAGCGGAGGACCGGGCAGCGGATTATTTAAATCCACGGACGGCGGCGCGACGTGGAAGCGATTGGAGGGCCACGGCCTGCCGAAGCCGCCGGTCGGGAGGATTGCCGTGCGTGTGGCGCAACGTGACTCCAACCGTGTTTATGCGTTGATTGAAACCGGCGACGGTGTGCCCATCGACGGGAAGCCCACGCAAAGCGGGCAACTGTGGCGCTCCGATGACGGCGGGGAGAATTGGCAACTGGTGAATTCAGACCGTCAAATGCGGGGACGAACGCACTACTACACGCGAGAAGAGATTGCGCCGGACAATGAGAACGAGGTGTATTTCTTCTCGGCGGCATTTTCGAGGACGCTTGACGGCGGTCACACTCTGACCAACATGCCGGCAAGCCCCGGAGGGGATAACCACGAGATGTGGATCGATCCCACGAATGGGGATCGCATGGCGGTGGTGAACGACGGCGGCGTGAGCATCTCCGTGAATCGGGGCCACACGTGGGACCACATTCAATTGCCGATCGCGCAGATCTATCACGTGACACTGGATGACCAGATTCCGTATTTCGTTTACGGGAATAGACAGGACGGCCCATCGTATCGCGGGCCGAGCAATAGCCTGCAGTTTGGTGGTTTTGGCGGCGGCGGTGGCCAAGGCGGGCAGATCCCCCGGAGCGTGTGGCACCCGGTAGCGGGGAGCGAAAGCGGCTTCGCCACGCCGGATCCCGTGGACAACAACATCATCTGGTCCAGCGGCACGGGAGCAGGGAGCGTTGGGGGCGCCATGGCGCGATTCGACGAGCGAAATCACCAGGCGCGCGAAGTCGAAGTGTGGCCCATGGATGTCTCTGGGGCGAGCGCCGCGGAGGTGAAATACCGTTTCAACTGGGAATTTCCAATCACGATTTCTCCCCACGACCACAACAAGGTCTATGTGGGCAGCCAGTATGTGCACGTCACAGCGGACGGGGGTAATAGCTGGCAGGTCATGAGTCCGGACTTGACGCGAAACGACAAGAGCCGGCAACAAATTTCCGGCGGGCTGACTCCCGACAATATCGGTGTGGAATACGCGGGAACGGTTTTCGCCATCGCGGAGTCGCCGAAAGAGGCAGGCGTGATCTGGGCGGGGACCAATGACGGACTGGTGCAAATCACGCGCGATGGGGGAAAGAGCTGGAGCAACGTCACGAAAAATATTCCGAACCTGCCGGAGTGGGGCACGGTGAGCAACATCGAAGCCTCGCGGTACGACGCAGGCACCGCTTACATTACCGTGGATTTCCATCAAATGAATAATCGTGATCCGTTCGCTTATAAGACGACGGATTACGGCCGGAGCTGGACGGCGATTACGAATGGGATTCCACACAGCACGCTGAGCTATGCGCACTGCATCCGAGAAGATCCGGTGCGAAAGGGGATGCTGTACCTGGGCACAGAAAACGGACTCTACGTTTCGTTCGACGATGGGAAAAATTGGCAGCCGCTGCAGAGCGGTTTGCCGCACGCGCCGGTGTACTGGATCGCCGTGCAAGAACGTTTTCATGATTTGGCGTTAGCCACGTATGGGCGAGGTTTCTGGATCCTGGACGATCTCACACCTTTGCAGCAAACGACGGCGGAAGTGCTGGCGGCGAATGCGCATTTGTTCGCGCCGCGCGACGTTTACCGGTTCAGGAATGTCGCGCAGCCCGCGGCGGTTTTCTACGACCCGACTGCGGGGCACAATCCGCCCTACGGCGCTCCCATCAACTTCTATCTTAAGTCCAAGCTCGGGGAGAAGGACCGGGCGCGCTTAACGATCAGCGACGCAAGCGGCAAAGTTGTGAGGGAGATTGAGTGCCGGGCGGCGAGGCCGGAAGGAGCGCGGCCACCCGCGGGGCCTGGTGGTCCGGGCGGTGGAGGCGGAGAAGGCGGCCCGGGCGCTAGGCCGTGCGAAGCGAAACCGGGGATCAACCGCTATTGGTGGGATTTGCGGTTCGAGCCGAGCACCGAGATTAAACTGCGAACCAGCCCGCTGTATGCGCCGGACGTTACCGTAGGGCCGGAAGGCTGGCGGCCCGCCTCGAGCATTGGACGGATATCACTGCTGGCGCCGCCGGGAACCTACACGGTGACGCTGACCGTTGGCGAAGGGAAGTTCAGCCAGAAGCTGGCTGTCCTGAAGGACCCACATTCTAGCGGGAGCGAGAGCGACATCCAAACGCAGACACAATTGCTGACGGCGCTGAGGGAAGAGATGAACACAATCGCGGATAGCGTCAATCAGATCGAGTCCGTGCGCGCCCAGATTGCTTCGCTGGAAAAGGAGTTGGGAACGGGCGACGCAGGCAAGGCGATTCGAAAGGCGGCTGACGACCTGGCGGACAAACTCGTGAGCGTTGAGGGAAATGTGCTGCAACTCAAAGCGACCGGGAGAGGCCAGGATGACGTTCGATGGGCCCCGATGCTGCTGCAAAAGATCAGCTATTTGGCCGGCGAGGTGGGCTCATCTGATTTTCCGCCAACCACGCAGCAAGTGGCGGTGCAGGAAGAGTTGAAACAGCAGGGTGAAAAATTCGGGCAGGAATTTCAGCAAGTCGTGACCAAGGATGTGGCGGCGTTCAATGCCACGCTTCGGGAGCGGAACATTCCGAACCTCATTGTCAAGACGCCTTGAGCCAGGCCGCGAAACCCGGATGCGTTTTTTTGCAGGTATTAGGGCCGAGCGATTGGGTAAAGGAGAAGGGCAAGACGATGCGAATTACCCGCGGAGGAATAATCCTGTATCTTTGCGTCGCCATGACGATCGCAGGACAAAGCGTTAATGCGCAGGACCGCTCGCAGGCGCGGTCGATGGTGGTTTCGCGGAACGGGATTGTCGCCGCGGAATCGCCGCTGGCGGCGCAGGCAGGGGCGAGGATTCTGGAACGTGGCGGAAACGCGGTGGATGCGGCGATCGCGACCAACGCGATGATGGGTGTGGTCGAACCGATGATGAATGGGATTGGCGGGGATTTGTTCGCGATTGTGTACGACGCGAAGGCGAACAAGCTGTATGGCTTGAATGCGAGCGGATGGGCGCCGAACGGACTGACGATCGAGTATTTGCAGAAGCAGGGGTTGCGGAGCATGCCGCAACAGGGAGTGAACGCCATCACGGTACCCGGGGCGGTGGACGGATGGCAGAAGCTGGCGGATAAATTTGGAAGAAAAAAGCTGGCGGAGGATCTGGCGGCGGCGATTCGAACGGCGCAGGATGGATTTCCGGTTCCGGAATGGACGGCGGCGTATTGGGCGGCAGAAGCGGATTATCTGCGGACGGATGAAACGGCAGCGAAGACATATCTTCCGGGAGATCGCGCGCCGAAAGTCGGAGAAGTGTTTCGCAATCCGGAGCTGGCATGGTCGCTCGAGCAGATCGCACAGCATGGGAGAGATGCGTTTTACAAAGGGGAGATTGCGGCAAAAATCGTGGAGTCCATGAAGCGCCATGGCGGGGCGATGACCACGCAGGACTTGTCGGAGTATTCGAGCGAATTTGTCGAGCCAATTTCCATCACTTATCGCGATTGGACGGTTTATGAGCTGCCACCCAACGTACAGGGGATCGCCGCGCTGGAAATGCTGAACATCATGGAGACCTTTCCGCTGGGACACAAAGATTGGGGCTTCGGGTCGGCGAACGCGCTGCACGCCATGATCGAAGCAAAGAAACTGGCGTACGCGGACCTGGTGAAATATGTGGGCGATCCGAGGAGACAGAAATTGCCGGTGGCGACGATGCTTTCGAAAGCGTGGGCGGCGCAAAGAGCGAAATTGATTGATCCAGACCATGCTAACTGCGAGCCTGCGGCAGGAGAGATGCCTCCAGGGAGCGACACAACTTATTTGAGCGTGGTAGATCGTGAAGGGAATATGGTGTCCCTGATTCAGAGCAATTACGCGGGATTTGGATCCGGCGTTGTCGCTCCCGGGACTGGATTTGCACTGCAGAATCGTGGCGGGCTCTTCAGCCTCGATCCGACGTCGCCGAACGCGCTGGCGGGAAGAAAGCGGCCGTTGCACACGATCATTCCCGCGTTTGCGCAAAAGGGTGATGTGCGAGTGGCGTTCGGAATCATGGGGGGCTGGAACCAGTCACAAGCACACGCACAATTCATAGCGAATCTGGCGGACTTCAAGATGAACATTCAGGCGGTACTGGAAGCGCCGCGGTTCAGCAAGCATACATTCAGCGGCTGCGACGTGATGATGGAGAACCGCTTCTCGCAGAAGACCCGGGACGAACTGTCGGCGAAAGGCCACAAGATCGATTTGAAAGGAACTCTTTCGAGTGTTGTGGGCGGCGGGCAGGCGGTGTTGAGAGACTTTGCTGCTGGCGTGAATTACGGGGCCTCGGACCCGCGCAAGGATGGCCAGGCGGTAGCCGAATTACCCTTTGAGTAATAAAGCGGAAAGCGCGGAGAGGTGCGCTGAGGCGCTGAGACCTTGCAAAAGAGTTCCCTTAGGGGCGCTAGAGGGGAACTATTGTATCCGTGGGCCCGTTGATATCCGAATGCTTCCCTTTATAGCTATTTGAAAACAAAAGACTTACTGGACGATTCATTGGCTCGGGAATTGCACCTGTACTTTCGGCCAGGGGTTGCGGCCCGCAGCGACGCGCCCTGGATTGGGAGAGGCCAATGGGGTGGATCCAATTTGCTGTCAGCCTCGTGCGCTATCTCGCGGCTATGGCACTTCTTTTCGTGGCGGTTCTGGGAAGCCAAGCGGAAACGGTTAATGTCTCGGGGCGCTACCAGTGCGCTCAGGCGAAGATGCGGGGAAAAGTGATCCCATGCAAAGCGGCGCCGCTGATTCTGAAGAACGACGGGCGTTTTGAATTGCGTGGCTGGGAAGGAAACTATCTGGTGAATGGCCAGTGGGTGGAGCTCTCGGATTCATTGATCAAGACGCGCGCCAAAATCGAGCCGGGCCACAAGATTGTCCTGCGTTACTACGGGAAGCATGGACTCGTGGAAATGACCTATGAGCGGCGAGTGGCCGAGCTGGGGAAGACGGCTTTAAGCTAAACAGGTCACTTAACATACCTGCGCAGCCCAGTCGGGGTGATCGCAAGACAAAATCCTCGTGCAGAAGAGCAAGGGCACGATTAATGGAGCAGGGCCGACCCGTGGCCCGAATCGAGCTTTTCGAAGGGTACATTCAGAATCGGGTATTCCTTCCAATCCTTGTAATCGAAGTGCCACCATTCGGCTTCATAAACAGTGAAGCCTTCAGACTCCATGGCGCGGCGAAGGAGGTCGCGATGCCATCGCTGAAGCGCAGTGCCGCCGGGATAATCGGGAAACGAGCGCGGCGACATTTCATCATAGGCGCCGGGCATTTCGATGGGTTTTCCGGCCGGCAGATCATAGAGTGTCAGATCGACAGCGCAGCCACGGTTGTGGCGCGAACCCTGCGCGGGATCGGCGACGAAAATCTTGCCTTCGGGCGGGGTGGCCTCCCAGAAGATTTTCGTGACGTACCAGGGGCGGTAGGCATCGTGGATCAGCAGGCCGTAGCCGAGTGCTCGGAGTTTCCGCTGAACGCGCAGCAGAGCTTCGGCCGCAGGGCGCTGAAGAAAAGCGCGAGCTTGGGAGTAGACGGGCGTTCCAAGAAAATCGTTCGACGTAGCGTAACGAATGTCGAGATGAATCGTGGGATCGAGAGGAGCGAGTTCGACCAGGTCGGGCCTGCGGAACGAGGCACTTTCGACGGGAGGAGTCGCTTTTAAGGCCTCCGCTCGCAATTCGTCCACAGGACGCAGCGGCTTTGTGCGCGCGACGTGGTGCTCATCGACGCCGTAGTTTCTCCGTGACCATGCGACATCGCCGGTGATGAGCGTTAGGACACCGTCCGCTGCACGATGAAATTTCGCGGCGAGAGGCGCCCCATTCGTTGACATTGCTTGGTCATATTTCTCAATGGGCGCGTCCAGGAACTGCCATTCACCGCCGCGGCTGCTGGAAATCCAGAGCCGTCCCTGGGATTCTCTAACCGAATAGATGAAATTGTCCGGCCCGTACTCCCCGATCCACTCTTTCCATTGTGGCGGCGCGTCAGCGGGTTTTTCGCCGGGAGAAAGAGAAGAAGGCGACTGACCGAGAGCGGCGGAAGCGATGAGAAAGAGGGCTGTGCTGAAAAAAACGCGTCGCCTGGCTCGAAGCATCGTTTCCAGCGGCACGAGAGGTCTCCTGTTCGTCCGTGAAGAGCGGCGCTGCTATTTTTCTCCGGAAGCGGCCTTTTTTTCAAGGCCGGGGGCGATTACAGGCTGGAGGAATGGCATCATCGCGCGAAGTTTCGGACCGAGTTGCTCGATAGGGAGTTGTTGCTCGCGCTGGCGAGTGGCGAGAAAGTTGGGACAGCCCTTGTCATTTTCCGCGATCCAAGCCTTGGCGAAGCTTCCGTTGCGGATTTCCGCAAGGATCTTGCGCATCTCTTCGCGTGTTTGCTTGGTGATGATGCGCGGACCGGCAGAATAGTCGCCCTGTTCGGCCGTATCACTGACGGAGTAGCGCATGTAGCTGAGGCCGCCGCGGTAGATCAAGTCGACGATGAGCTTGAGTTCATGCAGGCATTCGAAATAGGCGACTTCGGGTTGGTAGCCTGCTTCCGTCAGCGTTTCGAAACCTGCTTTGATCAATTCACTGACGCCGCCGCAGAGTACGGCCTGTTCGCCAAAAAGGTCGGTTTCGGTCTCTTCGGTAAAAGTGGTCTCAAGAACGCCGGCGCGCGTGCAGCCGAGTCCTTTGGCGTAAGAAAGAGCGAGCACTTTCGCGGTACCGCTTGCATCCCGTTCGACGGCGAGAAGCGCCGGGGTTCCGCCGCCTTCCGTGAACACCTCGCGAACACGATGGCCGGGTGCCTTTGGAGCAATCATGGAGACGTCGACGGTGGCAGGCGGCTTGATCGTACCGAAGCGGATGTTGAAGCCGTGCGCGAACATAAGAGTTTTGCCCGGCTTGAGATTTGGCTCGATCGCATCGCGATACAGCTTGGGCTGTTTGGTGTCCGGGGCGAGGATCATGACGACGTCGGCCCAGGCCGCGGCTTCCGCAGGCGTGTTGACGGTCAACCCTTCCTTTTGGGCTTTGGCGCGCGAAGCGCTGGCTTCATGGAGACCGACCCGGACGGAGACGCCGCTATCGCGGAGATTCAGCGCGTGCGCATGGCCCTGAGACCCATAGCCGATGATGGCGACTTTTTTTGCCTGGATCAGGGAAAGATCCGCGGAATTGTCGTAATAGAGATTTGCCATTCTTTTCCTCTCGCCGGCCCGGATGCGGCCGAACACT
>WNFE01004575.1_pt1 | contig 10350 bp, 9 predicted proteins | sample 5400451 | NCBI WGS metagenome assembly WNFE01 (sample SAMN13153344, study PRJNA577476) | soil metagenome | isolation source: 200 cm saprolite under Douglas fir tree site 2 hole 2 | place: USA:California | collected 2015-04-18 | reverse complement strand
ACACGCACGTGCTGTACAGTATTGAGGAATCAGGGTATGGGCTGCGACCACAGGTCGCCAGATGATCCCTCACGTCCTGGCATCAAAGACATACTGGTGCCCTGCCTGGACCTCAAAGCGAAAGGGCTCATTCTGCTGACCAGCATGCTGGGGACTATTTCCCGCGTAGGCGAAGTGCAGGATATGAGAGCCAGGGGTGACCTGTATTTCGCTGATCCGCAGACGCGGATCAAAGGTCTGATTATCGAGCGCTACGAGGCGTATCGCCTCTGGCAACACGATGCGCGCGTACGACTGCGCACCGTTTGGCTGCTCGGGGGGGGCGAGGCAACTCAGTAGTCCGTATGCACCTCCAAGGAGGAGTATGAACCAACAGAATGTTCTTCGCATGGATTACTTCCTATGTCGAGCACTTATAGCTCAGGTATAGTATGCCGAGCATACGGAGTTTTTCCTGGTGTCGCAACGTCTTTTTAGCCTATGGTCAGTAGCCACAGCGTATAGGGGGTAATATGCAATGGACACGCTCAAGGCAAAGCGTCTCGAAGGAGAGGCTGACTCAGGATGCGAGAGGGTGGCGCGTCTGGTCTTGGTCTGGGCCACTGGGGCTGGCGTTTATCCTGGGGTGGGGATGGGCCGCTGACACCCTCGGTCAAGGCCGGGCACCCACAGAGAAGGCACTGGAACTGGAACCCGTGGTCGTCACGGCGACCGTGGCCCCAACACCGCTTGGCCGGACCACAGCACCAGTGACGGTCATTTCTCGTGAGCAGATTGCCGCCCAGCAAGCCACCAGTGTCACGGAACTCTTGCGCCAGGTCTCAGGTGTCCACATTGATCAGGCTGGAGCCCGTGGCGGCATCAGCTCCGTGTATGTGCGCGGGAGTGATCCCAATTTTACGGTGGTGCTGATTGATGGGGTCAAAGTCAATGATTCCACCAATAGCCGTGGGGGCTCTTTTGATTTCTCGACGCTGAGTACGGATAACATCGAGCGTATAGAAATCGTGCGCGGTCCGCTGTCTGCAGTCTACGGATCAGACGCACTTGGTGGCGTCATTAATATTATTACCCGGCGTGGCACAGGGGTGCCGAACGGCAGTGTGGAGGTCTCGGCAGGGCGTTTCGATGCGTACCGCACGTTGCTCCAGGCCAACGGCACCCTGGGCGTGATGGACTATGCCGTTAGTGGTTCATACCTGGATAACGGGAGACCCGTCGAAGGCAGCCGTTTTCTGGGCGCAACCCTGCAGGCCAATCAAGGTGTCCATCTCACGGATGCCATAGAGTTGCGCGGGGTCCTGCGATATGCTGACAGTCGGAGTAAAGCCTTCCCGGATGACAGTGGCGGCCCTGAGTTCGCGGTGCGCCGGACGACGGAGAAGCGTGACGCCCAAGACTTGACGACCGGTATCACCCTGAAGCACACCCCAACTCCCTGGTGGGACTACAGCCTCCAGGTCGGGCTGTTCAATCACAATGACCATATCGACTCTCCTGGCGTGGCACCCGGAGTACGGGATCCTGTTGGCATTCCTCTCAGTGTGACAGATGACAGTTTTACTCGTGAAGATATCACCGTACGTCATCTTTTCACGATAGCGCGGGGGGTACAGCTTGCCGTGGGGACGCAAGTGCAGTTTGAGGATGGCACCAGCGACGGCAGTTTGCTTGTGGGAAGATTTGCCGCTCCAACGAGTTTTCGGCTCTCACGCACCACGTGGGGTCCATTTTTTGAGGCGCAGCTCTCCCTCCTGCCAGGGCTATTGGTGCAAGGTGGGGTGCGGGTGGATTTGCCGCAGAAGTTTGACACGAAGGCCAGCCCGCGCGTCGGGGTCTCGTATACGCTGGAAGCTACCCACACGACCTTCCGTGTGAATGCAGGGGAAGGATTTAAGTTACCGAGTTTTTTTGCCCTGGGCCATCCTCTGGTGGGGAACCCAAACCTCCTCCCCGAGACCAGCCGCAGTGTTGACGCCGGTGTGAGTCAAGCCCTCTGGGGCCAACGCTTTACTATAGGTGCGACATATTTTTACAGTGCCTTTAGGAATCTGATCGATTTTGACCCTGGCCCCCCTCCGCGCTTAGTCAACCGCTCGCGGACCACCGCGCAGGGGGTTGAGATGTCGCTACGTCTGCAGCCCTGGCCATATCTCAGTACCACAGCACACCTGACCTATCTTCAGACGGACATCAAGGGGACCACAGAGAAGCTCCGCAATCGCCCGAAATGGCGCGGCGGCTTTGCGGTACAGTGGTCGCCACGGCCAGACCTGGATGTGCACTTCCATACCATCGTGGTTGGCACAGTGCCGGATTCGTCGATTCCTACCGGGGCCAGGACGCTCGACGCCTACGCTCGTGTTGAGCTTGCGGTGAACTGGACGCTCACCAGGCACTGGCAGGTCTTCGTCGCTGTCGACAACCTGTTTGATGCCGCTTACGAAGAATTCATCGGCTTCCCAGCTCCCGGCGTGAGCCCGCGCGCTGGCGTCCGGGCCAGTTTTTAGCGGGAGAGGCAAACCATGATGGGACTCTGGTCCATTTTTGTGACCGTCTTTCTGGCGGAGCTCGGCGACAAAACCCAGTTAGCGACGTTGCTCTTCGCGGCAGACGCGCGCCTGAGCCGTCTCGGGGTCTTTGTCGCCTCTGCCGGGGCACTTACCCTTTCGAGCCTGCTCGCCGTCCTTGTCGGCGGGCAGCTCTCTCTCCTCGTGTCTCCCCGCCTCCTCAAGGGCATTGCCGGGATGGGATTTCTCCTGATTGGCCTGTGGATACTGCTGGACCTGCACGCTGGGTGACCAGCCCTTTACGCCGTGGCAAACTGTGTCCACGCCTGGGTCAGGCGTTCCAATGCCGCCGTTGGCAGCCCACCCCGAGCCTGCGCGGCAATGGCCTGCTCGAGATGTTCCATGCTCGAGACACCTACCAGGGCCGTCGAGAGATTGGTTTTATTCCAGGCGAAGCGCATGGCTGCCTCGACCAAGTTACTGGCATACCCTTCCTCGACCAGAAATGCCAGAGATCTGGCGCGCTCGACATCAGTACGATAGTCTGGTCCTGAGCCAATTGGCTCCACGCTGGGGACTGCGATGGGATGACGTGCCTCCTGACCGGAGAGCGCCCCGGCGGCCAACACACGAATGCCAATAGAGCCCATGCCCTGGGCCGTGGCTCGGTCGATCAGCAAGCGAAAATCCTGGCTCGGAAAGCCCTTGGGCACAGGATAGCCAGCGCTGGGATTGAGCAGGTTATAGCACACCTGTGCCGTGTGCAGCAGGGTCGAGTTGATGACCTCGAAGAGCGCCGCCGTGTCGCCCAGACCCGTGATACCGTAAAAGCGTACTTTGCCGTCAGCCTGGAGCTGTCGAAAGGCGGTGATGACATCTTCCAGCACCTCTTGGGAAGTGAGCGCCGATTCTCTCTCACCGCCCGGCGCCCGGCGCTGTACGATGTGGTTGTGGAGCTGAATCAAGTCGACCTGTTCCCGCGCCATGCGGGTCAAACTCGTCTCGACCGAGCGGTGCATGGCGCCACGCAGGTCCCCCATCTCGTCAGGGCGAATACGCACCTTTGTCCCGACGTACACGTCGGGCTTGAGTTCGTTCAGTACCTGCCCGAGGTTCTGCTCCGACTGGCCATTACCATACATGGAAGCAGTGTCGAAGTAATTAATGCCAGCCTCAATCGCCCGCGCCACCGCACGCACGCGGGTACGCGGTTCCTCACGAATGATCAGACCACCGACGTTGCCACAGCCAAAGCCCAGCGCTGAGACGCGCAGGCCGGTCTTGCCTAAGATACGATACTCCATAAGGTTGTCTCTCCTCCAAGGTCTCTCACGCCAACGCACTAGCAGCGGGTATAATTGTATAGCATACTTATAAGCCGAAAGGCAGGCCAATCACTAGGCATCTTGGGATATCTCGTAGGAACTCTATGCCGACAGAACAGGAATCAACGTTCGCACAGCTTCCTCTGGACGTGCAGCAGCAGCTCTCTGCTGCTGGCGGAGCACCCGTAGCCGATTTAATCACTGCGTTTGTGGCCACCGTCCTGCGTTCACGCGACCTGGAGCGTGGGGATTTAAAAGTGATGCACCGGGCGGTGCGGGAATTGCGCTATGCTCTAAGCGTGTTTGCGCGTTACCGGGATGTCCGCAAGGTGACGGTGTTTGGCTCAGCGCGGGCGCATGCCTCACATCCCGCCTATGGGCTCGCCAAAGCGTTTGCCCAGCGTATGGTGCAGGCAGGTTTCATGGTCATTACCGGTGGTGGTGACGGCTTCATGCACGCAGCGCAAGAGGGTGCTGGGCGTGAGAAGAGCTTTGGACTGAATATCCTCCTGCCCTTTGAACAGGCGGCCAATGTCGTCATCGCCAATGATCCAAAGCTGGTCTATTTCAAATACTTTTTTACCCGGAAGCTGATTTTTGTAAAGGAAACCCACGCCTTTGCGCTCTTCCCCGGCGGCTTTGGCACGCACGACGAGGCCTTCGAAGCTTTAACTCTGCTGCAGACTGGTAAAAGCTCGCTCATGCCAGTAGTCTTCGTAGACGCCCCGGACAGCACGTATTGGCACGACTGGTATGACTTTATCCGGCATCACATGCTGCAACCGGGCTTTATTTCTCCCAGTGATCTGCATCTGTTCAAAGTCACATGCGACCTCGATGAGGCGGTGGAGGAAATTACCACCTTCTACCGCAATTACCATTCGTCCCGTTACGTCAACGGCCAATTGCTCATCCGCCTGCAGCGGCTACCTTCCACCGACATGCTCGTCCGCCTGAATCGTGACTTTAGCGATATCCTAAGCCAGGGCGAGATTGTGGCGGCAGAGCCGCCGGGCGACGACTTCGATGAGGCCCCGCACCTGCCGCGTGTGCTCCTGTGGTTTAACCGCATCCACTTCGGTCGTCTGCGGCAGATGATTGACGTGCTGAATCAGTGCTGAGCCTCACCTGTCCTGCCTCGCCGTGCCGCACCTCCAAGTTACTATCTCTGACGTGGGAGGAGTTGATTGCTGCAGACGGACTATCACTGTACGTGCGACGTATGCGAAAAACGGCGAAAATCACCGTGGGCCCATGAACGACGTGTTGACGACAACGCTGAAGGTAGTTAGAATGAATACGCTGGCAGATAGTCTGGTCTTCTGCAGCTACAAAGGTACTCCCTACCGCTCCTTCCGCTCAGCATTCGAACTGGCTGGGCGCAAGGCTGGGCTTGAAAATTTCACGTTCCATGACTTGCGGCACACCTTGGCGAGCCGTCTGGTGATGGCTGGAGTGGACTTCCCAACGGTGCGAGAACTGATGGACCATAAAGACATCACGATGCTACTGCGCTATACGCATCTCTCCAGTGATCACAAGCAGCGCGCTATCAAGATGCTTGAACGGGTTGGGGATAAAGTCCCAGCAATTTTCACAACAGACCGTGCCAGGGATGCTGCTATGTTGCCGTAAGCATTTGATTTTTAAAGCTGGGCCGCTAGCTCAACTGGCAGAGCAACGGACTCTTAATCCGTAGGTTGAAGGTTCGATTCCTTCGCGGCTCATCTGGCTGCCTGGTGGAATTGGTAGACACGCTAGCCTTAGGAGCTAGTACCCTTGCGGGTGTCCGAGTTCGAGTCTCGGGGCAGCCACCTGGGTGTCCGTACGGGGGTAGGAGCGGGAAGCAATAGGAATAAGGACAATGAAAGTTGAGATAGAGCACGTAGCTACCTGTGTGCGACGCTTGACAATTGAAGTCCCGGCCGACAAGGTAAACCACGAATTCAGTGCCATTTACAACGATTTACAGCAACGCGTCCGCATGCCGGGCTTTCGTCAAGGTAAAGTGCCGCGTCGGTTGCTGGAAAGTTATTATCACCAGACCGTTGAGCAAGAAGTCCTGCGCAAGCTTGTGCCTGAAGCCCTCTCCGAAGTCCTGATGAAAGAAAATGTCGCGTCGGTTGGCGAGCCTCAGATCGACCAGATTGCCCTCATCAAAGGCCAACCCCTGCGCTTCGTTGCGACCACCCAGGTCATTCCCGATTTTACGCTTACGGACTACCAGGGATGGCAATTCGTACGCCGTATCCCGGAGGTGACTGAGGCCCAGATAGACCAAGCACTCGAAAACATGCGGGCGCGCCAGGCAATTCTGCAGACGATAGAAGGCCGTGCGGCGCGCGAGGGGGATGTGGTTATACTTGACTATATCGGCTCTCTAGACGGGCATCCTATCCCAGGTTTCACTGGTACCAAAGTGCCAGTTGAGGTTGGGAGTGGGCAGTCCTTCCTAGAGATTGAGCAGGGCCTGGTTGGGATGGAACAAGGCAGTGAAAAGGTGATCCCAGTGCATTTCCCAGAGAATTTCCGCAACGCGGCTGTAGCCGGCAAAGTGGGGCAATGCCGGGTAGTTGTGACGGAAATCAAAGAAAAACACCTTCCAGACCTTGATGATGACTTTGCCCGTGGAGTATACGACGATGTCGATTCTCTCGCAGCCCTGCGCTCAAAATTAGGGCAGGAACTCGAGAAAGTCGCCCGGCAACGGGCTGATGCTGTGGTGCAGCAGGAGATTTTAAAACAGCTAGTCGCTGCCCATCCTATTGAAGTGCCCGAGGTGCTCCTCAACGAGGAATTACGGCGTGCCTATCTCCAGCACAAGCGTCAAGAGAATGAGAGGCAATTGACCGAAGCTGACTACTATGTTGCCCCAGAGAGCCTCCGTGAGCCTTTTGGCGAACAGGCCCTTGAGAGCGTGCGTGGGCAACTGATTCTGCGCCATATCGCTGCAGCGGCTGAGATCACGGTAGACGCGACGGAGGTGGAGGCAGAAGTGGCAGCCCTGGCGGCGCGGACGGCGCAAAATCCTGAAGCATTAAAAAGAACCATGGAGCGCAACGGGACCCTACGCGCCCTTGAAGCCAATCTATTGGAAGCAAAAGTCTTTGCGAAAATCATGGCGGATATGCATATTACCGATACAATAGTGAGTGAGGATACGGTGGTATCCCAAGCGGAGCGGGCGTAGCAGCGCTCACTCTCAGGAGGAAAGAGGAGTATGGCACTAGTGCCGATGGTTGTTGAGCAAACGAATCGCGGCGAGCGGGCGTATGATATTTATTCGCGTCTGCTCAAAGACCGTATTGTCTTCTTAGGAACCCCGATCAATGATATGATTGCGAACCTCATCATTGCTCAGTTGCTGTTCCTAGAAGCCGAGGACCCCGATCAGGACATTTCCTTTTACATTAACAGCCCTGGTGGTTCTGTGACGTCTGGGCTAGCGATCTACGATACCATGCAGTACATTCGGCCGAGTGTCTCGACCATCTGTATTGGCATGGCGGCGAGTGCCGCCGCTCTCCTGTTGACTGCAGGGGCTGCCGGCAAGCGTTTTGCGCTGCCGCATTCCACTATTATGATTCATCAACCGCTCGGGGGCGTCCAGGGGCAGGCGACCGAGATTGAAATTCACGCCCGTGAGATTCTGCGTATGCGAGATGTGCTCAACGATATCCTGGTACGCCATACCGGCCAACCCAAATCCAAAATTGCTGAAGATACCGAGCGCGACCGCTTCATGACACCAGATGACGCGAGGACGTACGGTCTGATTGATGAGGTTATTGTGTCGCGAAATGGCAAGCGTATAGCAGCCGTTCCGACCAAAGAGTGAACTGCGCACATCGATAGACCCAGGCATATTCAGACATCTCCGGTGCGAGAGGGAGTATTCATGCCGCGGAAAGACCCACAGGGAGACGTACTGCGCTGCTCATTTTGTGGCAAATCGCAGGAAGAAGTCAAGAGGCTCATTGCAGGACCAGCGGCATATATCTGCGATGAATGTATCGATTTATGTAACGATATTATTCTTGAGGAAGGTGCCGCCGAGCAGAGCAAGGGTCACAGGCGCATGTTGACGCCCAGAGAGCTTAATCAAAAGCTCGATGACTATATCATTGGCCAGACCAAGGCCAAAAAGATTCTCTCGGTTGCCGTCTACAACCACTATAAACGTATCGAGGCCAATGCCGTCCGAGGCGAAGTGGAGTTGCAGAAAAGCAACGTGCTCCTCATTGGCCCAACAGGCTCTGGGAAAACGCTCCTGGCACAAACGTTGGCGCGCATCTTGGATGTGCCCTTTACGATAGCTGACGCCACCACTCTGACAGAGGCCGGTTACGTTGGCGAAGACGTCGAAAATATTATTTTGCGTCTCTTACAAGCAGCAGATTATGATGTCGAGCGCACAGAAAAAGGCATCATTTACATCGATGAGATAGATAAAATCAGTCGGAAGTCCGAAAACCCCTCAATCACTCGCGATGTCTCCGGTGAGGGCGTGCAACAGGCGCTCTTGAAGATCATTGAGGGGACGGTGGCAAGTGTGCCACCGCAGGGAGGGCGCAAACATCCCCACCAAGAGTTTTTGCAGGTGGATACGACGAATATTCTCTTTATATGTGGTGGTGCGTTTCATGGTCTGGAGAAGATCATTGAGCGACGTATCAGCAAGCGCACTATGGGGTTTGAAGCGCAGCTCTATACACGTGACGACAAACCCTTGGGGGAGCTTCTTGCCCAAGTACTACCTGAGGATCTCCTGAAATTTGGGTTAATTCCAGAGTTTATTGGGCGCTTACCGATTGTGGCGACCCTGGAGGAGTTGACTGAAGAGGATTTTGTGCGTATTCTGACTACCCCCAAAAATGCCCTGGTCCGGCAGTACCAGAAATATTTTGACTTTGAAAAGGTCAAGCTCAAATTCACCGATGCAGCCATACGGGCCATTGCCCAGGAGGCCTTACGCCGCAATACAGGAGCGCGTGGTCTACGTTCGATTATGGAAGAGATTATGCTTGACACTATGTATGAATTACCTTCGCGTAATGATGTACAAGAATGTATGGTGACCGAGGAGGCAGTAGCACGGCGCCAACAACCGGCTCTGCTCTATAAACAGGCCAGTTAGCCAAGCAAGTTGCGGTGTTCTTTTTCTCTTGACAAGTGGTATTGCCAACGGTAATCTCAGCCGCACATTATTGCATAGGCACGTAGCTCAGGGGGAGAGCGCTTGCTTGACGCGCAAGAGGTCGGCGGTTCAAAACCGCCCGTGCCTACTTCCCAATGGAGTATGGCAACGTCAGGTTTGAGGAACGCCCGTGAGGGCACAGTAGGAGGTGAAAGCCTATTGCTAAGCAACAACGCATTAATGAGTTGATTCGTGTCCGTGAAGTGCGCGTCGTGGGTCAAGATGGTTCTCAGTTGGGGATCATGGTGACAGCGGAGGCGCTGCAGTTAGCAGAAGAGCAGGGTTTTGATCTGGTGGAGGTTGCTCCAAATGAGAAACCGCCTGTGTGCCGGATCATGGATTATGGAAAGTACAAATATCAACAAAGTAAGCGGCTTCAGCAAGCTAAGAAGAAGCAAAAGGTTATCTCAGTAAAAGAAATCAAGCTGCGACCAAAAACTGAGGAGCACGATTACCAGTTTAAGAGTCAGCATGTACGTCGCTTCTTGCAGGATGGTCACAAAGCAAAAGTGACTGTAGTCTTTCGCGGTCGTGAGATGGCACATACAGAACTTGGACGGCGCATGCTCGATCGCATTGTTGAAGATATGGGTGATGTTAGTACAGTAGAGCAGACGCCACGTCAAGAAGGCCGAAATATGTCAATGGTCTTAAGTCCACGCTCCTCATAAACTTGGTTTCTCGTCCACGTAGTAGTCCTCGATGCGTAAGGACGGGGGCTTCTTAGGAATTTAGGGTTACCCAATGCCAAAAATGAAAAGTAATCGGAGTGCTGTGAAGCGCTTTCGGCTCACGGCAACTGGGAAAGTGCGGCGCAATCAGGCTTTTGTCCGTCATATTCTCACAAAAAAGACGCGGAAACGGAAGCGTACTCTACGTCACACGACGCTTGTGTCTGCTGCCGACGCACGGCACATAAAAAGACTCCTGCTCGCCTAACTCATCTTCTGAGAGCCCATATCCTTGTTGGAAGGGAACATGTTATGCCACGAGCAGCCAGTGGGCCAGTGACAACACGACGTCACAAACGTCTGCTAGACCATGCGAAGGGGAATCGTGGAGCGCGCGGGAAGCTGTATCGTAGGGCACGTGAAACAGTGGAGCGTGGGTGGAAATTTGCCTACCGCGATCGGAAAGCACGGCAGCGGAACTTTCGCCAACTCTGGATTATACGTATTAATGCTGCGGCACGTCTGCATGGTCTTTCCTACAGTAAGTTCATGGCTGGATTAAAAGGGGCACAGATTGCCCTGGATCGCAAGGTATTGGCAGATGTGGCTGTGCATGACCCGGAAGCCTTTGCCAGAGTTGTCTCCCT
>WNFE01004574.1_pt1 | contig 10350 bp, 7 predicted proteins | sample 5400451 | NCBI WGS metagenome assembly WNFE01 (sample SAMN13153344, study PRJNA577476) | soil metagenome | isolation source: 200 cm saprolite under Douglas fir tree site 2 hole 2 | place: USA:California | collected 2015-04-18 | reverse complement strand
ACCGCGAAATTCCTCGCTCCAGTGAAGACGCCTTCTGGCCGCCGTATTCCAGCCGCATCCAGGGACGGCTCAATCAGGAGGGCACGGCTACCGGTCTGGCAAAGATTTCGCCGGGCCGGAACATTCAGCTCATACCGTACGGCATTGCGAGCTCGTTCAAGGAACTTGATTTAAACGATCCGAACCACGTCTTCTACTCGCGGCGAGCCGCCTTCGGGCAGATGGGCCTGGACGCCAAGCTGGTGCTCAAAGATAAGTTCGTCATCGACGCGACCGCCAATCCCGACTTCAGCCAAATCGAATCCGACCAGCCGCAGGTTACGGTCAATCAGCGCTTCGAGGTTTTCTTTCCGGAGACGCGGCCCTTTTTCCAGGAGAACTCGAATTATTTCCAGACGCCCATCAATCTCGTCTTCACGCGCCGCATTGCCGATCCGAAATGGGGCGTGCGCATGACGGGCAAGGACGGGCCGTGGGCCGTCGGACTGCTGGTGGCCGACACCGCTTCGCCGGGAGAGCAAGTGTCGTCGACGAATCCGCTGTTTGACCGGCACGCCCTTTATACCGTGGGCCGGGTCAGCCGCGATATCGGCAGTCAGTCTTCGATCGGACTGCTGTACACCGATCGCGAGGTCAACGGGTTCTACAACCGGGTGGGCAGTGTTGACGGTCGCTTCAAACTGAATGACCACTGGACGCTGAACGCACAGGGAGTGCTCAGTGCCACCATCAATCCGAACCAGGGCGTTTTCGACCAGTTCAATACCACGGGAGGTTATCAAGCCGGCAACGCCGCGGAATTTGTGTTGAACCGGGATGGGCTCAAGCTGCACTACTTTCTGGACTATGCCGATCGGAGCCCCAATTTTCGGACGCTGACCGGTTTCGATCCCCAGCAGGATATCCGCAACCTGTATCAGCACTTGAAGTACACCTTCCGCCCCGAGGGCAAACACCTGATTTCCTGGGGACCAGAGTTTGAAACTTACCAAATTTACGATCATGAGGGAAATCGCATCAATTCAGGCTATTTCCCTTCGATGAAGGCGGAACTGATCGGCCAGACATTCCTGACCGCTTTGTATGCCCAGGAAATGGAACGGCTGCGGCCGCAAGACTTCTCGGCGCTCCCCGACATCCAGAAATATGTTCGTCACACCACGGAGTTTGCAATCGATTCGAACTATTTCCGGAAGCTCATCTTGCACGCCGATTATCGCTTCGGCACGCGCGTAAACTACGATGCCCCGAACGTCCAGAAGCCGCAACTGTTTCCGCTAACTCCATTTCTCGCCCGGCGAACCAGCGCCAATGTGACTCTCACACTCCGTCCAAGTCGGGCCCTGAGGATCGACAACACTTACATCATGTTTCGCCTGCATAGTCTGGACGGCTCGTTTGGCGCCATGAACAATCACATCATCCGGAGCAAGTGGAATTACCAGTTCACCCGGGAACTTTCATTCCGATTCATCGGTCAGTACAGCACGGTGCTGTCGAACCCGTATTTCACTTCCCTGCAGACCACCAAGAACTTCAACGCCGATTTCCTGATCACGTATCTCGTGCACCCCAGCACGGCAATCTATGTCGGCTACAACAGTAATCTGGAGAATGTGCTTTTGCCGCTGGGGACCGACGTCAATGGACAACTGCGGCACGCCGAAGGCGGACCGCTGCTCAACGACGGCAGGAATTTCTTCGTGAAGGCGTCGTATCTGTTTCGGTTTTAGGGCGGAGACGGGGCAAGGCAAGTCACACGGGGAACCCGCTTGTCCAGTCGTGATGGAAAGAGATTCGTATCAGATAAGAGGAATTCGATTCAGAACGAAATTCGCATCAGATAGAAGGCGATTCGTGTCAGATAGAAGGCGATTCGTATCAGGGCATCGCTTTAGCGATGCCGATGTCCGCACAATTTGCACGCGCCTTTAGGCGCTGCGGGCCGCCAACCCAATCACCCCGCGCCTGAAGGCGCTCTCCGCGTAGACCTGTTGCGTCATCGCTAAAGCGATGACCTGATACGAACCCCATTGTTTACAGGCCCCGTTAGTGCTTGCTTATCAGTTCGAGAATCGCCGCCATCTCGACTTCGATTCCAGTCTTGAGGCTCGGTTCGCGATCGGGCGCGAAGTAGGGCGAATGCGGGCCGGGCAGCGCCTCCCCGCTTTTCTTAGCCTCCGCATATTTCGCTGGGTTAACCGCGCCCAATTCGAGCATCACGCTCGGAACTCCCGCTGAGCGATATTCGGCAAAATCATCGCTGGCCATAATGGGACGGGCGATTACGACGTTCGAATCTCCCATGACCTGCTTCAGCCGATCCGCGAGACGGTTGGTGGTTTGAGGATCGTTGTAAACCGCGCCGACACCTTCAACGTGCTCGACCAGCGGTTTCTTCGGCGCGCCCGCTGCTTCCGATTCCGCCACCGCGATCCGCTCAATGGACGCCAGCAGATGCTTGCGTACCTCGTCCTTGTAAGAACGTACGGTCAACCCCATCACGACTTCATCGGGAATGATGTTGTTCTTCGTGCCCCCATGGATCGTGCCCACGGTAATAACTGCCGGATCCTGCGGATCAATCTCACGGGACACGATGGTCTGCCAGCTAACGATGGTTCGCGCGGCAATCACGATTGGATCGACAGTCTCTTGTGGAGCCGAGCCGTGTCCGCCGACGCCGTACACAGTGACGTTCACGGAGTCAGCATTCGCAGCGCTGAAGCCGGGAGTGTAGCCGACTTTCCCGGCGGGAAGTCCGTTGCTGTCGTGCACGGCGAAGACGAAGTCGGGCTTGGGGAAGCGAGTGAACAGACCCTCTTTCATCATGGCCTTGGCGCCGCCGATGCGCTCCTCGGCGGGCTGGCCAACATAGATAAAGGTTCCGTGCCAGTGGTCTTTATTCTGCGCCAGGAGTGCGGCGGTTCCGATGCCGATCGCCATGTGCAGATCATGGCCGCAGGCATGCATCACCGGCACCTCGACGCCGCGGTCATCATGGGTGGTGACATGGCTGGCGTAGGGGAGACCCGTCTTCTCTGGGACCGGCAAGGCGTCGAGTTCGGCGCGCAGCATGACCACCGGGCCCGAGCCGTTCTTGAAAACACCGACGACCCCGTTGCCGCCGACTCCGGTGGTGACGTCGTATCCGAGTTTGCGAAGCTGCTCGGCGATCTTGGCCGCAGTCTTCTCCTCGTGATAGGAAAGCTCGGGATTGCGGTGCAGATCGAAATAGAGCGCTTCGACCTGAGGATAGATGGAGTCGATCTGCGTGGATGCAGCACGCCAGGGCTCGGCGCCCAACGAGGTTACAGAGAGCGCGAGGAGGAAAAGCAAAAGACGTTTCATATTCTTCCCGTGAATGGCATTAAACCACAAAGAACACGAAGCTACGTGGAGGAAAAGCACAATAAAGAACGGCTCTCCTGTGTACCTTCGTGCCCTTGGTGGTTGACGAACTTAGCTCGTGGCCGCGACTGCGCAATACTGATCGAAGGCCGTTTTCAAATCGGCGGCGATGGCAGCGGCATCCCGGGTTTCGATCTGGTGGCGATGCATCATGTAAATCGGCTTGCCGTCGCGCAGAATCGCGATGGAAGGCGACGATGGCGGGTATCCCGTGAAATAGAACCGGGCACGCGCGGTCGCTTCGGTGTCCTGCCCGGCAAATACGGTTGCGATCTTCGCGGGCTTGGTCGCATTCTGCAATGCCAGCCGCACCGCGGGACGCATGCGGCCGGCAGCGCATCCGCAAATGGAATTCACGACCACCATGGTTGTGCCCGGTTCGTTCTGTACAAAGCGGTCAACCTCGGTGGCGCTGCGCAGCTCTTCAATTCCCAGACGCGTCAGTTCCTCACGCATCGGGATCACCATAATTTCGGGATACATGAACTCTCCTGTATTTTCAATTTCAGTCTTAATAAGGCTTGTCATCCCGAGCGAAGCGAGGGATCTGCAGTTTGCGGCGAACTGCAGATCCCTCGCTTCGCTCGGGATGACAAGCCATAAAAGTTATTTCGCAGCGGCGATTCCGAAATGTCGCTGCGTTCTCAATATGCCTTTGCAGGCAGACATGAGATGCTCAACTTACTATAGAGCAATTTCGCCTCATGACGATTCAGGAAAACGTTCCGCTCGCTCCGTTGACCACCCTGCAGGTGGGCGGCGCGGCACGCTACTTCGTGGAACTGAAGCGAGAAGACGAGGTTCAAGAAGCCGCGCAGTTCGCGAAAACCCGTGATCTGCCCTTGTTCGTGCTCGGCAGTGGAAGCAACCTGGTCGTCGCCGATTCGGGTTGGCCGGGACTGGTGCTGCGGATCGCGATCGGCGGAATCGCCACTCCAAATTCAAATGACGCCACCGGCAACGCCGTGCTCTTCAGTGTGGGCGCAGGCGTCAACTGGGATGACTTTGTCGCCCAGGCGGTCGTGCAAAATTGCGCGGGAGTCGAGTGCCTCAGCGGTATTCCTGGCAGCGTCGGCGGCACACCCGTGCAAAACGTTGGCGCCTATGGTCAGGAGGTCTCCGACACCATCGAATCGGTGCGCGCGCTCGACTTGAAAGAAGATCGCATAGTGGTGTTGCCCACGCCGGCCTGCGGATTCCGTTATCGCACCAGCATCTTCAACACCACGGAACGCGGCCGGTACATCATCCTTCGGGTGAACTACCGGCTGAAGCGGGGCGGCGCTCCAAGTTTGAAGTATGCCGATTTGCAAAAGCACTTTGCCGAGCGTTCTCTAGAAAGGGCCACCCAAGAAAATACGCCGCCATCGCTCGCCGCAGTGCGCGAGGCGGTGCGCCAAATACGGCGGAGCAAAGGCATGCTGATTGTCGCCGGAGACGACGATTGCCGCAGCGCCGGATCCTTCTTCAAGAATCCCGTGCTCAGCGAGGCACAGTTCAAAGACCTGGCCGAGCGCGCCGAATCCAGGGGACTCGAGATTCCCAGCTACCCCGCTCTGGATGCGCAACGCAAAGTTTCGGCGGCGTGGCTGGTGGAGCACTCGGGCTTTTCCAAAGGATATGCGCTGGGAGCGGCCAGCATTTCAAACAAACATGCGCTGGCCCTGATCAACCGCGGAGACGCGAAGGCGAGCGATATTGTCGAACTGAAAGATGAAATCCAGCACGGCGTACAAGAAGCATGGGGGATTTTGCTCGATCCTGAACCTGTGTTCGTAGGATTTTGAACGCGCTGCGGTCATTGATTCAATGATTCAATGATTCAATGCCTCAATGGTTCAATGATTCAATGAACTAGGGCGGCACATCCCGTAGCAGACGGGTCCCCCATGCCGGCCCAGAGGTGTCCGCTACCGCGGGATCCGCCCCGTCGTTTCATCGGCCAACTCCCGCGCGCGCTTGAAAATCTTTCGGAACATCTCTTTGGTTAGCTTGCCCGTCTGCGTGTTCTGGTTGGAGGGATGGTAGGACGCTAAGAGAACGCGCCCATCGGGCAGGGCGTATTCGACGCCGTGGCGGAATGCATACTCCCGCTTGCCGGCGATCACCCTTCTTCGCTTCAGGTAGTTGAGATAGGCTTCGAATCCGATTCTTCCCAGGGCAACGACGACGCGCAGATCTCTCAGTCCTTCGAGCTCGCGTTCGAGATATCGAGCGCAGTTGGCCAGTTCCTCGGGCAGAGGCTTGTTATCCGGCGGCGCGCAGCGGGCGGCGGCGGTTATATAAAGACCGGTCAGGACCTGGCCATCGTCGCGGGCGGTCGCGGTCGGTAGCAGAGCGAATCCCGTCTCGTGCAGCACCGGGTACATAAAGTTGCCGGAAGCGTCTCCGGTGAACGGGCGGCCGGTGCGATTGGAGCCGTGGGCACCGGGAGCGAGTCCGAGCACGAGGACGCGGGCATGGGGATCGCCGAAGCCGGGAACGGGCTTGCCCCAGTACTCGCAGTCGCGGTAAGCGCGGCGCTTCTCGCGGGCAATCTGTTCGCGAGACGCGACGAGGCGCGGACAAAGCGTGCAGCTGATGACTTCCGCATTCAGAACCTTGAGCCAGTTGGGGACGGGCATTCCGCCTTCATTGTATTTGGTCGTGTGTATTTGTTCGTGTGGAGCGGGCGCCCTCGCCCGCTGCCGTTGACTTTGCTGTTGCTTTTCTTGGGCCGCCACCATTGTGTCGTCGAGGGGCCGCATTAGCTGCAACGCTTTCGCGGACGAGGGCGTCCGCGCCACACAACTAGCTTGGCCACAAAGCCTCGCCAGTTACTTTAGTGGGTAGAACCTCCCCCTCCGCCGTTTGACGTTGCTCTTCGAGAGTCTTTACACTCAAGCTAAGGCACAAGGCGTCGCAGCCGAGCAACTTCCCTCCCGACTCTGCTGCCGCGGCCGCTTTGGAAAGGTTACTGTGAGCCCCACTGAGACCAAAGACAGCACGACCAAAGAAGGCACGACCAAAGAAAGCGCCACCAAACGCGAGATTCAGGTGGAGATTCCCGTCGAGGATGTCAACCGGCAGACCGACTCGCTGATCCAAAAATATCAGAAGGTAGCGCGTATTCCCGGCTTCCGGCGCGGTCATGTTCCGGCGTCGATTATTCGCCAGCGCTTTTCGGAAGCGATCAAGACCGACATGGTCGAAGCGCTCATCCCGCGCTTCTTCCGGCAGGAGGCTGAGAGGCTGAGCCTGCATCCGGTATCGCAGCCGCGGGTGACAGACCTGCATCTGCACGACGGCCAGCCGTTGCGCTTCACAGCGGCCTTTGAAGTCCTCCCGGAAATCAAGCTGGAAGGCTACAAGGAACTGCGCGCCGATAAACCGGAAATCGCGGTTTCCGAGGCCGATGTGGAGCAAGCGCTCGCCGATCTGCGCGAGCAGCATGCCAGTTTCACCGTGGTGGAGGGCCGCGCCCTCGCCGATGGCGATTTCGCTCAGGTTTCGCTCGATGGCAATCCCCAAACTGGCGAAGGCCAGCCGGTTCACATGGATGAAGTGCTGGTCGAAATCGCGGGCAAGAGTACGATGCCCGAATTCACCGAACACCTGCGCGGTACCGGCCCCGGCGATGAGCGGACGTTCGACGTGAACTATCCGCAAGATACCGAGGACAAGCGCCTGGCCGGGAAGACGTTCAGCTATGCGGTGAAGGTGCAGTCGATCAAACAGAAGAGCCTGCCCGAACTGAACGACGACTTCGCCAAGACATTGGGCGAGTTCCAGACGGCGGACGATGTGCGCAAGGCGATTCGCGAGCAAATGGAATCCGAGCGCACGAACCAGGCGGAACGCGAGGCCAAGGAAAAACTGGTGCGAGAACTGATTCAGCGGAACGATTTTGAAGTTCCCGATTCGCTGATCGAACAGCAGATTGACATTCGGCTGGAGCGGGGACTGCGCGCGCTGGCGGCGCAGGGTCTGACCGCCGAGCAGATGAAGAAAATGGATTTGCACCGTCTGCGCGCGGGCCAGCGCGAGCAGGCGATTCACGATGTGAAGGCCGCGCTGCTGCTCGAAAGAGTGGCGGAGGAAGAGAATGTGCAGGTCGGCGATGAGGAACTGAATCGGGAACTGGAATCGCTGGCAAAACAATCGAAACAGACGTCCGAAGCGGTACGCGCTCGTTTGACACGGGATGGGGGCCTCGATAGAATTCGGACAAGAATCCGCAACGAGAAGACCCTCGATTTTCTGTATCGCCAGTCCGCGTGAAGAAGACGCGGACCATTTCGAACCTCCCCTGAGCCGACGAGACCGACTGCGGGGCAGGAGTGTGGAAAGGGTAAACGTGAACACGAACGATCCGCGAATGATGCTGGTACCGATGGTCATCGAGTCAACCGGCCGGGGCGAACGGGCCTATGACATTTATTCCCGGCTGCTCCGCGACAACATCATCTTTATCGGCACGCCGATTGACGACAACATCGCCAACCTGGTCATCGCCCAGATGCTGTTCCTGGCGCAGGAAGATCCGGAGAAAGACATCCAGCTCTACATCAACTCGCCGGGTGGGTCGATCACGTCGGGCATGGCCATCTACGACACCATGCAATACGTAAAGAACGACGTGACCACCATCTGCATCGGTCAGGCGGCTTCGATGGCGGCGCTGCTGCTTTCGGCGGGAGAAGCCAAAAAACGGCTGGCGCTGCCCAATTCGCGCATCCTGATCCACCAGCCTTCGATGGGCGGCCTATCCGGCCAGGCAACCGATATCGACATTCATGCCCGCGAGATTCTGCGTATGCGGGAGATTACTAATCAGTTACTGGCCAAGCACAGCGGCCAGAAGCTCGATAAAGTGGAGAAGGACGTGGAGCGCGACTTCATCATGAACTCGCAGCAGGCTAAGGAATATGGAATCATAGACGATATCATCTATAAGACGCGATAGAGGCTAGTCTTAATATGTGATCGGCAGTTCGTGAAGCAATAATAACGTAGAGACGCGGCTTGCCGCGTCTCCGCCTGGAGAAGGAAGCCAGCCGCGGCTGGGCCGCCAGAAAAGGAGTAAGGCCGAGTGAAAAACAGATCGGGCTCGGAAGAGATGTTGCGCTGTTCGTTCTGCCACAAATCGCAGGACGCGGTCGCGAAACTGATCTCATCGCCGAGCGACTATCCCCGGGCATACATCTGCGACGAGTGCGTGGCGGTCTGCAACTCGATCCTCGAAGACGACCGCACCGCGACTCCTTCGGCTGCCGTCCCCAACCAACTGCCCAAGCCGCTCGAAGTGAAGACCTTCCTCGACGAATACGTCATCGGGCAGGAGCAGACCAAGAAGAAGCTGGCGGTCGCCGTCTATAACCATTACAAACGCATTTACATGAACCGCCAGCGCACCGGCGACGGCGTGGAACTGACCAAGTCGAATATTCTGCTGATCGGGCCGACCGGAACCGGCAAGACGCTGCTGGCGCAAACGCTCGCCCGCATGCTCGATGTGCCCTTCGCGATCGTGGACGCGACCACGCTGACCGAGGCCGGTTACGTCGGCGAGGACGTCGAGAACATCATTCTTAAACTTCTGCAGTCGGCCGAAGGCGATGTGAGCCGCACCCAGACCGGTATCATCTACATCGACGAAATCGACAAGATCGGACGCAAGGACGAGAACCCCTCGATCACGCGCGACGTGTCGGGCGAAGGCGTGCAACAGGCGTTGCTCAAGATTCTGGAAGGGACGATTGCGAACGTGCCGCCGCAGGGTGGCCGCAAGCATCCGCATCAGGAATTCACGCCCGTCGATACCACGAACATCCTCTTCATTTGCGGCGGCGCCTTCGTCGGCCTGGAGAAAATCATTGGACGGCGCATCGGCAAGAAGGCTCTCGGCTTCCGCATGGGAGAAGATACGGAGACCGAAGCGGGCATAGCCGCGCTGCGAAACTTTGAACTCGTCTCGGAAGCGCAGCCGGAAGACCTGATCAAGTTTGGACTGATCCCCGAGTTTGTCGGGCGCCTGCCTGTCATGGGAGTGCTCCAGCAGCTGGACGAAAACGCGCTGGTGGAGATTCTGACGCGCCCCAAGAACGCAATTGTGAAACAGTACCAGCGTCTGTTCGAATTCGAGAACGTGCGGCTGAAGTTCAGCGACGACGCGAACCGGGCGATTGCCCGCCAGGCCATGGCGCGCAAAGTCGGCGCCCGCGGCCTGCGCATGATTCTGGAAGAACTCATGCTGGAACTGATGTATAGTCTGCCCAGCCAGAAGAAGGTTAAAGAATTTGAAGTGACTCGCGAGATGGTGGAGAAACGCAACGTCTCGCTGGCCATGATCGAGAAAGCGGCAAGCTAGAGCGTGATTCATAAATTCGTTTTGGGTAGGGCACGGCTTTACAGGCTGCGGAAAAATTCGCGTAGAGACGGGGCTTGCCCCGTCTCGGATTGCATAAACTTTTTGGCTCGCGCTGGGTTCGGGAAGGGCACGGCTTTAGCCGTGCCGATTAGGGCCGTCAGAAATGCGGGCTTTAGCCCCTGAGGGACGCGCTCTCTAGGCTCAAAGGTATTTGTGAAATACACTCTAAACTGTTTTAATCGGCCAGAGACGGGAGACTGAGTTGTCGAACCCCAGGGACAAAGAAAAGTTCGAGAGCAAGAAATTGCCCATGATGCCCATTCGGGATGTGGTCATCTTTCCGTACATGATGACTCCGTTCGTGGTGGGCCGGGAATCGAGCGTGCGCGCGCTCGAAGAAGCTCTGGCCAGCGATAAGAAGATATTTCTCGCCACCCAGCACGACGCCTCGATCGACGAACCCAAGGCCGGAGACATTTTCCAGGTCGGCACCATCGTCAACATCGTGCAGAGCCTGAAACTTCCCGACGGCAACATCAAGGTGCTGGTCGAAGGCATTGAGCGCGGCAAGATTCTGCAGGTCGTCGAAA
>WNFE01004570.1_pt1 | contig 10353 bp, 7 predicted proteins | sample 5400451 | NCBI WGS metagenome assembly WNFE01 (sample SAMN13153344, study PRJNA577476) | soil metagenome | isolation source: 200 cm saprolite under Douglas fir tree site 2 hole 2 | place: USA:California | collected 2015-04-18 | reverse complement strand
GAGGCTGATAAAGCTTACGGCGAGCACGATGCCGATCGCCTCCCACAGCGCTTCCATAAAATCATCCACCGCCGCCTTCACGACTTTCGGCTGATCGGCGGCGAGATGAGGTTCGATGCCGATGGGCAGATCCGCTCTGATCTCGGACATCGTCCGTTCAATGTTCTGGCCGAGCGCCAGCACATCTCCGCCGGCCCGCATTGAGATCCCGATCCCGATCGCCGGCTGGCCGTTAAAGCGGAACATCGGCTGCGGCGGATCGGAATAAGTACGCTTGATGGTCGCGATATCGGACAACCGGAAGATTTGTCCGTTGGCTACGAAATTCACGTTTCTCAGATCGGCTTCCGAGCGAAATCCGCCGGTTACGTCGACGCGAATCTCTTCGTCCGATGTTTGAACAACGCCCGCGGGCGTCACGGCATTCTGTGCCTGAACGGCTTGAATCAAGGCCTGGCGATCGAGGTGAAGTCCGGCGAGCTTGTGTGACGAAAATTCAACGTAGATTTTCTCGTCCTGTGTGCCAAAAAAATCGATTTTCGAAACATCGTTGACGGAGAGAAGCCGGGTGCGCGCACTCTCCACATAATCGCGGAGTTCCCGTTGTGTGAAGCCATCCGCAGTGAATGCGTAAATGACGCCATAGGTCTCGCCGAACTCGTCGTTGAAGAACGGGCCGACAATGCCCTGGGGAAGGTTTTGCCGGATATCGCCGATCTTCTTGCGAACCTGATACCAGACGTCGGGCACATCCCGGCTCACCACGGAGCCTTTGAGGGTTATGAAAACTGTAGATGTGCCGGCAACCGTATAGCTCTTGATGTAGTCGAGACCTGGCGTTTCCTGGAGCTTCTTCTCCACCCGATCCGTGACCTGCCGGAGCGTGTCCGTGATATTGGCGCCGGGCCACAGGACCTGAACTACCATGGTCTTGATGGTAAAGTTGGGGTCTTCGTTGCGGCCCAGTCTCAAATAGGACAGTCCGCCCGCCGCAACGATGATGATCACCAAAAACCAAACGAACGAGCGGTGCGCCAGCGCCCATTCCGAAATGTTGAAGCGGTTCATTTCTGAGCGCCCGCACCGGTTTCAAGAAGTCTGACTTCTTGTCCGGGGCGCAAAGCCTGAACGCCCGCCGTTACAACGAGATCTCCGTCCTTTAAGCCCTGCGCAACGACGGCCGAAGACGTATCATAATGGCCGACTGTCACCGGAACGAGCGATACTGTCTTCTTTTCGGGATCAACCACCCACACTGCCGGCTTTCCCTCACTCTGGGTCAGCGCTGTCCCGGGAAGCTGAATGACGGGCTCTGATTGTACTTTGACCTGTCCGACGATCGTTGCGCCAAGACGCATTGCATCCGGCGGATTGTCGAGCGCGACCTTCACGACGTAGGTGCCAGTTGCTGCATCCGCCTGTGGAGCGACCTCGCGCACATGACCGGTCGCAACAATCGTCGGGTCATCCGACAAGGCGACGGTTACTTCCGGATTTTTCGGACTTTGGCGAATAAGCTGGGAGGGGACATTGAAGACGGCGTCTCGGCCGCCCTGCCGGGCGACCTGAAGAATCATCCTCCCCGCCGCGACAACCTCTCCAGGCTCTGCTCCTTTCGCCGTGACCGATCCCGCGACGTCTGATTTGAGATCGGTGTATGCTAGATTGTCCCGTGCGTTCCGCAGTTTGGCCTGCGCGGATTCGACCTGCGCTTGCGCGGTCTTTAACCCCTGTTCGGCTTGATCGTACTGAACGCGCGTCGCAAATCCCTTGCTCAGGAGTTCGCTCTGCCGGCCCTCTGTCGCTTGCGCATTCGCCAATACGGCTTTCGCGGAAGCCAGGTCGGCTTCCGCTGAACGCAGCGCGTTTTGAAAATCCTGGGGTTCGATTCTCGCAACGATCTGGCCGGGCGTAACGGGATCGCCGACCGTCACGTTTCTTTCCTGGAGGCGACCACCGATCCTGAAAGCCAGATTGATCTGATCCTTGGCCTGGATTTGACCGGTCAAGCTGATCGTATCGCCACTTAGCGCGTGCTGAACCAAGGTCACGCGCACCGGCCGGATTTCGACCTTCTTGGGCTGTTCCTTGCTGCATGCGGTAAGCAGGAGAGCGACCGCGATGACGAGCACAATCTGTTTCATCGCGGTATCACCTCATTCAACCGGCGAGGAGTGTCTTATGAGCTTTCACTGCCGACAATTCATTTGGAGGACGGGACTCGTCATTAACTCCGTGAGCGGGTTCCGCGATTGGTTAGCTCGCCAGTACTTCCCGCACGACCTTAGGCAGGAGCCGCCGGGCCGGCTCGCTTCGCCATAATTCCCTGTCCGCCGAATACCTGCCGCCGCCCAGCACAGCGAACACGGCGAGCATTGCCGCCCAAAACACGCCGAATTCGTAGCCCCCCTCCGGCAGGGCCCACACATAGCCGATCTGAAAATGTCCACCCAACAGCATCGACATCAGCAAGTACACGGATCCAAGCAAGGCAACCGGGCGCGTGAAAAGTCCCAATGTGAGGCCGACGGCGGAAATGAGCTCGATCGATCCGGCGAGTGCAACCTGCATGGCGGGCATGGAAATCCCCAGGCTCTCGAAATAGAGCGTGTAGATCTTGAATTGAAAGGGCCCGCCGAGGATGTGACTCCCGAAATGAGGCACGAACATCAACCCGACATAGACTCTAATGAACGTCAGGGCCAACTCATTGAGCGATACTTCTGGCGAATCCGACGATGCTGCGACTGATGCGGCCCGCAGCACAAATTGGACGAGCACAAGAGCGCCCAGAAACCAACCCAGAATCGCAAAACCCGGTACGCCCGGTCCCGTCGCGACCAGCAGGTCGAGGTCGTCGGGTTTCAGACCGGCAATGCTCGCCGGCGGGTTCAAACGCAAAATGCTGAACAACCGCGAAACCACGGCGGTGGCCAGCGCCAACGCCGCAATTGCGATGAAGGAGCCCCGCAGCTGCCAAATAGCGGACATCAACAATAGCGCCATCCAAACTGTGCTCGATGTGGCAAACCACGCGGTGACGGGTTGGGTGAGGATTACACTCAAGCCCCATCCGATCATGATGATTGCGACGGCCAAGGTCACACGGCTGAACCATCGTGCATAGTTATCGATACTCATTGCAGCTGTTCCGCTGTTGTACTTCGATTGGAGAGTGCTCACGATTTCGTCCTTTCGCGCAGACAACATCTTGCGATCTGCTGTTTGCCATTCACAAATCGACCTTGGCGACGCCCATTTCTTGCAGCAGCGTCAGATTGTCCTCGATATGCCAATTGTCGGTGATGCGGCCGTTCTCGATCTTGATGAGGTCGGTGGCGATGAAGGGGACCGGCTGGCCCTTGCCCTGCGTCTGCCCGAACCTGCCGGTGAAATGGCCGGTGAAGTTCATATGCACGGTGACGTAGTCGCCGGCGACGATCACCTTCTCCACGGTGACCTTGAGATCGGGCACGGCGGCGCGGAAGCGTCGCGAGGCGAAGGCCGGTCCTTCCGGTCCTTGCGGCCGGCCCGGCGGCAGCGTGTGATCGGTGAAGTTGGGCGCGATGGCTTGCTTCAGCAGGGCTTCGTCGCCAGTGTTCCAGAAATTGTAGAATGCGCGGACTGCCTTAGTGGCCGCCTCGCGTTGCGTGTCGGGGATCGGCGCGGCGACGACGAGGTCAATGATCGTGACGCTATCAGCGGCAAAGGCCGGCGTGGACAGCGAAAGCGTCAATGCGGCGATAAGCTCAACGCTCCGTGCAAGGCGCAGGGATCTGTGGTCTTGCCTCATCCCGGCGGGCTTCCGCCTAGCTGGCATCGGGAAATCTCCTTCAGCCTGTCGGCCCGGGCAGGCCAGTTACGTTCGGCGGACCCCGATCGACAACCGGCGTGCCGGCACGGTTGGCCAGCACGTAGCGGGCGATCTCGTCCTTCCGGGCGAACCAGACATCCTCCTTTCCCTTCGCGTAGGTGAGAAAGCGGTCGAGGGCTCGCACTCGGCCCGCGTGGCCGGAGATGCGATCGTGCAGGCTGACCACCATCATGCGCCGCCGTTGCGCGCCCTCCTCGTAAAGCTGATCGAACTCGTCGCGCAGCGCCTGCTCGTAAGCGCCTGCGTTCCAGCCAACGAATGGAAAGGAGACGATGTCGTTCAAGTGGAAGGTATAGGGGACGGTCACGAAGTCCCGTCCGCGCACCGGGACGATAAACGGTTCGTCGTGGCTTGGTTCATCGATGTGGTAGAGAAAGCCGAGATCCTGCAGAGTCTCGAGGATATGGATGGAGTTGCGCATCCAGTAAGCGTTCCAGCCGATCGGCTTCTGACCGGTGATCTTATGGATCGTCTCGACGCTATCGGCGATGAAGCGCTTTTCCTCGTCGCGCGTAAGCTGGTAGGAATTGTCCCACACCCGGCCATGCGCAGCGGCCTCGTGACCGTGTCGCACGATTTCCTGGGCGAGGTCGGGCGAGATTTCCACCGCCTTGCCGATCATAAATGAGCTGAGCTTGATCCCGTGCTTGTCCATGAGGTCGAGCACGCGCGGAATGCCCTCGTAATGGCCGTAAGCGAAGAAGGCGTTGGTCGGCAGGTCCGGGACGCCCTTCTCGATCGGGTCCGGAATCACGCCGCCTGCGCCCGAGATCGGTTGCCCGCCTCCCTCAAACATGAGTGAGAGACTCACCGCCAACCGCGCACCGTTCGGCCAGAAGCCGCCCGCGTTGCGGTCAGACGCATTGATCGCCGTCGCGGCGCTTGCGGCACCGGTCAGGCCGCTGGCAACAGTAGCGAGCGCGACGGTCGCGCCGACGGTCTGAAGAGCCTCTCGGCGATTGAAATGCGGGGGCCTCTGTGGAGGATCGATCATTCGCGGCTCCGTCTGCTTGACACACTCTCAACTGTTCTTGATTTGGAAGACCCTGCGGGTTCAGGTGAAAGGAATGTCACGGCGTTTGGCTTGGTTTCATTCCGTGATTTTCACGAACCCTTCTTGAACGAGCTGCGTCGTTCTCGCCATGGCATCCGTATTGACCTTGACGTCTGGAAGCAGATCTGCGTTCCCCCATTTGTGGACTTTCGCGGTCGCGCCACACAACTCAATGCGCACCCCACGTTTCACCAGGTCAGTGACGAGCTCCTTGTAGGGATTGCCTGTCGCAATGTTCCGCTCAGCGTTGTAGGCGCTGTCGTTCAACGTCACGTGGCCAGCGTTCGTGTGAAAGACGGCGATGACCTCCGACTTGGCGTTCCAATCGGCGGTGTCGTTCTCGATAAGCTGAAGGTGGAAAATTGAAGCGGGCAGATCCCCTTCGAACGCCAAGGCGCCAATACTAAACACCGTCTTCACTTCCGCGAGCTTCACCGGGATATCGATGTGAAGGGGCTTTTCTGAAACAGACACGTCAAAGTTCCTTTCTAAAGCCGACGCTCTTTACACCTTAAGGGACGCATTCCCGTCGGCGGCTGAACAACCTGAGCGCAGGGCGTCAGACACCCTGGTAAACCAGTCGCGTGAAGAACGCCGGGGTTATGACGAATTGACCCCACTTCGCGTCGTACGCAGCGGTCGGCTTGGCGGCGATCGTCTCGTCGAGAGACCGACCCTGCTGCTTGAGCTTTGAGACGTTCTCGTGGATAGCGAAAAGCATGTCGCGATAGGCCGAAAGCTCTGCCTTGTTGCTCACCGGCTTGCCATGACCGGGGATCACGATTGTTCTGTCGGTCGAGGCAGCGAGATTTGCCTCGGCGGCTTTGAGCATCCCTTCGATGTTTCCGCCGGTCGAGCAATCGATGAACGGATAGACGCCATTCCAGTACGTATCGCCAGTATGAAGAATATCCGCGTCAGGGATGGTGACGGATATATCGCTGTCCGTATGCGCGGGGCCGTAATATTTGAGGGAAAGTGTGGACCGATTCAGGGTCAGAGTCTTCTGCGACGAGAAGACTTCCGTCGGAATCGCCGCTAGCGGCGGCGAAGGGAACTTGAAATCCCAGTCCTCGACCCGCTGGGCGACCAGGAGATGCTTACGGGTGTTCTCATGGGCGAGAATGGCTGCCCCTTCCGCATTCAGCCATTGATTGCCGTCCGCGTGATCGAAATGCCAGTGGGTGTTGATCAGATGTCTGATCGGATCGCGGCTGAGGCCGTTGACGGCCTCCAGGATTCGCGGGCGGGACGCGGTGATTCCGGCATCGATGAAAACCTTGCCATCGGCACCGGTAAGGACAGCGATATTGCCGCCAGAGCCCTCGAGGATGCTGACGTTGCCGCGCACCCTGTGGACCTTGATGGGCGCCTTGGCGGCGTCATCGCGGATCAGATCCACGATATTGCGTGCCTCGGCGTAGGCTTGCGAGGGGCTCAGCCAGCCGCCTGTGGCAGCGGCCATGCAACAGAGGCAGAAGCCGCGACGTGATAAGGTGTGCTGATGCAGGGTGGGCATCGAATTCTCCTAATAGGAAGGACGGGCACCGCGAGTGCGACGGTCGCACCGCCGGTCTGAAGAGCTTCTCGGCGATTGGGATGCGAGGGCTTCTGTGCAGGATTGATCATTCCCAGCTCCGTCTGCTTGACACACTCTCAACTCTTCTTGATTGGGAAGCCTCCGGGTTCGGGTGAAAGGAATGTCACCAAATGAAGATATCCACGCGGTATGCCGTGCCAGAACGGTGTTTATCCCGGTAAGGCGCTTCAATTCCTTGATGGAGTGCTGAATATTTCTGAGAAATTGAGAGGCCGCGCCCGCAAGTCCAAGGCTGACTGTGGCATCAGCGCACGACGCAGCGCCGCTCGTCGGCCAACGACGGAACCGGCCGGTGGGCGATCAGTCAAAGCTCTCTTGCACGCCGCTAAATTCTGATGAAACGTGAGATAACCTGAATAGGGGCCGCGAGTGCGAGCACAAGGCCGACGACTGGTGTATGAGTTAGGCGAGTGGGAGGTCGATCTCGCTCGGCGCGAACTGCGAGCGCATGGAGTGCCCGTCCCGATCGGGGGCCGCGCGTTCGAAATCATTGAGGTTCTGGTTCAGTCGGCAGGTGAGCTTGTCACCAAGAACGATCTCTCGGCTCGAGTATGGCCGGGGGCAATCGTAGAGGACAATACACTTCAGTTTCACATATCTGCGATTCGCAAGGCGCTCGGTTCGGATCGTGGAATACTGAAGACGGCGTCCGGTCGTGGCTATCGCCTACTCGGTGCGTGGACATCCCGGCAGGAGTGCACATCGTCAGTAGATTCGATTGACATCGAACTGATGCGAAGCCCGGCCGAGCCATTTCAGACCAACTTGCCTGCGGCGGCATCCGAACTTGTCGGCCGAGCGAATGCCGTGCAGCACCTGCGCGGTCTTCTATCCGCCTACCGGGTGGTGACGCTGACCGGACCGGGAGGCATTGGGAAAACCAGGCTGGCATTGGAGGTAGCCCGTGGCTTGTTTCCAAGCTTTCAGGGTGATGTTCGGCTCGTCGAGCTGGTGTCACTGTCAGATCCGGGTCTGGTGCCGACCGCCGTGACGGGGGTCCTCGGCCTGAAGCTCGGCGGCGACGAGATTTCCGCCGAGTCCGTCGCTCGGGCCATCGGAGCACGGAAACTTCTGTTTGTTCTCGATAATTGCGAGCACGTGATCGACGCAGCAGCCAGATTGGCGGAAACGATCGTGCGCATGTGTCCACGAACGACCATTCTTGCAACGAGTCGGGAGATCCTGAAGATCGAGGGCGAGTATGTTTACCGCGTTCCCCCATTGGATGTGCCATCGCAGCATGAGGACCCCGGCAATATACTTGGTCATAGCGCGGTGCAGCTTTTCATCGCTACGACGAGGGCATTGCAGTCGGATTTTTTGCCGAATGGAGAAACCCTTCCCGCAATAGCTGCAATATGTCGGCGCCTCGATGGCATTCCGCTGGCCATCGATTTGGCGGCAGCTCGCGTTGCCACGCTTGGGCTTCAGCAGGTCGCCGCGGGCCTGGATAACCGCTTGGGAATGCTGACCGGCGGCCGCCGAACGGCTCTGCCGCGGCACCAGACACTGCGTGCAACGCTCGACTGGAGCTATGAGTTGCTGCCCGAGCCCGAACGCCTGGTGATGCGGCGGCTTGCCGTTTTCGCCGGCGACTTTACGGCAGAGGCTGTGAGTTCGGTAGCTGCGGATGGCGAGATCGCCGCATCGGAAGCGGTCTGCTCGCTGGCGAACCTCGTCACGAAATCTCTCGTGTTGGTGGAAGTCGGAAGCGTGATTGCTCACTATCGCCTGCACGAGACCACGCGCGCCTACGCGCTGGAGAAGTTCGATGAAAGCGGCGAGTTCGAGCAGGTGGCGCGACGCCACGCCAATTATTATCGGGGTCTCTTTGACAGAGCCGAACTAGAGTTGGAGACCTTGTCCGCGCCCGCGTGGTTGGTGCGCTACGGCCGTCAGATCGGACAGGTGCGCGCGGCCTTGGATTGGGCCTTCTCGCCGACTGGCGACGCGGAGATCAGCGTAGCGCTGACCGCGGCAGCGGTACCGCTGTGGGTGCACTTGTCGCTGATGGAGGAATGTCGCAGTCGCGTGGAGCGGGCGCTTTCCGGTCCCGCCGGGAGCCGAGACGCACGTCGCAATATGCAATTATATGCGGCGCTCGGCGCGGCGCTGTTTCTGACCAAGGGCTCGTGCCCCGAGACGGTCGTGGCCTGGACAAGCGCCTTTGAGATCGCGGATAGCCTCGACGATGCGGATTATCGCCTGCGAGCGCTTTGGGGCATGTTTATCGAGAGCATCACCAGCCGCCGCTATCGGGAGGCGTTGGCGCTGGCCGAAAGATTTTGCACCTGTGCAGAAAAATCGGCCGATCCTGCCGATGGTCCAGTCGGCGACCGTCTGGTCGGCGTGGCGCTGCTTGCCCTGGGGGACCTGGAAGGTGCACGGCGGCATGTCGAGCGCATGCTGGGTCGGTATGTCGCCAGGCGGTCGCACATCATCAGGTTTCAATATGATCAGCGGTCGTTGGCGCGTTCGTATCACTCCCTGATCCTCGGGTTGCAGGGATTTGCCGACCAGGCGATACATGGCATCGAATGCAATTTGGTCGACGTTCGCGCCAGCGATCACCCGGTGTCGCTGTCCAGTGTCCTCAGCTGGGCATGCCCCGTCGCGTTTCTCGTCGGCGATCTGACCTTGGCGGAGCGGTACATAAAAGCGCTCATGGATCGTTCCACCAGGCACACGCTGGAGCTGTGGAACCTCGTGGGCCGATGTTTCGGAGGGGTGTTGCTCGTCAAGCGCGGCGAGGTTGGCGCCGGGTTGGAGCTTCTGCGTGCCGCGTTCGCCCGCGTCCCTCAGGACTCGCTCAGCCTCCTTTACACCCTATTCCTCGCCGAGATTGCCGACGCCCTCGGTCGTGATGGCAGGGCTGCCGAAGGGCTCTCGATAATCGACGAGACGCTCGCGCGATCCGAGCGCGACGAGGAGCGCTGGTGCGTCGCCGAGTTCCTGCGCATCAAAGGCGAACTTATCCTGCTGGGGGGTTCGCCGCAGGCGCCGACGGCGGCCGAGGAGCACTTTTTGCGCTCGCTCGATTGGGCGCGCCGGCAAGGTGCCCTGTCATGGGAGTTGCGAACATCCACAAGCCTCGCGCGCTTGCAGCAGGATCAAGGCCGTATCGCCGAGGCCCGCAGCCTTCTGCAGTCGGTGTACGCTCGCTTCAGCGAGGGCTTTGAAACTGCCGATTTGAAGGCAGCGAAGGCGTATCTTAACTCTCTTCAGTAATGTGCCGCGGCGTAGCCTGGTCTACTTACCGGAATGGCGCGACGAAACTATGTCGTGACAGTATAAACCGCGAATAACGCCAAGGGCCGCTTTTGGCGCAAAGCGGCCATTCCAAACATCGGCTGCGTCCGGTGCGGGACGTGCTACGAGATCGAAATGATCTCAAGGTTTTGACCGGATGCGCCGACTTCATCCCCAACAGCCTTGCCCATCAGGAGCCTTGCCACTGGGGATACGAAGGAAATGGAACCGGCCTTAGGGTCCGCTTCGTCCTCCCCCACGATACGATATTTCTGCACGCGTCCACCCGCGATCAGATCGGCTGCGCCGGCGTCCTCGGCCATGTACAGCGGGTTCTCGTAGCGCATGTCGATCACCGCCGTGCCGATCTCGATGGCGGCTGGTCTTCGCACCGACGGCCGCCAGCAGGGGAAAAGGCGAGGCGAGTTGGCGCGCGAAGTGATGGACCCGAAAATAGGCTCCGTCCGCGCCCAATTCCTCGGCAGCAACGGCCAGGTCGACGGATTGCAGGAGTGTGCCCGCGGCCGAGCGGGTCTGTGATTGCGACGAGGGCGTCCAGTGCCCGAACGAGAGAAA
>WNFE01007647.1_pt1 | contig 10359 bp, 6 predicted proteins | sample 5400451 | NCBI WGS metagenome assembly WNFE01 (sample SAMN13153344, study PRJNA577476) | soil metagenome | isolation source: 200 cm saprolite under Douglas fir tree site 2 hole 2 | place: USA:California | collected 2015-04-18 | reverse complement strand
AGAAACAAACCCAGGATGCCGAAGCGGCCTTGACCAGGGCTATAGCCCTGGATTCTCAACTGGCCCTGCCCAGAACCCTTCTCGGAAAACTCGAGTTTGAACGCCGGAATTTTGGTCGCGCTGAGGAGTTACTGCTCGAAAGTTCACGGCTTGATCCCGGCGCCTGGGAGACAAAATTCGAACTGGGCCGCGTCTACTACAACCTCGGCAAGCTGGATAAAGCCCTCGAATTTGCGCGTGGCGCCCAAAGCAATTCTCGGGCATCCACCCTGACCCATCTGCTTCTCGTGGACATTTACCTCCGCCAGGGTGACAAGAGCGGGGCTCTACAGGAATTGGAAGAATTTGCCAGGGCCGACCCTAAGAGTTCGCTTACACCCCGGGTCCAGCAAAAGATCGCCGAACTGCGCCGCGTGAACTAGCCGGCTTCCAACAAAGGATGCACCCTTAGATGGTCCTCATCCCTGGCTTGACTTGCGGTGCAGGCCCCTCCGAAGGGCAGGCAACTCGCGGCTAAGCATCGGAATCTGAATGGCTAACAGCGCCCGGGCGGGGGTTCTTTTAGAGTTTGACGGGGCCCGTTCTGGGCATTAGAATTCAGACGTCAGGTCATGGGCAGGGTGTCTCTATGAAGGTAAGGAAAACCGCTCTCTTCATTTTTTCTGCTGTGATTTCGCTTACCGCTGCGTCCGTGCTGCGAGCGCAGGATGCTCCCAAAACGGACAAAGACAAGCAGGCCACGGAAAAGGCTCAGGAAAAAAAGAAGAGCGACCGCAAGCTCTTTAAGGAGTTGGCCACTCCTTACAAGAAGTGGCTGGATGAAGACGTCAAGTACATTATCACCGACGAGGAACGCAAAGCCTTCTTACAGCTCGCCACCAATGAGGAGCGCGAGCAGTTCATCGAGCAATTCTGGCTGCGCCGCGATCCCACCCCGGACACCGTCGAGAACGAATTCAAGGAAGAACATTACCGGCGCATCGCTTACGCCAACGAACGATTCGCTTCGGGTATCCCCGGCTGGAGAACGGACCGGGGGCGCATCTACATCATCTGGGGACCGGCGGACGAGATCGAATCTCATCCCAGCGGCGGCTCCTATGAGCGGCCCCCGGAGGAGGGCGGCGGGACCACCTCGACCTATCCTTTCGAGAAGTGGCGCTACCGCTACCTGGAGGGGATCGGCAACGACGTGAACCTGGAGTTCGTGGACACCACCTCGAGCGGTGAATACCGCCTGACGATGGATCCCTCTGAAAAGGACGCCCTGCTCTATGTGCCCGGGGCCGGCTTGACGTTTCTCGAGTCCACCGGGCAGTCCAGCAAGACGGCCCGCTTTACGCGCAGCGACGGCACGCACATGGGCAAGGGCCTCACCGACTCGGTGAAAAACAACGAGTTCGAGCGGCTAAACCTGTATGCCAGGGTGCAGCAACCGCCGCCGGTAAAGTTCAAGGATCTGGAAGAGATCGTGACCTTCCGGATTTTGCGCAACCAGATCAGTTTCGACTACCGCTTCGATTTTCTGCGCGTCACCGGACAGACCGTGCAGGTACCCATTACCCTGCAAATTCCCAACCGCCAGTTGACCTTCCAGAACAAGGAAGGTGTGCACTCCGCGGTGCTCAACGTCTTCGGCCGCATCACCACGCTGACCGGGCGTATCGTGCAGACCTTCGAAGATGTGGTCAACAAGGATTTCCCGGATTCGCTGCTGCGGCAGTCGCTCAAGGGCTCCTCGGTCTATCAGAAGTCCGTGCCGCTCAGCCCCGGTCTCTACCGCCTGGACCTGGTGGTCAAGGACGTACAAAGCGGGAACGTTGGAGCAGTGAACACGCGCATGGCGGTGCCGCGGTACGAAGAGGACAAGCTGGCCTCTAGTACGCTGATTGTCGCCGACCAGATCGAGCGCGTCCCCACCAAGTCCATCGGTTTCGGACAGTTTGTGATCGGCGACTCCAAGGTCCGTCCGCGGTTCGACCAGACCTTTACCTCTGAAGAGCGCTTGGGCGTTTACGTGCAGATCTACAACCTGGGCGTGGACGAAAAAACCAGCAAGGCTGACGCCACCATTCAAAAGGCTCTTGCCGCTGAAGAGTTTCGATCCCGGGCGCTACAAGCTGGAGATTCAAATCACCGACAACATCAAGAAACAAACCATCACTCCTTCGGCTGAATTCACGGTGAAACCCGTGGTGGCTACCGCGGCGAAGAACTGAGCCAGGAGGTAATGCTGTGAAAAAGCAATCCGCCGCTTTGGGCCTGATAGTTCTGGCCAGCCTGCTGGCGGTGAGCGCTGCCCGGGCCGACCTCCGCTCCGGCCGTCTGACCGGCACGGTGGTGGATTTCGCCGGGAAGCCGCAGATGGGCGCCACTATCTGGATTGCTCCCGCCGATGGCAGCGGGCGCGCGCCGGTGCAGGCGCGCACCAAAGATAACGGGCGTTTCGATGCCCCCAGCCTGTCCCCGGGAGTGTATTCAGTCCGCGTGACCCTAGCCGGGTACCTGCCCACGCTCTTCCGGCAGGTGCGCGTCACCGCCAATGTGACCACTATCCTGAAGTTCGAGCTGGATTCCGTTTTTTCTTCGGTAGCTGGTTTGCGGCGCTCCCTAGAGCAGCCGGTGGATAGCGACGAATGGGACTGGGTGCTGCGCACATCCGCCTCCACCCGTCCGGTCCTGCGGTGGCAGGACGACAAGGCCACGGCTAATGGCGCCTCGCGCGTCGAAGTTTCTCAACTCCGCCCCCGCGGGCGTCTTGAGCTGACCTCCGGTTCGCTTTATTCCGGTCTGCCGTCCGACATCCCCACCGGCCCTTCGACCGCGTTTGCCTACGATCAAGCGCTTGGTGGCACTGGTCGCTTGCTCCTTGCCGGTCATTTCGGTTACGAAGGCGCACCTGCGGCGGGGCTGGCCACCACCTGGCTCCCGTTCGGCGCGCTCCCCGGCGGACCAACGACCTCAGTCGTTGTTCAACAGTTCCGCGTGGGCGCGTATGGACCAATCTTCCGCGGCATACGCGCTTACCAGTCTGGCGCGGTGGAGTTAGGACGTCGGGTCAGCGTGCGCTACTCCGCCGGATATGTGTGGATGGGCCTGCAAAGATCATCTTCTGCGCTGGAGCCGCGCGTAGAAGTCGCTTACCACATCTCGCGGCACTGGGCGGTCAAAGCCAGCGCCGGCGCACCCCAAGCGCGCTCACAGGCTGTGTCGGAAGACCTGGAGACCGCGCTCAGCCAGTTCGATGGCTTCCCCGCGCTTGTCTTCGACAATGGGCGCCCCAGAATCGAGGGCGCGCAGCATGCCGAGTTCGGATTCGAACGGATTTCAGGTGATCGCGCTTCTCTCTCCGTCGCAGTTTTCAAGGACCGCTCCCGCCATGTGCCGGTCTTTGTGCGTTCTCTGGCCGTCTCCGGCGATGGCGATCTCCCTGCAGACTTTTTGCCTTTCCCCCAGGCCTTGGATGGCGGCTCGTTGTCTTCCTCGGGCGCACGCATGGCCTATCGTCAGAAGCTGGGAGACAACCTGGAAGCCGTCCTTGCCTACGCCTGGTCCGGGGCGCTTACCCTGAACGAATTGGCCTCCAATGTGGCTCTGCGCGATGCCCTGCAGACCCGCTACCGCCATTGCCTGGCAGCGCGAGTCTCGACGCGCATCCCCAGATTCGGCACGCGCATTGATGCCGGTTACAAGTGGATCAACCACGCAGCGGTCTCGCGCGTCGACCCCTCCGGGGAAAACGAATACCAGTTCGATCCGTACTTTAACCTGAGTGTCCGCCAGCCGCTTCCCAGCCCCTTCCCGGGGGGCAAATTGGAAGCCATGGCAGACATAAGAAACCTGCTCGGGCAGGGCTATTCGAATTTCGGCTCCGAGGACGGTCGAATCCAATTGCTCCCAGCCCGGCGCATGTTGCGGGGTGGGGTAAGCTTCCAATTCTAGGTCCGGGAACCCCTCTTCCGAATTCCGCAGATAGTTCCGGGAATGTGAATTCTGCGGCTATAGTGTGATCGGAATGATAGCTATCTTATGCTGGGTCATATAGTTAATTGGAATGAAATATCATAGATTATGGTCATCCACTTGCTCTTTGACGTTCAGTAGGCGATCGATCTAGGACGACGGGTATCGGCAATGAACGCCTTTCCCATGCGGCTGGCGGCCATCACTCTGGCGCTTCTCACCATTGCTGCCGCCATCTTTGGCTTTCTTAATTTTCAGCAGAGCGCCCGCTATATCACCCCCGACGATGGCATCTCCTGGCAGGACGGCTCATCCGGTGTAAGCGCCTGGCTCGTGGCTCCGGACTCGCCGGGCGCACGTTCGGGGATCCGGCCAGGAGACGCGCTGATCGCCCTGAACGGCGCTCCGGTGCGCCGCGCCGCGCAAGTTACCCAGCGTTTGTGGCGCCTGGGGGTATGGTCGGAGGCGCGCTACAGCCCGTCGCGTGAAGGGCGGAAATTCGAGACCACGATGATCACCGTCCCCGCCGACCAGTCCTCTTCGATCGAAAACTATCTGCGCATTGTCGGACTGCTTTATTTGTTCATCGGCCTGTTCATCTTCCTGCGCCGCTGGACGGCCACGCGCGCGGTCCATTTCTATCTGTTCTGTCTGGCCTCCTTCGTGCTCTATGCCTTCCATTACACCGGTAAACTGAACTCATTCGACTCGACCATCTACTGGTCAAACATCGTGGCCATGCTGCTGCAGCCCGCGCTGCTGGTGCACTTCGCCATGGTGTTCCCGGAGCGGCGCAAACCGGTGGCTGCCGCGCTGGCATGTTTGTATTTCCCCGCCGCGCTGTTGCTGGCACTGCACGTGGGAGTAGCCACGCAGGCGCTGGGGTTCGTTCCCACGCTGAGTAACCGCATTCTGCTCGACCGGCTGGAGCTGACTTATCTGGGCGGATGTTTCTGTGTCGCCGCCATGCTGTTCCTGCGCAGCTATCGCCGCGCGCCCAGCGGCGTGCTCCGCCAGCAGCTCAAGTGGGTTACCGGGGGCACGCTCGCTGCCACCCTGCCTTTCCTGGTGCTTTACATCCTGCCGTTCTTCCTGGGCGTGGTGCCGCAGTCGTGGATGAAGCTCTCGGTGATTTCACTGGCGCTGCTGCCGCTGTGTTTTGGCTACGCCATCATCCGCTACCGGCTGATGGACGTGGACATCATCTTCAAGCGCGGGCTGGCCTACACGGCGGCCACCATGGGCGTGGTGGCGGTCTATTTTCTGCTGGTCGCGCTGATCGGCGAACTGTTTCATTCCGCCATCCCGGACAGCCGCATCGTCTCCGTGCTGGCCGTGGTAATTACAGCGCTGCTCTTCCAGCCGCTGCGCGACCTGGTGCAGGAGCGTTTGGACCACTTCTTCTACCGCGACCGGCTGGACTACCGCCGCACGCTGATTGAATTCGGCCGCACGCTCACCAAGGAAATCCGTCTGGAGCCGATGGCGGCTTCAGCCCTGGACCGCATCTCGCAGACATTCCTGGTGGACCGGCTGGCGCTGTTCCTGGAAGACCCGCGCTCGCCGGGACATTTCCACCTCGGCCGCCTGATGGGAGCTCGCGTGGAATCGGCCCTGGACTTGAGTTTTCTCGATGCCGGGGCATTCGGCCCCGGGCGCAATTTTCTGTTCTTTGAATCCAGCCGTGCGGCGCGGATGAAGTCGGACTCAGTCCGCGCGTCGCTCGAACAACTGGATTTGAATTATTTCCTTCCCTGCCGCGTCCGCGAAGAAGTGGTTGCTGTGCTGGGAGTGGGAAAAACCGTAGACGGCGACTTCCTCTCCAGCGAGGACGTCGAGCTGCTGCAAAGCATTGCTGGATATGTGGGCATCGCCGTGGAGAACTCGCGGCTATACGAATCGCTGGCGGAGAAGGCCGCGCAGGTGGAGCGGCTCAAGGACTTCAGCGAGAACATCGTCGGCTCTTTGAACGTCGGCGTAATGGCCCTGGACCTCCAGGGACGCATCGAGTCCTGGAACCCGCAGCTCGAGCGTTTGATGGGCGTGGGGCGCGAACGGGCCATGGGCCAGCCCATGGACACCGTGCTTCCGCCGGAGTTGGTGGCGGAAATTGCCGCGCGCGCCAGCGAGGACCGCCCCTCGATTATCTACAAATTCCCGCTGGAGAACCGCGCCGGGAAGAGTATGACGGTCAACGTCTCCGTGACCCCGCTGGTGGACAAAGGCGGCTCGAGCGTGGGGCGTCTGCTGCTGCTCGACGACGTGACCCAGCGCGAACAACTCGAAGAACAACTCCTGCAGACCGAAAAACTCACTTCGCTCGGCTTGCTCGCCGCCGGCGTAGCCCACGAAGTGAACACGCCCCTGGCGGTCATCTCTAACTACATCCAGATGCTCGCCAAGCAGCTCCCCGGGGATGATTCCCGGCAGAAGATCATCGACAAGATCGTGAAGCAGACCTTCCGCGCCAGCGAAATCGTGAACAACTTGCTGAATTTCTCGCGCACCGGGGCCGCGGAGTTTGCCGAGGTCAACCTGAACGAGCTGATCGAAGAGACTCTTTCTCTGGTGGCCCACCCCTTCCGTACTTCGCGCGTCACCGTCCTGAAGACCATGGGGAATGAGCTCCCGTTCGTCCTCGGTTCGGCCAACCGTCTTCAGCAGGTTTTCCTCAACCTTTTGATGAACGCGCGCGACGCCATGCCCAATGGCGGCATGGTCGAGATCCGCACCGCGGCCCAGAACGGTTCCGTCGAAGTGGAAGTCACCGACACCGGCATGGGCATCCCGCGCGAAATCTTGAACCGCATCTTCGACCCCTTCTTTACCACCAAGTCCATTGGCCGCGGCACCGGTCTCGGTCTTTCGGTGAGCTACGGCATCGTCAAGGAGCACAACGGAATCATCGACGTGCGCAGCACTCCGGGCAAGGGCACATCTTTCCGGCTGGAGTTCCCCGCGGTCAAGAAACCCATCCATGTCTAAAGCCTCGATCCTGGTCGTTGACGATGAGGCGGAAATCCGCGAAGGGCTGGAGCTTCTCCTCACCTCCGAAGGCTACCGCGTGGACCTGGCGGAAACTGCGCAGGCCGGCCTGGCCACGCTCGAAAGGCGTCCTTACGACCTGGTGCTGGTGGACGTAAGCCTGCCGGACGGCAATGGCATCGAGATGCTGCGCGAGGTGCGCCGGCGCGACGTCGAAATCCCCGTAATCCTGATCACCGCTTACGGCTCGATTGACATGGCCCGCGCCGCATTCAAGAACGGCGCGCTCGATTACATCACCAAGCCGTGGTCCAACGACGAACTGCTGGCCCAGGTGGCCCAGGCAGTCGAGGGCCGCCGGCTGCGCGAGGAAAACGTCCAGCTCAAGCGCGCCCTCAAGCAGCGCTACAACTTCCCCAGCATCATCGGACGCAGCGAGCGCATGCTGGTCCTGCTCGACCTGGTGGCGCAGGTGGCGTCATCGCGCTCCACCGTGCTGATCACGGGAGAAAGCGGCACGGGCAAGGAGCTGATCGCCAAGGCCATCCACGCCGCCTCACCGCGCGCCGACAAGGCCTTTGTGCCGGTCAACTCCGGCTCCATCCCCGTGGACCTGCTGGAATCGCAGTTATTCGGCCACGTCAAGGGCGCCTTCACCAGCGCGGTGGCGTCAAAGAAGGGGCTGTTTGAGGTTGCGGATCAGGGCACCATTTTCCTCGACGAGATCAGCACCATCAGCCCGGAAACCCAGGCCAAGCTGCTGCGCGTGATCCAGGAGCGCGAATTCATGCGCCTGGGTGGCACAGAGACCCTCAAGGTGGACGTACGCATTCTGGCCGCTTCCAACCTCGACTTGATGCAACTAGTGCGCGAAGGCCGCTTCCGCGAAGACCTCTACCACCGGTTGAACGTCATCAACATCCCCCTGCCGCCGCTCCGCGACCGCAAGGAAGACATCCCTGCGCTGCTGGCTCACTTCCTCCTGCGCTACTGCGAGGAGAACAGCAAGCCCCTGCGTCGCTTCTCCAGCAACGCCATGCGCCTGCTGATGGACTACGGCTGGCCGGGAAATATCCGCGAACTCGAAAACGTGGTCAACCGCGCCGTGGTGCTCTCGCCGCAGGAGCTGATGGACGTGGATCTGCTTCCCGAAGCCGTGCGCACCAGGGAAATCGTCAAGGGAGTGCGCCTGCAGCTCTCCGAATTCATGCCCGCCGGAGAGGGGGAAAGCGCCATGCACGCCGGCGAGCCGCCTCCACCTTCGCTGTTCGAAATCATGGAAGAAGTCGAGCGGCGCATCATTCTGGACATGCTCGAGCGCACCAACTGGAACCAGACCGAAGCAGCCGAACGCTTCCAGATTCCGCTTTCCACGCTCAACCAGAAAATCAAGCGGTTGGGCATCGAAGTCCGCCGCCGCGGGCCGGGCCCGCGCAATCCCGCCGCACCGCTCCATCCGGGAGAAGACCCTGCCAAAGTCGCCGCGCAGGGCTGAGCGCGCCGGCGCTTTATTTCGGAGCGCTCTGCGGTGGCTTCCAGCCGCGCGGGAGCACGGCGGTTCCCAGGTCCACCCCGGTCAGGTTCACTCCACTCAGGTCGGCTTCCTTCAGCAGCGCTACGTTCAGGTCTGCGCTGGCAAAGTCCGCACCGCGCAGCGTTGCCAGACGGAAGTTTGTGGCCCGGCAATTGGCTCCGCGGAGTTTGGCGCCGCTCAGGTCGGTGCGGAGAAGTTCGACCCCGGAAACGTCCGCTTCAGTCAGATCCGCGCCAGAGAGATTGGCTTCGGTCAAATCGGCGCTGCGCAGGTCGGCCCGGCGAAGATTCACGTTGCTGAGGTCGGCCACGCTGAGCCGGGACTGCCGTAGGTCGGCATTCTCCATTCGCGCCTCGCGGAAAATCGCCCGCCGCAGGTCAAGTCCGCGCAAATCGGCGCGAGAAAGGTCGGCGCCGGACAAATCGGCCCGTACTCCTCCTTCTTCCGCGCGCGCAAACCGGGCGTGCGCTTCCAGGATATCGCTCAGCCGCTTTCCCTTGTGACGGATGCTCTTTGGTTTTCTCAGCCCGCTGCCAAACATTCTTCTGTCGCCCCTTTCGCTGCAGGTATTGCCCGAATCAGCGAGGTGCAGCCGGAGGAGGAACTGCTGCCGGCGCGTTGAACGAGGCCAGCACTTCCATGGTCACATCCTTGCCACCCTTGAAATTATTGACCAGTGAAGTCACCGTCCAGATCGGCCCCCAGGGGAATCCCCACCAGCCCAGCACCAGCGTCAAAAGGCTCCAGCCCAGGCCTTTCGCTACCGCGCTCTCGCCTTTGCGGATGAAGTAAATGTGCGAGTAGCGGCGAAAGGTCATCACCAAAATTGAGATGCAGTACTGATAGAAAACGAACTTCGCGCCGTTCTGCACCTCGAACTGGGCCTGGCCCACGGTCATCCCTTCCGCACCTCTGATTTTCACTGCGCGCTCCGTCTCCGCCGAAATGATCTGCGTGCCAAGGCGAGCTCGAAATGACCCGATATCAGTATCAGGAGAATTGAAACCCCGGCAAGTCCATGTTTGGCAATGTAGCGTGGGCGTCTCGCCGGCGCTACTCTGCTTCTCAACACGCTGCCAGGTGCAATCACGCAGAATTCTGGACGCCGGGGGCAACAGCTAATGTCGCGTGCGCGAAGCGTGGACAATTTCGGTGTTGTCCGGAGGAAGGGGCTGGCCCTTTCTGCGGTATTCGCCGGCGATCACCTCGAAAACACGTGTGAGTTCAGCCAGAGCAGATTCACGGGTGGGCATGATGGCGTAGCAGCCGGAGATGGCCGGGATTTGCGCCACCCAGGAATCATCCTGGGAGTAGAGCACCATCTTGTAGTCGTGCAATCTCACCCGCGTGACCCGCTGGGCGGGGGCACAACGCGGTCCCTGGTATACAACTGCGTGTTGAACCGCCGCGTAGAGGCAACTCGCGCGGCCATCCACTCGCCAAAGCATCCACCTTGTATCAGGATACTTCCCCGAAAAGCAAGTCTCTGCGCTGCAAACGCTTGCGGCCGTCTCCCCAGGGAGACCGCAGCGTCTGTCCCCGCCGATACATTGCCGGAGCGGCATTCAGGCGCGTAAGTTTTCGTGTTACCATCAGCGATGTTCCTGCGCAACAAGCCGCCCCTCCTCGAACTGTCGCAATCTTTCCTGCGAACCACGGCGAACTCTCTGGTCTATGCGCTAATTTGCATCGCGATTGTCCCCGGCGCATCGAGCCTGCGCGCCCGGCGGCAACAGTCCGGCGGGGAAACCGGCGAAGAAGTGGTCGCCAATCTGGCCGCTGGCCGCGCGGTAGTTCTGGTGGCCAAGGATGGAATCGTGGTGGCCACGGTCGAATCGCGCGCCGAGCCCGAGACGTTGCCGCCGCTCATCGTCCCG
>WNFE01005909.1_pt1 | contig 10360 bp, 6 predicted proteins | sample 5400451 | NCBI WGS metagenome assembly WNFE01 (sample SAMN13153344, study PRJNA577476) | soil metagenome | isolation source: 200 cm saprolite under Douglas fir tree site 2 hole 2 | place: USA:California | collected 2015-04-18 | reverse complement strand
CGGATTCCGGTCCGTCGTCCGTTCTTGCGACTTCGATGAGGTAGGGCATGATGTCGGTGACGTTGGCCTCACTGAGCGCGTTCATTGCGGCAATTCGCACGGCCGGCATCGCGTCGTTCAGGGCCCGTCGCAAGGGGCCGGACTTCCCTGCGAGTCCGGCTTTGCCGATGGCGTCCGCGGCACGAGCCCGCACCAGGACTGATGCATCGAGCAGCCCGTCTTCCAGGACCGCCTGTGTTTCTGCGAGGCCGAGTTCAGCCAGCACCGTATAGGCCGCGATCCTCACATATTCTTGGGAGTCGCGGACATGGCTGGTCAGAAAGCTGAGTGCCAAGGGTCGTAGCAGGGCTGGATCGTCCGGTTGATTTGTAGGGACTAGCCGTTGGTAGAGGGTGAGGGCTTCTTCAGGTCGCCCAAGCTTGAGGGAGCTCTGGAAGGCGAGGCGGATGAGCGGTTTCGACGCGGTGGACTCGGGCGGAAGCGATTGCCAGAGCTTCAGGACCTGGTCGTATTCGGCATGGTTGAATGCGTCTGTGGCCTCACGTTCAAGGGCTGAGCCCATCGGCGCCGTTGGCGTGCGTGCTTCCGCAGGGGGCAGGCTCACGACAATCGCTCCGAGGGTGAGCAGCAGGAGCAGCTGCAGAGGTGCGGTGGTGGCGCAGCAACGAGCTGGCTCCAAGGGTCCGGATCGACGGTCATTTACCATGTCGAGGGTGCGAGGACCATGGCGGGCGCATACATCGTGTCGACGTACTCCTTGACCATCCGTTTGGTGCAGAAACGGGGGGCATTGGTCCGAAGACTTTCCTTCATGAGCTGCAACCAGCCGCGGGGTATCCCGTCAAATTCTCGTTGATAGTAAAGAGGAATGGCTTCTTGCTCCAGCATGCGGTAGAGCTGTTGCGCGTCATGCTCGTCCTGGGCCTGAATGTCTTGGTTCCCGACTAAGGGTTCAATGCCCCATCCGTTGGCTCCGTTGTAGCCTTCTTTCCACCATCCATCAAGGACGCTGAGGTTCATGACGCCGTTGAGTGCGGCTTTTTGCCCGCTCGTTCCGCTAGCCTCCAAGGGAAAACGCGGGGTGTTGAGCCAAATGTCGACCCCTTGGACGAGGAACTTCGCCATGTGCATATCATAGTTTTCCAGGAATGCCACATGGCCGCCTAACTTATTGTCGTCGCAAAAGCTCAACACTTCATGAATGAAATAGCGACCAGGTTCATCGGCTGGGTGAGCCTTGCCGGCAAAGATCAATTGGACGGGACGCCACTGGTTATGAAGCAACCGTTTCAGCCGTTCGAGGTCGCGGAACAATAAGGTCGCCCGCTTGTAAGTGGCAAAGCGCCTGGCAAAGCCGATGGTTAGCGCTTCGGGGTTGAGCAGCGTGCCTCGCGTTAAGACCTGCGAGGCTTGAAGATGCCCCTGCATCCAGCCACTACGGGCACGTTCCCGGATGAAGCTCATGAGTTTGCGTTTCATGGTTTGGCGTACGGCCCAGAGCTCCTGGTCGGGGATATCCAGGACCCGTTGCCACATCACCGTGTCGTCGCATTTCTCCGCCCATTCCGGGCCGAGATATTTGCCGTATAGTTGGTTGAGTTCCGGCGCGATCCAGGTCGGCGCATGGATGCCGTTGGTCACACTGCGGATCGGGACTTGCTCGATCGGTAGGCCGGGCCACATATGTTGCCACATCTCTCTGGAGACCTGCCCGTGTTCACGACTGACCCCGTTCACATGGGCGGCCAGCCGGATGGCGAGTGCCGTCATGTTGAAGCCTTGCCTCTGGGATTCGGAGGTATCTCCGAGGTGGAGGAAGTCTTCCCGCGAGAGGCCCAACTGCTCCCAATAGCCGGCAAAGTACCGTTCCATGAGATGATAGGGAAATACGTCGTGACCGGCCGGCACCGGTGTGTGGGTGGTAAACACCGTACTCTGGCGGATGGTCTCGCAGGCGTCCGCGTGCGTCGATCCCTTCTGGATCAATTCGCGAATGCGCTCCAATGTGAGGAAGGCGGAGTGGCCCTCATTGGCATGCCAGACCGTCGGTGCGATGCCCAATGCACGAAGCATACGGACACCGCCGATACCCAACAGAAACTCCTGACAGAGGCGCATCTCCTGATCACCGCCATACAGTCGAGCTGAAAGCGCCCGATTCTCAGGACTGTTCTCGGGGACGTCTGTATCGATGAGGTAGAGGGGAACCAGCCCGACGAGCACTTTCCAGACCGTTGCAGCCACGACCCGGCTACCGATCTCGACCGTAATCCTGCAGGCGTCTCCTGATGGAGTGAGGGCGGGATGAATCGGCGATTCTGCTCGGTTGAACGGAGCGTAGGCCGCTTCCTGCCATCCCTCCGGCGTGATCCGTTGCCGAAAATATCCTTGCGGGTACATGAATCCCACTCCCACCAAGGGCACACCGAGATCACTGGCTTCCTTGCAATGGTCTCCGGCGAGAATGCCTATACCACCGCTATAGATGGGAATGGACGTATGCAGACCAAATTCCGCAGAGAAGTAGGCGATGGTAGGAGCTTTCAAATCGCTGTGCTGAGTTTTAAACCAACTGTGTCCATTCTGACGGTACTCATCGAATATCTTGAGGGCGGCAGAGTACAGCCGCATATACGAGGGATCTTCGGCGAGGTGCATGAGTCGGTCAGGCCTGACGTCGGCCAGTAGTTTGACGGGGTTGTGGTGGGTCAGTACCCAGAGGGTTGGATCGATGTGTTCAAACAGCCGACGGGCTTCTGGAGTCCAACTCCACCAAAGATTAAGCGCCAATTCCTTGAGACGTGATAGCCCGGGTGGAATGGCGTGTGATGAAGTGTCTGATGTCTGCGGAGTATCCACTGCACCTCCTCGTTGCTGGTGTCGAAGCGGGTGTTGTTGTGAGTGACGGCCTAAGCTCGATTGGTGAGAGCGATCAGGCGTGACCGGCCTTATGCCAGGATGTCCATTCGTCTGAGAATGCCACGGAGGCATACCGTTCGCCAAGTATTTTAGCAACTCGGTTCATCAGTTTGGCGACTCGTTGCATGTCCTCCGGGGCAAGATCTTGTCGGAATCGAGGGTGCAGCCCCCACCGAGTTTCCACTTCTTCTCCGGCGACGGTCGCCATCACGCTCACCAACTTGATTTCGGTTCCCGTCGGACCGTGGAGCCCAGGGGTCGCGGTGGGGGGTGGTGGTGCGGACGTTGTATCGGTTGCCACGGGGGCGGCTGTACCGACCGCGGCGACTGGGGGGGTGTCTCCGGCCAAGATGGCTTTGATGGCCGGAATCACGGCGCTCGCGCAGAGCGTTGCGGCGGAGGACACTTGCGCGTTCCCCGCGATTCCCATCGCGTCGGCGACTCGTCCGCCAAAGTTTTCCAACATCTCGTCTTTCACGGGATTGTTTTCGGTGACGAGGAACTGGTACCGTTCATAGGTCTGCCGACTCTCCGCAACCGCCGCACCGACGGTGAGCATGATTTCCGTTTGGTCGATGCTGGAACCGAATGCCGGTTCGAGCACGTTCTTTAATTGTGCCGTCACCGCATCCTCGAGCCCGTTCATGAACTCCAGCTGGTCTTTGATCGGGATATGTAAGGCGGAAAGCCGATCGGTCAGATTGAACATGACTTTGAGAAACTCAAGGTAGATGCTCCACTCCTCGTGCCGTTTCAATTTCAAGGCCCGCTCCGGGGCGTTCCGTTTCATGACGGTCACGGATTCGCCCGCGACGGCCAGTATGAGTTCGGCAAGCTGGCGAAGCTGCGTTTGGTGTTCTTGGTTGGCGGTTGCCATATGGGTCTCCTGTTTAATGGCGCGATTATAACGGAGACACGTCCGGCGATCAAAGAGGCCATTTCAGCAATATCTTGTCCGATCTGTGCCTCGCGAGTACGATTGCATTTAGCAGGATGCTGAAAAAAGAGGTGGGGTGGCTGGGACGATCCCCGTGCTCGCGCAACGCGTGGCTTGAGAAAGCCCTCGTTGGACGCGCGCAGTTGGGATCATCCCAGCCACACCTTAAAAAAGTAGTAAGTGATCGCTCGCTGCGGCCTTGCTTGGGAGAAGGCGCGTCTCGGCGCGCCAGGATTGGGCGGGTGAGAAGTCTGGCCCTTTTGAGCATCCTGAGAAGTTGAATGTTGAATTGTGGGCTGAGGAGATTGCGATGAAGAAATCTAAAGGCGGTGTTCTATTCCTTGTCGGATTGCTATCGGTGGTGGGGCTATTCGGTTGTAATCAGGAGACGCCGATAGAGAAGACGAAGGCTGCGGCGGCGTCCGGCAATGCGGCGACGCAGGCAGCAGGGCAGGCCGCGGTGGATGCGATAAAGACCCCGATGGATAAGGCCCGTCAGACGGAAAATACATTGGAGAAGTCAGCCGAGCAGACGGCCGCTAAGATCAAGGAGTATACGGAGTAGCTTTATGCGCCGGTGAACTCAGATGGTGGACATCAAAATGACAATACACTCTAATGGCATGGCTGCTACCCGGGTCCCTGGATGGGCAGAAGTAGTAGTTGCCGGGTTAGCAATGCTGGTCGCCTTCTACTTAATGGCATCACCTCTAATACCGGCTCCAAACGATCACCATGGTGGGATGCTGGGTCTCTTCTCTGGACTACTCCTTTTAATCGGTGCAACTTCTGTCATGGTTCCAGGCGTAGCGCTCATCCGCATACACCCGTGGCGCTGGTGGGTTCATGCCCTGCCTGTGGTCACTTGTGCTTTCCTGTTCGTGTTCTTGTCGTAGGGCCATGAGAAGATAAAAAGGGGAGATCTCTTTTCGATGTCTATCTGCTGCCGCGCTTTGTAAAGAATCTTCAAACGGCTAGCATCCACGCCACGGCTCCTGTCCTCACCTCGACGTCTCTCTATCATTCGTCTTGTCGACGGCGACACGCACACCCTTACGGACTGCGGGGATACCCAGCTTCACACAATACATCGTGGGCATTTTAGATAGTGGTGCAGTTGTATGAGAAGTTTCACGATGCTCAAAAAGGCTCTTAGCAAGGCCGCAGGCGAATCGAAACCGGGGGCGTACCCTCTGGGGCGCACGGTGCGACGAATAAGGAGCACCACGTCTGTGCGCGCCGCCGAGTGGTGAGGCGGCCGGGTCCCCGTTGAAGATTTCGATGAGACGAGAACGAAGCTGGCGGGCTTTTCCAGCATCCTGCCAAACCTCGTCGTGCTTTGAAAGGGCGGCGGAGAGTATGTTATACAGCGCTTCCACTGAATGACCGGACGCCTCAATAGTTCATTCACTCATTTCCATGGATCGAGACACGAAAACCTATGTGCTCAAACGGCCGGTTGACGAGGCCGTTTCCCGGAAGCTGTCCATCGATTACGCGGCGGCGTTGAATCGTCAGCAACTTGCGGCAGTGACCGCGGGCGAAGGACCATCGCTGGTCATCGCCGGCGCGGGCAGCGGCAAGACACGTACCTTGGTCTACCGGGTGGCCTATTTGATCGACTCGGGAGTCGATCCCTCTCATGTTCTGCTCTTGACCTTCACGCGAAAATCGTCTCAGGAGATGCTGGATCGAGCCGGTGAGCTAATTGGTGCGCGCAGCGAACGTGTCCGTGGCGGCACGTTCCACTCCGTGGCCAATACGTTACTCCGGCGCTATGGTCGGAGTATCGGTCTTGAACCGGGCTTCACGATTCTCGATCGGGGCGACGCTGAAGACTTGATTGCCCTGGTTCGTACGCAGCTGGGTTTGAACGAGAAAGATAAGCGGTTCCCCCGCAAAGCGACGATTGCGGAGATGTTCAGCAAGTCCGAGAATACGCTGCGCCCGCTCGACGAAATCGTGGTCGAAGAGTTCAGTCATTTTGCCGACCATCTGGATGCGCTGGGCCAGTTGCAGCGGGGATATCAGGCGTCGAAGCGTCAGCGCCAGCTGGTGGATTATGATGATCTACTGGTGTTGTTGCGGCGGCTTGTGATGGAGGACGATTCGATTCGTCGGACCATTTCGTCTCTGTATCGATACATCCTGGTGGATGAGTATCAGGACACGAATAGCTTGCAAGCGGATGTCGTCCGGCATCTCGCATCCACCCATCAGAACGTGATGGTCGTCGGCGACGACGCGCAATCGATCTATGGTTTCAGAGGCGCGACGTTCAAGAACATCATGGAGTTCCCGTCGCTCTTTCCTGGGACCACCATCTATAAGCTGGAAGAGAATTACCGCAGCACCCAACCGATCCTGAATCTCGCGAACTGCATTATTGAAGAGGCGACGGAGAAGTACAGCAAGCACCTCTTCACGAGGAAGCTCGATGGGCCGTTGCCGGTTTTGGTGGAGGCGGCCGGTGAGAATGCTCAATCGCGTTTCATCGCGCAGAAGATTTTGGAGTTGCGCGAGGAAGGCATTCCGCTCGACGAGATGGCGGTGCTGTTTCGATCCAGCTTCCACTCCTTCGATCTTGAAATTGTCCTGTCGCGTGCCGGGTTACCGTTCGTCAAGCGAGGCGGGATGAAGTTCATCGAAACAGCGCACGTGAAGGATCTTCTGGCGCATTTGCGGGTCGTGGCGAACCCTCTGGATACCGTCAGCTGGCATCGGGCGTTGATGCTCATCGAGGGCGTGGGACCAAAGAAGGCTCAGGATCTGTTGGCGGCTATCGTGAAGGCGGACAATCCGTATCGTGTCCTGCGCGAGGTGTCGGGCAAGTCGGGAAAAGGACTCAAGGACCTCGCGCTCACACTCGAGAGTCTGTCCGGCTCAGACGAAATGCGTCCGGCTGAGCAAGTGAATCACATCTATGAGCACTATCTGCCGATCTTGAAGGCACAGTACGACGATTATCCGAAACGGATCAGGGATCTCGATCATCTCCATACCATCGCCGAAGGATATCCTGAACTTGATCAGCTGTTAGCGGATCTTGCGCTGGAGCCGCCCGATGGCAGCGCGATCGATGTGGGCGCTCCCGACCAAGACGATGAACGGCTGGTGTTGTCTACTATCCATTCGGCAAAAGGGTTGGAGTGGCAATGTGTGTTCGTCATTTGGATCGTGGATGGCCGGTTCCCGTCCGTGTACTCGTTCCTGACCGATGAGGACTTGGAAGAAGAGCGGCGACTTTTTTATGTGGCCGTTACACGGGCGAAGCAGCATCTCTTCCTTACCTATCCGATCAATGTTTTCGACAAGGGCAGCGGCATGCTGCTCTCGAAGCCGACTCGATTCCTCGACCACGTTTCCCCCGCAATGTTTGAAGCTTTGGCGCTGGTCGAAGAGGGAGGGCACTCCGACTGGTACCCTCACGACGATCGGTACGTGTAACCAGCCGCTTGTCCATACTTCGCGCTCTGTGGTTGAATCACCCCATGCGATGTGCCGCGGTTCGGATCCTCGGAGTTGCGCTGGTGACGTTCGGCCTCTTGTCGGCGCCGACTGCGGGGGTAGGTGAGGACCGCCCGCCGTCTACCGAGCGGATGTGGCGTCAGTTACTTGTCGAAGCTCACGCCTTGGGCCTCCCGACGAAGTTCCTCAAAGCAGTCCCACCGGGCTTTGTTCAGTTTGAGTTCGACGATTTGCACAGCTATGCCGCCGAATATCATCTCGGGGAGCATCGGATGGTACTCAATCGCGCGCTGTCCTTTAATGGAGCCGGAGCGACATTGCGTCCGCTCCGACAACTCACCCATGCCGAGATTGAAACGCTCTATCACGAACTATTCCACGCCTATATCGACTACCTGGTGACGGTGGCTGAGGCATCGCCCGAGGTTGCGTCGGATCCAGTGCTCGCATTTGCGAGAGTGCAGCAGGGCTGTCACTATGGAGCGGTGTTGATCACACCGCTCTTGCAGAGGAAGGGTGAAACTGAGGAGCGGTTTCTTACCGAACGTGAATCCTGGGAAGCCCTCAACGAAACATGGGCCGTGTTTGTCGGGTGGATTGTGTGGAACCAGTTGGAATTGACCAGCGGCGCAGGACGATCGATTCAGAAATCAGGGAAGAGTCAGGATGAATGGGTGAGTCGTCTCAGGAGTGCCGATCGAGAAGGAATTCTCCGTGGGTATTACGAACCGGAAGATTCTGGTGAGCGGGCCGTCGCTCGAAAACGGTACTTGGCCCCTGCATCGCGTTTGTCGGAACAGGAAGTAGCGGTACTTATGAATAATGTCATTGAGTTTTCCCCAAGCCTCCTAGGCCGTGCGAGGGGGGTACTTTCTGGTTTAGGGCAGGGGGTTGAACGATACGGTCAGTGCGGATAGAAAAGGACGTATCTCCATAAGCCCATGAAATGTCAGCGAGGTGCTCATGGGAAGTGAGCGTGGTGTAGCGTATAGCAATATGGTATCGAGAAAGGCAAATATGGAAAAGTGGGGACCTGGCAGGATGTCGCCAGGAAAATTCCTGCGGAAAGGTGATATCCGAGAAAAACAAGATAATTCTGCTTTTGGGTCTTGACTTCACCAGACTTCATCAATAGAATCGAGCATTTCCTAATCAAGGCTGTGTCCCCAGCTCCCCACTTTCATCCTTATTTATAAGGAGTGGGGAGCTGTGTGCGGACCAGCTTGCTCTTCTTTTTTCATCATGCGGATGAAGAAGACAATCATAATTGAGCGCTAGATTTGTTGTGTCGTGTGCAGGGTATTTCGGGCAGGTACCCAAGTGGCCAAAGGGGGCAGACTGTAAATCTGTTGCCATCGGCTTCCAAGGTTCGAATCCTTGCCTGCCCACCACATCAGGTTTGTACAACCTGGGAGTCTAAGGCTTGAGCGAGTGCAAGATTGGAATTGTGCGCTGCAGGGTGTGGAAAGAAAATGGGCGGGCGTAGCTCAGTGGTAGAGTTCCAGCCTTCCAAGCTGGCTGTCGTGGGTTCAAATCCCATCGCCCGCTCCAAAGGAAGACGTGAGGCGTTAGGCGTAAAACGTGAAAAGTCGAGGTAGTAGCCTCGATCAGTGGTTCGGAGTGTCGTTTCACTTTTTACGATTCACGTTTCACGCAGTGGAACGCCCACGTAGCTCAGTTGGTAGAGCACGTCCTTGGTAAGGACGAGGTCACGCGTTCGATCCGCGTCGTGGGCTCCAAGCAGAGCTTGCTCGATCCGGGCGCTCATCAAGTGAGCGCGACGGGATAGGGCTTCTGGAGATTTTAGAAAGGGAGCAAGGTAAGGGAGCAAGGTATGGCGAAGGCGAAATATGAGCGGCGGAAGCCGCACGTGAATATCGGGACGATCGGGCACGTGGACCACGGCAAGACGACGTTGACCGCGGCCTTGACCAAGGTCAGTGCGGAGAAGGGCCTGGCGAAGTTCATCTCCTATGACGAAGTGGCGAAGGCCAGCGAAAGCCAGGGCCGGCGCGATGCCACCAAGATTATGACCATTGCCATTAGTCACGTGGAATACGAAACGGCGACGCGCCACTACGCCCACGTGGACTGCCCGGGCCACGCCGATTACGTCAAGAACATGATCACCGGAGCCGCGCAGATGGACGGCGCCATTCTGGTCGTGAGCGCCGCGGACGGGCCCATGCCCCAGACGCGGGAGCATATCCTCTTGGCCCGGCAGGTCGGGGTGCCCTACATCGTCGTGTTCCTGAACAAGGCCGATAAGATCGATGACAAGGAGCTCTTGGAGTTGGTCGAACTCGAAGTGCGCGAGCTCTTGACCAAGTACGGCTTCCCGGGCGAGAAGACCCCCATCATTCACGGGTCCGCCTTGAAGGCAATGGAAGGGGATCAGGGGCCGCTCGGGGTGCCGTCCATTCTGCAGCTCCTCGAGGCGGTCGACACCTACATCCCGACGCCGCAACGGCCCATCGACAAGCCGTTTCTGATGCCGATTGAAGACGTGTTTACCATCAGCGGCCGTGGGACTGTCGTGACCGGACGCGTCGAGCGGGGGATCGTCAAGGTGGGGGACGAAATCGAGGTCGTGGGCTTGCGGCCGAACCAGGCCACTGTGGTAACCGGCGTCGAGATGTTTCGGAAGGTGCTCGATGAAGGGCAGGCGGGCGATAACGTCGGCGTGCTGCTGCGCGGGACGAAGAAGGAAGAGGTGGAGCGGGGGATGGTGCTGGCGAAGCCGAAGAGCATCACGCCGCATACGAAGTTCAAGGCGGAGATCTATGTGTTGGCCAAGGAAGAAGGGGGGCGGCATACGCCGTTCTTTAATGGCTACCGGCCGCAGTTCTACTTCCGGACGACCGATGTGACGGGGGTGATGTCGTTGAATCCGGGGGTGGAGATGGTCATGCCGGGGGACAATGTGAGTGTCACGGGCGAGCTGATTAGCCCCATCGCGATGGATCAAGGGTTGCGGTTCGCGGTGCGCGAGGGCGGCAAGACCGTCGGCTCCGGCGTCGTCACCGAAATTCTGGC
>WNFE01005313.1_pt1 | contig 10361 bp, 7 predicted proteins | sample 5400451 | NCBI WGS metagenome assembly WNFE01 (sample SAMN13153344, study PRJNA577476) | soil metagenome | isolation source: 200 cm saprolite under Douglas fir tree site 2 hole 2 | place: USA:California | collected 2015-04-18 | reverse complement strand
GCCGACGACGTGATGGGCGCGCTGGCGAAGCAGGGGGCGAAAATAGGACTCGCCGTATTTCTTGTTACCGGCGATAAGGACATGATGCAACTGGTCGGCGGAAAGGTGCGCGTGCTGCGGCCGGGCGCGGGGCCGAACAAAACCGATCTGGTCGTGGACGAAGCGAAAGTGGAAGAGTTGATGGGCGTGCCGCCGGCGAAGGTCGCGGATGTCATGGCCCTGATGGGCGATTCCATCGACAACATTCCCGGCGCGAAAGGAATCGGCGAAAAAGGCGCGCGCGAGTTGATCCGACGCTTCGGCTCGGCGGAAGCGGCGCTCAAGCATGCCGCCGAAGTCGAGGGCAAACGCTATCGCGAGGCGCTCGAAAACAGCCGCGAGGCGGTGCTGCTCTCGAAGCAGCTCGCGATCATCGATACAGCCGCGCCGGTGAAGCTCGTGCTCAACGATCTCGCGATCCGCGAGCCTGACGTCGAAGCGCTTCGAGCGCTCTATGCGGAATTGGGCTTCACCTCCCTGCTGCGCGATCTTCCCGCGGCGTCCACGGTGGGCGCCGCCGCGAGCGATTCCGCCGCGCTGGAATCGCCCACCGCGCTCAAGAAATATTTGAAAACGATTCCACGTGGCGCCGAAGTGGCGGTCTGGCTCAGAATTTCTGCGCGATCCCGCGCGGCCGAAAATCGTCCACGATGCGAAACTTTTCGAGCTGCTCGCGGGACCCTTGGCCGGCATTCGCCACGCGACGATGCTCTACTCGTACTTATTGCGTCCAACGACCTCGAAGCACGATCTTGCGAACGTTGTGCTGCGGCACGAGAACGTCACGCTCTCCGGCTCGCCGGGAGAACATGCAGACCACTTGCAGCGCGTCGCTCCGCTGCTGCGCAAGGAGGTCGAAGCGCAGAACCTCGCGAAACTTTACGAAACCATCGACCTGCCGCTTGCGCCCGTGCTCGCGGCCATGGAGCGCCATGGAGTGCGCGTCGACCGCGAAGCCCTGGCCGCGATGTCCGCGACGATGGAACGCGAAATTCGCACCCTCGAAAAAGCTATCTGGAAGCTCGCCGGTTCGGAATTCAACATCAATTCGCCGCAGCAGCTGGCAGAAATCCTTTTCGACAAGATGAATCTCGGGCTCGGCGGAAAACGCCGCTCGAAGCCCCGCTCGACCGCCGCGGAAGTGCTCGAAGAGCTGGCGCTCACGCACGAACTCCCGCGCAAGGTCCTCGAATACCGCGAAATCAGCAAGCTCAAATCCACCTACGTGGACGCGCTGCCCCGGCTGATTCACGCCGGCACGGGCCGCCTGCACACCAGCTTCAGCCAGACGGGAACCGCCACAGGCCGGCTCAGTTCTTCGGATCCGAATCTGCAAAACATTCCTGTGCGGTCGGAGCTGGGCCGCCAGATCCGCGCCGAATTCGTCGCCGGCCCTGGCAACACGCTGCTTTCGGCCGACTATTCGCAGGTCGAGCTGCGCATCCTCGCGCATTTTTCGGAAGACCCGGTGCTGGTCGAAGCATTCCGCAACGGTCAGGACATCCACTCGCGCACGGCGCAGGAAGTTTTCGGCGTGGGCCCCATGGCGCAGAACGCCGAGCATCGCCGCGCCGCCAAGGCCATCAATTTCGGCATCATTTACGGACAGACGCCGTTCGGACTCGCGGCGCAGCTCGGCATCGACCAGAAAGAGGCCGCGCGGTTCATCACCGCGTATTTCGCGCGCTATCGCGGCGTGAAGGAATATCTCGACCGGTCGCTCGCCGAAGCGCGCAAGACCGGCGTCACGCGAACGTTGTTCGGGCGCATCCGGCCCGTCCCGGAAATCAACTCGCCGCAGCCGAACTTAAGAAGCTTTGCCGAGCGGACGGCGCTCAACACGCCGCTGCAGGGCACCGCGGCCGACCTGATCAAAATCGCCATGATCGCCATCCACCGCCAGCTTGCGGACGAAGGCCTGCGCGCAAAAATGATTCTCCAGGTCCATGACGAATTGCTCTTCGAAATCCCGCACGCTGAGATGGACCGCCTGCGCAAGCTGGTCCGCCCGGCAATGGAAAACGTGCATGCGCGCACGGTGCCGCTCGTCGTCGATATGAAGGCCGGACCGAACTGGCGCGACATGAAATAGAGGTGACGGGTGTCAGGTATCAGGTGACAGGTGCGGGTGGTAGGTTTCGATTCGCAGGCACACGGGTTCGGGCTCTACTTTAGGTGGAGTTCGCCAATATTAAGGCGCTGCCGGGTTTTTCGCGGAGAAATTGGTTTTTTCCCTGTGCTAGTCAGTGCCTGCGTGACTCTGTGGCCATCCGGGAGGTTCTCTTATGAAACATGCTTCGGGATTTCTCGCCATCGTCAATGACGCGAAAACCCGCGTGAAGCAGTGGGACTTCCGCGAAGTAAAGAGAAGGCTTGATGCAGGCGAAACGCTTACGTTCGTGGACGTTCGCGAAGACAACGAATGGGCACGAGGCCACCTCCCAGGGGCAGTTCACCTTGGGAAGGGAGTCATCGAGCGCGACATCGAGCAGACCGTGCCCGACAAGTCCGCCCCATTGGTCCTATACTGCGGAGGCGGCTTCCGCTCGGCACTGGCCGCGGATAACCTGCAGAAAATGGGCTACACGAACTGCATCTCGATGGACGGCGGATGGCGCGCCTGGACCGAGGCAGGATTTCCCACCGAAAAGACGCCGTAATTTCTTTTCGCCGCGGGCTTGCGTGCTTTCAGGACTCCGATTATCTTCTTTCCTGCGGGCTCCACGCCCCCGATCCGATCGGGGCGTTCAGCGTAAAAGTAGAGCCCGCACCCGCTACGGACTCAACGGAATGTATTGAATCTGCTGGGGCGTGGTCCAACCGGTAGGACACCGCACTGTTAATGCGGATGGTGTAGGTTCGAATCCTACCGCCCCAGCCAACCTTCCCGCCTCAGGCGGGATTGCTGTCGCTCCCGATAATTCCGATCATCATTGCGGATATTGCGTGCGCAGGCTTTGCGGAGGGACGAATTTTCTTACTTGCCAGTGAATTGAAAAACCTGTGCGCGGGGGATGCAGACGTGCTTCCGCCTATGGGTATGGTCCATTGGGTGTGGTTTTGGGGTAGGTGGCGGAAGCAGTCGGGGGGAAGATCGCGCCGGCCCAGCCCTCAATCCCCTAAAGGGATCCTCGGCTCGTCTTCCCCCTTCGGGGTTTGCTAGCGCACGAACTTGGCCAAACGTAACATGCTGAAAACACACTTAGTTCTTGTTGCCTCCCGGGTAAAAAAGCCACGTTCGGGGGAAAATTTTCCGGCGCCGAGCAAGGGAAAACTTTTTCTTCTCTGTCTGGCACTGTTTTTCTTGACCCAAATAGACCGCCTTGCTAACGTTGTAAGGTTACGATGGGCGTATTTTACGCGCAGTGTGCCAAGCCGGGTGTGGGGGCGGTCTTCGGAACATGGGCCTGACCAAAATTGTCATTCGCGGCGCGCGCCAGCACAACCTGAAGAACATCAACCTCGAAATTCCGCGCAACGCTCTGACCGTCATCACGGGACTTTCCGGCTCGGGCAAATCGTCGCTCGCTTTTGACACCATATACGCCGAGGGTCAGCGCCGGTATGTCGAATCGCTGTCCGCCTACGCGCGCCAATTTCTCGATCAGATGGAGCGCCCGGAAGTGGATTCCATCGAAGGCCTCTCGCCCTCGATTGCCATCGAGCAAAAAACCACAACGCGCTCGCCGCGCTCGACCGTCGGCACCATCACAGAAATCTACGACTACCTGCGCGTGGTCTACAGCTCGATCGGCACGCCCCACTGCCCGAACTGCGGCCAGCCGATCTCGCGCCAGTCCACCGACCAGATCGTGCGCGCCATCCTGCACGGCGAGTTGGCGAAGCCTGGCGACCGCATCATGATCCTCGCGCCCGTGGTGCGCGGGCGCAAGGGCGAGTACCGCCAGGAACTGGAGAAGCTCGCGCGCGACGGCTTCGTTCGCGCCCGCATCGACGGTGATCTCTGCCAGCTCGACGATCCGCCGCGCCTCGATAAGCGCAAGAATCATAATATCGATGTCGTTGTGGACAGGCTGCTGGTGAAGCAGGGCATCGCGGGACGGCTCGAACAATCGATAGCCACGGCATTGAAGCTGGCGAAGGGGCTGGTAACCGTCGTGGTCGTCGGCGGCACCGAGCAGGTCTATTCCGAGAAGATGGCCTGCAGTGATTGCGGAATTTCCGTTCCGCAGCTTGAGCCGCGCTCGTTCAGTTTCAATTCGCCGTACGGCGCTTGCCCGGCGTGCAACGGCCTCGGCTCGAAGTATGACTTTGATCCCGCCAAGGTTATCGTGGACTGGTCGCGCCCGCTTTTCGAAGGCGGGCTAGGTCCCGGCTCGGGCTCGGTGTTTCTGAAGCGCAGCCTGGAATTGGGCGCGCTGGCGCACGGTTTCAATCTCTCGACTCCGTTCGAAAAGCTCCCGAGCCAGGCGCAGAATTTGATTCTTTACGGCAATCCTCCTTCGAATATCCCCAGAAAGAGCAACGGGGACGGGGCGGCCTCCGGGAAGCGCGGACATGTGCATCCGGGCCTGCACTTTCAGGGCGTAATGGGTTTTCTGCAGCGTGGTTTCGACGACTCAGGTTCGGACTCGTACCGCGAATGGATCACGCAATACACTTCGCCCGTGCCCTGCGCGATCTGCGGTGAACGGCGTCTGCGTCCGGAAAGCCTGGCAGTGAAAGTAGGCGGCCGCTCAATCTCCGAATTCACGGCGCTCGCGATTTCCGACGCGCGGCCCGACGTGGATCGGATCCGAAAAGGCTTGACGCAGCGGCAGCTCGACATCGCGGGGCGCGCGCTGGCCGAAATCGCCGCACGCCTCGATTTTCTGCTCGCCGTCGGCCTCGGCTACCTCAGCCTGGATCGATCGTCCGCAACGCTTTCGGGTGGTGAGGCGCAGCGCATTCGCCTCGCGACGCAAATCGGCTCGCGGCTGCGCGGCGTGCTCTATGTTCTCGACGAGCCCTCCATCGGTTTGCACGCGCGCGATAACGGACGCCTGATCACCTCCCTCGAACATTTGCGCGATCTCGGCAACACCGTTCTCGTCGTCGAACACGACGAAGAAACCATCCGCCGCGCCGACTACGTGGTGGACCTGGGGCCCGGGGCAGGCGACGCGGGCGGCCACCTGGTCGCCACGGGCCGCCCGGAGGAAATCGCGCGCAACGCCGACTCGCTCACCGGCCGCTACTTGAACGGCGATCTGGCGATTGCCGTCCCTTCGAAGCGCCGCTCGCCCAACGGCAAGGTGATTCGCGTGCTCGGCTGCGAGGCCAACAATTTGAAACAGGTGGATTTCGAATTGCCGCTCGGACTGCTTACCGTCATTACCGGAGTTTCCGGCTCGGGAAAATCGACGCTGGTGAATGATATTCTTTACCGCGCTCTGGCACAGTCGCTGTACCGGTCGATGGAACGCCCCGGCGCGTTCCGTGAAATCGAAGGCGCCGCGCAGATCGACAAGGTAATCGAAATCGACCAGGCGCCCATCGGACGCACACCGCGTTCGAACCCCGCGACATACACCGGCGTTTTCGCTCCCATCCGCGAGCTGTTCGCCATGCTGCCCGAATCGCGCGAGCGCGGCTACCGTCCCGGCCGCTTCAGCTTCAATGTGAAGGGCGGGCGCTGCGAAGCATGCCAGGGCGATGGCCTGCGCCGCATCGAAATGAATTTTCTCCCGGATGTCTACGTGACGTGCGAAGTCTGCCGCGGACGCCGCTACAACGGCGAAACTCTGGCCGTGCGCTACAAAGGCCACTCGATTTCCGATCTGCTCGATATGCAGATCGCCGACACGCTCAAGATTCTCGAAAATATTCCGCAGATTCGCCAGAAGCTCGAGACGCTGGTGGACGTCGGCCTCGGCTACATTCAACTCGGCCAATCGTCGACGACTCTTTCCGGCGGCGAGGCGCAGCGTATCAAGCTCGCGCGCGAGCTTTCGCGCCGCCAGACTGGCCGCACGCTCTATATTCTTGACGAACCCACGACGGGACTGCACTTCGATGACGTCAAGAAATTGCTCGATGTCCTGAATCGCCTCGCCGATCTCGGCAACACCGTCCTGATCATCGAGCACCACATGGATGTCATCAAGCAGGCCGACTGGATCGTCGATCTCGGCCCCGAAGGCGGCGAGGGCGGCGGGCGCATCGTCGCGCAAGGCACGCCGGAGCAAGTGGCCCGCGTGAAAAAATCGTATACGGGCCAGGTCCTTGCGCGCGTTTTAAACGGAGCAAATGGAAATCTCGGGTGAGCTTACAGCCATATCTCAAGATAGAGTAAAACCAATTCTATTTCGGGTGCGGAATGATATCGAGCAGGTAATACACGTCGCCATCTATTCTGAAATAGAAGCGCCAGCCCGCATTAACACGAGCTTGCCAAACGTCCCGAGCTTCATCGTACTTCTTGGCTCGGAGCGAAGGATGTCGGAGGTCTTGCGCCAGCAGCGCCAACTGTTTGTCGCACTGCTTCTGAACGCGGAGCGGGGTATCCGCATAGCTCCGGCGGAAGCGCTCCGTGTAGAAAAGTTGCATCAGGAAGCTTTGATCTTCTTCGTCCGGTGAAGCGAGCGAAGCAGAGCTGGCATGGATCGAAACGGTCCATGTACACGGCCACGCCGAATGTCCTCCAAACTCTCTGCCAGGCGCTTTTCGATGAGCGCTTTCGGAGTTAGGATCAGGCGGTCGCCTTCCAGTTCAACCTGCAAGTAATCGCCCGGCGCGAGTCCCAATTGATCGTGGAGCTTCTTCGGAATTGCGACTTGCCGGCTAACCCCGATCTTGACAACGGCCATAAGCCGGGTCCGTTTAGTTTGTATTTTCATATAATCATATTTTAAAAGAATGAGCGCCTGTGTCAATAGGGCCATTAGGCTGGCGGGCCTTTTCCACCACCTAATTTGCTGGTCAGTTCGTGGAGCCATTCGTGGCGGCGGGCGGGGGCGCGGGAAATTCTGCTTCATGGAAGACGCTGATCAGCCAGCGGCCGTTTTGCTTGGTCATTGTGGCGATCATGAGACCTTTGCGGGGCGGTACGTCGGAGCCGTCGGCCGCTTTCGTTCCGGTGATGACTGTGTCCGCATCGACGGCCGCCATCTGCGGTGAAAAGAAGCGAATGCTTCGCACGATATCCGTGCGACTCGAGGCTTTGAGATTGCCCTTGAAGAGCGATGCAAACCAATCTTCGATGTCCTTGCGGCCGTGGCGGTGAATGCCCCGCATGTTCGTGAAGTCCGCGTCTTCGGCAAAGGTCATCGCCGTGGCGTGCGCGTCATGATGGCTGAAGCTCTCGTAGAAATCGGTGAAGGCCTGCTTGATTGCCGCGGAGTCGGCTTCAGTAGCTTTCGATGAATCCTGCGCACGGGAGACAGGAAGCTCTACGAAGAGTATCAGGGCAATCGCGAAAACCACAATCGCACGGATCGACCTTCTTGCACGCTCGGGTCCTGCCTCCGCACTGAGAAACAGAGGAGTCGTCATTGATGATCTAGAACTCATCCCACGAATAGGCAGAAAAATGAACTTAACAGGACTTCAGCGGCTAAAGCCTTTGTCCTTCGGCCCTCGAATGTCGCGGCTGGACAGGTTGCGGAAATACGCGTTTTCAGGCCTTCAGGGGTTAAAACCCCTGAAGAAAAGGCAGCCTTTATGTCGTGCCTAAAGGCACGACCCACAAAACTTAAGAGTTTTTCCGCATCCTGTGAAGTCGAAGATCCCGGCCCTGCCGGGGCCGCGACCCACAAAGATCAAAAGATCATTTGTAGGATACCTTCTACTTGCCGTATATGAGCAGCGTGAACGTGTTGGGAACTTGCGCCGGCCGCGGCCGGGGATTTTCCGCCGTCGGGGCTGGCGCCGGGCCGAAATCCGACGTCACGGTATAAAGATTGTGGTTCGCGGTGTCGAGCGTCATGGTGCGGGCTCCGCGCTGCGTTGAAATGGTGTCCACGACCGTATACTTGTCCGGCGAATCCTCATGCGCCACGGTGATCGTTCCATCGCCGCAGGAAGCGAATGCCAGGGACGTGGACGGATCGAAGTTGCTGGCATCCACACCCTCCCCGATGGGCACGCTGGCGACAACCTTGCCGTCGTAGCTCGTCACCAACATCACCTTACTGTGGCAGCCAATGAAGAGCCGCTTGTGGGCGCGATCGATGGACATTCCGGTGGGCTCTTCGCAGTTCGGCAGGGGAGAGTTACTGAGCACTTTCAGTTCTTTCGTATCGAATTCGATGAGCTCCGCCTTGTCTTCGATATTGACCCAGGCGTGGCCCATGCCATCGGTCTGGGCAGCTTCCGGCTTGCCGGTGAGCGGAACTGTGCCGGCCACCTCGCCCGTCTTGGCATCCAAGGCCGTGGCGTCATGGCTGCGGGCATTGAAGAAGAAGACGCGCTTCGACAGCGGATCGTACATGAAGCCATCGGGCCCATTAGCCGCCGGCAAATTTACGTCGCTAATTATTTTCAGTGTCTTTAGATCAAAGATGGTTACCGAATTCGAGCCCCCATTGCTGCTGAACCCGCGCCCAAATTCGTTCACGATCTCGGCTCCGTGGGTGCCCTTCAAGTTGGGGATGTCGCCAACAATTTTGCCGTCGGCGTCCACAACCATGATGTGCGTGCCGCGAGAAAGGAAGACGCGGTGCGACACGGGATCAGCGGTGAGATAGTCCCAGCCGCCTTCGCCTCCCAGCGTCACCTTCTTCAATAAATGATAGCCCGACCCTTGTGGCGCGGGGGCCGCCGCAAAAGTCACAAATGCCGCGGCGCAAACGAGAAACAAAGCAGCCCAACTTGTTCTTCGCATCGGATTCCTCCATCTTGGATAAAATGCCGAAATTCCTACTTGGCCCACGGAGAGACTCCTTGTTACATCTCGGACGTCAGCAATCGGCAGCAAGTTCCATTTTTTTCTGCCTTGCGGCTCCCTGCCGCTGCCTCCAAAGTAACTGGTAGTTCCCTGGTGACCGGAGGGTTGGCCGGGTATACATCCATACGCACACCGCACGGCAAAAGTAACTACTCTGCGTTCCGAGCCTGCTTTGTTTCGGTTGCCGGTTCCAGCCGGGCCTTGATCCAAGGCGTGATGACTTGTTCGGCGATTCTCGAATTCGGCCACTCCTGGGAGCGCCCCGTGTGTCCACCGTCGGGATTGACCCAGGACCATTTACCGGAGCCACCCGATTGCATCAGCATGTAAAGATCAGAGATCGGCACTTGGGTGTCCTTTTCTCCGTTCACAACCAGCATTGGGGCCGAAGGGCGGCCGAGAAACCCCTGCGTCTTCAGGGATAAACGCGGGCCGTAGTCATACAGCTCGTCCACGGACTCGACACCGTAAATTGCGGCGCGAGCTGCGAATAGATCGAACAAGTATTCGGGAGTGCCGAGGGACTTCTTCTGCCATTCCGTTGTGTAGTAGTCATGTACCGGTCCGCCCTGCACTACCGCGCCACGGAGGCGTGCCCGCTCGGTGTAAGCGAGGTTTGCAGACCAATGGCCGCCATAACTTACACCCCAGGCCACAATGCGTTTGCTGTCCACGTCGGGCCGCGTGGCCAAGTAGTCGAGCACGCGCGAGAAAATCCGCTCCGACCCCACGTCCGCCTTGATCGGCGACTCACCGGTGCCAGGCATGTCTACCGCGACCACACCGATGCCGCTGCGGAACATCGCGTCCCGCCCTTGAACTTCGTCCTCCTTACGCGAATCGGTTCCATTGATCATGAATACGAGCGGCGCCGGCCGCACATCCTTTGGCAGCCTGATGTATCCGACAATTTGTTTGTCCTCGAAAGGGATATGAACGATTTCGACGGGTGGATCGAGGAACCGCCCGTAATTGCGAAATGCCGCTAAAGCATTCTGATAGGCTTTTTGCTTGCCCGCTGAGTTCGGCACGGGCCAGCGCGCGGCGGTGTAATAGCGGAACGCCCAGAAGTAATCGTCCCGCGCGGCGTTGGTGTCCTTACTTGCCTCTTCACTTTTTGCGCGCTTGTCATACCGCTCGGCGATGGCGCTCCACGCCGCCGCCCATTCGTCACGGTCCAGACTGTGGATGTTGGCGAGGGCTTCGCGGGCATCCTCAGACTTGAGGCCTGCCACCGGGCCGAGATTCTTGTCTACGCGCCTCTGGGTCTCCTCCTTCAGTTCTTCCCACGTGCGTGTGGGTGCCATTTGCGCAGCCGCGGAGATGGCGGCGAGCAACACGATCGCTAGCGCCATTATGGTTTGGCGCAGATCGAATCGGCGATGCATCAGGTACATTGTGCGTCCTCCATCCACCATTGCGAGCGGTGTCGAGG
>WNFE01007134.1_pt1 | contig 10365 bp, 9 predicted proteins | sample 5400451 | NCBI WGS metagenome assembly WNFE01 (sample SAMN13153344, study PRJNA577476) | soil metagenome | isolation source: 200 cm saprolite under Douglas fir tree site 2 hole 2 | place: USA:California | collected 2015-04-18 | reverse complement strand
CCCAACGGCGAGGTCATCGCCTTGCTCGTGGTCGCCCCGTCGAAGAGCGACCGGGAACGTGTCATCCCCATGTCCGCCGAGCTGTTCGCCGTCGTCGCGGCCATCGTCCGCCGTCACACCGCCGGCGGCGAGACCATCCCGCTGCTGTCCCGCTACGACCCGAAAGAGCGGCAGAGCAGCCCGCCGATGCCGTTCCTGTTCCAGCGCAAGATCGGCACCAAGCACGAGGTCATCTCCGACACCACCGTTGTGAACATGCTCAAACGCCGCTGCCGGGAACTCGCCGAACAGCATCCCGGCTTCCAGGCCGCCAGCTTCACCCCCCACGATTTCCGGCGGCTGCTGGCCACCGACCTAGTCAACAGCGGGCTCCCGATTCACATCGGCGCAGCCCTGCTCGGACATGTGAATCTTCAAACGACCCGGGGCTACGTTGCCGTGTTCAACGAAGACGTCGTCCGCCACTACCAGCAATTTCTCGACCGGCGCCGCCAAGCCAGGCCATCGGATGAGTACCGGCCGGTCACCGAGCCCGAGTGGCTCGGGTTCGAGGAGCACTTCGACCAGCGCAAGGTGGAACTGGGAGGCTGCGGCCGCCCCTACGGGACCCCTTGCCAGCATGAACATTCGTGTTTGCGCTGCCCCATGCTCAACATCAACCCCAAGATGCTGCCCCGCCTCGACGAGATCGAAGACGACCTCCAGGCCCGCCGAAGCCGAGCCGCTCACGAGGGCTGGCTCGGCGAAGTCGAAGCCCTCGACCTCACGCCTACCTCCCTGCGTCAAAAGCGAGACCAGGCCCGCCGGCTCGCCCGCATCGTCCCCGTCGACCTGGGCCTGCCCGCGATGCGGAGGCCCGACCACGCATGACAGGCCCGCACGCAGACACCTCCGCGACACCCGCTATCGATCAGGCAGGTCGGGCGATCCGAACACGCTCGTCCAACGGCGGGCGAGCAGCGCGTTCTGCTCTGCGGTGAGCACGCCAGGCGCGCCGAGCGCGAGTGCGGCCCCGTTCGCTGCGTGACCGGCCTGCTGCCATGCCGGATCGGAGAGCACTTCAACACCGTCGCGCTCATCCCAGCCGAACAGCGCCGCACTGGTGCGACGGGCGGCCTCCTCGACCGCCTGCTGCAGGACATGCAGGCCGCACCCCACCGGGGACCCGCCGCGGTGGTCCTGCAGCCAGCGATCCCACAGCGCCTTGTTCAAAGGCGCCTCATCTGCCTCCGACATCGCGGCCAGGCCCTCGACCTGGTCGCCGGTCAGCGCACGCGCCCTGGTGATCACCCACTCCACGGCGTCGCCATGGGAACCGGCGACCAGCCACGTGGGCACCTGCTCCACGACGGTGAAGGCCCGACAGCGCACCCACCGGTTGCCCGGCATCAGCCGCACCGGGCGATAGAGATCATCGACGCGCCACAGGCTGGACGGCCACAGCAGGACATCGGTGGCGTTCTCGTGCACCACCAGCCCCTCATCGCCGACCAGGAGCCGTGCTACTGGACGCCCGGTCGCGCGCTCACGAGCCGCGAATAGCTTGTCGGGGTCGAAGCAGACGCGAGCCCCAAGTGCCGGCTCCGGGGTGCCGAAGAACCGCTCCTCGTCATCGACGGCGAAGAAGAAATCCACGGCACCACGGTACGCAGAACACGCTCCACAGCATCGGACTTGCAAAGTGCAGAGAAGGTTCCTGGATTCGGTGGGCGTGGGCTGGGACCGGGCGTCGCGGGCCGAGGCCCGGGATTTCAGCTGCTGGATTCAGCTGACCGTCAAGCAGCGGCTGCAGGCGTCCAGGCCGAAGACGGCGCGCTGGTCAAGCCGGCTGGATATGTCCCGCCGGGCCAGGCGCGCCCGCGCGCACCACAACCCGATGGACGAGTGGGCGCACGAGCGGACGGGGCGTTACCGGCCGGTGGTGCCGCGGCGGATTCCCAAGGCGATCCCGGACGACTGGTTCAACCAGCTGTTTGCGGTCTTGCCGTCAGACCGGGACCGGGCACTGGTGGCGTTCTGGATCTCCACTGGGGCGCGGGCCTCAGAGCTGCTGGGGATGCGCCAGTGCGACATCGATCCCGGCCAGCAGCTGATCAGCGTGGTGCGCAAGGGTTCCCGCGCCCGGCAGCAGCTCCCGGCATCGGCCGATGCGTTCGTGTGGCAGCGGCTGTATCAGCAGGATCTGCTGCGGCTGGGTGTTCCCCGCGGCAGGGCCCAGCCGGCCTGGTGGACGCTGCGCCGCCCGCACCGGCCGCTGACCTACCACGCCGCGCACCGCATGTTCGAGCGGGCCAGCGCCGCGCTCGGTGCCGACTGGACGCTGCATGACCTGCGGGACATATGCAACAAGCCTGGTCAACGCAGGCATGTCGCTGCAGGCGCTGATGGCCCTGCTCGTCTCCACCGAGATGACCCTGCGCTACGCCTCGCTGGCCGCCCCCGCCTCCGCACCGCCTACGAAGAAGCGATGAGCAAGGCCCGCACCAGGCTGACCCTGCCCATCGCCCCGGCCGGCCGGCCCATCATCCCCGGCCGGGTCGAATGGCTGCGCACCGAGATGCTCAAGACCCGGGTCGCCCACGGCTACTGCTCCCGCCAACTCGCCGCCGAGGCCTGCCCCTACGCCAATATCTGCGAGCAATGCGACAACTACGTCACCGCCCCCGGGTTCATCCCCCAGCTCCAAGCCCAGCTCACCGACATCACCGCGCTCCGCGACGACGCCGCCGAACGCGGCTGGCACGCCGAGGTCGCTCGGCACTCACGCGTCATCGCCAGCATCCAGGCCCACCTGCAACGGCTCACCCGAACCGCCGGAACAGGACACACCACCTGATTCCGCCCCCGAGGGCCGGTTAATCGAGCGCTGGTTCGGTTTCCTGACCAGCCAGCTGATCCGCCGCGGCGTCCACAAAAGCGTCGAGGCCCTCGAAGCAGACATCCGCGCGTGGGTTGAGGGCTGGAACGCCGACCCCAGGCCATTCGTGTGGAAGAAAACCGCCGAGGAGATCCTCGACTCCCTCGCACGATATTGCCGACGGATTTCAGGCGCGGAACACTAGTCCCCGCGTAATCCTCAAACATCTGGATGGCGTGGTGGCGGTACTGAAGGGCCCCGGCGATCACGCCGCCGGGGTGGCGGGCGATGAACCAGGCCAAGGACCGGCGGAACTGCCGGGTGGTCAGCGGCCCCGCCGTCCTGTCGGGCACAGGGATGACATCGGCGCGCCCGTTCGCCGCGCAGTAGGTGCTGACCCACCTGGTGAAGTCAGCCAGCGCCTGCTGGGTGGCGGCGGTGGTGAGCACGGCATTGGACGAGGCAGGCCGGGTGCCTTCCCGGTAGGGCAGGCGGGCGAACAGCAGCGGCTGGCCAGGTCGCTGCAGGCGTTCCAGAACAGCCACGGCCCGCGCGGCCGGGGGACCGGCGACCCAGGTGGCTGGCACGCCACGGGGGTCGTTTTCGCCTTTGAACGCCAGCCCGGTGATCTTCCACCGGCAGGCGGTACCGTTGCTGTCGCGCTCGCAGCGGGCACAGCCGCGGGTCAGGTGCTTGATTACTGCTCGACTTTCGTGGTTACGCGGCGAGGTTTTCCCAGGCCAGGCGGAGGATGCTGATTTCTTCGGGTGTTGGCTGGTCAGGGCGAGATGCCTTAAATCTGGCGGCGATGATGACGCGGCGGAGCTTGGCGGCCATGTCGGCGGTCGACGGCGCTGCCTTGGTGGTGTACCAGGGGGCGCGGGCCCGGTGATCTGCGACGTCGGCGAGGTCGTGGCCGGCGGTGGCGTACCAGCAGGTGGCGATGGCCTGGCAGGCGAGCTGGAACGGGACGGTCCGCTCGACGGCGCGGGCGGTGCGGTTGCGGGCCTGCCCGGCGCCGAAGACCTGCCGGGCGTCCTCGATCGCGACCTCGATCGACCACCTGGCGGCGTACCGCTCGATCACCTGCGCGGCGGTGGCGGTGGTATCGGTGGTGACCAGGGCCAGGTCATAGCTGGCCGCTGACCGGTCGCGGATCAGCGCGACGGTGACGGCCCTGGTGCCGAAGACCGAGGGCCACAGGCAGGTGACCGCGGCGGCGCTGATGGCGGCGGTCTTGCCGTAACGGGTCACGGTGACCTCGGTGAACGCAGCGGTGGCGGCGAGCGTGGCCAGGGTGGGCAGCCGGTCTCCCTTCTGCCGGGGCCGGCCGCGCTTGCCGGTGCGCGCTGGCGGCAGCCCGTACAGGGCGGCGTCCTTGCGCAGCCGGGTGGTCCAGGAGACCTGGTGCGGCAGCTTCTTCAGCTCGCCCCCGGCGTAGGCGGAATCAGCGACTACGTGGATGTGGCGGCCGGGCAGCGCCTCGGCGATCATCTGTGCCATGCGGCGGGCCAGCCACAGCCTCGATGCGGAGTTGGTGTTCTTGATGACCAGCTTGGCCAGCACCGGGACCGCGACCGGCCGGCGGAGGGCCGGCAGCTTCACGATGACGGCAGCGATCACCCAGTTGTTGCCGTACCCCGTTTTCGCAGGCCCCGGCGCGGACCCGTCGTGAAACCAGGACGCGGCCCAGACCTTCTTACCGCGCCGCCGGAACAGCGTGTCGTCGATCGCCACGGTCACTGGCTCCCCCGCGGGCACCAGCAGCCCGGCCACCAGCTTCGCGACGGCCAGGCCCAGCTCACCGGGATCCCTCCTGGGCTTGGATATGTGGCGGCAGGTCATGCCTGCCGTTATGTTCAGCCAGCAATCGTGATCGTTTGCGCGGAGGTGGCCGATGGCGGATGGCGATATGAGCACGGGTCCGGGTCCATTGCGCCGTAGGGCACTGTCCGCGCATAACGGCGCCACCATGCGGACCGTCGTGGACTGCGGCGAACCTGGCCGTCTCATCCTTGACGAGCCGGTGCCGCACGGCGGCACCGGCGAAGGACCGACGCCGCTGCAGGCTGTGCTAGGTGCACTGTGCGGGTGCGAGGCGGTGACGTTCCGGCGCACCGCCACCGAATGGGGCCTGAGTTACAGTGCCCTGGACTTCGAAGCCGCCTTCACCATCGATATCCGGGGGAGGCAGGGCGACCGGTCGGTGCGCCCGCATTTCCAGACCGTGCGGGTGCGCGCTGTGGTGTCCACCGCCGAGTCCATCGACAAGCTGGCCACGGTGATCGAGGAGACCGAGGCACGGTGCCCGGTGATGAACCTGCTCCTGGACGCCGAAGTCGACCTGCGGATCGAGTGGCTCCGCGACAGCGGCGGCACCCACGAGACAGTTCCCCGGCATACCACCGGGGCCTGAACCCCCCGCGCCGTTCCTGGGATGCCTGTCAGGCTGCGGACACTCCGGGCGCCCCTGATGGCGGCGGCGCGTTTTACTGACGGGAGCCGCCGAAGCTCGCCCTGGAGGTTCGCCATGAGGTCTCGCGCCCTGCTGACGGCTTCCGGGAGGCGATGTCCGCCCTGGTCTAAGCCGGGTGATGCGGTCCGGCTATTCGCCCGCGGGATTACGGTGCGCCCGTGCGTTCCGGTGGCCGCGGTGGTCGGCTGCGTCCTGTCGGCGATCAACGAGGGGGCACGGATCGCCGCCGGCCAGGCCGGGTGGCTGACCTGGGTACAGGTCGGCCTTAACTTCGTGGTTCCGTTCCTGGTCGCCAGCTACGGCTACCTCACCGCTGCCCGGGTGCCGGGCTAGCGCGGCCGGCTCCCGGCTGGGCAGGAGACGGCTGATCATGAGATGTGATCCTGGGCAAGGACACCGGAAACAGCCAGCCTCGCTGGCAGCCGGCGTGTCAGCCCGTCGGCCAAGCCAGTGACGGCGCGTGGCGTTACGCAGTTTCACGGGCGAAAATCGTGGATGTGAAGTGGTGACATGGAGCCGGCGCAGGCGGGCTCACCTGCTGCGGAACGGGCGCGCGGGTCGCCGGTAGAGGATTACGCGCTGATCGGGGACACCCATACGGCTGCGCTGGTCGGCCGAAACGGGTCGATCGACTGGCTGTGCCTGCCGGGTTTCGACTCGGGCGCCTGCTTCGCTGCGCTGCTGGGAGGTGAGGAGCACGGGTTCTGGCGGATCGCCCCGGTCGGCGCCGCTGATTGCGTTGTCCGCCGTTACCGGGGCGAGACCCTGGTGCTGGAGACGGAGTTCCACCCACCCGATGGTGTGGTCCGGCTGGTGGACTGCATGCCTCGCCGCTCTGATCATGCCAGCGTTGTCCGGGTGGAGATCCCGCCCAGTTGCAGATCATGTACGGTCCCGCGGGTGAACGCCGGCTCACCGAGCTGGAGCTGGGCTGGCTGCCCGGCTACGAAGGCTCCCGCCCGGTGCGCATCGGCAACGCGGCATCCGCGCAGGTCCAGCTGGATGTTTACGGGGAGGTGATGGATGCCCTGCACCAGGCACGGTGTGCCGGCATGGCGCCGGACCCGACCGCGTGGGCGCTGCAGCAGGTCCTCGCCGGGCACGTGGAGCAGCACTGGCGGGAGCCTGATGAAGGGATCTGGGAGGTCCGCTTGTGCAGGCCGGCGAGTGTCAGCGCGTCGAAGCACACCGCCGGCAGCAGCGTCGCGAGCAGCGCCGGCGGGAAGACAGCCACGAATGGGATGTACGCGTAGTAGGCGAACGGGCCGTAGGAGTCCGGGCGGTAGATCCGAAGCCCACCGGGGCCCTGCCAGGACACCGCCCCGTAAAGGCGCAGTCCGTGCAGAACGCGCCAGGCGCCGAGCGAGCTCGCCTGCCCGACATCCAGAATGTTGCCCGCCGCGACACTTCCGATCCGAACGAGCAGCAGTATCAGGATTGCCCAACCGTCGGGAGCTGATGGATGGGCGCAGTTCCGGCATCCGCCATATCCCAAAGGTCGCTCCAAGCATGCGGCAGAACAGCCAGCCGAGACAGACGGCTGCCAGCCACAGACCGGCTTGGGAGACATCGTCGCTGAGCAGCATCGCCACGGGAAAGAAGCCAGCGAGCGCCAGCACGTCCAGATGCTCGACTCGCCACGGGCGACGCCAGTCGAGCAGCCCGAGAACAAAGCAGACCGCCGACGGTACGGCGATGAGCAGCGGATGCAACGTGAACGCGCCGTCGGCGACCGCCGGGGTGAACCAGCCACCGCCCTTCGGTACGAACCCATGACCAACTGGCACGAGCGCGGCCAGCACCCCCAGCCCACAAATGAACACGAACACGAGCAGACCAACGATCGCCAGTTTGTTTCCGCGAGGTGTTCTTGGCCCCACCTCTCCAGGCCGCAGCGGCCCCACGTGGCCAACTCCAACTTCTTTCGGCCCCACCCTGCTGGGGTCAGAACATCTTGCAACTTGCCTGGCAGAGTCCCTTTCCTCGCTGCCAATGACTGATCGGGGTGGGGCCGAATCATCTTCGCAAACGATCTTGCCGGGGCCAGGAGAGCTTGGAACGGTGGGGCCGGAACCACTTCGCGAAATCACCAGTTCGCTCGCTCGATCCAGCCGCCTACTAATGCGCGGGGTGTGGCCGGGCGGCCGCTCAGTTGTGTGCCGCATGTGGGCTCGGTTTGCTTTGAAGGCGGGTGACTGGGCGTTGGCGTCGAATCTGTCCGATGCCGATCCCCCGTGTCGGGGGACATCGGGTTTGGGTCGTTCAGGACGCCGTGGGTGCGCATGCATTGCGCGTGGGCGACCAGTTGATCGTGGACGGGATCGAGATGCCCCCGATGCCGGGCAGGACCAGATCTGCAGTGCGGGACGGATCCGGATGGCAGGCAAAAAAAAAGAGTCAGCCATCCACCGGCACCGGGCCCGGCGGTGAACGCTATCCCGTCCAGCGCGAGCCCGGACTGAACTGCTCGCGTAGCCCGGCGACCTCGATAGCCCATCGCTCATGCGATTGCCTCTCAGTGCGTGAATGCCGTTTCGGAACTCGTTGTACGCCGGGGCCGGTCCCAGCACGGTGCCAGCGGCTGATACCTGGCTGAGACCGGCGCCCTGGCATGCTGAAGCCGGTCCTCGGGATCGACGCGCGCGGACTTACGCGTCGCGGAGCCGGAGCGCCAGGCCGCCGAGGAGGAGCGCTCCGGCGGCCCAGGCGGCGAGCGCGCCGAGGCCCTGCCAGGGGGTGAGCGGCAGGGCGCGGATATTGGCCGTGGCCTGGATGTCCAGACCCGCGGTCATCGGGGCGATCTGTTCCAGGTGCCGCAGCCAGGCCCCGGTGCTGACCGTGGCGGTGAGGAGCGGAAACAGGAACAGCAGGCCCAGCACGATCCCGATCGCCGCCGCGGAGTTCCGCACTGCGGTGGCGACGCCGAGGGCGAGCAGCCCGATCAGGGCCAGGTACAGAGCGGAGCCGAGAGCAGCGCGCAGGTCGGCGCCGTTGCCCAGCGACAGCGGCGGGCCGGCCAGGCCGTGGCCGGGCAGGATGAGCTGCGCGGCCAGCACCGACCCGGCCGAGGCGACGGTGCCGGCCGCCAGCACCAGGCCCGAGACGACGGCGGCCTTGGCGGCGAGGACGCTGAGGCGGCGGGGCATCGCGGCGAACGTGAGGCGGATCATCCCGGTGCCGTACTCGCCGCCGATCGCCAGCACGGCGAGGATCGCGGCCACCGCCTGCCCGAGATAGACCCCGGTGAGGGAGAGCTTCGCGGGATCCTGGCCGCACCCGCCGGCGGCGTGGCAGGTCGCCGACCCCGCCGCGGCCGGGCCGATGGCCGCGGTGAGGACGACGACGGCGAGCAGCAGCCAGCCGGTGCCGCCGGCCGTCCGCAGCTTCGTCCACTCCGCGCCAAAGGCGCGCGCCGCCGACTGGACTGAGGAGCGAGGAACGAGCGACGAGGGAAGGAGGCGGGTCCAAGCGCGCCGGAGGCGCAAAGCAAGCAGGGTCCGGCTCATGCGTCCCTCCGGTGCAGCAGGAAAGCAGCCAGCGCCAAGGCGGCTACGGTCCAGGCGCACAGCACCGCGAACCCGGCCCACGGCGCGAGCGGGTAGTAGCCGTACATCGGCGTGTAGACGGCGGTGACCTGGGGATAGGCCGGGATGCTCTGCTCGGCGGCGATGGCGGCGGCCGGGGTGGTCCGCAGCACCCAGTCTGCGGCGTCGGCGGGCAGGGCGGTGATCGCGAGCAGGTACGGCAGCACGATCCCGGCGATCACGACGGTGACCGTGAGCGCGCCGCGCCGCAGCACCGCGCCGACGGCCAGGGCCAGGACGGCGGCGACGGCGATGAGCGCGGCGGCCCCGGCGATGACGCGCAGTTCGGTGAGCGCTGTCACGGGCAGGATCGGGTTGCCGCCGCTTCGGAGCTTCGCCAGGCCGACCGGGAGCGCGATCGCTATTCCGGCGATCCCGGCGGCGAACGTGACCGCGCCGATCACGATGGCCTTCGCCGCGAGGACCCGGCCGCGGCGCGGGGACGCGGCCAGGGTGACGCGGATCAGGCCGCGCCGGTACTCGGCGGTGATGAACAGCGCACCCAGGACGCCCACCGCGATCACCGCGGCGAACGAGCCGACACTGATGGCTTCCTCGATCCGCTTGCTGGCCCCCATCGCGCCCGCCACGACCGGCGCGATGTCGCCGCTGCCGCTTACGGTGAACCCGGCCCCGGCCTGGCGGGAACCGGTCCAGCCCGGAGGGGCCATTCGTGTCCCCGACGTCGCCGCCGGTCCAGGCTCCGCCTGGCCAGGTGCCGCCGAGGCTGAGGTGATCGAAGGCGCCGGTGTCCTGGGTGGAGACACCGGTTCCGGAGCCGCCGACAGCGGACTGGCTGATCGTCATGTTGTGGGCGGGAGATGTCGCGAACAGCCCGGCCTGGGCGGTGGCCGGCAGGCCGGTGAGGGTGATGGTGCCGGCCTTGGTCCAGCTGGTGCCGTCGGCGGAGTCGTAGCCGGTGATGGTGTCGCCGTGCCGGGCCAGGCGCAGCCAGCGCGGCGACGCCGTCGTGGCCGTCCCGCCCAGGCCGACGGTGTCTCCGGTGTAGTTCCACTGCATCCGCACCCCGTGGCTGCTGGTGACCATCATCGCCGCGTACGCCGACGTCGGCTTGGTGGACGCCTTGATGATGATCCCGGCCTTGGACCACGGCTCGACGTCCGGCGTCCAGCCGGCGGTCGGGTTTCCCGCCGCCGACGCGCCGCCGCCGGAGTTTGAGATCAGGCCGGTCAGGGAGGTGACCCGGACGGTGATGCTGCCGTCTCCGGCCAGCGTCCGGTGCACGAAGGAGAACTGGTCGGTTACCGCCTCACCGCCCGGTCCCGTCGGCGGCGCAGGGCAGGCGGACTACTGGTGAAGTCGCGTAACCGATCAGTGCGTATACGCCGGTGGCCTTGCCGTTTGGGTCACTGTGCGTGGTCGCCGGGCGCGTATTGGTTCCAGGTCTTGGCGGCTTCGGCGGCGATGCGGGTGGTGGTGTGGTCGTG
>WNFE01004560.1_pt1 | contig 10368 bp, 4 predicted proteins | sample 5400451 | NCBI WGS metagenome assembly WNFE01 (sample SAMN13153344, study PRJNA577476) | soil metagenome | isolation source: 200 cm saprolite under Douglas fir tree site 2 hole 2 | place: USA:California | collected 2015-04-18 | reverse complement strand
TGATCAACGCCGTGAAGATCACCCTGCCGCGGCCGCGCCCCCAAGGCGGCATCGGCGAGACCGACATGCACGCCGCCCAGCAGCACGTGCCGTTGCAGGAGATCCGCGTGCCATGGCCGGCGCCGTGATGCGCCGCCGCGCCCTGCTGGCCGGCACGGCGGCGTTCGGCCTCGCCGGCCGGTCCTGGGGTCAAGCCTCGGGCCAGGCCTGGCCGAGGACGGCGTGATCGCCGTCGGCGGCACGCCGCAGGCCTTCATGGCCACCATCCGCGCCGAGGTCGAGCGCTGGCAGACCTTCATCGACCGCACCAAGATCAAGCTCGACTAGGCGGCGCGCCACTCCAGTGGCACGCCCCCAGCTCAACGCGACCAGAACTTCCACCACTGCCGTTGCGGCGAGAGGCTTTGCGTCGTCGGCATCGGCGGCTGAGGCGTCTGGTCGAGGCCGCCGATCGGCATGGGCGCCGGCAGGTCGGTGTCGCGCCAGCCGCCGCCCAGCGCCAGGACCAGGTTGGCGCTGGCCGTCAGCCGGCTGAGACGGATACTGAGCAGGGTCTGCTCGGCGCTCAGCGCGGCGGTCTGGGTGGTCACCACCGTCGTGTAGGCCACGGTGCCCTGCGTGTACTGGTTGAGCGACAGCTGCTCGGCTTCGCGCGCCGCGGCGACGGCGGCGCGTTGCACCTGCTCCTGCTGGATCAGCACGCGCTGCTGGACCAGCGCATCCTCGACCTGCTGGAAGGCGACCAGGATGGTCTGCCGGTAGGTCGCGACCTGGCCGTCGTATTTCGCCCGGGCACCCTCGACCTGCGCCTTGAGCGCGCCGCCGTCGATCAGGGTGGCGGCCAGCTGCGGGCCGACCGACCAGATGGCGTTGCTGAGCTGCAGCAGCGCAATAAAGGTGCCACCCACCAAGGTGACGCTGCTGGCGAGCGAGATGTTGGGATAGAAGGCCGCTTGCGTCACGCCGATCTGGGCGTTGGCCGACGCCATCAGGCGCTCGGCGGCGGCGATGTCGGCCCGCCGCTCGAGCAACGTCGACGGCACGCCTGCGTCGAGGGTCGGCACCTCCGGCGGCGGCGGGCCCGGCTCCAGGCTGAATTCCGCCGGCGCCTTGCCGACCAGAATGGCGACCGCATGCTCGAACGTGGCACGGTTGATGTTCGCGCCGACGAGCTGGGCGCGGGTCTGCTCGAGCTGGGTCTGCGCCTGCGCAAGGTCCAGCCGCGAGGCGGTGCCGGCATCGACCTGGTTCTGCACGATCTGGAGCGAGCGCGTGAACGCGGCCACCGAGGCCTCGAAGAGCTTGATCTGCTGCTCGGCGATGCGCATCGAGAAGTAGTTGATTGCGAGGTTCGCCTGCGCCGACAGCCGCGCATTGGCGAGATCGGCGGCACTCGCCTGAGCCGCCGCCGAGTCGCTTTCGATCTGCCGGCGGATGCGGCCCCACAAGTCGATCTCCCAGCTAAGCGACGAGCCCATCGTGAACTGGCTGATGCTGCCCCCGCCGGTGTTGACGAGGCCGCCCTGGGTGCTGCGGCCGCCGCCGGTGCCGCTGCCGCTTTGCGTAAAGCCGGCGTTGCCCGAAATCGTCGGATAGAGACCCGACGCGTCCTGCCGCACCAGCGCCCGCGCCTGGCGGTAGGCCGCTTCGGCCTGCATCAGCGTCTGGTTGGAGATGTCGATCTGGGCCGCTACCCGATCGAGCACCGGATCGCCGTACATCGCCCACCATGGCCCGCGATCGATGGCATCGCGCGGCTGGGCGGGCTGGAAGTCCGCGGCCGCGCCGATCACCGGTCCCGTCGTCTCCTTGAAGGCAAGCGGCGGCGGATCGGCCGGTGGCGGGCGCTGGTAGTTCGGGCCGACCATGCAGCCCGAGAGGCAGACCAGGGCAAGCAGCGCCGTGACGCAACGGGCGACCGTCATGCCGGCGCGGCTCCTGCACTACCCATGACGCGCGCCACGCGGCTCGGCCGGTCGCGGTCGCGGCGACGGAAGCGGTCGAGATAGAGATAGATCACCGGCGTGGTGTAGAGGGTGAGGATCTGGCTCACGAACAGCCCGCCGATGATCGAGATGCCGAGCGGCTGGCGCAGCTCGGCGCCGTCGCCGAACCCGAGCGCCAGCGGCAGCGCCCCCAGCATCGCCGCCATGGTCGTCATCAGGATGGGCCGGAAGCGCAGCACGGCCGCCTGGTGGATGGCCTCGCGGGGATCGAGCCCCTCGTTGCGCTCGCGCTCCAGCGCCACGTCGATCATCATGATGGCGTTCTTCTTGACGATGCCGATCAGCAGCAGCACGCCGATCATGGCGATGATGCTGAGCTCCACACCGGTGAGCCTGAGCGCCAGCAGCGCGCCGATGCCGGCCGACGGCAGGGTCGACAGGATCGTGATCGGGTGGATGTAGCTCTCATAGAGGATGCCGAGCACGATATAGACGGCGGCGAGCGCGGCCAGGATCAACAGGAGCTGGTTGTCGAGCGACTGCTGGAAGGCCCGCGCCGTGCCCTGGAACGAGCCGTGGATGGTCGAGGGCACGCCGATCTCGCGCATCGTGTCGTTCACAAAGGCAATGGCGTCGCTCAGCGTCTTGCCGGGCACCAGGTTGAACGAGATCGTGCTGGCGACGAACAGGCCCTGGTGATTGACGGCAAGCGGCGTCGTGCCGAACTCATAGCGCGTCACCGACTGGAGCGGAATCATCGTCTCCGGCGACGTGCTGACGGCCGCCCCGGTCGATGCCGAGCCGCGGCCGCTGACGGCGATCTGGTTGGTCCGCTGGTTACGCACCGCCTGCGTCGGATCGACGGCGCCCGCCTGCAGCGGCGCCGTCGACACGATGGCGCCGGTCGCCTGCGCGCCGCCGATCGCACCGCCCGACGTGCTGACATAGATGTCCTTCAGCGCCTCGGGATTCTGCCAGAACTCGGGCGAGACCTCCATGACCACGTGATACTGGTTCAGCGCATTGTAGATGGTCGAGACCTGACGCTGGCCGAACGCGTCGTAGAGCGTCGACGAGATGCTGCGGGTGTTCACGCCGAGCCGGGCCGCCGCGTCGCGGTCGATCGTGAGATTGACCTGCAGGCCGCGCTGCTGCTGGTCGGAATCGACGTCGGTGACGACCGACTGGTCCGCTCGCAGCGCTTCCAGCAGCTTGGGTCCCCAAGTGTAGAGGTCGGACAGCGAATCGGCCTGCAGGGTGAACTGGTACTGCGAATTGCTCTGGCGGCCGCCGACCCGGATGTCCTGCACCGCCTGCATGAAAAGGTTTGCGCCGGCCACCTGGTTGAGCTTGGGCCGCAAGCGGGCGATCACCTGGTCGGCCGACAGCTTGCGCTCGCCGAGCGGCTTCAGGGAGGCGAACAGGAAGCCGGAATTGGTCGAAAAGCCGCCGGTGAAGCCCGCGACGCTGGCGATATCGGGATCCTCCTGAACGATCTGCATGAATTGCCGGAACTTCCGACGCATGGCCTGGAACGAGATGCTCTGGTCGGCGCGGATGCCGGCGATGATGCGGCCGGTATCCTGCTGGGGGAAAAAACCCTTGGGGATCGTCACGTAGAGGTCGATGTTGAGGATCACCGTCGCCAGGAAGATCAGGATCGTCACCAGCGGATGGCGCAGCACCAGGCCGAGGCTGCGGTCGTAGAAGCTTTGCAGGGCGGCGAAGCCGCGCTCGCTGGCGCGGAAGAAGCGGCCGGGCGGCCGCACGCTGTGCGGCCGCAGCACATAGGCGCACATCATGGGCGTGGTGGTGAGCGACACGACCATGGAGATCACGATGGCGATGGTGAGCGTGACCGCGAACTCGCGGAACAGCCGGCCGACGATGCCGCCCATCAGCAGAATCGGGATGAACACCGCGATCAGCGACAGGCTCATCGAGACCACGGTGAAGCCGACCTCGCGGGCGCCCAGGAGCGCCGCTTCGATGCGCGACATGCCGGCCTCGATATGCCGGGAGATGTTCTCCAGCACGATGATGGCGTCGTCGACCACGAAGCCCGCGGCGATCGCCATGGCCATCAGCGACAGGTTGTTGAGGCTGTAGCCCAGAAGATACATGCCGCCGAAGGTGCCGATCAGCGAGACCGGCACGGCGACCGAGGCGACGAAGCCGGCGCGCGCCGAGCGCAGGAAGGCGAAGGTCACCAGCACCACCAGGATGACACTGATGATCAGCGCACGCTCGACTTCCTTCAGCGACGCGCGAATGGTCGTGGTGCGATCGGCGACGACCTGCAGATCGACATCATTGGGCAGCGCCGCCTGCAGCTCCGGCAGCAGCGCCTTGATCTGGTCGACGGTCTCGATGACGTTGGCGTTGGGCTGCAGGTAGATGATCACCAGCACCGAGCGCTTGCCGTTGGCCTGGCCCTCGTTGCGGATGTTTTCGGTCGAATCGAGGATCTCGGCCACGTCCGACAGGCGCACCGGCGAGCCGTTGCGCCAGGCGACGATGAGATCGCGGTACTCCGCGGCGATTCGCGCCTGGTCGTTGGAATAGATCTGGAAGCGCCGGTCGCCGATCTCGAGGGCGCCCTTGGGCGAATTGGCATTGGCCGCCGCGAGTGCTGCCCGTACGCTTTCCAGGCCTATTTGATACTTCGACAGCGTTGTCGGGTTGATCTCGACCCGGACGGCGGGCAGCGAACTGCCGCCCAGCGTGACCTGGCCGACGCCGCTCACCTGACTCAGCTTCTGCTGCAGGACGTTGGAGGCGGCGTCGTAGAGGCGGCCCTGGCCCAGGGTCTCGGAGGTGAGTGCCGCGACCAGGACCGGGGCATCGGCGGGATTGATCTTGCGGTACTGCGGATTGCTCGGCAGGTCGCTCGGCATGTCCATCCGCGCGGCATTGACGGCGGCCTGCACGTCGCGCGACGCCCCGTCGATGCTGCGCGAGAGGTCGAACTGCAAGGTGATGCGCGAGTTGCCGACGGTGCTCGACGAGGTGATCTCGGTGACGCCGGCAATGGCGCCGAGTGCCCTTTCGAGCGGCGTCGTCAGGCTGGTGGCGACGGTTTCCGGCGAGGCGCCGGGCAGGCTGGCCGAGACCTGGATGGTCGGAAAATCGACCTTGGGCAGCGGCGACACCGGCAGCTTCAGGAAGGCGACCAGGCCGGCGAGCGCCAGGCCCACCGTCAAGAGCGTGGTGGCGACCGGCCGGGCGATGAAGGGAGCCGACAGGTTCACGGCTGAGGCCTCTCCTCCGCGTCGCTGCGGACCGGATAGAGCGGCGTGTCGAGCGGCACGCCGCGCAGCCGCCGGCCGATGCGGTCGAAGGCGAGATAGATCACCGGCGTGGTGAACAGCGTCAGCACCTGGCTCACGATCAGGCCGCCGACGATGGTGAGGCCCAGCGGATGGCGCAGCTCCGAGCCGGTGCCGCTGCCCAGCATCAGCGGCAAGGCGCCGACCAGGGCCGCGACCGTGGTCATCAGGATCGGCCGGAAGCGCAGCAGGCAGGCCTGGTGGATCGCCTCGAGCGGCGCCTTGCCCTCGTTGCGTTCGGCATCGAGGGCGAAGTCGATCATCATGATGGCGTTCTTCTTGACGATGCCGATCAAGAGCACGATGCCGATGATGGCGACGACGCTGAGATCGTCGCCCGCGATCATCAGCGCGAGCAAGGCGCCGATGCCGGCCGACGGCAGGGTCGACAGGATCGTGATCGGATGGATGTAGCTTTCATAGAGCACGCCCAGCACGATGTAGACCGTGACGATGGCGGCTAGGATCAGCAGCAACTGGCTGTTGAGCGACTTCTGGAAGGCCAGAGCGGCACCCTGGAAGTGCGTCGTGATCGAGGCCGGCATGCCGATCTCGTGTTGCGCGGCGGTGATGGCGTCGACCGCTTCGCCGAGCGCGGCGCCGGGTGCCAGGTTGAACGAAATGGTGGTGGCCGGGAACTGGCCCAGCCGGTCGATCCGAAGCGGCGCCTGGCGTTCCTCGAAGGTGGCGATGGCCGACAATGGCACCTGCTTGCCGCCCGACCCGGGCAGGTAGAGGTTGGCCAGCGAATCGACCGAACGGGCCATCGACGGCTCGACTTCGTAGATCACCCGATACTGGTTCGACTGGGTATAGACCGTCGACACGATGCGCTGACCGAAGGCGTCGTAGAGCACGTTGTCGACCGAGGCGGCGGTGATGCCAAAGCGCGCGGCGGCATCGCGGTCGATCTTGATGAACAGCGACAGGCCTTTGGCCTGCAGGTCGCTGGTGACGTCGGCGATCTGCGGCACTCTCTGCAGCCGCTCCATCAGGCGCGGCACCCAGGCGTCGAAATCCTCCGGCTTGGCGCTTTCCAGCACGAACTGGTACTGCGTGCGGCTCACCGTCGAATCGATGGTGAGGTCCTGGGCCGGCTGCATGTAGAGCGAGATGCCCTGCACGTTCGCCGTCTCGCCCGCCAAGCGCCGGATGATCTGGCTCGCCGAGGCGCTTCTGGTGCTGCGCGGCTTGAGGTTGATCAGCATGCGGCCGGAGTTGAGCGTCGGGTTGGTGCCGTCGACGCCCACGAACGAGGTCAGGCTCTCGACATCGGGATCGCCGAGAATGGCATCGGCCAGCGCGCGCTGGCGCTCGCTCATCGCCTCGAACGACACGCTTTGCGACGCCTCGGTGACGGCTTGAATCAGGCCGGTATCCTGGATGGGGAAGAAGCCCTTTGGCACCACGATGTAGAGCACCACCGTGAGTACGATGGTGGCGACCGCGATCGCGAGCGTCAGCGGCTGATGGCGGAACACCACGACCAGGCAGCGGTCGTAGACGGCGATCAGCCGTCCGAACCAGCGCGCGCCCAACGCCTCGGCTTCGCCATGCGGCTGCCCCGGCCGCCGGCGCAGGAGCTGGGCGCACATCATCGGCACCAGGGTGAGCGAGACCACGGCCGAGATCAGGATGGTGACGGAGAGCGTCACGGCGAACTCGCTGAACAGGCGGCCGACGACGTCGCTCATGAACAACAGCGGGATCAGCACGGCGATCAGCGACACGGTGAGCGACACCACGGTGAAGGCGATCTGGCTCGACCCCCGGAGTGCGGCCTCCTTCGGATCGTCGCCGCGCTCGATATAGCGAGCGATGTTCTCGATCATGACGATGGCGTCGTCGACCACGAAACCGGTGGCGATGGTGAGCGCCATGATCGAGAGGTTGTTGAGGCTGAAGCCCGCGAGATACATCACCGCCAGCGTGCCGATCAGCGACAGCGGCACCGACAGGCTGGGAATCAGCGTGGCGCGCCAGTCGCCGAGGAACAGGAAGATCACGGCGACGACCAGGACGACGGCAAAGGTGAGCTCGATCTGCACGTCGCGCACCGAGGCGCGGATGGTGATCGTGCGGTCGGTGATGATCGCGACGTCGAGCGAGTTCGGCAGGGTCTCGCGCAGCTGCGGCAGCAGCGCCTTGATGTTGTCGACGACGGCGATGACGTTGGCGCCGGGCTGGCGCCGGACGTTCACGATCACCGCCTGGGTCGAGTTCACCCAGGCGACCAGCCGGTTGTTCTCCTGCGCTTCTTCGACGGTCGCGACATCGGACACCCGCACCGGCGCGCCGTTGCGATAGGCGACGACGATGTCGCGGAAGGTCGCGGGATCGGTGACCTGGTCGTTGGCGTTGATGGTGTAGGCCCGCGCCGGCCCGTCGAAATTGCCTTTGGGCGTGTTGACGTTGGCGTTGGAGATCGTCGTGCGCAGATCGTCGACATTGAGGCCGTAGGCCGCGAGCGCGGTCGGGTTGGCGCGGATGCGCACGCCGGGCTTCTGGCCGCCCTCCAGGCTGACCAGGCCGACGCCGGGAAGCTGGGAGATCTTCTGGGCGAGCCTGGTGTCGACCATGTCGTGCACCTTGGTGAGCGGCTCGGATTTCGACGTGATGGCGAGCGTCAGCACCGGCGCGTCGGCGGGATTGATCTTGGCGTAGACCGGCGGCGAGGGCAGGTCGGACGGCAGCAGGTTGCCGGCGGCATTGATCGCCGCCTGGACCTGCTGCTCGGCGACGTCGAGGCCGAGCGCCAGATCGAACTGCAGCGTGATCGACGAGGCGCCGGCCGAACTGGTCGACGTCATCTGGTTCAGCCCGGGCATCTGGCCGAACTGGCGCTCGAGCGGCGCGGTGATCGACGAGGTCATGACCTCGGGGCTGGCGCCGGGATAGAGCGTCTGCACGCGGATGGTCGGGTAATCGACCTGCGGCAGGGCCGACAGCGGCAGGAATTTATAGGCGATCATGCCGACCAGGATGATCGCCACCATGAGCAGCGAGGTTCCGACCGGCCGCTCGATGAAGATCCGCGACGGGTTCATGTCGCGGTCGGGGTTACTGGTTGGTTTGCGCGGGCCGGTTGGCGCCGCCGCCGCTGGCGTTGCCCTCCCCGTTGGCCGGGCGCCGCCGTTGTGGCGCGGCTTGGGCGCCTGCCGGTGCGGCCTGCCCGTCAGGCGGCGCCGCGGCGACCGGCGGGCCGGATGTCGCGCGCGGGTTGGCGCCCGGCCGGCGGATCTTGGCGCCGTCGCGCAGGCGGTCCGTACCGTCGATGATGACCTGGTCGCCGACCTGCAGGCCGCTGGTGATCTGCACCTTCTCGCCGTCGGTCGCGCCCAGCTCGACGACACGGATTTCGACCGTGTCGTCGGCCTTGACGAGATAGACGAAGGTGCCGGGCTGGCCGCGCTGGATGGCGGCGACGGGAACCACCACGGCGTCCTTCACCGTGTCGACCAGCAGGCGGACGTTGACGAACTGGTTGGGGAACAGGCTCTCGTCCTTGTTGTCGAAGACGGCGCGCAGCTTGACCGTGCCGGTAGTGGTGTCGATGACGTTGTCGTGCGTGTCGAGCTTGCCGACGGCGAGCTCGCTCTTCTGCGCCCGGTCGAGCACCCGCGCCTCGAGCGACGCGCCGCCCTTCAGGCGCTGTCGCACCGGCGGCAGGGCATCCTCGGGAATGGTGAAGAGCACCGAGATCGGCTGCACCTGGATGATGATGCAGAGGCTGGTGGCGTCGGCCATCGTCACGTAGTTGCCCGGGTCGACCAGGCGCAGGCCGATGCGGCCGGTGAGCGGCGCCAGGATCTTGGTGTAGGTGACGTTGAGCTTGGCGGCGTCGACCTGGGCCTGGTCGATCACCAATGCCGCTTCATACTGGCGGACCAGCGAGATCTGCGTGTCGTACTGCTGGCGGGCGATCGATTGCTGGTCGACCAGCTTCTTGTAGCGCTCGAGGTCGACCTGGGCGTTCTTGAGCAACGCCTCGTCCTTCTGCTGCTGGCCGATCGCCTGCTGGAGCGCGACGTCGTACGGCCGCGGATCGACCACCGCCAAAAGGTCGCCCTGCTTGACCATCTGGCCTTCCTTGAACTCGACCTTGATGAGCTGGCCGGTGATCTGGGTCTTCACGTTGACGGTGTTGAGCGGGGTCACCGTGCCCAGGGCGCGGATGACGACGGGAATTTCACCCTTGGCGGCGGTGGCGATGCCGACCGGCGTGGCCGCCCCGGCGGCAAAACGACCCCCTTGGCGGGCCGGCGGATTAGTTCCGGACTGCGAAATATACCAACCGGCGCCAGCCACGACGGCAAGCCCCAGCCCGATCCCAAGCAGGGTGCGCAGCCTTTTCATCGTCCGATACGCCCCAAAGTGAAGCCCGTTACCCTACTCATACGGGCCGAAGCGAGGGAGTCTCCCCCAGCGGTCGGACCGGCGCAAGGCGTTGCCTTTTACCACTTGGAGCAGATTCCGAAACGCCAGGGGTCGAGGCGAATTGAGGTTTGCGCCGTTTCCGCCGGTCGTTTTCGAATTTCCGCATTTCCCGCAATTTCCGCTAACGCTTTTGGTCGGTCCAGTGGAGTGCATTTGACCCCGAATCTCCTTTCAAGCGGCACGACAAAGCTCTCCGTCCTGCCATCGGTGTCGCTCGCAAACGAAGTGTAGACGAAACGTAAGTATTAGACAAGGAAAATACTAGTATTTTTTAAGATACCGGCTTGGGCCGCGGTGACCCGGAATAAGTGCGCACCATAGAGGGGGGTGATGGCTATTTCGGAGACGCTTAAAGGGCGCCAAAGCCGGGGCGGCGGTTTCCAGCCGCCGCCCGGGCCCACCGGTCAGCCGCCTCGGCCGCGGTCAATCCGCGGCCTTGTCGGGCACGTAGAGCGCGTTGCCGCCGGCGCGGAACTTGGCGCTCATCTCGTCCATGCCCTTCTTGGCGTACTCGCGAATGTCCTGGGTGATGCGCATGGAGCAGAATTTCGGCCCGCACATCGAGCAGAAATGCGCCGTCTTGTGCGCCTCCTTGGGCATCGTCTCGTCGTGGAACTTCTCGGCCGTCGCCGGATCGAGCGAGAGGTTGAACTGGT
>WNFE01004558.1_pt1 | contig 10369 bp, 9 predicted proteins | sample 5400451 | NCBI WGS metagenome assembly WNFE01 (sample SAMN13153344, study PRJNA577476) | soil metagenome | isolation source: 200 cm saprolite under Douglas fir tree site 2 hole 2 | place: USA:California | collected 2015-04-18 | reverse complement strand
GTTACTACAACGATGACGTTCATACAGGCGCTGCGTGTCGGCAAGGTCGGCGCGCGTCCGTTGCATGCCTCGATGCCCTGGTGGTTCTACCGCAAGATGACTGACGACGATCTGAAATCTATCTTTGCTTTCCTGCACACGCTAAAGCCGGTCAAGCATCAACTGGATAACACAGAGCCTCCGACCTACTGCCGTCAGTGCAAGCAAATGCACGGATTCGGGAGGACGAATTGAAGTGTCAGAACCGAGAGCGGTAGCGACCGGATCATTAAGGCGACTTTGAAAGAACCTCGCACAAATGCCGCCATCGTTTGCTCAAGCTGAGTGGTAGGGTCCGGTCGCTACCGCTCTCGGTTCTGACACTTTATCCTTAAAACGGTCACATTGAGAGTTGTCCCAGGGCGGCGCCGACGAGTAGAATGGATTTGCTCGCGCCTCACGCTGAGCAAGCAAGAAGAAAATTGAATAAGGAGATCGCAAGAACCCCGTGATCGCTCGTAAACTGTTCCCCGGCTTGTTCGTCGCCTGCTGTGCGCTGGCTCTGGCGACAGTCGCCGCCGCGCAAACAAGCGATTTCGATGCCCGCCCGCGGGTCGTTCTAACCAATAAGGTCACCGCAAAACCGATCGAGAAGGCGCCCATAACGTATCCGCCGACGCGGATCGAGAATCGCGCTCCGATAATGTCAGAGGGCTCCCTCGGACGATTCAACACTGAATTGTTAACGGCGATTGAATCGCATTTGGGATCGAGCTATCACTTCAATACTACCGGTCCTGATTCTTTCGATTGTTCCGGTTTTGTTTGGCGAGCTTATCAGGACGTGGGAGTGAATTTTCAACGCGGCCCGGCGCGTTCGTATTGGGCAACATTTGCGCCCCCGCCAAAGGAAGAAGAATTTAAGTTTGGCACGCTGGTTTTCTTCAGCGGCCTGGCGCACGTCGGCATCGTGGCCGACGAGAAAGGTTTCTACCATTCAGCCAGACACGGCGGCGTGGTTTACTCGCCCTTCAACGATTATTGGCTTTCGCGCATTGATGGATTTCGCCGGGTGCCGTTGGAATCGGCGCCCTTGAACGAGAAGGCGCGCGCCAAAAAGCCGGCCACGAATGTGCAAAGTGCGGAAGACGAGGATGGTCCCTGAGGGAACTGAGTAATTCAGAGTGCGAAAGGGCCGCTGCGGATTGATTCCACGGCGGCCTTTTTCTTTTGGATAGCCCCGGGGCATTAGCCCGACCGTGAGGGAGGGCTCATTGTGTTGGGTTGAGGGCAGCGGAGCCCCGCTCTTGATCTCCCGCTCAGCTCTTCGACACAAACCCGGCGTGATGATCCTTGTCGCGCTTTTCCCAGACCGCAATGATCTTTTCGATCGCGATGTAGCAAGTCTCGCCATCCTCGTCTTTCAAATGCAGCACGCCGCCGTCAACCTTGATTACTTCGCCACGCATGCTGGAAGTGGCGCCGCAAAAGACGTCGATCCTCCGGCCGATCAAATTCGAAAGCAGTTCTTTCATCGGGAAGTGTTAGGACGGTTTAGAGTTCAAACTTTAGTTTGCGTTCGCCGACGGAGACAATCCGAAAGATTGAACTCCGAAACTACTTGTCGCCGTTGCGAAAAGTGATCTGCACCAGCGGCACGACGCTGTCGTCGCCCTGCTGCTCGCGTTCGAATTGCAACAGGTCGTAATAAGCGCAGCGCCTGGTGCTGGGAAAATCGCGACAGACATTCGGACGCGCGTGATAAATCGTGCATTGCCGCGTTTCAGCGTTCAGGAAAGTGCAAGCCTGCCCTAAAATCGGATCGGCTTTCCGGCGCAGAATGCGCTCGCCGTTGAAAACCTTTGTGTATCGCTTAGCTGCGGCGGGCAGGCCGAGCCCGAAGTGTTTCGCCAGACGCTTCAGATCACCCTTGCCAACTGCGACCCGCTCGTAAACCGAGCAGCAATACGCCGGACACTTTGAACAATCGTAATTTTCGCTCACTAACTATCCCTCGGCTCGTTCCCTATCTGCGTTTTGATTTTCGATATTCCTTCAAAAGTAATTGCATGAACTCCTCGCGACGATCGTAAAGCCGTCGGGGTGGTCGCGGGCGATGTTTTGCCAAAGCATACGCCGTGATGATCGGCAGCGCCACCGTTGTGTCGAGGTAACAGACCACGGCGTCCGGCAGCCGATCGGGATCCACCTTGCCCCACGAAACCGCTTCGCCCGGCGTCGCGCCCGAAAGGCCGCCGGTGTCGGGCCGCGCGTCGGTGACCTGGAGAAAGTAATCGTGGCCGCGCTCGTCGATGCCCAGCACTTCCTGAATCTGCGGTTCGGTTTGCAACGCAAAGTTTTTCGGCGAGCCGCCGCCGAGAATGAAAATCGCCGAGCGCCCGCCTTTCTTTGGCGATGCGCTCTTTAACTTTCCGGTGTTGCGCGCGGGTTTGACGTCATCGCGAATTAGTCCACGCTTCGCGGCCAAAACGATTGACGCGGTTTCGTTCACATCAAACGAAGGATCGAGCACGAGTTTGTTGCCCTGCAAGCTCTTTGCCGCCACGTTCATGCCGATCGAAGAGTCGCCCGGCGACGAGGTGTAAAGCGGCACCGCGTATTCATGCGCGGCCGCCAGCAGAGACTTGCGCTTTGCCCCCAGCTTGCGCTCGCGCTCGAGCACGTATCGCCCGGCGAGATAGTGAAATTCCGCCGTGGACATCGGGCGCTGAAACTCCGGCGCTTCGATCACCCGGCGAAAGAATTCGTCGGTATCCAGCAGCACCGAATAGTCAAAAAAGATGTCGTAGATGCGCACAACCTGTTCGTCGCGCAAGACGATGTCGGAAGTTTGCGCGTTGCCTTCGTGCATTGACAAGCCGATCCCGAAGTGGGTGTCGTGATAAAAATTCGCGCCCGTCGAGATGATCCAGTCGATAAAGCCGGCTTTGATCAATGGAATCAACGACGACATGCCCAAGCCCGCCGGCGTCAGCGCGCCGGTCAACGTCACACCGACCGTAACGTCGGGGTCGAGCATTTTTCGAGTGAACAGCCAGCACGCTTCGCGCAGACGCGCAGCGTTGTAGGCGAGAAACGCGCCGTCAACCAGATCGACGAGCTTCGTGGCGCCAGTGATGGGCGCCGGATCGATGCGCCGGCCGCTGAGGAACTTGCTGAGTTTTCTTGCCAAGACTTTGCGGAATTTGTTTTGAGAAAATCGAACGCGAGAAGGAATAGTCGATGAGTCAGCGAGGGTTGTCAACTGTCGAGGGCGCGACTTCGCGTTTCGGAAAGTTGTTCGACGCATTGACGACAGAGGCAACCACGATAGCGAGAACGCATCTCCGCGCGCGCTTCATCGCTCAACTTGATCTCTGAGCACCAGCAACCTGCCAGCGACACGCCGCACTGAAAGTCGCTGCCGCATGAGTCGCAGGTCAAGCCACGTCGCAGTGGAATTAGGCTGGCCAGCTTCAGAAACATTTCAGTTGCTCTGAGTCCCTTGATTTGCACTCTGTGAATTGCTGCGTTTGAGTCGTACTCGCCCAATCCTCTTTTCGTCTGCTACCAGGACCTCGACTTCGATCCCCCGGAACGTCAGGCGCTCGCCGGCGCACGGTACGCTGCCCTTTTCCGCGATCACCAGGCCGGCGATCGTCGTGAAATCGTCCGCTTCGATTTCCATGCCGAACAGACGCTCGATCTTTCCGATCTCAACGCCGCCGAGAACTTCGTAAGCGCCGTCACCTGCTGGGACGATCTCTTCCGGCTCTTCCCGGCTGATGTCTTCGTCTTCGATCTCGCCGACGATCTCTTCCAGGATGTCCTCGACGGTGACCAGCCCCGCGACGCCGCCGTATTCGTCTATCACCATCGACAGATAAACGTGCGCCTTCTGCATTTCCTCCAAAAGCTTGGCCACCGGTTTGGTTTCAGGCACGAAATAAACGGGCCGGATGAACGGCGTAATCGGCGAATCCGCCTTGCCGGCAGCCAGTGATGGCAGCAGGTCGCGCACGTAGATCATTCCTTCGATGTTCTCGATTTGATCGCGATAGACAGGCAGGCGCGAGTGCTTTGATTCGATGATCAGATTGCGCGCATCGCGAACCGTAGCGGTCCTGGGCAGCGCGGCGATTTCCGTGCGCGGGGTCATCACTGCGCCCACGCGCGTGTCGCCAAATTCAATCGCCGACTGAATCAGCTCGCGCTCTTCTTCCTCAATGATCCCTTCGGCTTCGCCCACGTCGATCAGCGCTTCGATATCGTCGCCGCTGTCTTCTTCGACGTCGTCGGAAAGCGCTTCCTCGATTTGCTCCTGCATCCGCAAGCGATCGAAGGAACGATGCCACGGCTCAGCCGCGTAAGCCAGTACCCGATAAAACGGACGCAGCAGCGGTAGCAGACGCAGCACTTTGGCCTCGGGATTCCGCAGAGAAATCGTCCGCGGGATGAACTGGCGAAAAATTCCCGCCAGCAACAGGCCCAGGGTCAGCGCGACGAACAGCACCAACGCGTTCCCCGAGAACCATTGCAGCGAGATGTAAGTGATCAGGACTGAGAACGCGACCAGCAGGATCTGAATCGCGGCTGACAGAGTGAATTCAAACCGCGGACGGTTTCTCAGAATCTCTTTGAGGAACGGCGAGTAACGCGCGGTGGGGTGCTCTTCGGCTTCGGCGGCCAGCCGCCGCAACCCCACGTCGCTCAACTGGCCGAAGGCCATGTCAATAGTCGCGAGAAACGTCAGCGCGACAAGCAGGAAAAGACTTACCGCTAATTCGATTTCCATACCGTGCGAGTTAAATAGTAAGTGGAAAATGGGAAATAGTGAACCGCTGATGAACGGTGTCTAGAGTACCAACTTCAGTTGGGCCTTTTTGGCAACGCTAAAGCCCAACTAAAGTTGGTACTCTATGCGCCGTTGTTCCTGGATACGCTCATCCCTGTTGACGTTCACGACCGCTCAAATCCCGAGTTGTTTCCCCAATTTCAGCTCAAGCCGGTTCATTTCGCCGTTGTCGGTTTCGTGATCGTAGCCGCACAGGTGCAACAGCCCGTGCAGAATCAGTTGCTCAATTTCGCTCGAAAAGCTCAACCCGTTCGCCTTCGCCTGCGCCGCCGCCCGCTCAACTGAAATGACAACATCACCTAAGTGCGATCCGTCTTCGACTTCAAAAGGCTCGGCCCCAGTTGGAAATGAAAGCACGTCCGTGGCCAGGTTCTTCCCGCGAAAGCGTCGATTCAATTTCCTGATGGCATCATCACTGACGAAAACTATGGTCGCACTCCGGTCGTCTCGGCCAATCGCGCGCACCGCTTTGGCGGTGAACTCGCGCCATTGTTTTGCGTTAATTGTTCGGCCTCGCTGGCGATTCACAATCTCGATCATGCTCGCTTGGACGTTCGCGGCTTTGCCGCCCGATGTGCGGAAAGGCTCTGCCTTTCCGTATGCCATTCGATTGGGACCATGGGGCTACGCCCCAGCGGCGTAGCCGCAAGTTAATACTGGCCGAGCCGGCGAGGCGAAGCCTCGCCGCACATCAGGCGGCAAAGCCGCAAATCGACAATGGCTACATCTCGTTCTTCTTGGTATGCGACTCGTAAGCCTTGATGATCATCTGCACGAGCTTGTGGCGGACCACGTCTTTGTCAGAGAAGTAAACGAAATCGATGCCTTCGATACCGGCCAGCACGCGTTCAGCTTCGACCAGGCCGCTGCGCTTGCCCGTCGGCAAATCGATCTGCGTCACGTCGCCGGTGATTACGGCTTTCGATCCGAAGCCGATGCGCGTCAGAAACATCTTCATCTGCTCGCTGGTCGTATTCTGCGCTTCGTCGAGAATCACGAACGCGTCGGACAGCGTGCGTCCGCGCATGAATGCCAGCGGCGCAATTTCGATCACTCGCTTTTCCAGCAAACGCGTCACGCGCTCGTAATCCACCAGGTCGAACAGCGCGTCGTAAAGCGGCCGTAGATACGGATCGACTTTCTCCTGCAGATCGCCGGGAAGAAACCCAAGCTTCTCTCCCGCTTCCACCGCGGGACGCGCCAGCACGATGCGATTGACTTGTTTCTGCATCAGCGCCTGCACGGCCATCGCGACGCCGAGATAAGTCTTGCCGGTGCCCGCCGGGCCGATGCCAAAGACGATGTCCTTCTGCTGAATTGTCTCGACGTATTTGCGTTGCATCGCCGATTTCGGCGTAACCTGTTTCTTGCCCGCGGGACTGAAACGCGAGCGCGTGAAGTAATCGCGCAGACTGTAGGCACGGTCTTCGGCAATTTGCGCGAACGCTTCGCGCAGCTCCTTGTCGTTGAACTGGCGGCCTTCGCGAAATAACTCCGAGAAATCTTCGAGGATGCGCTCGACAACTTCGACGTCCTTCGGGTCGCCGTCAACGTTGAGGCTCTGGCCGCGCGCGTTGATCTGAACGTCGAGCAACGACTCGAGATGCTTGATGTTCTGGTCGTGAACGCCGAAGAGCGTTTCCAGACCTCTGGGTGGAAGCTCGATTTGCTTCAACTGATGAAACTATCTCCTTGAAGATTGACGGCTGACGTGCGTGAATTGAGGGTGTGAGCCTGCGAATTGCTCTGTCGCATAAGTGCAGACCGGACGCTACTACATGCGAGCCGCGGGTGTCAACGAAGCTTGTCATGAGGTCATGTCCTCGTTTTGTTTTGGTGCTCCTTTTCTCGCTGAAACAAGGACGATCCACCAAATCACACGAACAAAGGGTTTCGCTTCGTGTATTTTCGTGGATCGTTTTTACCCGACGAGCAGCAACCTATCAAAGTAGGGACACGACCGGCCAAAAACGTTCAGGTTACCGTCTTACTCTAAACGCCGCAGTCCCCAAAGTTGAGCGGCGCGGACGCGTAAGTTATCATCACTTTAGACGGTGTTGCGGAGGGGTCGCATAATTGGTAGTGCAGCGGTCTTGAAAACCGCCGCCCGCAAGGGCTTGCAGGTTCGAGTCCTGTCCCCTCCGCCATTTCACCGTAATGAGTGACCGCCTGCAGACTTCAACCCAGAATTCGAAATATTGACACACCGAATGTTCTGTAATAATGTGCGCGCATCTCAGTGTCGGGTGGGCTGGTCCTCAGAGCCTGCGAATTGCGCATACTCCTCGATCCAGCCTTAGTCAATAGGTATTAGTGACGACCGCGAGTTTGATCAGCATCGCTCGGCAAACAAGGTCGCATTACCGTCTCATTTGAGACAACCATGCGAGCAAACTGTCGACGCGATTCAAATTCAACTGCCGTTACGTCTGCATTCGGGGGAGCGAGAAATGCCATACACGAAGGACGTTTTTATTTCTTACAGCAGCATCGACAAAGATTGGGCCGCAGAGTTCGAAAAGGATCTGATAGCCCATGGTCTGAGCGTCTGGCGCGATCAAAGCAACCTGACCGCTGGCACAAAATGGGAGGAAAACCTGATGGCCGGAGTGCGCGACTCGCAGCATCTGATCGTGCTCTGGTCAAAAAACGCCGCGGCGACCGACTGGGTGAGACGTGAGCGTAGCAATTTCGAAGCGGCTATTACTCCCGGTGCGGGACGAGCGCAACTGGATCGCCTGATGATCTTCGTGACTCTGGATGACGAGAATCTGGCTTACCCCGGTTTGCAGTTGATTAATGAGATTAAAGACGCGCAAGCCTATCCGGGCGGCATTGCGAATCTCGGCCCTCGCGTGCGGCAGGCGGTCATAAACAAGATCGTCACTGCCATCAACGCCGTTCAAAGACAGGATAACTCCATTCCGGTCCTGACAGCCGTGCTGGCCGCAACCAAGACCGAAATCGAAAACCTCGACTCCCCTACGCTAGACTCACTGGTAAACGATCTCGGCATCGCTAACCGGCAAGCACTATTCGATCACTACGAACCCGTCGACCCTCAGAGACCCAAGCGGACGGATTGGAGGCCGTTTGGGAGCAACGATACCATTGCTACCATCCTTGCCAATCAGCAATTGGGTATCAACAATCGAATCATTACCGATCCAAAATTTCGCGTCGAGTACGTCGGAGATGATTTTTGGAGCGATCTGGAGACGGCCGGTCGCTACGCTGACGCGATGCGAGAAAGGCTTTCCCTGATCGTGATCGATCCCGTGTCGCTCAACGTCCTTCCGGTTTACCGCCGGGCCGTTATTCTGAAGAAATGCCTGGCGAATAACGAAACTGCGGTCATGGTTCCGATGCCATTTATGCTCTCGCAGGCATTTCGGAGATTACGCACGCTCCTCAAAAACGAGGGGGCGCCATTCTTTGATGAATACTATAAGCCGCCGGTGAAGGATACGACCCTCGTGGCCCCCGCTGCCGCGCTTGGGATTTATATCGGAGACGAAGAAGACACGGAGCGGTTGCTCTTAGTCGCGATGGGATCATATATCCGCAGACACAAACCAGAGAGTATCCCCACATATGTCAGAACTTGAAGGGCCGCAATGATCTACACTTTCTATTCCTTCAAAGGCGGCGTCGGGCGTTCGATGGCGATGGCGAACGTCGCAGAGTGGTTTTACCAGCAGGGTTTGCGCGTCGTCATCATTGACTGGGACCTGGAAGCTCCGGGTCTGGAAAACTTTTTTTATAGCACGGACGCAGAGATTGAAGGGGTGCGTTCAAAGCTTGGCCTCATTGACATGTTGATGGCTTACAAACGCATCTTCCCGCGTTTGCGCTTTCCCGATAGCACGAGCGCCGAACGGGGGGAGAGTAACAATAGCAAACCAGCGAGCGCGCCGGAGAATAGTGCCAATGGTTGGTTGCAGCTCTTGCGGGACAACTTGCCACCCATCTTGGATGTCCTCTATCCGATTCACGCCCCCAACCCGACATTCGGCGGGAAAGGCGCGGCATTGTGGCTAATTCCAGCCGGGTGGCGTTCTGGAGATCGCTTCCCGCTCTATGCGCAGGCCGTACAGAGTTTTGACTGGACTGAGTTCTACACCTCTTACGAAGGCGCGGCCTACTTCGACTGGATGCGCGAACAATTGCTGGTGCCTGATCTGGCCGATGTAGTGCTAATTGACAGCCGCACAGGAGTGACGGAGATGGGTGGTGTCTGCACCCGACAAATGGCCGACATCGTCGTGTCGTTTTGTGTGCCGAACTCCGGGAATCTCGGCGGCGTGCAGATGATGGCGAAATCATTTACCCGCCCGGAGCTCGTCGAGGAGCGTCAGCGTCCCCTGGAGATGGTCGTCGTTCCCTCCAGACTCGACATCAGCGAGGTGAATGATCGCCTGGCTTTCGAGGAGCTGTTTCGTCAGATCCTGGACGGGTTTACTCCGTCCGCGTTCAAGTCGGTAGACAGCACTTTCTGGGATTTGCAGATCCAGTATGTACCGAAGTTCGCCTACCGGGAAGGGCTCGCCATCGGCGATCCGCGCGTGCCGGAGTTGGACAAGGCGTACAAGAAACTGGCTGCGCATCTCGCTTTGCTCGCACAAGGAGCGAGCGGAGAGCGCGTGCGTACCAAGTTCGCCGACCCGTTGCAGCGTGAGTTTGCCAGCCACTTGCCGGGTCTTTATCAACTCACAGAAGAAGAACGCGCGCGCTATCTCCAGCTCGCTTTCTTTCCGGAAGACGCCATCCCGCTCAGCGACGCTCAGGAACTGTGGGAGTCGGACGCACCCTCCACTGAGAAACTCGTGCGGCGACTAGCCGGCATCTCGCTGCTTGCGTATGATCCCGAGCAGCAGACCATCCAACTCAACAGCGTATTGCGCGCACAGCTTCTTGAGCAGATGCCCGACCAGGATGCGCTGAACGAAAAGATCGAAGCCGCCTTCGGCACTTTCTCAGCAGCAGACCAAGAGGCTGCGCGCCGCATCTTGACCAGGTTAGTGCGTTTGGTTTCCCCCGACGAGACTGGCAACGACACGCGCCTGCGCGTCCCGCTCAGCGAATGGGATGCCTCGTCTCAAGCCGTAGTCGAGGCGCTGGCCAAAGCCAAACTTGTCACGATCGAACCTGATAAGTCTACGGGCGCGCCGGTTGTCCAAATCACCAATGAGGCATACCTGAGAGGGTGGAGGCGACTGGCCGATTGGCGAATTGAGGATCGCGAGTTTCTGTTGTGGCGCCAGCAACTGAAGTCAAAGATCGCGGAGTGGGAAGCGACTAAGCACGACCGAGGAGCGCTCTTGAGCGGTCTGCCGCTGGCGGTAGCGACTACCTGGCGCGAGCGACGACCGGACGAACTGAACGTGTCCGAAACAGCTTACATTGAGGAGAGCGTGAATGAATTGAAACGCTCTGAGCAGGTGCAGCAGGAGTCGGCTAAGGCCCTGCGTCGCAGGCGATGGTGGATTGCCGCTGTTACCTTGACAACTTTTTTGGTCATCTTCGCGATTCCGG
>WNFE01004554.1_pt1 | contig 10373 bp, 11 predicted proteins | sample 5400451 | NCBI WGS metagenome assembly WNFE01 (sample SAMN13153344, study PRJNA577476) | soil metagenome | isolation source: 200 cm saprolite under Douglas fir tree site 2 hole 2 | place: USA:California | collected 2015-04-18 | reverse complement strand
GCTTGAACAGGGCACTGGATCTCACATGCCCTACAGAAGATACAGTCCTGCTCCCGAGCCGGATCAGCCTTCCAGTTCGCCAAGGGCGCCTTCCCACTATCATTCGTAACCCCCTTGTCCATCTTCTCCTGTTCGCCGGGAAGTTCGAGCCGGTCGAACACGTTGACGGGGCAGACTGTTATGCAGATGCCGTCGGCGATGCAAATGTCAAAGTCCACTCCCACGTTGCTTCCGTGGACCCCGTATTCTTTACTCACTCCGTTCTTGTAGAGGACCTTGTGCTGAATATGTGTCTCTTTTGTGGGCCACTGGTTTGGAAAACTAGCGTCTTCGATGAGCTTTCGAACGTTTCCTTCCGCCAAGGTGAATCCTTCCTCATGAGCCCTTGTTAACGGCATATAAAACCGTTGAATGCAAATTGTACGGTGACAGAGCCTCTCGCCCGAGTCATGCGAGAAGTAAGATCGCGTTGGTCTGGATGGACCCGAGACTATCCCGGAATTATCGTTGCCCATACCGCTCCCTCTGACTGGAGTAGTCTACGTTCGGATGGATGCCAGGTTTCCCGAGTCCCAGAGAAGGTAAATGGCTGTTACAACATGCGTATCCATTGGGCTCCAGCCATACTCTGTTCTAGGCTACTATCCGATGCGCACCCAGATCTCCACCCTGTTCCACGAAACTGTGAACGACTGTTTTCGAAACGCACTCGACGGCATGGGACCGACAGTTCGTGATGTGATCTATGATCTACTTGGAAAGAAAGGAATTGAACAGACGGAAATATCATCCCGCTTTGATGATGTTGTCGTAATCCTGACGGACTCTCTCGGGGCGAGCGCCCGCGTTATCATCTACCGGACAATGATGTTGTTATGTCAGGAATACCAGATGAGGACGGACTTCAACTATCAAGACTCTCTCAGAGATAGAATGGTCGTACTCAGAGATCGAGTAGTCGTTGACCATCTTTATCCCAAGCGGGTGCAACGAAACGATCCAATCTTCTCAACGCCCGGCAACACTCAACTTAGTCAGAACCCTCGCGTAGCAGCCACAGGCGGAAAATAGAAAGCATCGAGTTCTGCTGGATCGCTAATACAGTCACAACGACCCGAGCGTTTGACCACAACCCAGAGCTAGACTCTTCAAAGCTCCAAGTCTTATTCTCGACCTGGCTGGGTTACGACAAGGAGCAAGTTAGAACGGACTTACCAAGAAGTTTGCCGATTCCCCTCTGTTTCGAAAGTGGTTTAAGACCGGCATCCTAGTGCCGCTCCACGCCGGGATGGCTGAGTGGTTAAAGCGACGGCCTCGAGATCTCAAGAGAGAAGGGCCAGGACACGACAGCCGTTGGGCGTCACGCCCTCGTGGGTTCGAATCCCACTCCCGGCGCCTCTGGCTACGGTAGAAGCAAAAGACTTTTCGACGATCTATCTATCCGGACTGATCTATTCTTTCTTGAACTTGTTCCAGAAGTGCTGTTTGTGTTTGGCGATTCTGGCCGCTTTCTCGAGTCCAGCATCCATGTCCGCGCTGTCCGACCTTTCAGTTTGATCTTCCGACACGCCTTCTGACGTGCCTATGGCCGATTTCGAGGTTGTTGAGCCCCCACCCGTGCCTGGTTTCACTTCTCCGCTCAGTGGTGCTCCGCCGTCGACCTCTTTCAGGTCCACTTTTGGTCTTTCAGCTTCTCCATCACCTGTTTCTACGAGGGAGATTTGGAACTCGCACTCCGTTGCGCCTTGCGACATACAGCGGACCTCTTTTGCCTGAACTGTCTTGTCAAGTACTTCGGCGAATATTCCAGCTAGGAAGCCGCTGGTGAATATGCAGTTCGGTTCTTCCGAGGACCCGTTCTCAGTGGCTTCAAAACAGTTGCTCACAACTATGTTGACACTGCTCTTGTCGAAGTCAAGCCCATTGATCTGGATCTTGCCCAGTCCAAGGTTCGTGTCCTCCAGCGCTGAGTGAACCAGGTTTTCCAGGCTCTGCCTAGACTGCTCGCCTGTGGAGCCAATGCTTTCTCTAAAAATACTGCCCTCGTGCACCCCTATTCCACTAGCCAAGTAAGAGAGGAACGGCGCTGACTGGTCTCCGACCAGTCTTTCCAGGGCCTCCCGCATAATCCGTATAACATCTCTTCTTAGAATGATCATTTTCTGTCCGAAAAAGGATACTTCTCCCTTGTTGTCGTTGAAGCGGAGCTGGTTCACAGATCCTACGAGTCTTCGGAGGTCGTATCCCGTTGAGCGTTTGGGGTTAGGTTGCAATCTTTGTCGCTCCTGCTAGTTCTCTCTCCAATGTTTCTACTGCCTCACCTATTTTCTTGGCGAAAGAAGAGTCGGGATTGTCCACGACGAATACGGATCTGCTTAGGTTGTTGATAACGTCCAACTGAAACTCGAAGGCTTGCAAGAAACGCGACCTGAACAACTGGGATAGTTCCTGGCCGACCTTTATGGCGTCCTTGATCCGGACACCAGGCGGGATCATGTTCAAGGTTAGGAATGTGGGCTTCTCGAATGTTTCCGCTAGCAACACCATTACGGCAGTCCCGAACAAGTCTTGCTGATCAACCCTCGACACTAGAACAAGAGCATCGCAACAACCCATCGCGAGAACAGTATCATTCTCCACTCCTGGATGAGTGTCAACAATAATATAGTCAAGCTTGTTCTGCTCGCCAACCTTTTGGATCGTGTCCTGAAATACCTCCACCTCCAGACCCGACTTCAGTAATCGGAGCATATCCTCTACTTTGTTGCTGGCGGGACAGAAGAACAGTCCTCCCTTCTTGAGGTTGAACCTCTGTGTCAGATCTATGACGACATCCGCTGGTGTTGCGTCTCCAAGAAAGATATCGGTGAGGGTTGCCTTGATCTCGCTCTTCTTCACGCCGAAAAGCACATGCAACCCCGGTCCGGACAGGTCAAGGTCCATGACTCCTACTCGGCGGTTCTTAGCGAGTATTGCTGCTATGTTCGCAGTTAGGGTTGTTTTTCCGGTTCCTCCCTTGAAAGAGTGAACAGCTATTACCTTGGTCATTCCTTATCCTTCTTCAACTGGTCTTTCACGGACTGGAAGAATTCCTGGTTCTCTATCCGTCCCGCCTCCGCTTTGACAGCCTCGAGATCAATCTTCAACCTCGCATGAGTCACCTTGTGTCTTCGGAAAGATAGGAAAACGCCAATCAAGAGCGCCGCGATTAGAGCAGCAAGGATCCCAAAATAGTACAATGGAAAAGAGACGTTACTACTCGACTGGATCGGTTGAACAATAATCGGATTGGACGTCGCAGATACCGTGGAACCACTGTTATCATGGGCCGTCACCGTAACGGTGTAGGTCGCAGAGGACGACCCGCTCGCCAATGAATAGGTATGGCTGTCTGTGGTCGGAGGGCCAGAGATTGTGTCTGTGGTTCCATCTCCCCAGTTCACCGTCGTGGTTGCAACCGTCCCGTCGGGGTCAGAGGCTGAAATCGTAAGGATTACCGCCTGTCCAGGTGTGGCGGTCCTCGAGGATAGTGTTAGCGTGACCGTCGGAGGTCTGTCGGTGATAGTTACCGTCTGGGTATCCACTGCCGTGGAGCCGCTGTTGTCTGTAACGTTGAGTTTCACAGAAAATGTGCCGGCGACGGAATAGCTGTGAGCAGGGGCGGCTCCTGATCCTGTGGATCCGTCACCGAAGATCCACGTATACCCTACAATGGTCCCGTCGGGGTCGAAGCTAGCAGCTCCATCGAAGCTAACTGCAGCAGATGTGAGAATGGTTCCGCTCGTAAAAGTGAAACTGGCGGTTGGGATCCTGTCCTGCAACTGGATAGTCTTGGTTGCTTTTCCGGAATTTGCTGGAGATGCTGAGTCGGCCCCCGACACGGTTAACGACCACAATCCTCCAGGTTCGTTACCTGGCGTGTATGTTCCGACCCAGAGGTTGAGGGTTGAATCGAAGACAAACTGTGTTATTGTATCATTGTGTCCGCCTCCTGAGAATAGGAGGAATGCGGATGCTTGGCCGGTTTGATCGGTTAGTTCTGTTAGGTCAGGATATTGAATTGTGGCATTGAACTTGATCTGTTCGCCTATTGCAAAGTAAGACTTGGAAGTAATCGTGATTGTGAGGGTGGCAAGCTGTAGCTGGGGCGAGGTCGTTACGGGCGTGAGACTCGGGCCAGTATTTCCGAATCCGTCATCAAACCCATTGATCCCCAGTGATGCGGTCCATGTGCCTGTTTGGTTGTTAGGAAAGGTCTTGTACGTTGCGTTAAAGGTCTGGGCCACGCTGTCGTAGACTGTTGCAAGCGATACGCTGCTTCCACCTGAGCTCGTCAGAACTACTAGGGCTGTTCCCGTGTCAGCGTACTGTCCGTCTGGGTAGGATGGCTTGAAAGAAAATGACATCCTCTCCGTTCTCTGATAAGAAGTCTTGATAGACGTTAAAACTGGAATTGACATTGAGGCGGCTCTTACAACGAAACCTTGAGCGTCAGCGGGGCTCTTCGCTGTGCTTTTGCCTGTTACCGTGACCACGTAGTTGTCGAGGACCGCGTTTCTAGGAATTTTCCAGGAGCCTGTGACGAGTCCCGCAGATGATGCTGTGGTTGTAGCGTTGAGAACTACCGTCGAGGTTGTTTGGGTTCTGATGACTATAGTTGCTGTCTCTGAGGCATTGTATCCGCTAGCCCTAATTCCTACCGTTTGCGTTCTTTGATATTCAGTATGGTCGGTGAGGATGAAGTAGAAGCCGTTCGGTGTTACGGCGACGGGGTTGCTGGCAGGGGGCGGTTTCAGCTGGTTGACCCAGCCAACGTAAGCTGGTTGTCCCACAAGAGAGTTCGTTCCGAGACCGACAAACGCGGCACTCGGATATGCTATGATAATCCCGAATTGGGTCTCACCTAGAGAAGTTGTATAGTTTTCGACTATCGAACCCCATATCTTTGTTGAGGGGTCTCGAACATAGAAGTTGAACTGGTACTGTATTCCGGGAAGAGCTCCCGAAACGCTCAGAATTAGAGTGATCGAGTATCCTTCTTGCGATATGAAGGGTAAAGGCGTGAGCGTATACTGTGTTCCCGTGGTAGGGGCGTGAACCAACGGGACACCTGAGAATGCGAATGTGCTGAGGGCGGAGAAAACGAATAGGACAGCGTATCTAGTCGCTCTGGCTTGTGGCACCTGACTGCTCCCCGCGAAACAGAACCTGTCGAACGAGAACCAACACGGAACTAAAGTGTCACGTAACTTCGAATGAGAGCCAAAGGTACCGAGCCGCCTCGCTAAAGCCGGGCGATTGGACTGCTTCAACGAGCTGAACTGTTCGACGGAGAACCAACTAGGCCCTCGAAGAAACCAATAAAGGGACGTACTCAGTCCTGAGGCTTATCATGTCAAAAATGACGAAACTGGATGATGATGCAAGGAAAATCTTGGAAGGCAAGAACTTCATCTTTCTCGCAACCGTGAACCCTGATGGCTCCCCTCAAGTCACTCCGACATGGGTCGATACCGATGGTCACTATGTGCTCATCAACACGGCGGTAGGTCGAATCAAACACAGAAACGTGAAGAAGAATCCACAGGTTGCTCTTGCGATAACAGAACAGGGCAATCCGTACAAGCTCGTAGTGATTAAGGGTCGTGTCATCGAAGAGGTAACAGGACACGTGGCAGAAGACCATATCGACAAGATGGCGAAGAAGTATACCGGCGCGGAGAAATATCAGAATAGGCGACCCGGTGAGAAGAGAGTCCTCTTGAAGATCGAGCCCCACCACGTTTCACGAATGCGATAAACAACCTAGCAAGACTAACCAACAGTCCAACACAGGCGCTTCCGACAGCAAGCTCCCAGCGTAGCTGGGCAGATCAGTTCTGCGACTGGAAGCTCCCCCCAAGAAACCGGACCGATTCGCAGCGACTTCTGTGTGAGTCTGGCCGGCTAGCGTTTGCACTTTGGAGTGTTAGGTGACTTCTATGACGCGTCCGGTTTGTGCTTGGTATTGGTATCGTATGATTCTTTTCACGCAGTCTCCGTTCCAGCACTGGTAGACCCTGTCGCCGTTCGAGAACAATTCTCTCATGACCATGGGCTTGCCGCATCCGACGCAGTGAAACGCTCCCGATCTTCGTTCGTCGAGTAGGAGCCGGAGGTCAATGCCTCTTGTATCAGCTTCTTTCTTCATATGCTGTCGATAGGTGAGGGTTAGTGCCTGCCAGTAGGCAGCGTTTTGGGGAGTGGTCTCGTACTCGAAATTGCGGCCAGAGACGACAGGGGGGCTGTAGCCTTCCGCGACATAAACAGGGTTCTTCGAGTAAGGCACCTTGATTCGTGGGCCGCCGCTAGGCGGAGCGGCATGACTAGTCGGGATCGAGTGGGAATTGTCATGATGAGAGGGAGGATGATGAGCAGTGGGCACTCTTAGCCCTTCCAGCCATATGGTTCCCTGAGGGCTACTTCTTTTTGCTTGTACGAGGCTTCTCTGACGTCAGTACAGGCACCGGGAGCGGAACCTCTACAATCCCGGCGGGCGTAACTTGGAAGGTAACCCAGTAGGTTTCATGAGGCGCACCTTTCATCTTCCGTACCCGGAACTGTTTGACAAGTAGCCCCCTATCGGCGAACCCGGGGTTGAACCTTACATCAACGATTCCATCCACCACATAAAACAATAGATCGTCAAGATCGGCGTAGGCCCGCAATGGTGTGTGGTGGGAGCAAAAGAAGGGAACAAGACGCTCCTTGGGACCTTTAGCCCTCCACGACTTCACGCCGTCAAGCATGTGGAAGACAAGCGGCCTCTCCTCCTGGACCAGAGTGAACATTTCTGTCAAAGAATCGACAAATACGGCGCCTCTTCCCATCATCTTCATCTCCTCCATCATCGTGAAGAGCGCGCTAGTCACCGAGTGAAGATCCTTTGGATCTTTGACAAAGTGAGAATATTTTGGAGTCTCGACTGGTTCCATTCTGAAGGAGAAGCAGTCAAGAAACCTGAGCTGTCCCGAATCCAGGTACCGGTCAATGTTCCAGCCGAAAGACTCCATATCCTGTTGTAGCGCGATAGGGGGTCCTTCGAAGTTCATGTAGATGCACGGTTCTTTCTCTATCTTGAGCATGCTGTAAAGGAGCTGTTCCATCAAAACGGACTTTCCTGTTCCAAGGTCTCCTGCCAGGATTGTTAGGCTGTTTCGGGGGATCCCCTTTGGGAGAACTTTGTCCACGGCTTCGATCCCGGTCTCAAATGATTTTGGCAGCAAAGGCACCCCTTTCCGGATTTCACCGCCGGTGCCGTCGAGATAAAGGATATTGTAACTGTCTTGACATCAAGCTCTGGGCTACTATCGTCCTTCTCAGGGAGCAGTGTGAGAGCCGATTCAGAGATTGGCGACTTGCAGTCTACTTTAGAACTTGTAAGAAAGGTGGAGAGATCGTGGATTGTGGTTTCAGCGTATTTGGGCAGCTATGGTTCTGATGAAGGATTTGTCAAGCGCGCCGGCCTCGTATAGGTTTACCATGGTGTTGGTGCTGGCCTCGCCGCTTAGTCTTCCTTGGTCGCCTCTGATATTTCTCCATTTCAGTTGGGTGTGTCCGCTTTTGGAGTTGTAGATGATCCCGAGAACATAGCTGACGCGGACAAAGCTGATATCGTTCACTCGCCCCAAAGTCACCTTGTCCTCAGCCTCAACGTACATTGTTCCTAGCTCGCGGGCTCGTTCTGGGAAGACAGAAAAGTCTGCGCCGTACTCGTTTGGAATGAAGGAACGGCACGTGCTGGTTATCATGAATCTTCGAAAACTCTCCTGCAGGCATGTTGTTTCGAGTTTAGCCATTGTCTAACGCCCGAGCTTTTGCGACTCAGGATAGAAAGCGCTAGGTGAGGCTATTAACTTCACTCCTCAGCACTCACGGTTCCACTGACGCGGCGGCTAGAATCAAAGCTGGAGGAGTGGAACGTACCAGACTTCTTTTCTACCCCCTAACTTATCTTCCCGAATACGTAGATTTCATTCGGGTAAAGGCGTCGTAGATGGCTATCCTCGTCCGGGTCCCTGTGCCGATTCTAGAGGACCTCGTCGAGGCGGCAATCACGAAGCTGGGAAACATCTACCGGGCAGAACTTGCTAAGTTAATCGGCGCTTCCAAGGAATCGCTCGATGGAAAAACGTCCCTGTATTTGATCAGTCTCATGAAGCTCTGCGGTTTCGCGGAGGCAGACATGGCAAATGTCTTGAGAAAGTCGAAGATAGTCAACCAGCGAGGAGCCGTAACCCACGACATTTCTGCGGGGGACGAGCTGAAAGGAGTTATCGATAACGCGTTGGAGGGATTCCAGTTGCTGATTTCCGAGAGCTTCAAGCCGGTGGGGCAGGAAAAGGAGGGATTGTTCAACCCGGCGGCGTATAGGAAGAAGAACCCTGAAAAATGAACGCTCGAGAGACCGCAGAAGACAGTTGAGGGCGAAACCCTTGGGTCAAGAGTTGAACTGGGTTCCGATCGGTCTTGCAACAGGCCTCAACACGGGTAATCGCAAGAAACTTACGTAAACCGCGTTATAGTCGTGAAGATGCGGATAAATAGGTAAAACACGCTAGGATTGAGTAGTTGAAAGATAATTGTCTGCTCAGAGAACGGCCCAAGAACAAGACCCTGTGGCGACGCTAGCAGAGGGGCTCAGCATCTGGGTTGGAAAACTGAGCGACCTTGTCAAGAAGGTCGTTGACACAGAGCCGATTCGAAACGTGATCAACTGGGCCCGAATGTACTCTCTCTGGCCTGTAAACATTACCACGGCCTGTTGCAGCGCAGAGTTCGGCGCAGCTAGCGGTGCACGACATGACCTCGAACGATTCGGAGTTCTGCCGATAGGTTCTCTCCGGCAGTCAGACCTCATAGTGATCGAAGGGACTATCACAAAGAAGATGGCGAAACGGCTCCGGATGATTTACGACCAGATGGCATTGCCCAGATATGTGATCGCGATGGGAGACTGTGCCATGTCCGGCGGGCTATTCCATGATTCCTACAGCATAGTGAACGGCGCGCACGAGTTTGTTCCGGTCGACGTATACGTCCCCGGTTGCCCTCCAAGACCAGAGGCGTTGGAGCAGGGGATCATCATGCTTCAAGAGAAGATTCGAAGGTCAAAGGTGTACGAGCAAGGATGACCCTCTCGCATGAAAGAGAAGATGATCTCGTCCAGAAGCTCAAAGAAAACTTTCCCAGCGACATCAAGGAAACAAACATCATCCGTCGCGGTAGGCTTGAGGTCACCGTCGCGCCCGAAAAGATCAAGGACGTCGCAGTATTTCTCCGAGATAAACTCGGGTTCGACCATCCGAACGGAGTCTCGGCGGTTGACTACAACCGAGAGAATAGGTTCGAAATAGTCTACCATATCTCCTCGATTCGTACTAAGGAGATGCGAGATCTCGTTCTTGACCTGAAAGAATCAGTTCCCAGAAACTCTCCCAAAGTGGGATCTCTAGTTTCAGTCTGGTCTGGTGTCGAGAATTATGAGCGAGAAAGCTTCGAGATGTTCGGAATACAATTCGACGGCCACCCTAGGCTTGAGAAACTGTTTCTAACCGATAACTGGGACGGGCCCCCGCCCCTCCGGAAGGACATAAGATTCCCTACGGACTGAGACTTGAAATGTCATCACCGCCGAAACCTGTTCCCCTAACAACAGTTGAGTCCACCGAGACTTCGGACTCTGGAGCTCAAACACTCACGTTGAGCGTTGGTCCCCAGCATTCCGGCTCCGGACACATGCGGTTGATCGTGGAGGTCGACGGAGATATCATTGTCAACGTTGCCCCTGACCCAGGTTATGTCCACAGAGGCATCGAGAAGATCATCGAGCTCAGAAACATCATCAAGAGCATACCCGTCATCGAGAGACCCTCCATCATAGACGCTTCCAATCTCAACCATGCATGGGTGAGATCCATCGAGGAGATTCAGGGAGTCGAGGTCCCCAGAAGAGGACAGTATCTCAGAACCCTCCTAAACGAGATGAACAGGATAATGAGCCATCTCTACTGGCTTTCCATCTACGGAGTATTCCTCGGGCACACGACCATGTTCATGTGGCCTCTCGGCGACAGAGAACTCTTCATCGATCTCGCAGAGAAGCTAACCGGGGCTAGAATCACCTACTCCTATCTTGTTCCGGGCGGGGTCCGGCGCGACTTGCCTCCAGGATTCGCCGAGGAAGCCGTCAAGAGAACAGAGTACTTTGAGAAACGTCTGAAGGAGTATGATCGGATTTTCTTCAATAACCCATTGTTCACATCCCGAGCCAAGGGAATCGGGGTACTGTCGAAGGAGAAGGCGATCGAGCTAGGTTGCACCGGACCGACACT
>WNFE01004552.1_pt1 | contig 10374 bp, 5 predicted proteins | sample 5400451 | NCBI WGS metagenome assembly WNFE01 (sample SAMN13153344, study PRJNA577476) | soil metagenome | isolation source: 200 cm saprolite under Douglas fir tree site 2 hole 2 | place: USA:California | collected 2015-04-18 | reverse complement strand
CGCCCTTGGTGGCCATCTATTCCGCTTCTACCGTGCCGGTAATCCAGATCGGTTTGACCAGCGACAGCCTGAGCGAGCAGGCCATCTTCGATTTCGGCAACAATTTCATTCGTACGCAGTTGGCCACCGTTCAGGGCGCCGCGCTGCCTTTCCCGTATGGAGGAAAACAGCGACAGATCACGGTGGATCTGAATTCGCAGGCGTTGCAATCCAAAGGCCTCTCCCCTGTGGACATTGTAAACGCCGTGAATGCCCAGAATTTGATTTTGCCGACCGGCACCGCAAAGTTCGACACCCTCGAATACAACGTGGAGATGAACGGCAGCCCGCAGACAATTCAAGAGTTGAACGACCTGCCGGTGAAAACCATCAATGGCGCGACGATTTACATGCGCGAGGTAGCGCACGTGCGCGATGGTTTTTCTCCGCAAACGAACATTGTGCGCGCGAACGGCCAGCGCGGCGCACTTATGGCTGTGTACAAAACCGGCGGCGCCTCCACTCTGGATATCGTCACTCGCGTCAAGCAGACCCTCCAGAATTACCTGGGTTCTTTGCCGGAGAGTCTGCACATGACCATGCTCTTCGATCAGTCGCTCTTCGTGCGCGCGTCTATTCAGGGCGTGCTGCGCGAAGGGCTGATCGCCGCGTGTTTGACGGCTATCATGATCCTGCTATTCCTCGGCAACTGGAAAAGCACGCTCATCATCGCCATTTCCATTCCGCTCTCGATTCTGGTCAGCATTCTCCTGCTCAGCGCGCTGGGTGAAACGATCAATATCATGACGCTGGGTGGTTTGGCTCTGGCGGTCGGCATTCTGGTGGACGACGCCACGGTTGAAATCGAAAACATCAATCGTAACCTGGCGATGGGCAAAGAGACGGTGCAAGCCATTCTAGACGGCGCACAACAGATCGCCGTGCCGGCCCTTGTTTCCACGCTGTGCATCTGCATTGTGTTCATTCCGATGTTTTTTCTTTCGGGAGTGGCGCGCTTTTTATTTGTGCCCCTGGCCGAGGCTGTTTCCTTCGCCATGCTCGCGTCATACATGTGGTCGCGAACGATTGTGCCGACGCTAGCCATGTATTTGCTCTCCTCCGAAGATGAATATTCCGCGGAGGAACACGAAGGAGAAAAACAGGGCTTCTTCCGGCGCTATCAGCAGCGCTTCGAGCGCCACTTTGAGCGCTTCCGGGAAGGGTACCGTCACGCCCTCAGTACCGCGCTGGCCAGTTCCACTTTATTTTCTGCATGCTTCCTCGGATTCTGTTTGCTGTCCGCGGGATTGATTTTCGTGCTCGGCCGCGATTTCTTCCCCAAAGTCGATGCCGGTCAAATTCGCGTACACTTCCGCGCACGCACTGGCCTCCGCATCGAAGAGACCGCGCGGTTAGCGGACCAGATCGATTCGCTAATCCGCGAAACTATTCCAAGCGACGAGCTGCAGACGGTTCTCGACAATCTCGGCGTGCCTTACAGCGGCCTGAATCTCAGCTATAGCAATTCCGGCACTTTTGGCACTGCCGACGGCGAGATACTTGTGCAATTGAAGGAAGTGCGCGGCAAGCCTACGAGCGCTTACGTCGCCACGCTGCGTGAGAAATTTCCGCAACGGTTCCCCGGAGTACAGTTTTTCTTTCAACCCGCAGACATCGTCACGCAGATCTTGAATTTCGGCACGCCGGCACCCATCGACGTGGCCATCACCGGTAACAATCAGCAGGCGAATTTCGCGATCGCACAAAAATTGGCAAATGAGATGCGCCATATTCCAGGTGCCGTCGACGTCCACATACAGCAAGCTTTCGACGGCCCTACTCTGCACATGGATATCGATCGCACGCGCGTTCAGACTGTCGGCCTGCAAGCGCGGGACGTAGCGCAAAACCTGCTCGTATCGCTCAGCTCCAGCTTCCAGACCGCACCCGCTTTCTGGCTCGATCCCAAGAATGGCGTGAGCTATAGCGTTGCCGTACAGACCCCCCAGTACCGCATGGACTCATTTCAGGCTCTGCAGAACACCCCGGTGAGCGGCAGCGTGGCCGGCGCTCGGCCGCAGATCCTCGGCAACTTGGTGCGGACTAGCACTACCGCGCGACCTGCCACCGTTTCGCACTTCAACTCGCAGCCGATGATTAACGTGTATGCCGCAGTGGAGGGGCGTGACCTCGGCGGCGTATCCGATGAGGTGGCCAAGCGTGTAAAGGATATCGAGAAAGATCTTCCGCGCGGCAGCCACGTGGTGATCCGCGGTCAGGTGCAGACCATGAAGAGTTCGTTTACCGGACTCGGCTTGGGTCTGGTAGGCGCCATCGTCCTGGTTTATCTGCTAATCGTGGTAAATTTTCAGTCCTGGCTGGACCCCTTCATTATCATTACCGCGCTACCGGGCGCCTTGGCGGGCATATGCTGGATGCTGCTGGTGACGCACACTACGCTGAACGTCCCGTCGCTAACCGGCGCGATCATGAGCGTGGGTGTGGCCACGTCCAACAGTATCTTGATGGTGTCCTTTGCGCGCGAACAGATGAACGAAGGCAAGAGCGCATTGGACGCCGCGCTGGAAGCTGGGTTCGTGCGCATGCGACCGGTAATCATGACCGCACTAGCCATGATCATCGGCATGGTGCCCATGGCCATTGGTCTTGGTGAAGGCGGCGAGCAGAATGCGCCGCTCGGCCGCGCCGTCATCGGCGGGTTGCTGTTCGCTACTTTTGCCACGCTTTTCTTCGTGCCGTGCGTCTTTTCTATTATTCACGGGCGTCGGGACCGTCGCAGGTTGCATGGCGCGGCTCCACAGCCGGTGACATCGTGAGGCGTGAGGCTAAGTTCGATAAAAGTCGGAGCACAGAATGACGACGGAAGGTAATTCTCAGATCGGCCAGGAAGGCGCGCACCAAGGTAACGAGAAAAAGAGCAGGCTCTTCCTGTTCTTGGTTGGCATTGCCGTGGTGTTGGTGATCATCGGAATTTTCACCCTCTTGCAGCGCCGCGAGCAATACAACGCACTCGCCAAGGAGACCGAGAAGGCCGCGGTACCCACCGTCGCCGTGATCCATCCCACCATTGAGCCGTCTCAAGAAGATTTGGTGCTGCCGTCCACGCTGCAGGCTTACGTGGAGTCGCCGATCTACGCGCGCACCACCGGCTACGTGAAAAAGTGGTACCACGACATCGGTAGCCATGTGCAAAAGGGCGATCTCCTAGCAGAAATCGAAACTCCGGAAGTCGATCAGCAACTTTCTCAGGCGCGCGCAGATCTTGGCACCATGCAGGCAAATGAGAATCTTTCTCGCATCACCGCAACGCGTTATGAAGAACTGATTAAGACTGACGGAGTATCCAAACAAGAAGTAGACAACGCCGTCGGTGACTATGCCGCCAGGCGCGCCGCGGTAGCTTCGGCCCAAGCTAATGTTCGGCGCCTCGAGGAATTGGAATCCTTTAAGCGTGTCTACGCTCCCTTCAGCGGCGTGATCACTCGTCGCAACGTAGACCTCGGCAACCTGATTAACGCCGGCAATGGCGGCACTGCACAAGAGATGTTCGTTCTTGCCGCTACCGACCCCATCCGTGCGTACGTAAGTGTGCCCGAGGTATATGCCGCCGCTGTGCATACTGGACTTGGCGCATACCTCGAGCTGACCCAGTTTCCCGGACAAAAATTTCAGGCCAAAGTGGCAAGAACCGCGGACGCTATCGACTTATCCAGCCGAACCCTCAACACCGAAGTGGACGTGCCAAACAAAAAGGGTCAATTGCTTCCCGGAGGCTACGCTCAGGTCCATTTGCAGGTCGGCGTAACCGGAACGCGCTTGCAAGTACCGGTCAATGCATTGCTCTTCCGCGCAGAGGGGCTGCGCGCCGTGGTCGTCGACGCCAATCACAAGACGCATTTGCAGCAGCTAGCCATCGGTCGCGATTACGGCACCGCGTTGGAAGTGCTTCAAGGTCTGCGCCCGGATGATTGGATCGTCTTGAATCCTCCGGACTCTCTTGATGAAGGAATCCAGGTTAACGTAAAAGAACCGTCGCAAAAGCAGGGGCCTGGTGCTCCTGGCAATGGCGCCGCACCATCCTCCACGAATGCGCCGTCCAATCCCAATGGCAGGCCATCGCAGGGAGAAAAGAAATAATGTGGCAGGTGAAACGCGCCTGCCTTTCCCGCGCGGGCAAGATGGAAGTCGCACGCGCAGCGCTCCTGGTTGTCACCGGAATTTTTTTCGCGGGCTGCTCCGTCGGCCCAAATTACAAACGTCCCAGCGCTCCTTCATCGGTGAAGTGGGACGTGGCCGATCCGTGGCGTGAAAGCGCGCCCAAGGACGCCATTCCCAAGGGTCAATGGTGGACTGTATTTCACGACGAAGATTTGAACGCGTTGGAGAGGCAGGCGCTCTCCGCCAATCAAACCCTCAAAGTTTCCATGGCGCGGCTGGAGCAAGCCCGAGCCACCGCCGCGATCCAGGTCGCCACTCTTTTCCCCACGGTAAGTACCTCGCCGGGTGTTACCAGGCAGCGGCTTTCGGGCAATCGTCCCACCAGCGGCGTGCCCATCACGCTCAAGCCGGTCACACAGAACACTTTCGTTGTGCCGTTCACCGTTAGTTACGAGGTGGATTTGTTTGGCCGCCGAAGGCGCAGCATTGAGGCTGCGGAAGCAGCCTATCAAGCCAATGCTGCGGATGTTGAGAATGTGCGGCTATTGGTTACTTCTCAGCTCGCCGGCGACTATTTCAATCTCCGTGAACTCGACTCCGAGTTGCAAATTCTGACGCGCACCGTGGAGGCCCTGCAAAAGGGATTGGACCTGGTGAATTCGCGCCACAGTGGCGGCGTCGCTTCCGGCTTGGACGTCGCGCAGGAAGAGACCCTGCTGAATACGACGCGCACGCAAGCTGTCTTGCTCCAGCAACAGCGCAAGCAATTTGAAGACGCCATAGCTGTGCTGGTCGGGCAACCCGCGCCGGACTTTCATGTTGCGCTGCGCGTTCTGAACGCGGAGCCTCCTTCACTCGATGCGGGGCTGCCCTCGGATTTGCTTGAGCGCCGCCCAGACATTGCGGAGGCCGAACGCCAAATGGCCGCGGCCAACGCACAAGTCGGTGTGGCCCAGGCCGCCTACTATCCGTCTCTCCCGCTTTTTGCTCAGGGTGGCTGGCAAGCGGGCGATATCGCCAAACTCGCCAATGCGAGCAGCGCGTTTTGGGCCCTCGGCGCGAACGTGGCACAGGACATCTTTACCGGTGGGGCGCGTCGCGCTCAGGTGCAGTTTGCGCGTGCCGGTTACGACGCGAACGTCGCCAGTTATCGCCAAGCCGTGCTCAGTGCATTTCAAGAAGTGCAGGACGAAATCACCGGGCTGTCCGTTTTGATTCAGGCCCAGCAAACGCAACAGCAAGCTGTGGACTCGGCGCGACGTACCCTGGATATTTCAACCAGCCGTTATAGCGGCGGCCTGGTCAGTTACCTGGACGTGGTAACCGCGCAGCGAGATCTGCTCGCCAACGAGCAGCAACTAGCCATTATTCAGGGACAGCGATTGGTTTCCAGCGTGCTCTTGGTCAAGGCCCTGGGCGGCGGTTGGGACGCTTCCAGCCTTGCGGCCGTACGGGTCAAACCCAAACCGAAGGACATCATCACACCGTAGTCTCGCTTTACACTACCCCAGCGTATGCCCGCGTCGGGAGTTTCACTTGGAGGCCCTATGCTGCGGCGCGGCTAATCACTTTTCCGAGGACTCGCTTGCTGCGATAGCTGAAGACCACGTACGAACCGGGAATGTGCAACGCAACGCGCCGCATGTACGTCTTCGCTGTGCGGAGTTTAGTCAACGATTCAATCTTGATCAGCGCGCAATCCTCAAGCACGCGGCAGACACAAAACTCATTGTGATTTGACGGCTCAGTGTCATTCGCGGGATGATGCGCCGCTACGGCTGCGCCTACTTTGCGATTTAAGTGTTTCATCGCGGCAACCTCGTCTGGGATTTAGGCGCCTCTACTCTGGGATGAGATTTCGCGAAGGGAGGGGTAGAGACGAAGAAGAAATCTAATACGTTATATCGCTAATGGTAAAGGCCAATTTCCCTCTTTTCCACAGCCTGTGAATTTCGCCAACCGCCTTTACGAGCTGGAGTTCATCCAGTTTGGTACCCTACCCATCTCATCTCGGCCTCAGGGTCTCTAACTGAATTCCCTTAAGTGCGCTCGGGAGTTCTCTTGATACAAAAAAGCCTCACAACAGTCTATCCTCTGTATTTTGATGGCCCTACGGCGAGGAGGATCATTGAAAATAGCCCAGGTAGCACCTCTTTACGAGAGCGTCCCCCCACAGCTCTACGGCGGTACCGAGCGTGTAGTCTCCAATTTGACCGAGGCGCTGGTCGAGGCTGGGCACGAGGTCACCTTGTTTGCAAGCGGCGATTCCAAGACGGCAGCGCGCTTGATTCCTGGTTGCCCTAAGGCCCTCCGTTTGAATCATTATGAATGTCAGGATCAGCTTGCCCATCACTATGTGATGCTGGAAGAGGTTCTGCAGCGGGCGCATCAATTCGACATCATTCACTTCCACATCGACTACATGCATTTCCCGTTGTCCAAACTGTCCGGTCTCGTACACGTTAGCACGCTGCATGGTCGCCTCGATTCGCCCGATCTCGTGCCTTTGTACCGCAAATACAAAAATATGCCCCTGACTTCCATTTCCCTGAAGCAGCGCGCACCGCTGCCTTGGGTGAACTGGATCGGCAACGTGTATCACGGCCTTCCCGAAAATCTCCTACCCTTGGGCGACGGCCGCGGAAAATACTTGGCCTTCCTGGGGCGCATTTCACCGGAGAAACGCGTCGACCGCGCCATCGAAATCGCCGTCAAACTCAACATGCCGCTGAAAATTGCCGCCAAAGTGGACCGTGCGGATCGTGCCTACTATGAACGCGAAATCAAGCATCTGCTGACCTCGCCGAATGTCGAGTTCGTCGGTGAAATTAACGAGCAGCAAAAGGGCGAATTCCTGGGGAACGCCTATGCCTATCTGTTTCCCATTGATTGGCCGGAACCTTTCGGACTCACGATGATTGAGTCCATGGCTTGCGGCACACCGACCATCGCTTTCCGGTGCGGGTCGGTGCCCGAGGTGATTACCGACGGGCTCACGGGGTTTGTCGTGGACAACATGGACGATGCGGTCCGCGCCACGAAACAAGCGTGTACGCTCGACCGCGCCGTGTGCCGTGCCGAATTCATGAAGCGCTTCAGCGCGCCCATAATGGCGCGACAGTACGTTAAGCTGTATGAGTCGATTGTTGCAGGCAAGTCCGCGGTCCCGGAAACCGAGCCCGCCGCCCCGGATTCCGAAATCGACACATTGCTTACTCTCTAGGACGGTTTTCTTTTGACGGATATTGTCCGCCTTGAAGATGAATATTACGTCCGCGCTTCTTCTGCGCTGGCCGACGACCGCACTCGTGTGCTCAAGTACGGCGACACTTTCGCCGTCTTCAACCGTTATGGCGATATCGAGCCGCTGGGCACCTCGCGTTTTGGCTTGTTCCACGCGGAAACACGGTATCTCTCTCGCCTCACGCTTCGCCTGAATCAAAAGCAACCGCTGCTCCTCAGCTCCACGATCCGCGAAGACAATGCATTTCTATCGGCGGACCTCACCAATGTGGACACCAACCTCAATGGCAATGGCGAGCTTCCCAGAGGAACCGTCCATCTGTTCCGCTTGCAGTTTTTGCGCAATGCTTCGTGCTATCAATTTTTTCGCCTCCTGAACTACGGCTTGACGCCTGTGAAAGTCTCCCTGCTGCTGCAATTTGAAGCCGACTTCGCGGACATCTTTGAAGTGCGCGGCACCAAGCGCCTGCATAAAGGGGAACGTCTGCCGGATCGCGCCGCAGATGGCCACGTCGTCTTGTCGTATCGAGGCTTGGATGACGTCCTGCGGCGCACCTGCATCGAATTTGCCCCGCACCCGGTCTCTCTCTCGGCGCAGGAAGCAGCTTTTGAGATTGCCCTGCAACCGAAACAGGAAGCAGTCGTTTCCTGCACGATTACCTGTGAGCGAAACTCGGCTCCCGTCAGCGTCGAGCCGTACAACTCCGCCTTCCGGAAGCTCGAACAGGAATTCGACCGCACCGGAATCGACGAGTGTGTCATCAGGACCTCCAGCGATACCTTCAATTCCTGGCTCACTCGTTCCTCCGCGGACCTGCGCATGCTCATTGACGGCAATCCGGAAGGGCCTTACCCCTACGCCGGCGTGCCCTGGTTCAATACCGTATTCGGTCGTGATGGCATCATCACTGCCTATGAATGTCTTTGGATGACGCCGCGCCTGACCGAAACGGTCCTGAAATATCTCGCGGAAACGCAAGCAACCAAAGAAGAGCCCGAGCGTGATGCCGAACCCGGCAAAATCCTTCATGAAATGCGCCGTGGCGAGATGTCCGTCATGGGGGAAGTGCCTTTCGCGCGCTATTACGGAAGCGTTGATTCCACTCCGTTATTCGTCATGCTTGCGGGCGCGTACTTCCTTCGCACCCACAACCTCTCATTCCTGAAAGAGGTCTGGCCGCACATCAAGCTCGCTGTCGCGTGGATTGATACTTACGGCGACCGCGACCACGATGGGTTCGTCGAGTACGAGAAGCGTTCATCCAAAGGTTTGGTGCAGCAAGGCTGGAAAGACTCCCACGACTCCATTTTTCACGCCGACGGCCGCGTGGCCGATCCGCCTATCGCGCTATGCGAAGTGCAGGCGTACGTCTACGCCGCGAAGCGCTCCGCTGCGGTCATCGCCCGGGCCTTCCAGGAAACGGAGTTCGCGGAAAGGCTCGAGGCCCAAGCTGAAGCCTTGCGCGAGAAATTTGACCAGGCATTTTGGTGCGAAGACATGGGCATGTACGCTCTCGCCTTGGACGGCGAAAAGAAGCAGTGCCGCGTGCGTGCCTCAAACTCTGGTCACGCTTTGCTTTGCAAAATCGCTAAGGAAGAGCGGGCCAAGACCCTGGTTTCTTCGCTGATGACTGAGCAGCTTTTCTCCGGCTGGGGCATCCGCACCATTGGCGCCGCGGAATCTCGCTACAACCCGATGTCCTATCACAATGGCTCCGTGTGGCCGCACGATAACGCCCTTATCGGTCTTGGTTTTTCGCTCTACGGTTTTCAACGCCGGGCTTGCGAAATTCTTCACGCTCTTTTCGAAGTCAGCCGTGACGTCGAACTCCAACGCCTCCCGGAGCTTTTCTGCGGCTTCCACAAGCGGCCCGGTACCAGTGGGCCTACGCTTTATCCCGTTGCCTGCGCTCCGCAAGCCTGGGCCGCCGGGGCCGTCTTCCTTCTCCTGCGTGCCTGCATCGGTATGAGCGTGCGCGCTCCCGAGCGGCAGATTTGCTTCAACCATCCAGTTCTTCCTCAACATGTGGATCACGTACAAATTGAAAACCTGAGGTTAGTGGATGCCACCGTCGATCTCCTGATCCATCGCCATGACGAGGGTGTGGCCGTGGAGGTCCTCCGCCGTCGAGGCGAAATCGAAATTCTTAAATCTCTGTAACCTCATCGCTCTTGCAGTTTGGAGTCCTCAGCGGAACGCGCCATAATTGGAGCTGCATGAAGGGCATGCAACCCGCAGGCGGACGCGCGCGGTCCAATAAGTAGAGTCCCTACAGGCGAGGAGGCCCCGGAAACATGGCCAAGGAATTTGCATCTCCAATCCACAAGCTGGTCAGACGAGTCGGCGCGATATTGATTCTCGCCGCCGCAGTTCTCGTCTCTTCCCTATCTGCGCAGCAGCAAGGACCTTTGCCGGCGCCGCCTCCTGCCTCGCCAACCGCTCAGCCTGCTCCTGCGCCACAGCCAGTCGCCGGCGCCTCCCCGGCTCCCGTCGCCAAACCCCAGAGCGAGTCTGGCACTATCTCCCATGAGCCGCCTGCGATTCCCGTTGAGCAGATCATTCAGAAATTTGGCGAACGCGAGATGGAATTCAAGAAAGAACGCGACAACTATACTTACAACCAAAGTTTCGTCGTGCAAGTAATCGATAGTGATGGCCAGGTCGCGGGCGAGCACCGTATGACCAGCGACATTCTGTTCACTCCGGACGGTAAGCGCTACGAAAAAGTCACCAGTGCACCGCCTCCCACGCTCGAACGTGCCGGCATGAGCCTTTCGCAGCAGGACCTGGACGACGTCGAGCATGTTCAGCCTTTCGTTCTGACCACTACAGACCTGCCGAAATATGACGTGAAATACTTTGGTCGCGAACAGTTAGACGAGTTAAGCACCTACGTCTTTGACGTTGCTCCGAAAAAAATCGAGAAAAACCAGCGCTACGTTCAGGGTCGCATTTGGGTGGACGACAAAGAC
>WNFE01004551.1_pt1 | contig 10374 bp, 11 predicted proteins | sample 5400451 | NCBI WGS metagenome assembly WNFE01 (sample SAMN13153344, study PRJNA577476) | soil metagenome | isolation source: 200 cm saprolite under Douglas fir tree site 2 hole 2 | place: USA:California | collected 2015-04-18 | reverse complement strand
TATGAAGCGAGGGCACTGCCCACGGTGTCCAAAAAAATTGTGCCAGCTCAGGGGTTCACCCCAAAAGTTGGGTCCAACTTGGGTCCAAATACTGACAAACTAGGTCCAAAACCATGTTCTATGACGCAGCACAAAGCTAGGCGGACCAATCAGATAACATTCCTACCGCTGCCTTGGGCGCAGGAGGTCCCGAGTTCAAATCTCGGCGCCCCGACCAAAATCATCTTCCGTATTGTCTTCAGGTTATGAAAAGTGCTGTTCACCCAAAACTTCACTGTGGAATTCTGGCAGACAGGAGGTCTGGATTCGTAAGTTGTTTAGTTTCCGAGAGTTCGCCGCATGACGAATTTTGCAAAAACAGGGGAGGCAGGCGTGCTACTCAGAAACCGCTGAACGGAAGCAAGTTAAACGCACGCCATCTGGCAAGTATGGGGAAAATTCAGGGGACCCTGTGCATTTCTGGTCTCATCAATCTTCGAAAATGCAAATCCGGTGATCACGCACTCGGCCCAGCCCGCACGTAACAGCGTTCTCTGAATTTGCGTTTCTAATCGTCCAGTGAAAAATAGGCAAGTAAATTCAACCCTTCGGTTAACAGCCCCTTTTAGTTACTCTATAATAATATACCGGGAGAATACGGAAAAGAATCAGCCAGTTGCGAGATAGCCTGGGAACCAGTCGCGAATGACTTGTTCACCTCTTATTTGCGGTTGTTCCGCTTATTTCCGACTACCGCGTCCTCGCAACGGTTTAGCAAATTTCCCCGTTTCACAGCCTGGTGTTCGGAATCAACAGGTTACGTTCGGATGAGATGCCCTACTTTGGTGCAAAACTGCGCTGTCTGGCAGGATTTGTGCAACTATTGTGCAACCAAGAATCTGACGGTCTTTGGGACCGTTTTCCCTAGAGCGACGGGTTCCGAAGCACTTCTACTCCTTGGGTGTTCGCGGTCATATCTTTTTTCCTTTCTTCACTAAGAATTTCGATTTGCGCGTTCGAGTCTAACCAGCAAGCTTGTCATCCGCCTGAGCTGGCCTTTGCAACGTACGGGCGGACCATCTTCGCCGGATCGCAGCTAGACCAAGAACTCTTTCAGTTATGTGACCGTTGCCGCAGAAGACTGGTAGCTCGGAGTCCACTGCGCAGCCGTCAAGGTACGCACGAGCCCGTATAATCACTGAATCGCGGAAACACACGACCCAGCAGTAGCGATTGCAGAAGCGCATGCCGTTATTGGCCGTCGCCAGAGAATGAAGCTCGACTACCGCCTGATCGTCCTTGACGGTCAGATTCTCCACGTGGAGCTGGGCGCCTTGCGGAAGCACTTGTCCCAGTTTGGCGAAGGTGCCTTCGATGAAGGCTTTCTTGCTGGGGTACTGACCGGCGAGAGGGTGGGTGCCCATCACTTTCCAGTCAAGGTCGTCGGCAACCTGCTTAAAGAAGGTCGCGCCGTCACCGTTCTCGAGTCCCTTGAAGATTTCGCGAACGCGCTCGGGTGTAATGACCATTTTGATTTCTCCTTTATCTCGTGGTTTGTCTCTTGCTGTTGGTGAGGTCGTACTTGATGACGCGGCCGACGCCAGGTCTGCCTTGCGTAGTAGATTCCCGTTTCAGCACTCCGAAAAAGATGTGGCAATTTCTTGAGCAGGCTTACATGCGGATGGTGGGACTGCGATCAGCGTCGAGATGACACTCAGATGTTAGTCGCGGCCATTGCTGACTCTACAGGCGTACCCGGGAGTCGACTCATATCGCTCCGGCGTACCGGTCGTGAGATTCCGAGCTTCTTCATCTTGGCAATTAAAGTGGTCCGCTTCAGTCCCAGCCGGTCGGCAGCGCCACCGGATCCTCCGATAACCCAACCTGCCTCCCGCAATGCCTGTAAGATCAGGGCTCGCGTGGAATCGTTGAACGTGCCCTGTGAAGGAGTTACCGTAAGCGGATTCCTGTCTGATTCAGGAAGAGGGTTCGTGACGGCATTCTTGTCTGATGTCGGAAGCGGGTTCGGAAGTACTCCGTTATTCGACAGGATGACAGCTCGTTCGATCAAGTTCTGAAGTTCCCGGACGTTGCCGGGCCAAGGATAAGCGGTCAACGCACTCAGCGTTTCATTCGGGATACAGGTAATTCGCTTACCCATCTTACGGCCAAAAACCTCAACAAAATGCGAGACCAACAGTGAAATATCTTGGTGGCGCTCCCGCAGCGGTGGCAGCGCGACAGGAAACACGTTTAGGCGGTAGTAGAGATCACTGCGGAATTCGTTCCGCCTGACCATCTCCGCTAGGTTTCGATGAGTCGCCGCAACCACACGCACGTTGATGCGATGCGTGCGGCCACTTCCCAGACGTTCGAACTCCTGCTCTTGCAGCACCCGCAGCAGCTTAGGCTGCAACGGCAATGGAATATCCCCTATCTCATCGAGGAACAGTGTCCCTTTGTCGGCCATTTCGAAACGGCCAATTTTCTGCGCGAAAGCTCCGGTGAAAGCGCCCTTTTCGTGCCCAAAGAGTTCGCTTTCCAGTAGATCGAAGGGAATGGCGGCACAGTTCAGCCTTACGAACGGGTGTCCGCTCCGTGGGCTGATATTGTGGATGGCGCGCGCGATGATCTCCTTCCCAGTTCCGGTCTCGCCTAAGATGAGAGCAGTGGAATCAGTGGGCGCGACCGTCCGAACCAGGTCGAGTACCTCTCGAAGCGACCTGCTTGCTCCGACAATGCCCTCAAAGCTGTCATTCGCAGTTTTGCCCTCCATTGCCTGACGGCCTCTGGATGCGACTTTTGAGAACAACGCCGAGGAAGTGGATTCGGCTGTCCCGCGCGTGGGAATGTCCACCTCATATGTCTGCTCGGCGAGACAGGCTTCGACATCATTTTGATTTTCCAAAAGAACTGCATTTCCCCAAGCCATGTTCGTTCCTCCCACTATTTGTTGGGCCTTCTGTTCTGTTCCCTCAGGATCGACTCGCGGATGTATGCTGGACAATTCTTGAGCTTGATGCTGTCCGCACAGCTATGGAGTTGAAAGGTTCTAGGGATTGGGGAGTCGACATTCGCTTAGCCTCAAACTTCTGCAGTCGCAAGGTGCATCGATTGCGACGCCAGAAAAGGCATCGGTGCATAGGAAGACTGCCGTTCCGTGTCCCTTAGGAATGCCAACCCTTTTTCGCCGGGATGCCGGTCGACGATCAAGACGTCACCCGAGCGCACTTGCTCCGTGGCCAGCAGCCTCGCAAGTGGGGAGACCACATAGCGCTCGATGGCACGCTTTAGGTGGCGGGCTCCATACCGCTGGTCGGTTCCCTCTTCAAGCAGGAACTGCCGTCCTTTGTTCGTCATTCGAAACAAGAATGGGCGGGCCGTCGAATCCGATATGCGCTTCTGCACTTGCCCCAGCTCAATCTCAAGCACTTCCTCAAGTTCGTCGTACTTCAATGGGTGAAACACCACCACTGAGTCCAGCCGGTTCATAAACTCAGGCGAAAACTTCCGCCGCGCCGCTTCCACCGCCGTCCGCTCCACCTTCGCGTTCAACCCTGCCGCCGGCTTGTCCTTCGGCTGGATGAACCCCATCCCGCCTTCTATCAATTCCGTGATCTCTCCACCGCCAAGATTCGACGTCAGGAAGATCACCGTCTGCGACAAATCCACTCTGCGGTTATCGCCCAACGTCAGCATCGCCTTGTCCAACATCCCCAACAGCAACTGCCACAGGGAATCGCTGGCCTTCTCAATCTCGTCAAACAAGAGAAACGACAGTTTCAGCTTGTCCGTATGTGAGGCCGCCAACGCTTCCTGCGTGATTAGCGGATGCGTCTCCGGTGCCCCAGATACCCTGGGGGCGAGCCAATCAATTTGGCGATCTCATGCGAGTGCTGAAATTCCGCGCAGTCCACTTTGATTACCGCGCGGGGATCTCCAAAGAGGACCTCCGCTGCAGCCTCGACAATGCGCGTCTTGCCGGAGCCGGTGGGCCCCAGGAACAGCAGGTTTCCGACTGGGCGCCCCGGAGAGCGCAGCCCGGCACAGAACACTTGATAGAGCTCGACAAGCGCTTGCACGGCCTCCTCCTGCCCCACGATCCTCTGCCGCAGCGCATCCTCAAAATGGCGCGACGTCGAACTCCGTTGTCTCGGGTCCAACTCTTTCCTGTGGGCCGATTGTGTTGCGGTTGCCATGACGTCTCCTTCACTGTCGTGACTTGGAATCAGCAGAAACACGACATTCAATTCCAATATCCCGAAACGTACGACCACATGGCCCTACGTTTTTGTAGCCCGATGAGCCACGAGCCCCCACTGGATCTTGCAGAATCGAAGCGCGGAAAACATCACGACATCGGTGCCTTTTTTTCTACCACCAAAGCCGGGTGCACAAATAACGCCATGGTGGTAGCAGGCTCCCTTAACTTGCATTCCGCTCTCCCGCGATCCACTCGCGGATGTATGCTGGGCAATTCTTGAGCGTGATGTTGTCCGCTTCGCAGCGCCTAAGAAAATTGACAGCGTCTTGATCCACAAGCTTTAGGTCTTTTAAGTCCAAGATGATGCGGCGACCGTCCGCTTCTGGGCTGATCAGCTTTTCCAACTCGCCTAGGTTTTCTGCCCCCATCCGACCGCATAGCTTAATGACCACCTCTCCGTTCGCTGCCCTTGTGATCTTCAGCATCCATCCTCTCCTGAGAATCCTGATCCCGGTGACGCCCTTCACACACGCCTGTAATGGCAATCACAGTGCCAAGCGTAAGGTATTGAAATCACGGCAATTGAAGGAGACTAAGATTGACGAAGTTCGCCAATTGGCGAAAGCTGTACAAAGATCCTGTTGTAAAGCTGTCGAAAGTCACGTACGAAAGAGGGCTAGCTGTTCTTCGAGGAATCTATAGCTTTGAAGCGACTCTTGCTAATCTTCAGCGACCTGATTTTCGACTCCAGAGTGGATCGCGGGATACCGAGCTTGGAAGCCGCACCGGACGGTCCGTACACCCGTCCTCCGCTTTCGCGCAAGGCAGCCTCAATGATCTCCTTCTCTTTGGCAGCAGGCTTTCGAGCTAGCTCCAGGTAAGTTTTCGGCTCGCTTGCAAGGGGCTGCCGCGAAAGCCAACTCTCATCGACCGAGAAATTCTCCTCGTCGCACACGATTACCGATCGCTCGATGACGTTCTGCAATTCGCGAATGTTACCCGGCCAGGGGTACGACTGAAGCAATTCCAGGCTCTTTTTGTTTACCCCGCGAATGCTCTTTCCTGCTTTACTCGCGTAACGATCGATGAAGTATTCGACTAGCACCGGAATGTCTTCCTGCCGTTCCCGCAGAGGAGGCACCTCAATCGGGAAAACGTTGAGCCGGTAAAAGAGGTCGCTCCGGAACGTGCCGGCAGCGATGGCCGCTTCCAAATCGCGGTTAGTAGCGGCAATCACCCGAACATTCGTTCGGATGGATCCAGTTCCACCAACACGCTCGAACTCGTGTTCCTGCAGAACGCGCAAAAGAGCGATCTGGGTCTCGGCAGGAAGCTCTCCGATTTCATCGAGGAAGATGGTGCCTCCTTCGGCCAACTCAAAGCGCCCTAAACGTCGCTGAGTTGCCCCCGTGAAGGCGCCCTTCTCATGACCAAACAATTCGGAGGCGATCAAGTCGCGTGGAACTGAGGCGCAGTTAACACTCACAAAAGCGCGCGAGGAGCGGTGAGATCTCCTGTGGATCGCGCGGGCCACAAGCTCCTTACCAGTTCCCGTTTCGCCCGTGATTAGAACGGTGGAGTCGGTGGGAGCAACCTTGGAGACCCGAGAGAGTACCGCGTGCAGGGCGGGAGAAATCCCCACGATCTCCTCAAACATCGATGTCTTATCGATTTCTTCGCGCAACGCAACGTTCTCGTCCTGGAGCCGCTGCTCAGCCTGCTTGCGATCCTCGATATCCGTCGCTGCGGCATACCAATGTGTGACGCATCCTTCTTCATCTCGTAGCGGGTTCCAGCGGAGGAGAAACCAGCGATACTTCCCATCTTTTCTCAGAAGACGTGCTTCGTATTCGTGCGAGATGCCACTTAAGAATTTACTTTGAGTTCCGCTGGTCACGCGTTCCCAATCATCTGGATGATAATACTTGCGACGGTCGAAGCTCCGCCACTCCTCAAGAGTAAACCCGAAATAATCGAGCGCGGACTGATTGGCATACAGACGATCACGATCGCGATCAGGCCCCAATACGGCGATGTACTGCGGCGCGAAATCCAGGATCTGTCGAAGCTCCATTTCGCTCTGCCGGATCTTTTCTTCCGCGCGCTTGCGCTCAGTGATGTCGCGGATGAAGCCAGTAAACAGCCGGCGACCGTTAATCGCGAGCTCTCCGAAGGATACCTCGACAGGGAACTCCTCACTGTTCTTGTGAAGAGCGACCAATTCGGTTCCTTGCCAGTTGATATGCCGCTGGCCAGTAGCCAAGTAGCGTTTGAACCCAGCCTCGTGCAGCTTCCGCAGGAATTCTGGCATGAGTATGGTCAAAGGTTTCCCAATCAACTCTTCCGGGGCATAACCAAAGACTCGCGTGGTGGCAGGATTAGCAAGCAGGATTGTACTGCTCTCGTCCAGGCTGATCACGGCATCACTCGCCGTTTCGACCACCAGACGATGCTGCTCTTCGCTGTAGCGACGTGCGGATTCCTCTTGTTTGCGCTCCTCTATGTCCTCGCAGGCGATTAAAGTACGCAAGGACGGCTCGCTGTTCTGGCTTCGTGAAACGGCCAGGGTCTTTCTGATCGAAAACCAGTGATATTGACCATCGGCACGGCGCAGGCGTGCCTCAGTCTCGATGGATTTCCCGGACACCAGGGCGACAGTCGATTCGTGAAAGAAGTTGGCAATGTCGTCTGGATGGATCGTGGTTTGCCAGCCGCTGCCGGTTAGTTCTTGTAATGGGCGGCCCGAATATTCCTGCCAAGCGCGGTTCGCAAACTCCGCGGAGCCGTCAGCCAGAGCACACAACACCAAGGCGGGAATGGTTTCAATCAGATCCCGGAGATCCAGCGGCTCGGTACTCCGTCTAGCGCCGTGTGTTTCAGAGGTCATCTTTGTAAACACCGGTAGCCATAAGAATGGCATTCACAAAAAGTAGTTCCGATCGGAAGAGTTTCCGGTTCAAGCCTGCTCCTCTATCTCTCAAGCTTCCACCGGCGGTTTGTCAGAGACTTCGCTCTACTTGTCTCCGCATCGGATCGCTTGCGACCAAAGCCGAAAACAAAGGATTCCTTCTGTTTATTGGGCGGCCCGACGGACATGCAAAGCGTTTTCGTCCGGCGTGAAATAGGGGTTTTGCCGCAGCGCATGCCCGCAAACAGCGAGGGGATGTGTCCCGAACCCGGCGTTCAGTACAAGGCTGCCGGAAACTGTGTTGACGTCGTACATGCATACAATGACGCACGGATAGCGGCGCCCCAGAAGTGTTGCCCCATTTTCAAGTTCAATTACTTCATCGGCGCCCCTGCCGGGCAAAGGAGCTTGGCCCATACCAAGATTGCCAAGGTAACGAATTGCGGTCGCTCCCTTGCGTACAGCGGCCGCGAACGCCGCCTCGATCTTTGCTAACGTCTCAGATGCCGAATCCTCCCGGCGCAAAATGACGAGCCGCCCTTCCCGGATCACACGATCCAACTCCGGATATTTCTTCCGCAGAATCTCCAAAACCTGTTGATTCGCTTCATCGTGCCCGAACAGAACGCAATACTGGGATTCGTTCTCGATCCCAAGCTGGAGAAAGCGAACTCCACGCTCGAATTCCTCCTCGTTCTGCCAAAAGTGGATGAGATGGCTACCAAGCGCGACTTGATCGTTTGTAATGCCCAGGGTGATCTCGTCACTGGGGCTTCTCATACGGCTCCTCCATAACTTCGATCTTATCTGCCACAAGGCTCCGAATCCTCACAGGGAGGCTCGAGTGCGTAGGACGAAAGCTCCACGACGTAAATCTCGCGCAACAGCGGGAGCTATATCGCGGTCCTGTCGTTTCTGAGGAGACTGAGTAGGGTCCGGACGACATCGCAGAGCCGAACACAATAACAATATTCGCCCGCAAGCCCGAGTCATCGCCCACAGGTTTCGCAGCAAGCTATTCGGCAGCCCCTCACTATCAGCCCGCCTTTTCCGCTTGTCAAGAACATAAACGAACCCCGGCTTGGCACAAGTAGTTCCTCACGTCTGCTTAGATTTTTCGGAACGCGGAAGTGGAAACGGGTGCTCAGTCATAGACCATATTTTCTTGGATGAGAGACCTTAACGAAGTAATGGCAAGAGCGTGGTGCGAATCGTCGTGGAGAACACGTTTCGCGAAAAGACCACGAGGATCACAAGCGCCAACGCGTGAATGTACAGCGCCACTAGAAATTGCACCGAGCCTCGTGTCGATGGCGCCGCACATGAAGTCCTTTTCGTTTTAGAGATATGCTCCGAGCTCATGCTACCTCTAGCATCCTTGATTCAGTGCTTCGCAAGGCCCGCTCTCGGGTACCCTTCCGCCAACCCGCCTCCGATCAATGGGCCGAGCACCGGCACGATCGCGTAGCTCCAATCCGAGGCCCCCTTGGCTTTTGATCCTTGTTCAGTCCTTCAAAATGTCGTTCGCCAACCGCTTGGCAGATGGATGTAACGTCTTCCAGTTTTTCGCTGACGGCGTTGACGCCGAGACCGAATTTGTCGGAACTCCGGACTAACGCGCCAGCCACAGGGCATATCGAATGGCTTGGAACATTGTCCACTGATGGTGTGTCAGCAGAATGCGATACCACTCCAGAAATGATAGCCGCGTCATAGTTCCGCTTCCCTTAGTGCTTGCTTTTGTCCGATCAAAGTCGATAGCCAGCGTGTCTCCTGTCGCAACGCCCGGGTTCTGTAGGTCCGCGTGGACTCGACATAGCGCTTCAACCTCTGGCGTAGCTCCTTCCGTCCGTGGAACAACCGGGCTTTCACCGCCGCGACCGAGAGACCCATGACTTGAGCGGTCTCTCCTGTGGATAGCTCGCCAAATTCCCGCAGTTCAATGGCTTTCCGTTGTCCTGGTTTTAGCTCATTTACAGCCGCGCAGAGGATTCGTTCCTGCTCTCGCTGCAGGCAACTGTCCTCAGGGTTCGGGTCCGAGTCCGGGAAATCCAGCGGCAGCGCAGCTCCGTCCTCCGTAGTTGATTCCGGGATCGGCACCTCACGCGACCCGCGCTTCCTGCGCAGCAACATAAGGGCCTCGTTGATGGCGATCCGTGTTAACCACGTGGAGAATAAAGAGTCGCCCTCAAACTTCTGCAAATTGATGAACGCTTTCTGGAAGCTCTGTTGCACCACGTCCTCGGCGTCCTCCCGATTGCGTGTCATGCGCTGAGCCAACGAAAAAATCTTCCCCTCGTGGCGTTGGACCAGAAACTCAAACGCGCGAGCGTCTCCGGTTTTCGCAGCAGCAACCAGCGCTGCATCTCCTTCTGGGACCAAACGACCGGTGGAAGTGCTCGTCACATTTACCTCATCGACCGCATCGATCAGTTCTGCTGGCATAGTGCCTCTCCTTACCTGCTCGCATCAAAATTGCTCTCGGTTGACCGACTCCACGGATTGCCTCAAATTGAGTCGCAACCCAGACTCCTCTTTCACTTTGGTCTCGCCACACTGCGACCTAACTTCCACGATTGAAATGAACAGTGACTTCCATTTCGACAGCCACCGGCGTCCCATTAAGAAGCGTCGGCTCATACTTCCACTGCAACACCGCCTTCAATGCCGCGGGCACCAGCAACGGGTGGCCGCTGACCGCGCGCGCTCCCACCACATTTCCGCGTTCATCGATCACTGCGTCGACTACCACGACGCCCCAGATGCGCGCTTGCATCGCCAGTACCGGGTACTCTGGTTGGACCAAGTAGGTCTGCTGTGGTGCTTTGAGATTGGAGCCAACGCGAACAATTCGCCTCGCTGCGGCCCGCGGCGTGGGCGGTGGTACGGAGGTTCCCGTCCCACCAAGAACTCCACCGAGTGAACCGCCGAGTTGTCCCCCGGGCACACCGCCAGGGACACCATCCACGACGCCACCCAAGTCTGGCTCTGCAGCTGCATTATCCAGAGAGACCGTCTTCGGAATCGAGGTGGGCGCAGTTACTTTGCCCACCTTGTAGGTGAGATTCGGGCGCTTAGATGTTATGTGTGGAGTTACCGCCCGCCCCGTCGCGGGTGGGGGTGGGGGCGGCGCAGCAGGGGGCGCCACCAAGGGGGTGTCTTCGTAGTTGGGCAGTTGTATCGTCCCCGTTGTGTACAACGGCACGATGATCAGCGCCGCGATGATCACGATGTGCACGCCTGTCGCAGCGAGCCACTCGAGAGGGCTCCTCCGTACGCTCTT
>WNFE01004682.1_pt1 | contig 10376 bp, 7 predicted proteins | sample 5400451 | NCBI WGS metagenome assembly WNFE01 (sample SAMN13153344, study PRJNA577476) | soil metagenome | isolation source: 200 cm saprolite under Douglas fir tree site 2 hole 2 | place: USA:California | collected 2015-04-18 | reverse complement strand
GCTTTTCCGCCGCCGGCCGAATTGGAGCTGGCGGAGGCGTCGCGGGCAACGCCAATTTCCGTGGCTCAACCGGAGGCTGAACCAAAGGATGAAATTCCGGCAGCTCCGGATTCCCTGACACCAGGTCGGTGGGTAATGGAAGCTTGGGCTTCGCGATCTTTACCATGTTGGGCAAAGGCACGAACTCCTGCAAAATCTCGGGCTTCGCATTTTCCCGCGCGGGCTGAATGATCGTCTGCCGGTCGTTGGTCGGGTTCACCGGGTCGGAAAGAATCGGCTGCGGTCCGGGATACGCCCGCCCCTTGCTGCTGCGCGACGGCGCCGGCGACGACGCCGTGCTGGCCAGGCCCGGCGAGCCTCCGCGATGCCCGTTGCCTTCGCCTCCCCCGCCCAGCACCGGAAGATAGACCACACCCTTTGCATCGCTCAGTTTGATGACGTCATTGAACGCCCGCGACCCCGGCAGATGGGTACGGCTAAGAGTAAAGGTCAGCAACAGGATGGCGCCAATGACCAGCTCATGAGCAACCACCGAAAGAAAAAGGCCACGCCCCGGCAGGTAGCCATGACTGACGTCGGGAAAGGTGAGCGCGGGGGCCTCGGATTGCCCCTGCATCAGCCGGATGAGAGAAACTTCGATTGGGTTTTCAACGTCCAGCTGAGTCGGCGTCATCCTGAATTAAGTCCTGAATGAAGTCCTTATGTCTTTTGGAAATCTATTCCACCGCTACTGCGACGGATCAACACCCCATCGTTCTGCTGAGAGGCAGTTCAGTTTGCATCGGATTCAGTCATTGCAACAGTGACGCCTTGAATACGTAGAAAAGAGCATTGGGGTTGAGATCCATTTCAATATTTGGCGTTCCATTCATGTGTAGCTTGTCCACGACCATGTCACCGATCACAAAAGTTGTGGACGCTGAACCTCCACCAAGCGAAAGCTGATCTGTAAATCCGCTCGAGGTGTTGCAGTTGCTTCCGAGCCCGGCACCGTCTGCGGAATTGCAGTAGTGAAAATACATCATACCGGCCAATCCAAAAGCGCCTCCCCCTCCCCAACTTGGCTGGTTACCAGCGGCCGCCAGATTGGCAGAACGATTCTGAAAAAAGAGCATTCCGCGCTGTTCACCGAGCGGATCGTCCGCGCCCAGCGGGTCCCCGTAATTAGTGCCGCCACCTGTAGGAGCCTGGCAAGGACCTAAGAGTACATTGCCGATTAATCCTCCCGCAGTGACTACGTTGTCGGGGAGCACTGTCGTCCCGGTACCCGAGTTGATGCACCTTACTTGAGTAAGAGGAACCTTGGCTGTTTGGCAGTTGCTCAATTTACCGGAATTTGCTCCGATGTTCAGCGTTCCAGTTCCTGAAAAGTAAAACATCGTTCCGCCGCTACCGTCTCCTGTTAGCTTGCTAGTACGGAGACATGAATTAGCATCTGCTTTGAAATCACCGTCAAGGTAATAAATTCCTGGGTCGAAGACTGCATATCCCGTTGCGCCCGAGCCACTTGGCTTGTTCGTCTTCACCTCAATTCCGCCTGAATAATGTCCGGGGGTGTAGTGGTCACAACCGCCGGCAGGATCAGGGCACCCAAACAGGGTGGCTGCAGCGCCCGTTACACCATATGTAACCGTAGGCGTACCAGCCGGTTGACTGGGAGCGGCAATTGCTGCGAACGGATCTGAGATCGCGGGAGTCTGGTCGATCCACTGGCCGCTTGTACCCGTAACGAAGTTGGTTGCGCCCTCGGTTCCAGTTACTCCGAAGTCGCTGCCGGTCAAGTATTGCCCCCCCTGGGTCAGGTCGAACTTCCCTGGCGTACCGGAGATGGTCACCGCGCTTGAGCTACTTGAGTTAACCTGAATGCTCCTTTGAGGACCTCCGACGATCGCGATATTGAAGGTACCGACGTTGTCTACGGACGTCTCATTTCTGGGATCCAGCACCAGAAGAGGGATCGGCGAATTCGCCAGAACAACTCCGCACTTGGCTTGCGCGCCTACATCGGTGGTTGTAGAGCCCGACAGCAACCCGGCAAAAGAGAGTCGGACGCGATCATCCACGTTGACCTGGACGAAATTGTTTGTCAGAGCAGTGGGATCATTGCATATCGCCGGCGCCCCCTTGCCGGTGGTACATGTAGGCAGCCCGGGAATCGAGGTGGGAAATTTAAACGCAACATCGTAACCCTGCGTCCCCGCCGTGAGCGTCGACGCGGCATAGCCCATGTTCTTGGTCGCATAGACGCATGGCGCCGCCGTAGGCGAACCTGAGCAGGAAAAATTTGTACCGGGCGTGAAGCCGCCCTTGGCCCCGCCACCGTTTGCGGTGAACAGCATGTCCATGGCGGCTGCGGTGCAAGCGGAGTCGGCAACATTTTGTGCCGACTGGCGGTGGAACCACAGGTTTCCCATATCCACCGAGAACGCGATCGCGCCCAGCAGAACCAGCCCCATGGCAAGCAGAACAAACATAATGGCTTGGCCGGATTCACCCGGCTTGCGGCTTGTCTTGCTCCAGCGATGGTTTGTCTTCATTGTGTTCCTCCCCACCAGCTCTACCTTCAACTTCCTGTCAAAAAATGATCCGCCCCTGGGCTGCCGCATTCACGTTCACCGTGGGCCATCCCAAACCAAAAAATGGCTGGTAAGGATAGGTCACAGTGACACGAACCAGGCAAGGCGACTTGTTGCAAGCAGTCGCGCCATTGTTCCCCCCGGGGTTGTAGTTCACCGTTACCGTCATCGCGGTGGTGTCATGTAATGAGTACTGGGCATATGTCTTAACCACCCCGGTACCAGCCGCCCCATCAATCGCCGCGCACGGGCAAGTGGGCCCGCTCCCACCCGTGTTCGCGGCGCCATGCACGATCGCGTATCGCACGCCTTCCTTGGCGCTATCCGCGATGACGTTGTAGGTGTGCAGCATCATGATGAGCTCAACAAAGCCCACGATCAGCAGCATGAGAAATACGACAGTCAGGGCAAACTCCACAGCCGCCTGTCCCTCTTCGCCGCGCCCTCTAGGCCTTGAGAAATTCATAGTCTCAGCTCCCCATCGCCCGCATGGACACTTGACGGTGAAAAGTGCAGGTAACCGAGCCATTGCTCGAGGTGCAAGCCGAAAGCGGCAGCAGGCCCAATCCAAAAGGTGTTCCGGGTATGAGCGGAATGAACGTGTAGGTCACGTCCACACGATTCAAAACGAATGCTGGCGCTTCTGGATCCGCGTCCGGTGCCGGGTTTCCGGTCCCCGCCGTTCCACTGCAAGTTGTGGAATTCGTGCAGGTCTCGCACTTTGCCGTTTGCGTAGACCCGGTGCCATTGACTCCGAGACCTGCGGAACAGACTTGGATTGTCGCATTCCCCGGCGCGCCAATTGCGCCAGTGATATCCTGGTAGGTTAGATAGCTGGCCGTTAAGGTCGACGTTCCAGCCGCCGGCGGCAGGGCAGTGCCGGCAGGAGTCGAAGAACCCATCATCGCGTACAAAGCGCCTGCCCTCGAAGCGGATGTCAAATTCAGAGCTACCAGGTAGAAATAACCAAAATTCACCGCATTGAGCAGAATCAGCAACAGCAATGGCAGCATCAGGACGGTCTCGACCAAGCTCTGTCCTGACTGCCCACGCCTCAAAGCAGTTTTGCGAATACCCATAGTAACCACCTCAAGCTACCCGCGAAGCGATGCCTATCTCCCGGGATCTTCCGCGGGACACCGGGACTTCCATCGGCGGCGTTTCTTCAAAGTCTCCTTCATTCATGGGACCGGTCACGGCCTCGTTGATATTGAGCTGATTCAACAGCCGATGCAGATAGCACCGGCTGATGCCCAATTCGCGTGCCGCCTGCAGCTTGTTTCCTTGGTGCACGCGCAGGGCCGAACGCAGCAGCTCCCGCTTGAAGGCTCGAACCGATTCGTGGAACTTGCCTTCCGATGCTTCCTCTGGACTGACTTGACCCTGCAACTCCTGCGGCAGATCTTTCACTCCCAGACGCTCATTGCCATCGGCCAGCACCAGGCTGCGCTCGATCACGTTTTGCAATTCGCGCACATTGCCCGGCCAGCTATGCGCGGACAGCGCGTGCAGGAACCCAAGCGTCAAACCGTGCAGCTGTTTCTTGTGTGCCTTGGCGAATGTGTTGAGGAAATATTCCGCCAGCGGCGGAATATCCTCCGCTCGTTCCCGCAGCGCCGGCATGTGGACCCGGACCACCGAAATCCGGAAATACAAGTCTTCCCGGAACGTTCCTTCCTGCACCATCTTTTCCAGGTTCCGGCTGGTGGCGCAAATCACGCGCACATCAATGGGCTGGGGAGCGTTTGAGCCCAGGCGCTCCAGGCTGCGCTCCTGCAGCAGGCGCAGCAGTTTGGCTTGCAAGGGCAACGCCAAATCGCCAATCTCGTCGAGGAAAATGGTTCCTCCCTTGGCCTCTTCGAAACGTCCGCGCCGGGAGTGGATGGCGCCTGTGTAGGCGCCTTTTTCGTGGCCGAAAAGCTCGTCTTCAATCAACGACTCAGGGAACACGCAGGCGGAGAATGCTACAAACGGTTTGTTGGCCCGCGGGCTCAGATTGTGGATGGCCCGCGCCACAACGCCTTTTCCGGTGCCACTCTCGCCGGTGATGAGCAGGTTGGTAAAAACGCCGGCCACTTTGCGGATCACTTCGTTCACCCGCGCCATTGCCTTGCTGTTTCCCAGCAGCCCGTCCACGCGCGAAGAGGAGAACAGTTTCTGAGCCGCACCCAGTTCGCGCGCCAGCGTGGCACGCCGGTAGGCCGCGTCCAGAGCGAACTTCAGAGCCTGTACATCGAGCGGCTGTTCCAGAAAATCAACCGCGCCGTGTTGAAAGGCCTCAACGGCTTTCGTGCGCCGTGTGTCCCAACCATAAGCGATCACCGGCGGTGCCAGCTCGCGTTCTGAAGCCAGCCTCACTAATGCGAGAGGATCTTCAACTGAGGGACCGCCATTCTGCAGATCCAGATCCAGATTCAGCAAGGCCACGTCCACTTCGCTGGCATCCAGCAGGCTGATTCCGGTCTGCACAGTGGAGACTTGCCGCAGCCTGTAGCCCGTACCCAAAAACTGCTGAAGTACCTGACCGAACACCTCGTCAGGATCGACTAAAAGTATGCGCCTGTTACAGCTTGAGCCTGGCAACCAGTTACCTCTTCCCTACGATTTCTCGTTAGCGAAAACCACACCCGCTCTTCAAACGTCAGTTGGGGGATACTTTCGTATAATGCAATGAATTAAAGATTTACGATCGTCGTGATCCGGAAGAACACTTTCGGGCGACGCCTGGGAGGAGGTTTCAGGTAATCAATACCCGTCGTTACTATCGCAAATAGTGGGCCAGAAGGTCAATCACTAACTGCTTCCCGCTGTGAGATTATTCGTCGCACATGGTGCCCGGAAGTGAAAAAATGTGCACTATTGCGGAAAGCGCACTGCCGGCGCATCCCTTAATGGGTGCGGGGTCGGACCACAAGCGGTAACAGTCTGCGCGACAAAGCGGTACTTTACTCAATCGCGTGTTTGGATCGCTAGGTTTACGGGTGACTGAGATTCGCTTCCGGCTCAGGAACATGCGGCGGATTTCTGCCCACGTTTGCTGCCTCGGGATGGGGGAACGGCCGTTGGCAGCGCAATTGCGGCAGCATACCGGGGACCGGTGCGCATGCCAACTACCGAGCAAGTCGATAGTCCGAAGGCTGGTTCAGGGGTAACTGAGGTAGAACACATCACCCTACATCCAGGCAACCCAACACAGACCGACCTAAGAAAGACCTGGAGCCAGGCCGGGCTCAGTCGCCGGCTACAATTCGCGTTTTCCTTCCTGACCATGCTGACCTTTCTCCTGGTCACATTGCAGTTCATCCTGTCGCGGGGATCTGTCGCCGATCCTGACATCTGGTGGCACCTGCGCAACGCTGAATATCTTTTCCAGAATCATCAACTCCCTCGCCAGGACCTTTACTCGTTTACCGTCGGTGGGGCCGCCTGGATCAATCACGAGTGGCTGGCGGAAGTTCCCTACTACCTTGCATGGCGGGCGTGGGGATTGGCCGGAATCAATGCGACTACCCTGCTGGTGATCGAATTTATTTTCCTGGGCCTGCTCTATCTTTGCTATCAGGAAAGCGGGCACTTCAAGGCTTCCATCGCAGCTTGCTGCTTCTGCACATTTCTGGCCAAGGTTTCTTACGGGCCGCGCACCATCTTGTTCGGTTATGCCTATCTAGTCATTCTGCTGATTATTCTCCAGCGCTTTCGCCGCAAGGGACACGCGCCTTTGTGGCTGGTTCCGCCGCTGTTCTGTTTGTGGATCAATACTCACGGGTCTTGGTCTCTGGGCCTGATGGTTTTTTCCATCATCGCCGCCGCTGGCCTGCTGAAAAAAGGACGCGGACTGGTCGACGCAGAGACCTGGTCTCGCTCACAGATTCGCAAGCTTGTCATGACGGGCCTGGCCAGTGTGGCTGCGCTCTTTGTGAACCCGTTCGGTGCGCGGTTGGTATATTACCCCTTCGATCTTGCCTTCCGCCAAAAGCTGAATATTTCGCATGTGGCGGAATGGGTGTCAGTGGACTTCCACGACCTGCGCGGCAAATTGGTTTTGGTTCTGCTGCTCACTTTACTTCTGGCCGCGTTGTTGCGCCGCCGGCACTGGACTGTGCTGGAAGTGACCCTGCTTCTGTTTGCCCTGTACAGCGGCCTTACGTACATCCGCTTTCTGTTCCTGCTTGCCATCGTGGCGGCGCCCCTGCTGGCCAAACTTCTGGACTTCGTACCGCGCTATCGTCCAGAAGTGGATACGCCCGTGATCAACGCTCTGGCGATTTGCTTGATGATCGCCGGTATGGCCTACTACTGGCCATCAACAGCCCAGTTGCAGCGTACCGTTGCCGGGCAGTACCCCACCAAGGTTCTCCCCTTCCTGAAAGCTCATCCGCCCGCCGGCCCCATGTTGAATTTTTATCTGTGGGGCGGTTACCTAGAACTGAATGACCGAAACGTAAAAACCTTCCTCGACAGCCGGGTGGATATTTTTGAGTATGCTGGCGTTCTCCAGGATTACCTCGATTTGCTGTCGCTCAAACAACCAAAGCCGATTCTGGATAAGTATAAAATCCGTTACGTGCTGTTTCCCCACAATGAAGCTCTTACGTATGTGCTTGAGCATGATCCGGAATGGAAGGAAATTTACAGTGATGAGCTGAGTGTTCTGATGGAGCGAGTAGATGGAACCTCTCTCAGCGTAGCGGCACAGTCGGTGCATCCCTAGCCTGGGGGGAGAGCTGCTTCAGGGAGCGTGAGGCGGCCAGCTGATGCTTATCCGAACTGCTTGATTTTTGGTTACCTTTGTTGGTGGTTGCTAGGGATTGCGGGCGGGCTCCGGAAGCAATCGTTCATGTTGTTTAAGAAACAAAAAGTCGATTCGCTGTTGGTCCCGATACTAGCGATTGGGCTATTCACTTACGCTTCGTATCAACCCAAGTTCCGGCTGCGGACGGATATGCCAGCGGAGTTCATGGCTGCACCGTCTGCCGGGTCGCCCCAAAGACAAAACACGGAAGAGAAAATCGCCCGAGCATACTGGAAGTCTCTGGTCCAGGACATTCAGTGGAAATACGGCTACGGTTATAGTCTGCCGTCCGATCCGCCTGCTGATTTCAGCCTGGCAAGTGGAGGGGCGGGCACAATCCCGGAGGACCCTGCCATCCGGGTTCGCTACTGGCGTAAGGCACAACACGTCTGGTATCTCCCGAACGCCTGGCAGAGGGGCTACGAGTGGGACTTTCATTGGACATCCAACTTGACACAATCCGGCGGAGATTGGCTGCACCGTCAGTTCGAGGACCTGGGCGGCGGCTAACCGCAGACACGATGGTGGGACTCGCAATGACCCCTGGCGCAAAGAAGTCCGACTCGACGCGCGCAGCATGCTGCTAGCCCTCGAGATCTGCCTGACTGCAATCGCAGTCGCGCTCGCCTACGTCGCGCCCGAGCTCGGGGCAAATTGGTTTGAGAAATGGGAGCGACGGTTTGGCCGCTTTGCCCGCCGCCGCGCCCTCACGGTGGTTTCAGTTGGGCTGCTGGCGTTAGCCGCGCGCGCGGCCCTACTACCCATTCTGCCCGTCCCCGAACCTGCGATCCATGACGAGTTCAGCCACCTCTTGGTGGCGGACACGTTTGCTCACGGCCGCCTGGCCAATCCCACCCACCCCATGTGGATTCACTTCGAAACTTTTCACGTCAATCAGAAGCCCGCGTACGCGTCCATGTATTACCCCGGCCAGGGTTTATTCCTGGCGGCCGGCCAGGTGTTCGGAGGGCATCCTTTCTGGGGCGTGTGGTTGAGTGTCGGCATCATGTGCGCCGCGATCTGCTGGATGCTGCAAGGCTGGTTGCCGCCGGGCTGGGCACTGCTGGGCGGTTTCGTGGCAGTGATGCGACTTGCCCTTTTCAGTTACTGGGCTAATACCTACTTCGGAGGAGCGGTCGCCGCGATCGGGGGCGCGTTGGTGCTCGGAGCGCTGCCGAGAATCAAGCAGCACCAGCGGGTGCGTGACGCCGTGGTGATGGCGGTAGGCCTGGCCCTGCTGGCCAACACCAGGCCCTACGAGAGTTTGTTCTTCTGCATTCCCATCGCGGTCGCTCTTTTGGTGTGGATGGGTAAGAAGATGATGGGGAAGGAGAGGCCACAATTCCACCTCTCCATGCGACGCGTGGTCCTGCCCCTAGGTCTGTTGTTAGTGATCACATTCGGCGCCATGGGTTATTACTTTTGGCGGGTCACCGGAAGCCCCTTTCGCATTCCCTATCAGGTCAATATCGCGACGTACCACTTGGTGTATTTTCCGTGGCAAAAGTTGGACCCGACTGCAAAATACAACCACGCAGTGATGCGCGAGTTCTACCAAGGCGCTCCAGTGGCTGGCCAATACAGACTGGCGCACCTTCATCCCCTTCGGACTTTGTTGTTGAAGCCGGTGCCCTTCTGGCTTTTTTACCTTGGTCCGGTGCTGACGCTACCGTTTCTTGCCTGGTTTGCCATCATGTCGCGCGGCAGATTCCGCTGGCCAATGAGCCGCAAGTCGCGATTCCTGTTGTTGGTTTGCGGCGCAACTTTTGTCGGACTGGCTTTACCGATTTACCTCGCACCGGCCCACTATTCCGCGGCCCTGACAGCGGCAGTCTACGCCTTGCTGCTACAGGCGATGCGCGCCACGCGCCTGTGGCGCGCGAATGGACGGCCCACAGGCAGGTTCCTTGTCCACGCCGTGCCGGTGATGTGCTTCGCGCTTCTGCCGCTACGGGCGGCCGCTCCGCTGCTTCACATTCCTCTTCCTCCAACCGTCATCCACACCTGGTATTCCACTGATTTCCATAATCTCGATCGTGCCCGCGTGCTGGCTCAATTGCGAGAAGAACCGGGACGTTACCTGTTGATCGTGCGCTACAAGCCTGACCACGAAGTTCTCGAGGAGTGGGTCTATAACGAGGCAGATATTGATGATTCGAAGGTGGTGTGGGCGCGCGACATGGGCGCGGCGAAGAACCAGGAACTGATTGATTATTACAAAGACCGGCGCGTATGGCTGCTGGAGGCAGATGGGAAGCCGCCTCAGCTCACTGCCTACTCGTGTTCTTCGTGCCCAGACAAGGGTGCAGCCGGGGCTGAAGAACACGAAAATTCGCCAACATCAGGGGCAGATAACTGAATGGCCTCGACCATGGGAATTGAGACGCTGGCCGTCTCGAGCGCGCTGTTGCTGGCATTTATCTGTCCCCGGTTGGGGTCGAGGTGGTTCAGCAGGGCTGAGCGAGTGCTCGCTTCGATTGCGCGAAGTCGACGAATGAGTTTTCTGCTTTGCGGCTTGCTTGCTTTGGCCCTGCGCGCCGCTGTGCTGCCAATCGCCCCGGTTCCTGAGCCATTTGTGGAGGATGAGTTCAGTCATTTGCTTGCCGCTGATACCTTCGCGCACGGTCGGTTGACGAATCCAACGCACCCGATGTTGCCTGTGATGCGCTTCGGTGTTTTCGGATACTGGGATAACAGTTATTTTGGCGGCAGCGTGGCAGCCATTGGTGGCGCCCTGGTTTTTGGAGCGCTGCCACGCATTATGAAACATCAGAGAGTGCGAGACGCCGTGTTGCTGGCATCAGGCCTCGCGATTCTTGCCAACAGCCGCCCCTACGAAGGGCTGCTCGCCAGCCTCCCCGTTGCCGTGGCCCTGCTGTTGTGGATGGCGGGGGCCAAGCGTCCCCCCACGCAAGTGATTATTCGCCGTGTGGTACTGCCGGCTTTCCTGTTGCTGGCAGCGGCCTGTTCCTGGATGGGGTGCTACTTTTGGCGAGTTACAGGCAGTC